>Ga0209302_10000024_pt1:2500-108352 | contig 108352 bp, 120 predicted proteins | sample ArcOceMetagenome_2_FD_187445 | JGI IMG/M metagenome (GOLD analysis project Ga0209302, IMG submission 187445) | Marine eukaryotic phytoplankton communities from Arctic Ocean - Arctic Ocean ARC135M Metagenome (SPAdes) (version 2) | ecosystem: Environmental > Aquatic > Marine >...
AGTTGGTTCAGGGAATCCAGAAGAAGGAGAACTTAGACCTCAATTATTAGATCGTTTCGGAATGCACTCTGAGATCAGAACTGTCAGAGATCCAGAATTAAGAGTTCAAATTGTGGAACAAAGATCTACGTTTGATAAAAATCCTAGTGAATGTCTTGAACAGTATCAAGATCAACAACAAGAATTTAGAAACACGATAGTCAAAGCACAAGAATTATTAGGACAAACTAATTTAAGTTATGAACTAAGAGTTAAAATTTCACAAGTATGTGGTGAATTAGATGTTGATGGTTTAAGAGGTGATATTGTGACAAATAGAGCTGCTAGGGCTTATGCTGCTTATATGGGAAGAACAGAAGTTACAGTAGAAGATGTTGGAGCAATAATAAAAATGTGTCTTCGTCATAGGCTGCGTAAGGATCCATTAGAATCTATTGACTCAGGTGATAAAGTTCAGAAGGTATTTGAAGAAATATTTGACGAATTACTTAATTAAAAAATAGGCTCAGTAGGATTCGAACCTACATTAGGGACTTAGAAGGTCCCTGTCCTGATCCCTTAGACGATGAGCCCATGGTTTATATCTATTAATCAATGGGCGGTACTGGATTTGAACCAGTGACCACCTGCTTGTAAGGCAGGCGCTCTACCGCTGAGCTAACCGCCCATTTAGGATTGTTTATTATCTCTGAAGTTAGTTTACACTTTTGATAGTTGTTATGCAACTGCTTTTCTTTTTTTTTTTTGTTTTTCAAGTCATACATTGTTGAATTCATTGTGCTATGAAGAGCTTTAAATAAGTAATCTATAATCTTTTAAGCATCAACTCAGTTAATAAGAATAGAATATTAATGAAAAATAAAATAATATTATTCTGCCTATTAATCTACATTTGATATGATTATTAATTAGCTTTTTTATTAATAAAATAAATACTTAATTCATTTTTAATGAAAGATCTGAAGAAAAATAATCTAGTTAATGTTAGTCATGAGCTTAAAGCTCCCGTTGCTAATTTGATCTTATTTCTTGAAACACTTTATGAATATGATAAAACGCTATCAGATTATTGTAAACAAGAAATAATTGAGTTAGCAATATGTGAAACACAGAGATTAAGAAACTTAATTGATCAATTCCTATATTTTAGAGAAAATACAGACAAAGAAGAGAAACATTTTCCTGACATGATGAAAGAGATAGAGCAATCATATTATATATTGGCTATTTATAAGGATTTTTTTCTCACATCTGGCTATTATGGTTACTCAGAACAATGCATGATACATGTAGATTCTAAGCTATATATTCATATAATTTTAAGTCTTTTAGAGAATGCAAGTAAATTTACTCGCCAAGATGGAAAGGGATGGATAGTTTCTGAAACAGATATATTTGGATCTATTAATCTATCATCATTTATCAAATCAAAGTATGGTAGATCATCAGTAATAGATAATGGGATTGGACTCTCTGAAAATCTTTTAATATTTATTAAATCGAATGATGAATTTTATAGTATTAAGCGAGATAGTCTTGGCCTAAGAATTATAAAAGATTTATTAATAACACATAATCTTTTCTTAAATGTAGTGAGTTATCCTTCTAGGGGAGCTAAATTGTTTTTTACTATAAATCTGATTAAGAAAAGATGAGATTTTAAGCTGGTGAAGGGACTTGAACCCGCAACCTACTGATTACAAATCAGTTGCTCTACCAATTGAGCTACACCAGCATAATATTTATTCCCTGACACATTCATAATTATACATGACTTATATTTTTTTAGTAAAGTACTTTCTTTTATTTTTTTTATTTTATAAATTTACTTTGGAGCATATTAAATCTATGAGATAATTCAATTATATTAATAATATTAATTTGGTGTTCTTTTTTTTAATTAATTATTCTTAGTTTCAGTGCACTGCAAAAAAAAATAAATAATATATGGAGAAATACTAATTATGTCTCGTTATAGAGGAGCTGTCCTTAGAATTACTCGCCGTTTGGGTGAACTTCCTGGTCTTACAAGAAAAACTACTAAGAGAAATTCTAGACCTGGACAACATGGAGATCAAGCTAGAAAACCATCAGAATATGCGATTCGTCTTGAAGAAAAACAGAAATTAAAGTTTAACTATGGCGTTACAGAGAAGCAACTTCTACGATACGTCAGAGATGCTAGAAGAATTAAAGGTTCTACAGGGGAAGCTTTATTACAGCTTCTAGAAATGAGGCTAGATAATATTGTTTTCCGTTTAGGAATGGCACCTACGATTCCAGCTGCTCGACAACTTGTAAATCATGGACATATATGTATTGAGGGGAAACGAGTTTCAATCCCTAGTTACCAGTGTCAAGCAGGTGAATCTATAAGTTTAAGATCCAATCCTCGCTCAAAGCAGTTAGTTGAATCTTATTTAGCTTTTCCTGGATTAGCTAATATACCTAGCCACCTTGAGTTTGATAAAAATAGCTTAAAGGGAAAAATTAATGGGATTATTGAGAGAGATTGGGTTGCATTACAACTGAACGAATTACTTATAGTAGAGTACTACTCACGTAAAGGATAAAATATTATTTAAAGTAATAAGCTTCATAATAGCTCTTTCAATAATTTTTACCAAGAATTCTCTTCAGTCGGTAGGGTGTCTGAGGTTAGTAACCAAATGACACCTTTACAAAATCTTTGAACAGATTTTATTTTTTCAGCTGCTGCTTGTTTTATTTGTTTATTTTCTATAACCTCTTCTGTATCATCCATCTTGTTTTTGTCAATTTCTTTATACGATGCGTATGGAGGAAAAAATCTTACTCTCTGTATCATTTCATGTGAAGACTTCTCTAAATCTAACAAATAATTTTCAAGATTGTAAATTTCTAGAGTAGTTTCTTTAATATTTAGTCTTTTATTATTGTCTTTAGAGGTTGTTAAAACTCTATCTAGATCTTTTTTATTGAAGAAAATTAATTTCTTATTATTCTGTTTTTCTGTTATTAATTTCTTATTTTCGTTAATACTGATATCGCATGTTCTTAATATGTAAATAGGAGTTCCTTTAAACCAATTTTTCCCATATTTTTGTTTTGGATTTACAATATTCGTATTTTTTTTAATATGAATTTTTAATAGTAAATTTAGCTCTTCTAGATCAGTGATCATTCTTACTTGTGTTTTAGGGCTTGATGTTCGATTTAAATAATAAAACGTATCTAAACCAGTAATCTTTACACTCAGTCCAAGGTTTTGCGCTCCGCGTGGATCTTTAAGACATATTTCATGTAAATATGACTCTGCATCTTCTTTGTTAGAAAAAAATAATCCTACTGTTACAGGGCCTTCATCTTTTTTCCAGATAAACCAATTGTGATATTGTTTATAAAACCATTGGAAAGAATTAGTATTGCCATCTTCTCGTGGAGAAGCTAGTATAATTTCATTATTTCCATTAACTACAGTGTATACAGGAACTTTTTTTAGTTCTGTAAGTATACTTTTTTGTTGTTCTGTTGGAAAATCAGGATTTCTTCTATTTGCTTGAAAAATGGATATTTGCCCTGTCTTGTTAGTTTTTTTATCATCAAGATTAAGTTCAATAATTTTATTGTTGTTAGTGTATAGAAAATCATCCACTAGAATATCTTCTTCACTTTTTATTTTTATACCTGTTCTTCTTTCTGTGTTTAACCATTTTAATAATTTGGATAATGGATCCTGGAGTTGGACATTTTGAAAAGAAGAAAAAACCATATTTGGATTTTTGCTATCTACTAAATTGTCTAGATAATCTAAAATATAATTCATACTTTTATTTTATTTTAGTTTTGTTATGCTTTTTAGTTTTCTAAAATTAATTCTACCTGTTTGTTTATAGGGAAACATGATCTTTACTTTTGATATTATACTTTGACTCTTTTGTAGAATTATTTTTCTCATTTTTATTTAACTAGAATTAATTTTACAAATATATAAGAAAAAGTTATTAATTGAATAAAAAAGATATTACCACTTACCTGTTATTTCCTGATAATATTAATATCAAGGTATAAGTTAATGAGTTAAAACATTAATTATTAACTGCCAATGGTGTGATCATTAATAAAAGTAGATTTTTCTATTTATTTAATATTACACAGGCTAATTTTATTATTCAAAATAAACGTCAAAGGAGAAGTTTATGTCTCAATCCGTAGAATCACGGACTCGAATCAAGAACGAACGTTACGAATCAGGTGTTATCCCTTACGCTAAAATGGGTTACTGGGATGCTGACTATGTTATTAAAGATACTGACGTACTAGCTATGTTCCGTATGACACCTCAAAAAGGTGTTGACCCTGTAGAATGTGCAGCAGCAATCGCTGGTGAGTCTTCTACAGCTACGTGGACTGTTGTATGGACAGACCTTCTAACAGCTTGTGATCTTTACAGAGCTAAAGCTTACAGAGTTGACCCAGTTCCAGGTGCTCCTGACCAATACTTCGCTTATATCGCTTATGAGCTAGATTTATTCGAAGAAGGATCTCTTTCTAACCTAACAGCTTCTATCATTGGTAACGTATTCGGTTTTAAAGCCGTTAATGCTTTACGTTTAGAAGATATGCGTATGCCAGTTGCATACCTTAAGACTTACCAAGGTCCTGCTACAGGTGTAATCGTAGAGCGTGAGAGACTAGACAAGTTCGGTCGTCCTCTACTTGGAGCTACAGTTAAGCCTAAGTTAGGTCTTTCTGGTAAGAACTACGGTCGTGTTGTTTACGAAGGTCTTAAGGGTGGTCTAGATTTCCTTAAGGATGACGAAAACATTAACTCACAACCATTCATGAGATGGAGAGAGCGTTTCTTATTCGGTATGGAAGGTGTTAACCGTGCATCTGCAGCTACTGGTGAAATCAAAGGTCACTACTTTAACGTAACTGCTGGTACAATGGAACAGGTTTATGAACGTGCTGAATTTGGTAAAGAGCTAGGATCTGTAATCATCATGATTGACCTTGTAATGGGTTACACAGCTATCCAAAGTATCGCTAAGTGGTCACGTGAGAACAGTATGATTCTTCACTTACACCGTGCTGGTAACTCTACTTACGCTCGTCAAAAGACTCACGGTATGAACTTCCGTGTAATCTGTAAGTGGATGCGTATGGCTGGTGTTGACCATATTCACGCTGGTACTGTTGTAGGTAAGCTTGAAGGTGACCCTCTAATGGTTAAAGGTTTCTACACTACTCTTCTAGCAACTCAGTCAGAGATTAACCTAACTCAAGGTCTATTCTTTGCTCAAGATTGGGCTGCTCTTAACAAGTGTCTACCTGTAGCTTCAGGTGGTATTCACTGTGGTCAAATGCACCAACTAATTCACTACCTAGGTGATGATGTTGTACTTCAGTTCGGTGGTGGTACTATTGGTCACCCTGATGGTATTCAAGCCGGTGCTACTGCTAACCGTGTAGCTCTTGAAAGCATGGTTGTAGCTCGTAACGAAGGTCGTGATTACCTTTCTCAAGGTCCTGACATTCTAAGAACTGCAGCTAAGAGCTGTGGTCCTCTTCAGTCAGCTCTAGATTTATGGAAGGATATTACATTCAACTATGCTTCTACAGATACAGCTGACTTTATCGAGACAGCTACTGCTAACAAGTAATCTATTGAAAATTGAGAGATTATTCTCTTTAATTTGACATAGATATATGGCACTAGTGAAAACTAGTGTCATAGTTACATAAAAAAACCTAAAGGAGTATTTTCCATGAGACTAACACAAGGCGCATTTTCTTTCCTTCCAGACCTAACTGACGAGCAAATCGTTAAGCAAATTCAATACGCAATTAGCAAAGGTTGGGCACTTAACGTAGAATTTACAGATGATCCACATCCTCGTAACGCTTACTGGGATCTTTGGGGTCTTCCTCTATTCGGTGTTAAGGATCCAGCTGCTGTTATGTTTGAGATTAACTCATGTCGTAAGGCTAAGCCATCTTTCTACGTAAAAGTTAACGGTTTTGATAACTCACGTGGTGTTGAAAGCTGTTGTCTTTCTTTCATAGTTCAAAGACCTACTTCTAACGAACCTGGTTTCCAACTACAACGTCAAGAAGAAAAGGCAAGAACTATTAGATACACTATCCAAAGTTACGCTAGCACTCGCCCAGAAGGTGAGCGTTACTAATTTAATAGTAATTCATTAGATCCATAGATAACTTGAACACTGTGTGATAATAACTCCAGGTGTTTAAGTTATCTTTTTTTTATATTTTTATACACAGTTTTTAACTATGACTACATCACAAGATAATACTCTTGTTAATTTACAAGAGGAATATGAAAATAGACAAATCCAACAAGTTCTTGATGAACTAGAGAATGACTTAGTTGGTTTAGCTCCTGTAAAGGATAGAATCAAAGAGATTGCCGCATTACTATTAGTTCACCGCCTGAGAAAGCTTTTAGGTTTGAGTTCTGCAAATCCTAATCTCCATATGTCATTTACTGGTAGTCCAGGAACTGGAAAAACAACTGTAGCTTTGAAGATGGCAGATATCTTATTCAGACTTGGTTACATTAGAAAAGGACATTTAATTACAGTAACTCGAGATGATTTAGTTGGCCAATATATTGGTCATACAGCTCCAAAAACAAAAGAAGTATTAAAACGTGCGATGGGAGGTGTTCTCTTTATTGATGAAGCTTACTATCTTTATAAGCCTGATAATGAAAGAGATTATGGTGCTGAAGCCATAGAAATATTATTACAAGTAATGGAAAATCAACGTGATGATCTTGTCATTATATTCGCTGGTTATAAGGAAAGAATGGATGGATTTTATGAATCAAATCCAGGTTTATCGTCTAGAGTTGCCAATCATGTAAATTTTCCAGACTATAGTCCAGAAGAATTACTGATTATTGGTAAGATAATGCTTGAAGAACAACAATATCGTTTAACAGAAGAATCAGAAAAGGTCCTGTTGGATTATATAAAATTGAGAATGACTCAGCCTCATTTTGCAAATGCCAGAAGTGTAAGAAACGCTATAGATAGAGCAAGAATGAGACAAGCTAATAGAATGTTTGCAGCCGGTAACAAAGTATTAACTAAATCTGATCTTGTTACCATTCAAGCGGAAGATATTCTAAAAAGTCGTCTTTTCAAAGGATAACTATCTCTTTCCTAATAATTTGGGACATTAGTAACTAAATTATTAGGAAAAAATCTTCCTTTTAAAAAAAATATTTCTTAGTTATGTACGATAATAAAAAATTGTACTACTATATAATTAATACACTATAGTGGCGGTATAGCCAAGTGGTAAGGCAAGGGATTGCAAATCCTTCATCCCCAGTTCAAATCTGGGTGCCGCCTAGTTATTGAGTGTCTTATAGGGGGTGTGGTGGAATGGTAGACACAACAGACTTAAAATCTGTTGACTTTACGGTCGTGAGGGTTCAAGTCCCTCCACCCCCATTTATTATGTAGATTTTAGATAGTTTGTACTAACTTTTGATCCTCTTACTAAAGATATTTTTCCTGTGCGGGCTATTTCTTCAATTGAGAATTTTGATAATAGTTGTTCTATTGCAGCTGTTTTTCCAGGATCTCCTGTAACTTCTATTATCATCGCGTCTTCACATAAATCAACTATGTGAGCTCTGAACACTTGTGCTATTTCAAGAATTTCAGATCTTTCGGTTAATTTAGTTTTTATTTTGATTAACATTAATTCTCTTTCTATACATGGAAGGTTGGTAATATCTTCCACTTTCAGTATATTGACTAATTTATATAATTGTTTTGTTAATTGTTCTATTGTTCTTTCGTCTGATGGAACAACCATTGTTATGCGAGAAATACCGACATCTTCAGCTGGACCAACTGCTAAGCTTTCTATGTTAAATCCCCGTCTCGCAAATAATCCAGCGATTCGCGTTAATACACCTGATTCATCTTCCACTAAGACAGATAAAGTATGTTTCATATTTATTCTTAATCCTATTGTTATTATTTTAATCTCTAGTAAGTTTTATATATTGATAATATTTTAGATCTCATTATGTTCTCTAACAATACTTTTTTTTCATTTTATACTTTATGCATCCGGCTGGGTTTGAACCAGCGGTGTCTTTTTCAAGAAACGGATTATGAGTCCGGCGCCTTCGACCACTCGGCCACAGATGCTAAAAATTATCTATACTTTTGGAGCTGGTGGGATTTGAACCCACGTCCACTATAAATTATACAATACATTCATTCACAAGCTTAGTTTCATACACAATCTGAAACAGATTAATTTTTTTTTCTTTAGTATTAGCTTGGAATTTTACTTATTCCTTCTTTATTTAATTGACGTCTGTTCTTTAGTTAATTCGTCTGAATATTTAAGCTAGTGCGTAAGTATTAGAGAATTTTACTATGTTATTTGCATTTATTGTTTAGGTATTTTTAACAAGAATTACCTAATCTTGGCTTGCATCATATTATTATATCTTCTAAAGTGTCGATACCATTACAGCCCCAACGTGTCTGAATTTATTTATACCACAATAAAGATTATATAATAATATTTTTTTAAGAAATTATTTTTATACTAGGCATGGCGGGAATTGAACCCACGACCATCAGGTCCGGAATCTGACACTCTATCCACTGAGTTACACGCCCTTATTAACAGAATGATTATAACATATTATTCAAATCTTCTTAACCTTATATTTTATCCATAGATATAACTAATTTCTGAAAAACATATTGATGACTTATTTGATAATTTTTCATCTCTTATACTGCCCTTTCCGTGACATTGTAAACATTCTGTTGTTAACATGTCATATATATTTCTTCCTTCTCTTCGTCTTGTGATTTCCACTAATCCTATCTCAGATATTTGTATAATTTGGCTCCCACTCAAATTAGATTGTAACTGTGCATTTAAATACTCTAATAATGATAATTGATCATTTTGATTTATCATATCAATGAAATCAATTACAATAATGCCACTAATGTTTTTTAGTTTTAATTGATTTATAATCTCTTTACTTGCTGCTAAATTTATCCATAATATTGTTTCTCTAGATGATTCAAGTTTATTAAAAGAACCTGAATTTACATCTATAGAAGTAAGTGCTTCTGTCTTTTCTATTACTATATAGCCACCTGCAGCTAATGCGACACTTGATTTTAACGAACTTTGTACGAGACATTCAATATAGAATTGATATTTATCAGCTATTTTTTTACTACAATATTCTAAAGATAATGTATTGTTCTCTTGTCTATTAAAAGTTAAATTTTTTCTTATTTTAAAAGCTTCAATTTCTGACGGAACAATTATTATTGTTTCTTTTTGACTAATAGTCTCTCGTAAAATAATATCTGTTATTGTTTGTCTAGGACTTATTAAATCAGGACATATTTGATTATTTTTTAACCTTAACTCTATAGATAAACAATCTTTTTGTATTCCATGCAAAAGATAGATAATTTTCCAAGTATTAAGTTTATTCTGTGTCTTTCTTATATTTAAACCGAAAAGTTTTGGCTTGATTAATTTTGTTATTGTACGTAAGTACTGTCTGTCACTATTGTTAAACTCTTTGTCTAAATAGGTCGCCTGTTTATTATATGGATAACCTTTAATTCCGCAATTTTGTATCATTATATCTCGTGTTACTGTAGGCCCTTTTTTACTAAGTTGTTCTTTATTAACTTGCACAATGATTTCTTGTCCCACACGTATCTCTTCCTTGAAATTAAAAAAAATTTCATCTTTTAGTACCATGAACCCATTTTGCTTCCATTTATCTAATTTAATAAACGCAATATTTAAGTTTTTTAATATGTTTACGACAGTTCCTAAATATATATCACCAGTATTGTATGTACAATGGACATTTAATATTTTTTCAATATGATGGCTACCATATAAAATAGCTATTTTTTTTTTTCTTCTACAATTATGTATTTCATTATTTTTAATTTTGTTTTATTTTATTTATTTGGTTCTAACAGTAAGAAAAAAAATAATTCAATTGTTTTTACCTTCTGAATAGATTTTATTATCTATAAACAAAAGGTAAAAATTGATACATTAATAAATTATATTAGTAATAAATCTTTCCTCCGCCCCATTTTTCAGCAGATAGCTTAGGTTGAAGTAAGATATGTCCACCGATAGCAAATAAATCTTCGTCATTTAAACTTCTCATTTTAGGGAAGATATCAGCACTCTTAATACTAGGATGAACCTCTGCAATAGACTCTAATCCATCATAGCTTGTTGGATTTTTCATGTAGTCAACTAGAGCGTTAATGTTATCACGTGGAGGAGTTGCAAGACTTAATGCATCTGGTTCTAGGCCAAGGTTTGGATTTGTCTTTGTAATACCACCTACGTGGCATGCGCCACAAGATGAGTTAAATAGTTTTTTTCCACGTTTTACTTGCTCAGGAGTTAGTACTACTGTTGTTCCTGATTGATCTAATGGAATACTTCTTGTGTTCTCATCTAAATCAATTGCATAAGCTGATGATGAAAATAAAGTCGCACAAATAGTAGCTGTGATTATAAAACTAAATCTTTTTAGCATATTTTAATGTATTTATATAAATGCTTTTTTATCTTAAAAGATCATTTAGATCTATCTTGTATAAGATAATTTTAATCTTCTATACTTGAGATCTCTTATTTTGTGAAGCTATATTTAATAGTATCATTATTTTTCCTTGTTATGAATAATGAGAGAAGGTGGGTAAATATAATAAGGTATTGTTTATACTCTATTATATTTACCCACTCTTCTTTAATCGATTATTTAGTTACGTGTTACTCTATCAGACTGACTAACTAAGAATACAGCTGTTCCAACTGGAATAACTACGATAAATAATCCTAAAAGTAAGCTATTAATAAAAGCTGCTAAAGATGGAGTCATAATAATCCTCTATATTTTTTACCGCTGCTACTTTCTATTTTTTTAAATGAAAGTTCCTAATTAATAATTTACCATCTAATTCTGTGATAAATACATTAATAATAAGTATTTTTACGAGAAAAAAAACAAAAATGTCGGTTTATGCAATGTATACCTGGAGTGTATCAACAATATAGTTACTCTCTTGTTGCTCCCTTCCAGGCCTCGCAAGATTAAGAGTATATATTGTATACACCCAGGTACATTATTATATTAACATGTTGTTATTATTCATTCAACAACCACATAATTTATATTATTACATAGGGAAATAAAGCATATCTGGGAAGAAACGATTAGCTTCGATAATTAAACCTGCTGTTAATGATAGCCAAACTGTTGCTAAAACAGGAGCTGTTGAAAGGTATTTTTGTAGATCGCTATTCATATAATCGTATGTTTTTATTGTTTATTATCGAGGAGAAACTGTAATCTCGTCAGCTGGAGCAATTAATTTACCACTTGTAAACTCTTTGAAAGCTGCTACTGGCCAAACAAACCCCGTTGCAACAAAACTAAGTGCAACAGGAACATCTATAATGATTTCCTTTTCAGTAGGTTTTTCTGTTCCTCTAGCAAATTGTACATAGCTTCTGCCTACCCAACCGATCCAACCAGCAATGTAAAGGAATAATATTCCAGGAATTGTAAACTCTCCAGAGTGGCTCCATCTACCATCTGCAATTAGATGAGGTAATCCATCAGTACCACAAAGTAATCCAGCATCACCGTACTGTGCAAATCGAGTTTTTGTCTTTTCTATTTGCTTTCCTAAAGCTAATGCAGGAGGTGTCCCGGCTTCATATTTAGTTAAACGACTTTCTAATTTTTTAACACTGCCGTCTAAACGCTTTGCAAATTCTTTAGAACTTTTACATGGTACTAATCCTGCAACATCAGCATTTGCAGACAGAGGAAGTGCCACGAATAGACATAGTAGCAATGTTGAAATCCATTTCTTCACGATTTTATACTCCATTTCAAATTTGATAACATCTTATCACTCTTCTTATTTTTTTAGTTTGCTTTGTAAAGAAATCCTAATACAATATATTCAATAGAATATTATATTAATTCAACATAAAAATAATTCTACGTCCCTTTAGAATTTACATAATAGAAAGAATAATATTGTATTTCTTCCTAACTAAATTAATTTTAAACTATCTTTTTTTCTTAGAAAATGTCCTTATGGGAATATTTATTTTATGAGTGTTAACGAAATAGCACCAATACAGCAAAACTATTCGATTTAATTTTGTATTCTTTACTCTTTTTCTTTTACTTCTGTATTAATTTGAAATAAATAAAATCTTCTAGACATATCATTAATCGTATGATAAATTAACAATATGTATTAACGGGATGTAGCGCAGTTTGGTAGCGCGCCTGCTTTGGGAGCAGGATGTCGCAGGTTCGAATCCTGTCATCCCGATTTCGGAATTCTTCTTTTTAGTATTTGTATCCTAGAAAGAGCAGTCTCATTATTTTTTTCTATTTCTATAACTTTTATGTATGTTCCTAATGCTTCGTTAATCATTTTTTCTTTTTCGTAAGCATAACCAAGATTGTTAAGTGCTACAGTATAATTGTCATCATTTTTTAAAGCTTCTTTATAGTAATAAATAGCTAATTCGTATTGTTCTGTTTGTGCATATGTAAAGCCTATCGTGTTATAAAGATTTGATATTCCTTCAAAGTCTTCATTTTTCCATATCTGTAGAGCATATCTAAATTGCAGTATAGCTTGGTCAAATAGCTTCTTTGATAAGTATATTGATCCTAGTTCATAGTAATCTTCTCCATTTGCTTCATTTTTCCTAATTTTGTTTTGTAATAGTGATAGATTATCTTCTATTTGTTTTCTCTCAATTATTTGTCTCCCTATGAAGAAACTTAAGAGTAGCAATGAGAGTAAAAGGATAGAGAGATATAATAAAGGAACGATATTATCCATACACTTGTTCTTGTTATTTGTTAGCTATTTTTTTATTCATATATCTCAGTATAAACTTTACTCTGTTACTTTCTCTATAGTTTTATTCCCTAAAAAAAAACTTGACATCTATTTAAATATTAGCTATCTTTCTAATTACAGAGTAAAAAGTACCTAGCCCCCATCGTCTAGAGGCCTAGGACATCTCCCTTTCACGGAGGTAACGGGGATTCGAATTCCCCTGGGGGTATATAGTAATAGTTTTTTTTTCATAATTTAATCTTTATCTCTGAAAAAAAGATATATATTTTATTTTCATGATATGTTTTCTTAAAATTTCCTAATGTTTATTCAACTTAAAAGAAAGGTTATTTATTTATGGACTGCCCGGGATTCGAACCCGGAACAAATCGGTTAAAAGCCGAGTACTCTACCATTGAGTTAGCAGTCCTATGGATGTCTTATGATAGGAATATCATATTTCTTTAAGAAAGACAAGTCTTTCTTAGTAAAGTATCTTTTTTTTTAGGTCTTTTTATTTTTACTTTTCTTGCCCTACTATTTTATATCTGAAATTAAGATTGATCTTTTCTAAAAATTAATTTCCTCTGTTGAATTAATCTATTATTATGAGAGTTAGAAGATAATTGTATCAAAAGAGACGCTATATAATTATTATATTAGTTGTCAGTACTCTCTTATGTATTGCAAAAGACTTAATATTTCATTAAATAAATAAGGTTATCTAATTATGCCTAATATACAGACTATATTACAACTTGCATCTCTTTTCCTTGTAATAACAGCTGGTCCAGCTATTATTGTTCTTATTGCCCTAAGACGTGGTAATTTATAAGAGAATCTATTCTTTATTTGTTCTTATTGTAGAGTATATGTATTAAGAAACCTTAAGTACAAATATCCTACAATAGGTTCTTTATTTCTGGACCTGATCAATTAAATAATTAAAATTAATTTCTTGAGCGCTTCCAGAAAATTCATTATCGGGTGTTAGGAAAAGCATACAATGACATTCTTTTCTTTCTCGCATTGGTACGCAAGGACAGTTCCAATATGCAATAGAGACTTCAGTAGCCTTGTCATCATAATGTCTGCAAGGACATAGGGGAGCACCATATTCATCCTTATGTCTGGCTAAGCCTTCAATCACTATAGATGTTACACTAAGATCTGAGCAGAAGAATGTATTTGTTCTACGTGCGTATGTTTCTGCAAATTTTTGCATAGCCTGTAAACTTTTTGGACTGTCCATTTTAATTTTTATTTCTTACTTTTATATTCACTTTTTCGATTTTTACTTATGGTTTGCGAAATTAAGATATGTTTCTGAAGACATATCTACTTACTTTTATACTACATTATTTGTCCGTTGTAATAATTTTCACTTACTGTGATGTTTTTTTATGTTTAGGTTTATTAATAGTTTTGAGCCACAAAAAACTTTAGTTGTCTGACTGTTTCATACATTTGTATTGTGATGTTTTACCAAAAGCATCATACTTTTGGCTTCGAAGTTATATATAAATTTTATTTCCTATATGCTTCTTTAGACTAATGTGCATAACTTTAATAATCATAAAAATTTAGTTCAATCTATATAGTTAAAATTGTATCCTTAGATACTAATTAATAGGTATTAATGTTAATACATAATATCGACTCAAACAATACTAGATGCTATAGTAGAAGTAGTATAACTTTTTTCAATATATTCTCTTTATTTGGAGGTGTGTAAAATTATGACAGCTGCTTATCTGCCTTCTATTCTTGTACCCATTGTAGGTATAATCTTTCCAGGTTTTGTTATGGCTTTTGCTTTTATATATATAGAGCAAGACGAAATCGCATAAAAGAAAAAAAGCGGCCCCATGCATATTAAATGCATGAGGCCGCTTTTTTTCTTTTTATAAAGATGAACCAACACCGGAGTAAGAACCGAATATAAACAGTCCTACAACTGTTAATGCAGCTGTTCCACCGATCGTTCCAATAAGCCATAAAGGAATTCTACCTGTACTAGCCATATGATTGTTTTCTCCTGATCTGATATTTTATAGAACTTGTTAGCTCTATAGATTAATTAATTTTCCTCAATACTGTATTCTGTTTAAAATATTTCTTAGTTGAAGAAATAGCTTGAGAATAAAACTGCAAGCACGAATATTAATAGTAATCCCCAAAAAAGGGAAGTACGATTTAATTCAACTGGTTGTTTGTTAGGATTAGGACCGCTCATATTAAACTCCTATCTTTGGATAAATTGCATAGAAGTTATGGCACCAAGGAAAAATACTGTTGGAACAGCAATGCCATGGATGGCTAACCATCTAAAAGTGAAAATAGGATACGAAATAGGTTGCTTTATTTTACTCATTAAATGCTCCTATGATTATTATAAACCTTTTGTTAAGTCTTCTAGCTCTTGTTTCGCGCTAAAACGATCGTTAACTAATGGTACTTGTTGACGCTCTTGTGTGAAATATTCATTAGGTCTAGGTGTACCAAAAATATCGTACGCTAGTCCAGTACTAACAAAAAGCCATCCTGCTACGAAAAGAGCGGGAATAGTAATACTGTGAATAATCCAGTATCGAATACTAGTAATTATATCAGAGAAAGGGCGTTCTCCTGTTGAGCCTCCTGACATAGATATTACCTCCTGAAAAAGTAGTAAAAGGAATTTATAAAGAACTGTTTTACACTATTAGTCCTATTCATCAGATAGAAAAAATATAAATATATATTCTATAGATGGAATTAATAGTGAGAATGTTAGTTAAGCCTATAGCTTTTGTTACCTGACATTTACATTATACTGAAGAGTGTTTGTTATTGTGTGATAACATCACAAATAGATAGAAATATTTAAACATTCTTTAGTTTATTTCTAGAATTGTTCTTTAATAATTTACTATCTTCCCATATGAATAATATTTTTGGCATTAATATTAGATTTATGGAATGTTTAGTATTTTTCCTCTTTTCTATTATTTATATAATATAATCCAATTTTACTCCTCTGAATATAAAGAAATTATAGTTATTTTTTTATTCGACTAAGACTCATTTGTCATTGGTAGGAAAATAAAGAATACTGATAATTGTAATATTATGGATGATAATATCCTATTAAATATTGTGCATATTTATTTTTGAATTGGCTTATTTTTCTTTTTTTATAGAAAAGCTTTGAATTTTATTTTTGGTCATAACTTCAACTTTCTTAATACCTGTTTTTCGTTTAGTGTTCTTAAAAGACTTGTGATTTTTTTAATTGTTGATATTAGTAGATTATTTCATAAAACTATCAATTTTAACTGTATAGAAATTTATGTTCTTATTTAGCATTTTTTCCTCTTTAAAATTTTTTATTTTTTGTTTAAGAAACTAACTGTATAATTATTCTTACTGTAGATGTTATAAAAAAAATAATATTTTCTGTTATCGTTTATAGCGGGCAGAGGGAATCGAACCCTCAGCATTAGCTTGGAAGGCTAAGGTTTTACCACTAAACTATGCCCGCTTTCTATACTTATAAGATTATATCATAAATTAATCTTATGTCCATTATTTTTATAAACCCTCTAATGGAACTTCTAAAAAATTTGCTAATTCTACAGCTTCTTCTTCAATTTGTGATAGTAAGAGTGGCTCGCCTATTCTAGTTATAGGAACTTCTCTTTGATCTTTTGTCCGTAAATAGATTTCTCGTTTCGGATTAATTCCTTCTGAAATACTTAATTTAACAGATTTAATTTCTTTCATAGCATACGATAAGCATATTTCTTTTTTCTTACCTGGAAATCCAAGTCGAAATATTTCTATTTTCTTATTTTTCTTGTCATATAAATTATATCCTCCACCTACATTTAATTGTATTGTTGCTAGCAAGAATGCACTTAATAATAGACCAGTGGTACCATAAAATGTCATTACAATACCTTGTGGAATAAATACTATTTCCTTAGTATCGGCAAAGGGTAATAATTGATAACCTAAATAACTAGATATACCTGCTAAAAAGAAGCCAAGACCTCCTATAAAAGTCATTACCATCCACAAATAATTGCTAGTTCTCCGGGATCCTAGAATAAGATCGTAGCGAATATCCATAGTTTTTTTTCGTTATAAAATAAAATTCTTGTGATTAAAAGAAGTGCTTATTTGGAAAACTATTCCAATTAAGCACAACTAATTATTAAATAAGTCTGATTGAAGAAAGACCAAAATATAGCCCTGCTGCGAAACCAAATGCGCAGGCTAGTAAAATAATGTAACCTATTAATATACTCATAGTAAGATTCTTTACAAAGTGATAATATATAAAGTATACATCACTGTAACTTTCTTTTATTTAATATTTTATTAAGAGAGTTTTTTTTACAAAATCTAATTAATATTGCTACTATATAATTAGTAAACTCAATAAATTCATTGTTAATCATATAAAAGTAATATGTCACAATTTATCAAACCGTATAATGATGATCCCTTCGTAGGTAATTTAGCTACTCCTGTTAGTACTTCAAGTTTTACTAGATCTTTATTAAGTAATTTACCTGCATACAGACCTGGTTTATCTCCTTTGTTTAGAGGTTTAGAAATCGGTATGACTCATGGATATTTTTTAGTAGGTCCTTTTTATAAGCTTGGCCCATTAAGAAATTCTGATGTCGCTCTACTTTCAGGATTTTTTTCTTCTTTAGGTCTTGTGATTATTATGTCAGCTTGTCTTGCTATCTACGGTGTTGTATCTTTTGAAGATAGTGAAGTTACTGACCAATTACAAAGTTCTAAAGGATGGAAGCAATTCACTTCTGGTTGGTTAGTAGGCGCTATTGGTGGAGCTAGCTTTGCTTTTATGTTACTAAGTAATGTAAAAATGTTCTAAACCTTCATAAAGAAGTCAAAAAAATAGAATTCTAGGTCAGATTTTCTTTTATAGTCTGACCATAGACTTAGTCATTCATTTCATGATACGTAGCTACTGCTGATGGAGATACTTGGTTTAAATATCTAAATATCCAATATTTAAATACTGTATCTAGCACAACTGGAAATGTTGCAATAAACAGGAATATTAGATCATGATTCTCTGGTAAACCAAAGTGTCTAAGACCATTTTCTAATACAACTTCCCATCCATGTGTTGAGTGGAAACCAACAAAAATATCGGTGAATAAAATGATTAGAAATGCTTTGGCTGTATCACTTAGCCCGTATATCAGTTCATTTATGAATGATTTTAAGACAGCTATTTGTCTTCCACCTGTAAAAACTAGGTATGCGAAGCTGATAAAAGCCAATATATCTGAAAGTAAGTTCTTTATTGAGTCTGTGCTTTCCTGTACATAAAATTGTGCTAATTCCATAGCTTTATTTTTTACTTCTCTATCAATAGATTCTTGTGATAAAGGCGGAGATTGTCCAACTAGTATTTCAAAATGTATTTTCTCTTCAAATCTTTGTAATTCACCGAAAGCTCTTTCTTCTTGAGATCCATTTAAAAAAATATCTGACTGATTATCATTCCAGAAGTAATCTATAAATGGAGAAAATATGAAATTTCTTGATATTTGATTAACTATAAAAGGAACTACAATTAATAAAATAAGATATTTTATAGAAGCAGCTGTCTGATATCTTGAAACCCGAAACTCTTCAATTATCTCTGATTCCGAATTCGGTTCTAATTCTTTCTTAAATTTTTCAAATGTTTTTGTTATAGAACGCGGTACTGGACCTGTCTTTTCAAAAGCAGACTGATTTATATTATTTAAGCGCCAATTCTTCATTGTTACTTTGTTTTTGTTTACTTTATCTTAATTTAACTTCTAATTTCTTTTATATAAACTTATTGAATATCGTATAAAAAAATTGAGCTATAGTAGCTTAATTTATTTACATTATTGTTAATAAAGATAACTGGGAACATTTAATAATAATGTTTCCCAGTTATATGCCTTTGTATTATGTGTAATTTGTAACTAAATGCAATGCACAATACTAGCTTCTTTGTTTATTCTTTATATTAATTTAAGATATTACTCTAAATCTTTTCTGTTTGGGTTTCTTGATGCATCATTAGATAAGAAGCCAAATGCGAAAAGAGATACGAACAAGGTAACTGTAGTATAAACAACAATCTTTAATGTGAACATTATCTATCTCCGGAAAATATTTTTCTATCTACATTAGTAGATTTGTACTCTTATTATTATATAACTAGTTATTGAATAAAATTAATTACCTCACAACTTTTTTAATTTAATTGCAACATCATTTATAAAGATTTTTCTTTTTCATCACTTAATTCTTTCAGTTTTCTTAAAATCCGACCAAAGTAGTCCTGCATATATCCTTCAAGTGTTGCAGTTTCATTTTCTTCGAAACCAAAGAGTTTATATGTATCTTCCATGTCACTCGTGAAATCTTCTCCAGTAGCTAATAATTCTGCAAAAGCTAAACGTTCAGCTATATTTGCTCCCCATTCAAAGAACCCCATTAATTGTCGGAAAATTATTAATGCACTTATAGGAATTTTTGTAATTCTAGCAGATTGACCTGATAGACGTTCACACAGTTGTATTATTTCTTGTGAGTTCCAATTTCTTTTTCCGACTAGAGGAAATTTTCGATATTCAGTTTCTTTTAAAGCTAAACTCCTTAACGAGAATTTTGCTATATCAGATGTATCTATGTAGCCTATAGATGTATTTTCTCCTGTTACCCATATTGGTTGTTTTTCTAATATAGGTATAGCATATTGGCTAATAAGTCCTTGGAAGAAACCACCTAAGTAAAATATTGTATATTTTATTCCGGATTTTTCTAAATAAAATTCTATGTCTAATTTTAATTTTACTAAGGGTACATCTGAGTATTTCTCGCCATTAATAACTGAGAAAAAGATGAATCTCTCAATATTAACCATTTTAGCTGCTTCTATTAACGCAAGTTTTCCTTTTAAATCGATTGTTTCTGCATTATATGGATCAGATGGTCTGGCTGTAGAGGCATCAATAATAGCAGTTACATTTTTTAGTGCTATAGGCAATGTTTCTGGTAAACTTAAATCCCCGTATATTAACTCAGCCCCCCATTCTCTAAGAAAATAAGCTTTTCTTAAATTCCTCACAAGGCATTTGACTTCGTATCCTTCGTCTATAGCTCTTCTTACAATTTGTCTTCCTAAAGTGCCAGTAGCTCCTACTATTAATAAGGTCATATACTTATTGTTTTACTCCTTTTTAGCAAAATTATCATTGATTTTTCTCTATCCTTAGTATATCTCTTTATAACATATGATTGAGTAGAAAGGGACTCGAACCCTCATGACACTAGTTCGGCACATTTTGAGTGTGCTGCGTCTACCATTCCGCCATCTACCCCATTCAAGCTTGATTTATAAGATATATCGTATCATTATATCGGCCATAAATCGATATTTAGAATTTATATATTTTTTTGACTTTCTATTTACGATGGCTGTTAAGATATTCATAAGACATTTTATAAATTTAAACAGTATGGCTAATATAGATGCAGCATCAGATGTACTTAATGAAAAAGATCAGAATAATTCCAATGTACAAAGTTTTCTTTCTCAACCTTATAAGTATGGTTTCACAACCAATGTTGAAGTAGAAGACTTTCCTAAAGGAATCAGTGATGATGTGATTAAGCTTATTTCTTTGAAGAAAAAAGAGCCTCAGTTCATGTTAGATTTCAGACTTAGAGCTTATGCATATTGGCAAAAAATGGTAGCTCCAACATGGGCATCAATCCATTATACTGATATTGATTATCAAAATATTCTTTATTATTCAGCACCAAAGAAAAAAGCTAATTTATCCAGTCTTGATGAAGTTGATGAAGATATTCTATCAACATTCGAAAAATTGGGTATTCCACTAACAGAACAAAAAAAATTAGCCAATGTTGCTGTAGACGCTATATTTGATAGTGTTTCAGTAGGAACAACTTTTAAAGAAGAACTTTCTAAAGTAGGAGTTATTTTTTGTCCTATTTCTGAAGCACTGCAATTACATCCATCTTTAGTCGAAAAATATTTGGGTACTGTAGTTCCAATAGGTGATAACTATTTTGCAGCTCTTAACTCAGCTGTATTTAGTGAAGGTTCATTCTGCTATATTCCTCCTAATGTAACTTGTCCACTGGAATTATCTACATATTTCAGGATTAATAATCAAGACTCAGGACAATTTGAAAGAACTTTAATTATTGCGGACGTTAATAGCAAAGTTAGTTATTTAGAAGGTTGTACTGCACCACAGTTTGATACAAACCAATTACATGCTGCTATTGTTGAGTTAGTTGCGCTTGAAAACGCCGAGATTAAGTATTCTACTGTACAGAATTGGTATTCAGGTGACAGCAATGGTGTTGGTGGAATATATAATTTTGTCACTAAGCGTGGATTATGTGCAGGCAAAAATTCTAAAATTTCTTGGACGCAAGTAGAAACTGGTTCATCAATAACTTGGAAGTACCCAAGTTGTGTTTTAGCAGGTGATAATTCTGTAGGAGAATTTTATTCTGTAGCATTAACAAATCATTATCAACAGGCTGATACAGGAACAAAGATGATTCATGTTGGTGCAAACACAAAGAGTCGTATTGTATCTAAAGGCATATCATCTGGGAGTTCTAAAAATACTTACCGAGGTCAAGTTAAAATTGGTCCTAAAGCTTATAACAGTGTTAATTATTCTCAATGTGATTCAATGTTAGTTGGTGATAAAGCACAAGCTAATACCTTCCCTTATATACAAGTTAATAATCCAACAAGTACTGTTGAACATGAAGCTTCAACTTCTAAAATAGAAGAAGAACAGCTATTTTATTTTCTACAACGTGGTATAGATATGGAATCTGCCATTAGTTTACTTATCAGTGGTTTTTGTAAAGATGTTTTCAGTGAATTGCCTATGGAATTTGCATTGGAGGCAGATCGTCTGTTAAGTTTAAAATTAGAAGGAACAGTGGGATAAAACAATATGATAAAAAAAATTCCTATTCTTGAAGTACAAGGCCTTAAAGCTTCAGTTAATGATACTGAAGTTGTAAAAGATTTGAATCTTATTGTAAATGCTGGTGAGATCCACGCAATTATGGGCAAAAATGGTTCTGGAAAAAGTACATTTGCCAAAATAGTAGCTGGACATCCAGCGTATAGAGTCACGGGCGGAGATATACTTTTTGAAGGGGAATCCATTCTTGAGACAGTACCAGAAGAAAGGTCTCAAAAAGGTATTTTTCTAGGATTTCAATATCCAATTGAAGTACCAGGTGTAAGTAACGCTGACTTTTTACGATTGTCATGTAATGCTAGGAGAAAATATCAAGGACAAGATGAGTTAGATCCGTTAGAATTTTTTGAATTTATCACTCAGAAACTTGAAGTTATTAGTATGGATCCTGCTTTTTTAAACAGAAGTGTCAACGAAGGTTTTTCTGGTGGTGAAAAGAAGCGTAATGAAATATTGCAGATGGCTGTTTTAGATACAAAATTATCTATTTTAGATGAAACTGATTCTGGATTAGATATTGATGCTTTAAAAATTGTAGCTAAAGGAATTAATAGTTTAGCTAATGAATCTAATGCAGTTGTGTTGATAACTCACTATCAAAGATTATTAGATTATATTGAGCCAACTTTTATCCATGTTATGCAAGATGGAAAGATCATTAAGACTGGAGACAAATCTTTGGCGAAGGAATTAGAGACTAAAGGTTATGATTGGTTAAAATAACCCCTCAAAGTTATTAGTAACTTTAAGAGGGAATTTTTCTTACTAACTAAATACTAAAAACTTTGCTTTGTACTAGCTATAACTTCTTTTAGTAGTTCTTCCGCTTCTGGAGTGAAAGTCTTAGTAGATTTTAGAATTTCTGCGTATTGAGGCTTAGAGTTCTTTAAGTTAGTTCTCATTGCGTCAACAAATTCTTTAACTTTATTAACTTCAATCTCATCTAAGAAACCATTAATACCTGCGTAGATTACAGCTACTTGTTCTCCTACTGGGATTGGAGAACTAGCTGGTTGCTTTAAGATCTCTCTTAATCTTTGTCCTCTAGCTAATTGGTTTCTAGTTGCTTGGTCTAAATCAGAAGCAAATTGAGAGAAAGCTTCTAGCTCAGCAAACTGTGCTAGTTCTAACTTTAGTTTACCTGCTACTTGCTTCATTGCTTTAATCTGTGCAGCTGAACCTACACGTGATACAGAAATACCTACGTTAATAGCAGGTCTGATTCCTGCGTTGAATAAGTCACCAGATAAGAAGATCTGTCCATCTGTAATTGAAATCACGTTTGTTGGAATATATGCAGAAACATCACCCGCTTGTGTTTCAATAATAGGAAGTGCTGTCATACTTCCTCCACCTAAAGCATCACTTAATTTAGCAGCTCTTTCTAATAATCTAGAGTGAAGATAGAATACGTCACCAGGGAAAGCTTCTCTTCCTGGAGGTCTTCTTAGTAGAAGAGACATTTCTCTATATGCGTTTGCTTGCTTAGATAAATCATCGTAGATGATTAGCGTTGCTTGTCCTTTGTACATGAAGTATTCAGCAATTGCAGCTCCTGTATAAGGTGCAATATATTGTAGAGTCGCCGGATCATCTGCACTAGCAGAAACAACTACAGTATAATCTAAAGCTCCTTTTTCTTGTAAATTTGTTACAAGAGAGGCTACAGTTGATGCCTTTTGACCTACAGCAACGTAAACACAAACTACGTCATCACCTTTTTGGTTAATAATCGTATCGATAGCTACTGAACTTTTACCAGTTTGTCTGTCACCAATGATTAATTCACGTTGTCCTCTTCCAATAGGAATCATTGAGTCAATCGCTGTAATTCCTGTTTGGATCGGTTCACAAACTGATTTACGAGAGATAATACCAGGAGCCATTGATTCAATTAGTCTTGATTCAGTTCCTTTGATGTCACCTTTTCCATCAATTGCTTGTCCTAGACCATCTACAACTCTTCCTAAGAAATCTTTACCAACCATTAGTTGAGCAATTTTTCCAGTTGCTTTTACAGCACTACCTTCTAGGATAGCTCTACCTGCACCCATTAGTACAACACCTACGTTATCACTTTCAAGGTTTAATGCAATACCTACAGTTTTGTCTTCGAATTCAAGTAATTCTCCGGCCATAACTTGGTCTAGTCCATAAACACGAGCAATACCATCTCCAACTTGAAGAACAGTACCTACATTAGCGACTTGAACACCTTGATCATACTTATCAATTTGCTCACGGATAATGCTGCTGATCTCATCAGGTCTAATGTTTACCATATCAATATTTGTCTACTTTGATAAATTATGTTTTAAAAATAAAAGGACTTCCAACTATTGAGGAGATGAAGCTCCTAAGTGCGAAGCTAATTTTCTTAGTTGTCCTTGTATACTAGTGTCAACGATTCGAGAACCAATTTGCACTGTAAAACCACCAATTAAAGCTTTATCAACTTTAATGTCCAGCTTCACTTGCTTAACATTGGCCATTGCTTTTAGTTTTACAACTAATGCTTCTTGCTGACTATCTGACATTTCAGAAGATGACACGACTTGAGCAACTTCAACAGATGCTTGTTTGTATGCCATTTCTAATGCTGCAGAATTAATTGTTTCTAAACAATCAATTCTTCCTCTATCACACAATACTAGTAAGAAATTCACTGTATTGTTATCAATTTTCCCTTGGAAAATTGATTTAACCATACCTTTCTTAGCATTAAGTCCCACAAGAGGATTAGCTAATGCTTGCACCAGATCTTTTGATTTTAATGCCGCATCAATGTATGTTAGATCAGATATCACTTTATCTAATGAGTCCTTAGAGGATGCCATTTGGATAAAAGCGTTAGCATATGGCTGAGCAACCTTTAGATTCTTTGCCATTATAACTGTCCTCCTAACTGAGCAATATTATTATCTAGGACTTTTGATTGAAGGCTAGGAGTCATGTAATCTTGCAACTGAGTTGAAACTCTTTGCATAGCAAGATCTGTAATACGCTGCTGAATTTGCTTTTTAATTTGCATCTCCGCTTTTTCGATACTACTTTTACCATTATTCGTAAGTCTTTCGATATCTAACTTCCCCTGAGCAAGTATAGTTTCTTTTACTGTACGAGCTGTGCTTTCCGCTTCTTTTTTGATCTTTTCTATAACAGTCTGAGCTTGTGTCAGTTGTTTTTCTGAATCTAAAAGTCTAGCATTAGCTTGTTGTAGTCTTTCTTCAGCCTCTTGAATGGCCTCAGTAACTTTTTGTTGTCTAAGTTCTAAAGCAGAAGTTAGAAAATTTTGACCTAAGTAGAAAACACCACTAACTAATAGTGCAATGTTAAGTACATTGGCTTCTAGAAAATTTGAATTAAATCCGAAACCCTTTCCAGAAGATAATTCTGCAAGGGCACTAATCAATAAGAAATCACTCATATTATATATACTTTACAAACAACTTAATAATTCATGATGATTGTTAATCTTCATCAATAGATCGTGATACTTTATGCAGTTAATTTACCACTCAGTAACTTATTCTTAATTTGTTCACTAAGAGTATTTACTTGTTCTTCAAGTGCTAGTAAAGCCTTGTCCTTTTGAGTGTTTAACTGTTGTGTAGCTTCATTCACTAATGCCTCAGTGTCTTTTTGTGCTTGATTGATTTCCATCGCAACTATTTCTTGAGCTTCTTTTTGAGCCGAAGCTATTATTAACTGTGATTCGCGCCTTTCTTGCGCTAAATCTTGCTCATACTGTTTTGTAATTGCTTCTGCTTTAGATAATGTATCAGAAGCTTCAGTTAAGTTTTTACGAATATATTCATCTCGTTCGTCTAGCACTTTAGCTATCGGAGTATAAAACACAAGATTTAACACTACCATTAGCAACAGAATTTGTAGTGCCATCAAAGGCAATGTAGCATTGAAATCGAATAAACCACCTTCTGGCTCACTAGCAGCTTCTTGTGCTAACAAAAATATCAGATTTGTCATTATTACTTATTTTTTATAATGGGTCCTTAAAAAAATGTTACCACTTCAATACCCTAGTCATTATAAAATGGCTAGGGATACTAAAAAATACTTAGCTTGTAAAAGGATTAGCAAAAAGTAATGCTAGAGATACCACTAGACCATAAATAGTAAGTGATTCCATGAACGCTAAACTTAGAAGTAATGTACCACGGATTCTACCTTCAGCTTCAGGTTGACGAGCAATACCTTCAACAGCTTGTGCAGCAGCTGTACCTTGTCCAATACCAGGACCGATTGCAGCTAAACCAACAGAAAGACCAGAAGCAACAACTGAAGCAGCAGATACGATAGGATTCATAAGATTATTGTGATAGTTATCATATTTATAGAAATTAAATTATTTCAGAGACTAATTTGAAAGTTTTAGCTTAGTGGTGATCTTCTAATGCTTCACCAATATAAGCGGCTGATAGAGTAGAGAAGATTAATGCTTGTACAGAACTAGCAAATAATCCTAATATCATTACTGGTAAAGGTATTAAGATTGGCACAAGTAATGCGAACACAGAGACAACTAGCTCATCTGCAAGCACGTTACCGAAAAGACGGAAGCTTAGAGATAAAGGTTTTGTAAAGTCTTCAAGAATGTTAATAGGTAGAAGAATAGGAGTTGGGCTTACATATCTGGAGAAATATCCAAGTCCTTTCTTGTTTAATCCTGCGTAGAAATACGAGAAAGAAGTCAATAATGCTAGTGCAACTGTTACATTAATATCGTTTGTTGGCGCAGCTAATTCTCCCTCTGGTAAAGAAATTAATTTCCAAGGGATAAGAGCTCCTGCCCAGTTAGCACCGAAAATGAATAGGAAGACTGTACTAACATAAGGTACCCAAGGTCTATATTCTTCTTCACCTATTTGATTCTTAGCGATATCTTGTAAGAATTCATAAGCGTACTCCATAAAGTTTTGTAATCCTTGTGGAGTTTGTTTAAGGTCTCTAGTTCCAGCAATTGCTAACGTTAATAGTGCCGCTATTACTAACCATGAAACGATGAATACTTGTCCGTGTAGTTTTAATCCTGCAATTTCCCAATAAAGGTGCTTTCCAACTTCAACTTCAGCTAGTGAATAGAAAGAGTTAAAAGCGCTAAGGTTATTCTGATACATAGTTGAGTATAATTCTTTTGCAATTTTTAAATGTTAATTTAGAAGAAAAGCATAAACTTAATTAACACACATAAATTATACCTTTGAAAGCTATGTGTAAAAACTATCTATCGTTTTTATAATATTAAAAAAATATTATAAGTATTATGCACTAAGTATTTATTTTTTGCAGGCCAAAATCATTACGAAAGGTATTAATCTCGTTGAGATTTAATCCATTTGTTATACGTAAATAGGATCTTTTTATCTTCCCAATATATAAAAGTAATAGCTTAATAGGTCTACTATTTCTTTATCATCTTTTCTACTTCATCACTAAAGTTTTCATTTTTCTTTTCTAATCCTTCACCTAGCACAAATCTTTCGAATCTTCGGATTTGTATATTTTCTCCTAAAGTTGAAATATTCTTCTTCACAAGGTCTTCTATCGTCATAGAGGAGTCCCTAATAAATGGTTGATCTAGTAATACCATTTCTTTTAATTTCTTTTGTATTCTTCCTTCTACAATTTTCTCTTTTATTTCCTTAGGTTTATTTCCTAAATCATCTTTATCCATCTCTGTTTTTTTCTCTTTTTCCGCGACTTCTGGCGGTATGTCGCTAGCCTTTATAAATTGTACTTGTGGGCAAGCTGCTATCTGCATGGCAACGTTTCTAGCAAGTTCTTGAAATTCAGCTCTTCGCGCTACAAAGTCTGTTTCACAATTTACTTCGACTAAGATTCCCAACTTACCTCCCATGTGGATATATGCTTCCACTATTCCTTCTGTAGCTATACGTCCTGATTTTTTAGCAGCGGTAGCTAAACCTTTCTTTTTTAGAGCTTCTTCAGCTTTTTCAAAATCCCCATCAGCTTCTTGCAATGCTTTCTTGCAATCCATCATTCCAGCAGATGTTTTTTCCCGTAATTCTTTTACAATTTTCGCAGATATTTCAGCAGCCATATTTTTCTTACTATGTTAATTTAAGATGTCATTTATTTAGATATTAAGAAACTAAGCAATGTCAGCTTCCTCTCTTTCTTCAGTCTGAATTTTTCCACTTCTACCTTCACAAATAGAATCAGCAATCTTACCAACGATTAATTTAATAGATCGAATAGCATCATCGTTACCCGGAATAGGTATGTCAGTCACGTCTGGATTACAATTGCTATCTAAAATAGAGATAATAGGTATACCCAATGTTATACATTCTTGAATAGCAGTACTTTCCCTTTTCTGATCAACGATCAGAACTAGATCAGGCAAACGTTTCATATCTTTTATTCCATTAAGATTTTTACGTAATTTATCTAGTTCTTTTTTTAACATTGCTGTTTCTTTTTTCGGTAACTGGTCTAGGTAGCCACTTTCTTCTTTTCCTTCTAGATCTTTCAATCTTTCTACTCTTGTTCTAATAGTAAACCAATTTGTAAGTATTCCACCTAACCATCTTTGATTTATGTAATGTGCTCCACATCTTTCAGCTTCCTGTGCTATTACACCAGCAGCTTGCCTCTTTGTTCCAACAAAAAGGAATTTTTTCCCTTCTTCAGAAGCTTTACGGACAAAACTACATGCTTCAGTTAAAAGTTCAGCTGTTTGAACTAAATCTATGATATGGATACCATTACGTTCTGCATAAATGTATGGGAACATCTTTGGATTCCATCTTCTTGATTGGTGACCAAAATGTACTCCTGCTTCTAATAATTCAGCTAGTGTTACAACAGCCATAATTTTTCTTTATTTAAAATTAAATTTTGATTGGAATATAGATAATCTTTAAAAAACACAGACTTGTATTAGTTGATTTATAACAAATTATTTATATGTAAAGTAAATATTAATTCATACTTTTTATCAAAGCTAATTATCATTTGATAACTTAGTAAAGTTATTCATTCCATAAAATTACACTTCTTTTAATGTTTTGAACATTTCTTACAATCTACTTTCTAATTTGAAATAATATTAACTTTTGAATTTTATTACAGAACTTTTATATCATCCTGTAAATATCCACTGTTCTCATCCACCATAAATTTTACTATTTGGTTATCTGAATTTTTATTTTCAAAATAGTATCCATCAGAAACTTTTTTTTCATTTCTACTAATTTTAGATATTTCTGTATATGAGTTGAAGCCTGTACCTGCTGGAATCAATCTACCTATGATAACATTTTCTTTTAATCCTCTTAACCAGTCTGCTTTTCCTTCTATTGCTGCTTCAGTTAATACTCTAGTAGTTTCTTGGAAACTAGCTGCCGATATGAAGCTATCTGTATTTAGAGAAGACTTTGTTATGCCTAATAGTATTGGCGAATAAGTTGCAGGTATTCCTCTAGTAAGTAACATCGCTTCATTAATATTTTCTATTTGTTGTAATTCTACTAGCTCACCCGGTAAAAGGGTTGTATCTCCACCATCTTCAACTCTTACCTTAGATGTCATTTGTCTAACTATTACTTCAACATGTTTATCCGAAATTTCAACGTTTTGTGATTGGTAAACATTTTGCACTTCATTAACTAAATATGTTTGAACTTTTTGTAAACTTAGTTTTGCTGCTTCATATATTCCTAATACATTGATATAGAAATTAAAATATAAACTTAACATTTCATGTGGATTGGGAGCCCCATCTGTTATAGCTTCGCCTAGTAAGATGTTCTCTTCATTTGAGACTATTACTTTTTGTGTACTATTTATTATATATTCATTAACATTACCATCTGTTTCTAGAACTTCAACGTGGTAATTTTCTTCTGAATCATACCAAACTTTGATTTTTCCAGGTCTTTGAGCTAATTTACAAGCTTCTTTTGGTCTTCGCGCTTCAAGAATTTCTTCAATTCTTGGTAGTCCTTGAACAATATCTCCTGTTTTAGACCGCTCAAATACTAGTATAGCTAGGGTATCCCCTATCTGGACAAGATCCATGTTTCTTGTTTGTAGTATTGCTCCAGATGATACTAAGTAAGGATGCGCTGAACGAATTTTAATTTCATTGTCATTCAAAGATATAATTTGTCCAGATTCTCTTGCAACAATATTTGCTGCTATTTGATCTCCATAACGTACTAATTCTCCTAGTGAAACTTGTGGAGTTTGTCCATGTAATTCTATATTTTCTAGATCTGCTTCCCTAAGAATAAGAATCTTCTTTCCTGATTGTCCATTGTCATTTATACTTTCCACTTTTCCATCTGATTTCGATATCAATGATGTTTTTGCAACTAGTGTTCCTGACGTTATTTGTTGTCCATCCTCCACACAAAAAACTGTTTTAGTTTGTTGTTTTTTATTTTCACCAAATGTGTCATGCTTAATTTGCAAATTTTCTAATATTGCTATTTGTAATTTGTATTCAGCAGTTTTGTCAGTTTCTAGAAATTCAACATCTGCAGATCCATGTACTTCATCAGATGAGATGTCCACTGTTAAATATGTTTTGACTAAATCTATTCCTTTAATAGATTCAATTTTTTCTCCTTCTTTGAATAATAGATGTTGAATTAGATTAATACCTATAAATTGATTTCCACTTAATGAGTGTTCTGTCTCTACTTTAAATTGTTCTTTATTCACATAGTATTGATCAACGGGTCTAACTAGTATGCCTCCCACAATTCTCTCAATGAAAACTGTATTCTCAGCTCTTAGGCCGTCACAAATTTCTTCACCTGCCTCAATTATTGTTGATGAAATAATTTTTTCTGTTTCTGTTTCTTCTTTTTCAATGATTTTTCCAACTTTTATAATTAATTTTTCAACAATTCCATTTTCTTCAATGACTTCTAAATATCCCGTATTTTCGGTTCTAACATCTTTAATAATTTCTGTACCTGATTCCACATATGTATGGTTTTCCACCATTAGTAAAGAGATATCTTTTTTTATTTCATGGGTTTCTTCAGAAATCCATAAAATACGATGTTTATTTCCTACTTCACTGGAGTCATTTTGATATTTAATAAAGCCTCCCGTTTTTGTCCGATACTTTGTATCTACTAATTCTCCTATAATTTGTGAATTATTAATTTTATTTCCAGGAGAACAAAGCATAAGAAATTTGTTTCCATTGGAAAAATTTAAGAAAAAATTTCCTACGTTTCCATCATTCTCATATTCATTTTTAATGATGGCATCTTTTATAAAGACAGAAGAAGTGACTATATGTATTTCATTAAGTTCATCGAATTGGGATTTTTTATTTAACCTAACTGTACCTCCATAATCACTAACTATGTGAGTGGTTGCTAATATTGTATCTTCGTAAACTTTTTCTCCTTGTTCAACTTCAAGCCTAGACAATTGTGGTAAATTATGTACTTCACCCGAAAGTATCCAAATTAGACCTCCCTTTCCTGTTTTTGTTGTTATATTTCCTTGTCGATCTATTCTTTCTTCTGCAGTTAATTCTGAAAAAAATACTTCTCCAGAAGTTTCAGTTAATAAATCTTTAGTAGCTCTTTCTGTTATTAAATTTGTTTTTGTACTAATCTCTCCAATTACTTGGTTCTCACGGAACTGCTCATTATCGTTAATAAATAATATTGTCCCTTGAGTAAATTCTAGTTTCCTTTCATTTAATTGATAGTCATATAGTGATAATTTATAACCTGCTTCTAGTACTATCGCTTCTTGTCCATGTCTAGTTCTAATTAATCTTGATTTTAAATTCTTAGGAAGTCTTATTATTCCATTAAAAGGAGCTTTGATTTGTTCAGCTAATTCACCTGTGAAGACTCCCCCTGTATGGAACGTACGCATCGTTAGTTGTGTACCTGGTTCACCAATGGATTGAGCTGCAATTATGCCCACGGCTTCTCCTAAATCTACCAGTGAACCGTGTGCTAAATTCCAACCGTAACAAAATTGGCACACAGACCTAGCAGAATCGCATGCTAATGGCGATCTTACACTAACCGACTTTATACCAGCATCTACAATAACCTTACTTGTTTCGTGATCTAAATCTTGATTAACATGTGCTATTACAGTAGCATCATGTGGATAATATAACGTTTCAAATAGAACTCTACCTACAAGTCGACTACCTATTGGAATTAGTATTTGATTGTTGGCAATCATATCTTTGATTATGATGCTTCTTTGACTACCACAATCAATTTCTCTGATGATAATATCTTGAGCTACATCTACTAATCTTCGTGTTAGATACCCAGAATCAGCTGTTCTAAGAGCTGTATCAACGAGACCTTTTCTAGCACCATATGATGAAATTATGTATTCTGTAACAGTTAGTCCCTCCCTAAAATTGCTTTTAATTGGAAGGTCAATGATTTGTCCTTGCGGATCAGCCATTAATCCTCTCATTCCTACAAGTTGTCTAACTTGTGAAATATTCCCTCTAGCACCAGAGAATGCCATTATATAAATAGGATTTAATGGATCTGTTTCTCTGAAATATCTAATTACTTCAGTCTTTAATTCTTCACTTGCGTTATTCCAGGTATCTATAACTCTTTGGAATCGTTCAATAGCAGTGATTTCTCCTCTTTCGTATTGTTCTTCTGTAAGTTGTATCGCGTCATTTGTTCTATTAAGTAAACTACGTTTAGTCGGTGGTACTCTTAAATCTTCTACACTTAATGATATGCCTGCTCTAGTGGCGTAATGAAAACCCAGTTCTTTTAATCTATCGGCCATGTAAGAAGCTCTTCCTGTACCGTAATTGCTGAAAGCCCAAGCCATCAAACGTTTTAGTTCTTTTTTATCTATTACTTTGTTTGTGAACCTTGGCTTAGGTGGTACAAATAAATATTTTTCTTTCATGATATATTTTTTTGTTATGAAAAACTTTCCATTATTTAGCTATAACTAATGAATCTATTAAAACTTTGTTTAATAAAATGCGACCAGGTGTAGTCAATAAATATTGCACTATGATGTCACCATTTGTATTTTTCTTTATTATTCGGTCATCAAATATGTGTAGTTTAGTTCCATCATTTTGCTCCTCAATTTTGATCAAACTATTTTCGTTATCAACTATTCCATCAAATCTAACCCATATGTATGAATGTAGTGGAATCTTATTTGAATCGTAAGCTAGTAATGCGTCTTCTAAATTAGAAAAGTAATAAGCCTGTTTATTTTGTTGTGTAGGATTTTCTGCAGTCAAGTAGTAACATCCAAGAACCATGTCTTGACTAGGCATAATGATCGGTTCACCAGTTGCAGGTGACAAGAAATTGTAAGGCGCCAACATTAATAATCTTGCCTCTGCTTGTGCTTCTAAAGATAGCGGAATATGAACTGCCATTTGGTCTCCATCAAAATCAGCATTAAATGCTGGACATACAAGAGGATGTAATTTAATTGCTCTTCCTTCGACCAGTATAGGTTCAAAAGCTTGTATTCCTAGTCTATGCAAGGTAGGAGCTCTGTTTAATAAAACAGGATGTCCTTGTATTACATCTTCTAAAACACTCCAAATAATAGATTCATTTTTTTGGATTAATTTTTTTGCTGCTTTAATATTATTAACAAGACCTTGATGAATAAGTCTATGTATAACAAATGGTTGGAAGAGTTCTAGCGCCATTTCTCTTGGTAATCCACATTGATTTAATTGTAATTGTGGCCCTACGACGATTACTGATCTTCCTGAATAATCTACACGTTTACCTAATAAATTTTGTCTGAATCTTCCCTGTTTTCCCTCAATAATATCTGAAAGTGATTTTAAAGGCCGATTATTAGCTCCAACTACAACCTTTCCTCTTTTACCATTGTCAATTAAAGCATCCACAGATTCCTGTAACATGCGTTTCTCGTTGCGAATAATAATTTCGGGAGCTAGGATTTCTTGTAGTCTTATAAGACGATTATTACGATTCAAAACTCTTCTATACAAATCATTTAAATCCGATGTAGCAAATCTTCCTCCATCAAGTTGGACCATTGGTCTTAAATCAGGTGGAATCACAGGTAATATTGTTAGTATCATCCAAGATGGATCAGATCTTGTGGCAATAAAATTATCTATTATACGTAGTCTTTTTATTGCTTTGTCTTTCTTCACTCCTTTTGAGAGTAATACCTCTTCTCTTAAACTTTCAGCTTCCACCTCTAAGTCGATATCTTTAAGTAATTTTTGTATAGCTTCAGCACCTATACCAACTTCAACTCCATAGATATCTGATTGTTCTTGGTAAAGTTGGTCTTCTATATCTATCCACTCATCTTCACTAAGTAATTGTTTGTATTTTAAACTTGCACAATTACCAGGTCTTGTTACTACGTACGAATTAAAATATACGATCTGTTCAACATCTTTCAAAGGAATATCTAATAGAATTGCTATGTAACTAGGCAAACTTTTTAGATACCATACATGTGTTACAGGTGCTGCTAACTGTACATAGCCCATTCTATGTCTTCTAACTTTAGATTCGACAACTTCAACTCCACATCTTTCACAAACTATGCCTTTATACCTCACCCTTTTATATTTTCCACAATGGCATTCCCAGTCTTTAACTGGACCAAATATACGTTCGCAGAATAGCCCATCCATTTCTGGTTTTAATGTTCTATAGTTAATTGTTTCTGGCTTCGTAACTTCGCCAACTATTTGTCCATTAGGGAGAGCTCTTTCACCCCATTTTTTTATTCTCTGTGGAGAGGCTAAGTTAATTTTTACATAATCAAAATATTGTTCTATTTTTGGCATTTTATTACTTGATCATGTATTTTGTTTATTTCTTTTCTTTAAATTAAAGATGTTTCTATGTCTTCGCGAGTTATAGATTCATATGTTGGACGTGAATGGAATTTTTTGTTATTGGAACTAGACATTAGGTCAACTTCGATTCCTCTTGTTTGTCCATCAGGTAATGTTTCTATTTTGTATGCTCCGATATCTAATCCCAGTGACTGTAATTCTCTCATCAGTACTTTAAATGATTCTGGAGTGCCTGGTCTTGGTATAGGTTTACCTTTGACAATTGCATTAAGGGTTTCATTTCTTCCTTGCATATCATCAGATTTCACAGTTAATAGTTCTTGAAGTGTGTAAGATGCTCCAAAAGCTTCAAGTGCCCAGACTTCCATTTCTCCCAATCTTTGTCCACCGTGCTGTGCTTTACCACCTAAGGGTTGTTGAGTTACTAAAGAGTAAGGTCCTGTAGATCTCGCATGTATTTTATCGTCCACTAAGTGAACCAGTTTTAACATATAAGATATACCTACCATAACTGGATTATCAAAGGCATCACCTGTTCTACCATCAAATAATTGTATTTTTCCCGGATGCTGAAGATCAAATATCCAATCTTTTCCACTAATATCCCGAGCATTCATTAATTTATCATTGATTAAAACACGTGAAGCTTCTGCCCCGTGCATTTCGTCAAAAGGTACTATTTTAAATCTTTTATTCAGATGTTCGGCAGCTAAGCCTAAAAGAGATTCAAAAATTTGTCCTACATTCATTCTTGAAGGTACACCTAGAGGATTAAGGACTAAATCAACAGGAGTCCCATCTGGTAAATATGGCATATCTTGTCTTGGTAGTATTCTGGAAATAATCCCCTTGTTACCATGTCGCCCTGCCATTTTATCTCCCACTTGTATTTTTCTTGTTTGTGCTACGTATACCCGTATTACAATGTTAGCCCCAGTTGGTAATTCGTCACCTTTCTCTCTTGTAAATATTCTCACATCCAGTATTCTTCCTCTGCCTCCATTAGGTACTCTTAAGGATGTGTCTCTTACATCTTTAGCTTTTTCTCCAAAGATAGCTCTTAATAATTTACCTTCAGGGGGTTGATCTGATTCACCCTTAGGCGTTACTTTTCCTACTAAGATGTCTCCAGACTCTACCCAAGAGCCAATCACTATAATTCCGTTATCATCTAACTTACGAAGCGAATATTCACCAACATTAGGCAATTCTCTTGTAATTTCTTCTGATCCTAATTTAGTCTGTCTCGCTTCTACTTCATATTTTTCTATGTGAACTGAAGTATAGACATCATTGTAAACAAGCCTTTCACTGATAAGAAATGCATCTTCGTAGTTATATCCTTCCCAAGGCACATAAGCAACTAGTATATTTTGTCCAAGAGCAAGTTCTCCTCCTTCTGTTGCAGCGCCATCCGCGATAACTTGTCCCGCGACAACCTCCTCTCCAAGCCATACAGAGGGCCTTTGATTAATACATGTGTCCTGATTAGATCTCTGGTATTTTTGCAAATTATATGAAATTTCTTTTCCTTGGTTGCTGGTTACACAAATCCTATCTGCAGAAATATAACTAATAATTCCGTCTTCTAGACTAACCACTACCATACCCGAGTCACGTGCAGCTTGTGCTTCTAAACCTGTCCCTATTAATGGACTTTCTGGATACAGTAATGGAACAGCTTGCCTCTGCATATTAGATCCCATAAGGGCTCTATTGGCATCATTGTGTTCTAAAAAAGGTATAAGTGAAGTCGCAATAGATATTACTTGTATTGGTGAAACAGCCACATAATCAACTAAATCTTTTCTTGTGGTTGTAAATTCTTGTCTATATCTGACTGGTACAATTTCATTTTTTATTTCTTGCTGTTCATTAATTGGTGTATCACCTGGAGCTATTCGAAATTCATCTTCTTGGTCAGCTGCTAAATATATTGGAACTGTCTTAATTAATGATTTTCCATTTTCAACTTTATAGTATGGTGTTTCTATAAAACCATATGAATTAATCCGTGCGTGAGTAGCTAACACACCTATCAGTCCAGCATTAGGTCCCTCTGGAGTTTCTATAGGACAAATTCTGCCATAATGACTTAAATGTATGTCTCGTACTGCGAATCCAGCACGATCACGATTCAATCCACCTGGTCCTAAAGCACTAATTCTTCTTTTGTGAGTTAATTCAGCCAGAGGATTGGTTTGATCCATAAATTGCGATAGCTGACTAGAACCAAAGAATTCTCTTATGGCAGCTACGATGGGTTTTGGATTAACTAGAGTATTAGGGGTAAGAGAATTAGCATCGCATATAGTCATTCTTTCTCTTACAATTCTTTCGAGTCTATTTAATCCAACTCTAACCTGGTTTTGCAACAATTCACCAACAGATCTAACTCTTCTATTACCTAAATGGTCTATATCATCTACTTCGCCTATATCGAATTTTAAATTAATTAGGTAATCAATTGCTGCTAATGTATCTTGAGGAGTCAGTACACGGATATTTTCGGGTATTGATAAGCTAAGTTTTTTGTTTAATTTATACCTTCCTACTTTCCCTAGATCATAACGTTTAGGATCAAAAAAACGTGAGTATAGAATTTGTTGACCACCGTTTACTGTCGCAGGCTCACCTGGCCGTAGCTTTGCATACATCTGTATAAGCGACTCTTCTATTGTGTAGTTTCCTTCAACACGAAAAGTCTTCTTTAGATATTCTGGATGTCGAAGCCCATTATAAATATCACTATCACTCAGTCCCATTGCTTTAAGAAAAACATGGGCTGCAATTTTTCTAGTTTTGTCTATCCTTACCCATACCAAGTCATTTTTATCTGTTTCAAATTTAACCCATGCTCCTCTATTGGAGATAAGACTACTACTGTAAGTTCTTCTTCCTTGTTTATCTGTTTCTGATTTGTAGTAAATTCCAGGGCTTCTAACTATTTGGTTAACAATCACCCTTTCTGCACCATTAATGACAAATGTTCCTCTATCTGTCATTAATGGTAGATCCCCTATGAAGACTTCTTGTTCTTTTATTGTTCCTGTTTCTTTATTGATAAGTCTTGCAGGAACATAAACTTGTACAGAATAGGTTGCATCTCTTCTTTTACACTCATTTATACTATATTTTGGGTACTTTAGCTTGTACTCATCCCCTAATAAATGTAGTTCTAGGTTATCTGTGTAATCTGTTATGGGAGAAAAATTTTTAATTTCTTCAGCTAATCCTTCTTCAAGAAACCAACAAAAACTTGCGCGTTGAATTTCAACTAAGTCGGGTAAGCTAAAAGTAGATATTTTACTAGTGCTAGACATTAGATTATTATCTCCTTTAGTTGTTTCTTAAAATTAATTAGTTTTATTAAACCTAATAAATAAGGCTATACCTTAATGTTTTATGCTTTTATATAACGAAAAGATTTTATCAAAATGATCAAATACTGAATCAGTATTTTTTTGAAGGTTTTGGCTTAGAATAAAAATGGTATCTATAAGTTACTTAAAAGTAACTTATATTCTAGAAAGTTTTTTTATAAATAAAATTTCTTATTTATTTATTTTGCTCTCTTGTTTTCAATGCCTTTGCAAGTGCTGCCTTTTTTGAAGCAGCTGCATTCTTATGCATCATTCCTTTCTGCACTGCTTTATCTAGTTTGCTATAAGACAGCGATAATAATGAATTAATAACGTCTATGTTATTTTCATCTTTATTACTGATTGCAACTAAACATTTTTTGTATATGGTACGTATAGTTGATTTATATGCTTTATTACGAAGTTGATTTCTCTTGTTTACGTCAATTCTTTTTTCAGCAGATAGTGTATTTGCCATAACTTGTATTTTAAATTTTTGAATTAGTTATATTATTTCTTTTCTCTAAAAGCTTTACTATTCACGATAAGAGATTATAACATAGAACAAAATATCAAAGAAAAATAAGGTTTCTTTTTTTTAAAGTATGATTGGAAATCAGATTCTTATTTTTTTCGTTAATTATAAATTTAGAGAATAAAGAATATATAAATATATGGCTAAGACTAAGGGAGTGCGTATTGTAATTACGCTAGAATGTAAAACTAGTGAAGGTGTTTATAGATACCATACAACAAAAAATAGAAGAAATACTCCAAACCGAATAGAGTTAAAAAAGTATTGTCCCCTATCGAAAAAACACGAGATCTTTAAAGAAATAAAATAGATATTAAACAATAATTATGGCTGTATATCGTCGCAAAGTTTCTCCTCTACCAACAACTGAGGTGATTGATTATAAGGATGTTGAATTATTGAGCAAATTTTTAACAGAACAGGGAAAAATCCTACCTCGTAGAATGACAGGTTTAACAACTAAGCAACAAACCCGATTAACAAAAGCTGTGAAGAGAGCGAGAATGTTATCTTTATTACCATTTGTCAATCGAGATGGGATTTTTTAACTTACTTAGACTTATTACAGAACAATCTGTATAAGTCTATTCTTATTTACTTATTTTTTTTCTTTTCTATTAATTCAAAAGCTGAAATAATATCGTCTTCTTTCCAATCATCAAACTCTTCTATAAAGATGCCACACTCTGAATCTTGCTCAATTTCTCTGACATCTTGTTTAAATTGTTTTAAAGAAGATAAAATTCCTTCATAAATTTGTGTTTGATCTCTATTAATTTTTATATGGCACCCTTTTATTATCTTTCCTTCAGTAACGAAACTACCAGCTACATAGTTTTTTCCAAGAGGGAACACAGCTTTTACAACTGCTGTCCCAATATTTTTTTCTTCATATTGTGGTCCAATAATATCATCAACCATATTTTGAATGTCATCAAAAAGATCGTAAATAACATTATATTCTTTAATATTAACTCCTAGATGTCGAGCAACCTTCTTTGCTCCAGGTGCTAATGTTGTATTGAATGCTAGTATAGTTGACTTACTTGCATCAGCAAAGTCCACATCAGTTTCTGTTATTTCACCTGGAGATGCATATAATATTCTGACTTTGACTTTTTCTTGATTTATTTGGTTAATAGTACTAACTATAGCTTCTACTGAACCTTGTATGTCTGTCTTAATCACTAGATTTATTACTGCTTGAATGTTGGAACTGAGTAAAGAATATTTATCAGAAGTCCCATTATTTCTTTGGTTGTCTTGATCCTCATTTTTACGAATTTGTAAAGCTACTTTAGCTTGTTTTTCATCTTTGAAAGCTTCAAATCTATCTCCAATATTTGGCACATCTGCTAATCCCCATACTAAGACAGGAGACGAAGGCATAGACTCCGTTATGTTCGTGTTATTTGAGTCAATCATTCCTCTAATTTTTGCCATATTTTGGCTTGTCACTATTACATCCCCAACTTCTAACATTCCATTCTGAACTAAGAGAGTTGCAATGGCTCCTTTACTTTTATCTAGATTTGCTTCTAAGACAGTACCTTGAGCATTCCCTGTAGAAGAAGCACGTAAATCTAACATATCACTCACTAGAACTATCATTTCTAGTAACTCTTCCATATTAGTACCTTCTTTAGCACTAATTGGGATCATAGGAGTATCTCCTCCCCAATCATCTGGAATGACATTATATGTACCTAATTCTTGCTTTATGTTTTCAATATTTGCATCGTCTTTATCTATTTTATTGATTGCTACAATAAGTGGAACTTTTGCTTCTTTTATACATTTAATAGTCTCTATTGTTTGTGGTTTCACTCCATCATCAGCCGCAACAACCAACACGGCTATGTCTGTGACTTGTACACCTCTATAGCGCATTGAAGAAAATGCTTCATGGCCAGGTGTATCTAGGAAAACCAGTTTTTTCTTCTCATTTCGATAATCTATATCAACTTCATATGCCCCAATTTTTTGTGTTATTCCACCTGCTTCTTTTTGTGCGATTTGTGTTTGTCTAATTTTGTCCAATAATGTTGTCTTACCATGGTCAACATGTCCCATTATTGCTATTATCGGAGGACGCTTCTCAGTGTTTTCTACATTATTTGAAAAATCATTACGTGTGTTTTTAACTTCTTCTTCACTCGCAATAATTTTTATTCCTAATTTATCACCTACATTAATAGCAGTATTAATGTCTAAGACTTGGTTAATATTTACTATTATTCCATCTAAAAATAATGTTCTAATAATTTCTGTTTCAGATACATATATTTTTTCTGCTAATTCTTGAACAGATATAGGATTTGATAAGAAAATCTCTTCAGGTCTTTCAAGTGATAAATCATTTTCTGAATCTCTTTTCCTTGCAGCTCTCTTACTTTTTTTTGTACTATTAGTATTTTGTTTTTTTCTAGTATTTGCATCATCGTATCCTCCCTCTATTTTCTTTTTAAGTTTTAATTTGCTCTTTATATTCTCAGCTTCTTTATTATTCTCATCATTTTTGATGATTTTTTTGTTCTTTTTATCTAATTTTGGGTTTACAGACTTATCACTATCAATAGTGAATGCCATTGTTTTAGTTTCTTTAAACTTATTTCTTTCGTTTAGATCATAACTATCTGTTCCTCCGTTTATTATTAAAGGATTAATCAGTAAAATTATTTCATCTTCAGTTGTAACTTCGCTTTGCATATTGCATTTAATATCATTATTAATAGTAAGATTTTTTGATATCCAGCTATCATGAATCTTGAAGTACATTGTTTTTTTCTTTGTTCTATATTGTTTTTCTATCATCCTTTCTCCTATTTTTTGTGATTATTTTGACCGAAAAATTAATTTGATTGAACAAGCACAATATCTAATATCTTAGCTTCAAGTAATTATTATTTATAATGATTATGTAAAGACAAACCAGATATAAGCTTCACCTGATTCTACATCATATTCACAGCAAGTTATTTTGCCAACAGATTGATTCTAACAAACGTCAAGAATTTTATGGTTTTAGAAGCTCAGAAAAGTTAATATTAACTAAATTTTATGCCTAGATTTCAAAAAAATGATAATTTCATAGATAAGACTTTTACAGTAATAGCAGATATTGTTTTAAAAGTTCTTCCAGCTAGTAAACAAGAAAAAGAAGCTTTTGCTTATTACAGGGATGGCATGTCTGCCCAATCTGAAGGTGAGTATGCAGAAGCATTGGAAAATTATTATGAAGCACTAAGATTGGAAGAAGATCCATATGACAGAAGCTATATTTTATATAATATAGGTCTAATTTATGCTAGTAATGGAGAATATATTAAAGCATTGGAATATTATCACCAAGCTTTAGACTTAAATTCTAGATTACCTCCTGCCTTGAATAATATTGCTGTTATTTATCACTATCAAGGTGTAAAAGCTTCTGAAAAAAGGGATTTAGAAACTGCTCGAACAATGTTTGATAAAGCAGCAGAATATTGGAAGCAAGCAATACGATTAGCTCCTAATAATTACATAGAAGCTCAAAACTGGCTTAAAACGACTGGTAGGATGGCTTCTGATAATATGTATTAGTGTTAAAAAAAATTAAAAGTGCTCTATGAAAATAATTCATAGAGGATTTTATTCTATTTCTTTAATTAACTTATTCTTCTTTAGAACAGTATAGTTTTGCTTAGAATTTTAATGCGTATCAACTAAGTTGTTTATTAAATTAGTTTATCTATATTTAAAGCTGTAACAAATATTTTATTTCTAACCTATTTGGTACCTATATATTCTTTGATGTATTAGTCCACTATATTAATAACGGAGTTTAATCTTATTAACTTGAAGGTTGAATAATTTTTAAGACGCAAAAAAAATGCTTTTTTATTGCTTCACATAACAATATGTTATTAAGTGATTCAACAAAAAACTCATTCATTAGGCTTAATGCAAAAAAAGCCTAATAAAAAGGCCAAAAACTCTCTGTTAAATTCACACATTGATGGATAACTCTTTATTATTACACTTGTATACTATTTAGTACAAATAGTTTTAACTACAACAAGACCTTATTTAAATTATTTTAATTAGATTTGGTTTTTAATTTATTACGAAACTTATTCAAATACATCCTTGACTTCGGAATATCGAACTTATTTATGGTAAACACTGTAACAAGCACTGGCCTTATTACTCAAATTATTGGTCCTGTAGTTGACGTTGAATTTTCTAATGGTAAACTTCCTCAAATTTATAATGCTATTAGAATTGGTGAAGGTAGCACAGCTATAATCTGTGAGGTTCAGCAACTTCTTGGTAATAACAAGGTAAGAGCTGTATCTATGACATCTACGGATGGTTTAAAAAGAGGTATGGACGTTACTGATTTAGGAGCTCCAATTAGCGTTCCTGTTGGTAAAGCTACTTTAGGACGTATTTTTAACGTTTTAGGTGAGCCTGTTGATGAAATGGGTGATGTAGATATGAGCACTACATCTCCAATACATAGAAAGTCACCAATGTTCACAGAGTTAGAAACAAAACCATCAATTTTTGAGACAGGAATTAAAGTTGTTGATCTTTTAGCTCCTTATAGAAGAGGAGGAAAAATTGGCTTATTTGGTGGAGCTGGCGTAGGTAAGACTGTATTAATTATGGAACTTATCAACAATATTGCTAAGGCACACGGTGGATTATCTGTGTTTGGTGGTGTAGGTGAAAGAACTCGTGAAGGTAACGACCTTTATATGGAGATGAAAGAATCTAAGGTTATTAGAGAAGATAATCTTGGTGAGTCTAAAGTAGCACTTTGTTACGGTCAAATGAATGAGCCACCTGGAGCTCGTATGAGAGTTGGACTAACTGCACTAACAATGGCAGAGTACTTCCGTGATGTGAATAAGCAAGAAGTTCTACTTTTTATTGATAATATTTTCAGATTTGTACAAGCTGGTTCTGAAGTATCAGCTCTTTTAGGTCGTATGCCATCTGCGGTTGGTTACCAACCAACACTTGCTACTGAAATGGGTGGTCTACAAGAGAGAATTACTTCTACTACATCTGGTTCTATTACTTCTATCCAAGCTGTATACGTTCCAGCGGATGACTTAACAGATCCTGCTCCAGCAACAACTTTCTCTCACCTTGATGCAACAACTGTACTATCTAGAAACTTAGCAGCTAAAGGAATTTATCCTGCTGTAGATCCACTAGATTCTACTTCAACAATGCTACAGGTTGCTATTGTAGGTGATAAGCACTACAGTACTGCACAAAATGTAAAACAAACGTTACAAAGATACAAGGAATTACAAGATATTATTGCTATTCTAGGACTAGATGAACTATCTGAAGAAGATAGATTAGTTGTAGCACGTGCTAGAAAAGTTGAGCGATTCCTTTCTCAGCCTTTCTTCGTTGCAGAGATCTTCACAGGATCTCCAGGTAAGTACGTGTCTCTAGCTGATACTATTAAAGGTTTCAATATGATTCTTGATGGTGAACTTGACGAATTACCAGAACAAGCATTCTATCTTGTAGGTGATATTGATGAAGCTATCGAAAAAGCAAAAAGCTTAAAAGGATAAGGTAACAAAATGGCTTTGCACATTAGTATTATAGCGCCAGATAGAACTGTTTGGGATTCTAATGCCGAAGAGGTGATTCTTCCAAGCAGTACTGGTCAATTAGGAATTTTACGTGGTCACGCCCCTTTATTAACAGCATTAGATATTGGTGTAATGAGAGTCCGTACTGATAAAGAATGGACTCCAATTGTTTTAATGGGTGGTTTTGCTGAAGTAGAAAATGATGAATTAACTATTTTAGTAAATGGAGCCGAAGAAGGTGCTTCTATTGATAAAGAAGCTGCTCAAAAAGAATTAGAAGAGATGACTATACGTTTTAACGAGGCAGAGACTAGCAAAGATAGAATCCAAGCTACTCAAAATCTGCGCAAAGCTCGTGCACGTGTACAAGCTACTGCTTAGTTCTATGAAATAAAAAAGTTATAGACATTAATTAATGTCTATAACTTTTTTATTTGATTAATTATTTACCGTTCTTTATCTGATTTATTAAATCAATAACAAAACATCAAAAAATAATATGTATTATGTATTCAGTTAACTAAAAATAACTTGAAAAAAAAATGTTAAATCAAGAACTACAAGTTAATAAAAAACTTATTCCTTATTCAATATCTTTTGAACAAAATGAAGCTGAAATGTCGTTGACAGAACATTTAGAAGAAGTTCGCCAACGAGCATTTTGGTCCCTTTCTCTACTATTAATGACGATAACCACTTGTTTATTAACTGTAAAAAATATTGTTAAGTTACTCCAAGAACCAGCTACGGGGATTAAGTTTCTACAATTAGCCCCAGGAGAATATTTCTTTGCTTCTTTGAAAGTTGCAGTATATACTGGTTTCTTCATCAGTAGCCCTTTTATTATTTATCAAATTATCTTATTTGTCCTTCCTGGAATGACCAGAGGAGAAAGAAAAACTATTTTACCAGTAATAGTTGGTTCAGTTATATTATTTATCTTTGGTTTAGCTTGTGGTTATTTTTTATTAGCTCCTGCCGCATTAAACTTTTTCATTAATTACGGTTCTGATGTAGTCGAGCCATTTTGGTCATTTGAGCAGTATTTCGAATTTATTCTAGTATTATTATTTAGTACTGGTCTAGCATTTCAATTGCCAGTCATACAGGTTGTTCTAGGAGTTTTAAAAATCTTCTCTAGTAGGCTTATGTTTTCTGTTTGGCGATATGTGACTTTAGGATCAACTATTATAGGAGCTATTTTGACACCTTCTGTCGATCCTATTACCCAAATTTTTATGTCTACTATTATTATGCTTCTCTACTTTGGTGGTGCAGGACTAGTCTATTTGATAGAAAGAAGTCAAGAAAAGAGTGCTGATTAGGATCATTCATTCATTTTTTCGATCTCTGCATTATTTTATTGTTTCTATTCAAGAAAATGATTATTGGGAAAAAATATGTAGAAATAAGCTTCTACTCAAAAGTGTATACTTTTTCTTATGAAGAGAATCATATGCCAAACATGTAATTCCAATTTAAAATAATTTATTTAGATTATACAACATTGAGTAAGACAAAATATCTTTATTCATTAGAACTACTACGGTCACTAACTAGTCTTTCTTGACTTCCTGGTAATACACTCAAAATAATATTTTATGTCGACTCAATGAGATAGTTTTTAGGTTAAAATAGTAATAAGAGTAAATAAAAAATAATAGCTCTCCTATTTTTAGAATCATTTATATGCAATTTCTAATGTTTATCAGAATAATTGATTAACTGGTAAAAAGAAAATCGTGTAACATTTATTTCAAATAATTAGCTCGAAGAAGATGAAAAATAACTATATTGTAAATATCGACAAAAAATTAAAATCCGCTTTACTTTTTGCAAGTATTGCTGGTTCTCTACTGTTACCTTCTGTAGCTAATGCTTTCCCTGTATATGCACAACAAGCATATGAGAATCCAAGAGAAGCAACCGGTAGAATTGTTTGTGCAAACTGCCACCTTGCGCAAAAGCCTACTGAAATTGAAGTTCCTCAAGGAGTACTTCCAGATACTGTATTCGAAGCTGTTGTTGATATTCCATATGACTTATCATCAAAACAAGTAACAGGTGACGGAACTAAAGGACCTCTAAACGTCGGTGCTGTTGTTATCCTGCCAGAAGGATTCAAATTAGCTCCTAAAGAGAGACTTAATGATGAATTAAAAAAAGCAACTGAAGGAGTTGTAATTTCTACGTATAGTGATTCTAAGCAAAACATACTTGTAGTTGGTCCTATCTCAGGTAATGATCATCAAAGAATCGTATTTCCTATTTTAGCTCCAAATCCTGCTGAGAATAGAGACGTTCACTTTATTAAGTATCCTATTTACGTCGGTGCAAATCGTGGAAGAGGACAAGTTCAACCTACAGGTGAGAAGAGTAATAATACTCTGTATACATCTCCTGTAAGTGGTTCATTAGTAAAAATCGATACTACAGATAAACTTTCTACACTTACTATAAACAGTAAGAGTGGTGATGCTGTCACTGTTAAGATACCAGTGGGGCCTACTCTGCTTGTTAAGCAAGGAGACAATATTGAAGCAGATCAACCATTAACAAATGATCCTAACGTAGGTGGCTTTGGTCAAGGTGAAACTGAAGTTGTTTTACAAAGTCCTGCTCGTGTTAAAGGAATGATAGCTTTCTTCTTTACTGTTATCTTCGCTCAAGTGTTATTAGTTCTGAAAAAGAAGCAATTTGAAAAAGTTCAATTAGCTGAGATGAACTTCTAATATAAAAATTAGAAGTAAAAAAGCATAGAACTATTTATAATAGATCTATGCTTTTTTTTACCCTATATAGATTTAACAAGATTGGTAAATGAATCCATATCATTCACGGCCATTTGAGCAAGCATTTTACGATTGAGACTGATTTGTGATGACTTTAGTTTTGAGATTAAAGTGCTATAGTTAGTATCGTGCAATCTAGAAGCAGCATTTATTCTTGTGATCCACAGTCTTCTGAAGTCTCTTTTTTTTCTTTTTCTACCAACATAACCATATCTTAAAGCTTTCATTACTTGTTGATTAGCCATTCTAAAAAGTTTTGAGTGTGTTCCTCTAAAACCTTTAGCTATTGAAAAAATTTTCTTTCTTCTTTTTCTAGCGACATTACCTCTTTTAATTCTTACCATTTTTGTTTTCTTCCTTTATGAAGGTTTATTTATTTAAATAATGATTATTAGGCATATGGAATCATGCTACGTATTGCTACAGCATCTCCCTTAAAAACAACCATCTTTCGAGATAAATTTTTCTTGCGTTTAGATGTCTTTTTTTCTAGTAGGTGACCTTTGAAGGCTTTTCTTCTCATGAATTTCCCTGTGACAGTTTTCCGGAATCTTTTTAGTGCAGATTTACGTGTTTTAATCTTAGGCATACTCTTATGTTATTTGAATTTTGATTAGCTTGTTCTATCTTGATGATGAACATGACTGTAATAAGAATAGTATAACTGATAATAAATAGATGTAAATTCAAGAAAGAAAGATTATCTGTAATTATTTTTTTGATTCAGTCATAGGATAATAGAATTGAAAATTCTAATTAATATTTTGTTTACTCATGATTCATCCGTAAAAAGTAGTTCTTTGAAATCAATAATGATTTAGGAGAATTTTAATCGTATCGATAAAAATACGATTAAAAAGCTCTGTTTTTATGGCTTAATTTTTCTGAACTTTTAAGAAAAAATTTTGAATAGAATTAACTATAGTACGAGACTTTCCGAGTATTACTCTAACTAAGCTAAATTCTAATTCAGAGAAGATATTCATATTAAGTGTAAATGCTATGTTAGCTTCGGCAATAATTAATAGTGCTTCATTTTCTTTGATAGGTAAAGAATCTAATGCAGCTTTATAATTTGTCTTAAATTGTGATTCGTCATCAATTTCATTGAATTCGTAAAATGCTAGTCCTGTAGACCCTTCTAGCCCCATTCCTCTTTGTGCTATTTTCTTTAATATTTGACCGCCAGATAAATCTCCTAAGTATCTAGTATAAGCATGTGCAACTAATAGCTCAGGTTTTTCTTTACTAATTTGATTAATTCTGTTTACATAATCGAGAGTAGCAGCAGATAGCTTAGTATTATCTAGCCAGTTTTCACCATAATGAAAATTTAAATCTTCTTTTAAACTCTGAGTTCTGTTTAATTCAGGAAAATATATTGGTTTAATATATTCATGATTTTTGTTCTCTTCCATTGCTTTTTCTATAGCTTCATAAACAAAGAACAGTTTTGAAAGCATCTCTACATAAGAACTTTTATCAATAACTCCACCAAGAAATGATTTAATAAAATTCACATTCTCTGCCATAGTATGTGACTTACTTGTTCCTTCGCGCAATTGTGTGGCTAAATTACTTGTCATGTGTTATGTTCTTGAATTTTAATATTGGAATCTATTTTCTTTATAGCCAAAATAACTGTTCTCTCTTAATATTATTGAAAGCGTCTTTTTTGACCTTATACTTTCTTCTCTAGAAAAAAAAGCCTATTACATTATAGTATAATAGTTTACTAACTTCAAAAAGATTCGATTTGTATAATTAGACACTAATTTACATTTAATCTATCATCCGAAGTAAGTTGAAAAAAATACAAATCTGCATTTATTACTTTATCAATTATGGACATAATTAGCTTAGGTTGGTCTTCTTTAATGGTGGTTTTTACGTTTTCTTTAGCACTTGTTGTTTGGGGAAGAAACGGTTTTTAAAGATTGTGTAAACTATATTTTCACAAGTTTCATATAGAAAAAATATAATACAGGAGTAAAGAATGGGGAATGAGATGGTATCAGCAGCAGTTGTTTGTATTGTAATTACATTAGTTGGTCTAGCTTTAGGATTTGGTCTTCTGAAACTACAAGGGGAATAAACACTTCTTTTTTTTGAGCTTATATTGTCTACCTTGTTTCTAAGGTAGACAATGGTTATTTATGAGAGAAATATATAAAAATTTTACTAACTTATGAAAATTATACAAAATTTATGGTTTTTTTGTTCGATAGGGTTGATTCTATCAATCATGGTCCATAACCCAAAATCACAAGGAATGATTGGTCAAAATCAAGTGTTCAATGGGACACGTAGTGCTGAGGAGACACTGGATAAAATTACATGGATTCTTGTGGGTAGTTTCTTCGCATTAACAGTTTATATATCAACTTTTAGTAAATTTGAATAGTTTATCCTATCATGAATGATTCTGAATATATTTGTCCTGTTCCAAAAGATCAAAGACCATTAAATGAATACAAAAAATTAAAAGAATCTAATAATTTTCTGTGGTGTATTCAAGATAAAAGTACTTATTTAAAATCTTTATTTTATATGTCTGCTTCATCTTTTGTTTTTTCTTATTCTCTTTTAATAGTGAGTTCATTCTCTGTTACAAATACTATATATATTTCAATTTATTCAGTGCTTTCTTCTATTTTTATAATGACACTTTTATGCTTAAGATCTTATTTAGGATGGCAGTATATTTATTCTCGATTAATGGAAGCTACAGTGCCTTATGAAGAGTCTGGATGGTATGATGGTCAAGTTTGGATCAAGCCACCTCAAATCCTTCTGCAGGATAGACTAATTGGAACTTATGAGATTTATCCTGGTCTATCACGTCTCCAACTTACTCTTATCTTTTTGTTTGTTTTATTTTTTACAGGTATAACTTTAGTACGGAATACTTGAATTCCACTAATGTATACTGTAGTCTATATTCTAGAAAATGAAAAACGCGGGGTAGAGCAGTCTGGTAGCTCGTCGGGCTCATAACCCGAAGGTCAATGGTTCAAATCCATTCTCCGCTATTATATAGAATTAAATCATGCTATTATATGTACAGGTTACATATAAATAATTATCAAACATATTTTATGGCTGAAACATTAAATTTACAAATACCTTCACCTACTTTCGAAGGAAGTACCGGTGGATGGTTAAGAGCTGCAGAGGTAGAAGAAAAGTATGCGATTACTTGGACAAGTCCAAAAGAGCAAGTTTTTGAAATGCCTACTGGTGGTGCTGCAATAATGAGACAAAGTGAGAATTTACTGTACTTAGCTAGAAAAGAACAGTGCCTTGCTTTAAGTACTCAGTTAAAAACTTCTTTTAAAATTACTAATTTTAAAATCTACCGTATATTTCCTAGTGGTGAAGTACAGTATTTACATCCTAAAGATGGTGTGTTACCTGAAAAGGTAAACGCTGGTCGAGTTGGTGTGGGAAATGTTTCTCACTCAATCGGAAAGAATTTAAATCCTTCACAAATTAAATTTACAACTAAGTCTTTTAGTGATTAACTATTGCCTAAAACATATTGCTTATGGTATTCTACTGTAAGCAAGTAAAGGAGAGGTGGCAGAGCTGGTCGAATGCGTCTGATTTGAAATCAGAAGAAGCTTTACGGTTTCCGTGGGTTCGAATCCCACTCTCTCCTTCAATTTTTTGATTAAATAATTTTTATTTTTAATATCTTTACGTGTTTTTTTACATTTTTTGTTACTAAAGTTGTTAAATAAATAAATAAAAAAGAGCGGGTAACGCGATTCGAACGCGCGACATCGACCTTGGCAAGGTCGCGCTCTACCACTGAGCTATACCCGCTTCATTAATAGATAGTTTATAGAAAAAAAGAAATACTGTCAACTGCATTTTCCTTGATATCCTATTACTAATTAATTAAATCCTATTCAATTTTTAAGTATATGAATAGGATTTAATAATTCAACTGATTTCTAAATAACGAAATTGTTAAAAGCTGCAGTAACAATAACTAATCCAAACCAAAGGCCACAGCTAGCGTAGACTAGACTCTTCGATTTTTCCCATTCACCAGGTGAAACTAGGATAACTGGAACGCCAATAACTAAAACGAAAGATAACAGTATAAGAGCACTAACAAGTAATTGGATAATAGTAACCATGTTTGTTTCCTCAAATATGAAATTTGGCTTTAAAATTGTGCTTACTTGTATGGATATTTGTTTAAGCTCAACACTGTATCCTCATAACTTGACAAGGTAAGCATTTCTCTACTACATGTTATACTATTGCTACTTGTTTTTTGCAATTACTTAATAAATTAAAAAAAAAGTTATAGTTATATTTTTAGAAAAAATTGTATTTAAGTGCTCTTATTATGATTTTAAATATTATTGATATGTTTATCTGAATGTACTTGTAACTAAACGTCACAAGGTTATCAATCACATTTAGAAGTAAAACTTTTTTTTGATTTAGTTGTTATTTTACATTGTTATCTTATTTCAGTTTTTACTTCGTTAATTATTTCTCCATAACACTTATACGTAAAACCGATAGAAATTATGATATTACAGTTAACAGTAAACTTTGACTATTTTTTTTATGCTTCGTAATTGTATCTAATCTTGAATATCTATCCTTCTTAGCATAAATTGTTTTTTATGCATTTTTTTTATTTGATTAAACATGTGATTCTAGCTTGGTTTTGTTAATAATTTAGTTTTTTACTTCTGGTAGTAGATATTTTTATGTATATGCAAAGTCCATTTATGACTTTTTAATATTTAAACTTCTAATAATTCATAATTAATAATTTAATTATGAAGAAACCTTTCATTGTCTTATTATTTACATAGGAAAAAGGAAACAAATTTGCTCATTAAACAATTGCACTGTGTCTAAAAATAAATATTACTTAATTAATCCGATAATAAAGTTTATTATAAAGTATGTATAAGGTAACTAATCATTATTTGTTGCCTTTGTTTATTTTATCACATTTGATATACAAAACTTTTCCTTACAGAGAGGTCAAAAAAATATGGAAGGAACTTTACTGTTAGCTAAATTGCCTGAAGCGTACGCAATCTTTAAACCTATTATTGACGTTGCTCCAGTAATCCCAGTGTTTTTCTTGCTTTTAGCTTTTGTTTGGCAAGCTGCTGTTGGATTTAGATAATTAAGAATTTTGCTGCATTATAGAGTTTTATCTTTTTATGCAGCAAAACATTTATATTAATAATTGAATATCGTCCACTTTAGCTTTATTAAATTTATATATTTTTTATTTGAATCTTAGGTTGTTTGGTACTCTGTATTATCATATATAATATGAAATATGTTGTATATTGCTTTTCATAGCATTAAAAAAAACTACAAAAAAATAAATATTATGATAGAACCATTATTATTTGGTATTGTTCTAGGGTTAATCCCAGTAACTTTAGCAGGTTTATTCGTTGCTGCATATCTACAATATAGAAGAGGAAACCAGTTTGGTTTATAAATATTGCTAGTATTCTGTTATAGAATAAAAAAAGCAATTTGCTTTAATTACTCATTTATTTTTAAATGTTGAGTATTTAGAGCAAATTGTTTTCTTTTTATTACCAGCTTGATTTAGTTACACCGGGTAATAAGCAAGCATGTGACATTTCTCTTAGGACATGTCTAGAAAGGCCGAAGTCTCTATAATATCCACGACTTCTTCCTGTTAGCCAGCATCTATTTCTGTGTCGACACGGTGCAGAATTATTGGGTAACTTTTCTAATTTCGCATATAATGCTAACTTAGATTCATAAGTTTCGGCTCCTTTCAATAATTCTTTTATTTCCTTTCTTTTTTTTCCATATTTGTTTATAAGTCTTTCGCGTTTCTTCTCACGCTCTATCATGTTCTTTTTTGCCATGTTTTTTTTATTTATTTTTTATAATATTCACACTCAATCACAAATGTTGAAAATAACATTGATGATAATTATGTTACAACAACTATGTACAAGGATTCAAGTAGAACTTTACTTGAATCCTTGTGAAGTTAATATTTAATAATTAAGTATTAACCAAATTTACCAGTAGTAGATGCTATCACGAAGGCTGCATAAGTAAATATATATCCAACCGTAAAGTGTATTAGTCCTACAAGTCTAGCTTGAACAATTGATAAAGCCACAGGCTTGTCTTTCCATCTTACTAAGTTCGCAAGCGGAGTTCTTTCATGTGCCCAAACAAGAGTTTCAATTAATTCTTGCCAATATCCTCTCCATGAGATTAAGAACATGAATCCAGTAGCCCAGATCAGATGTCCGAATAGGAACATCCAAGACCATACTGATAGACTGTTCATACCAAATGGATTATAACCATTGATAAGAGGTGACGAGTTTAACCATAGATAATCTCTTAGCCATCCCATAATATATGTTGATGACTCGTTAAATTGTCCAGCGTTACCTTGCCATATAGTTACATGTTTCCAATGCCAATAGAATGTTACCCATCCAATAGTGTTTAGCATCCAGAACATAGCTAAGTAGAATGCATCCCAAGCTGAGATATCACATGTTCCTCCTCTTCCTGGACCATCACAAGGGAAACTATAACCAAAATCTTTCTTATCTGGCATTAGTTTTGATCCACGTGCATCAAGTGCACCTTTCACAAGAATTAGAGTTGTAGTATGTAAAGCTAGGGCAATAGCATGGTGTACTAAGAAGTCACCAGGACCAATAGGTAAGAATAGTGAATTCTTTCCACTATTAATTGCATCTAACCAACCAGGTAACCAAATGTTACTACTAGCGTTTGCAGCAATACTATTTGAAGATGAAAGCAATACATCAAAACCGTACATAGCTTTCCCTGAAGAAGCTTGAATCCACTGAGCAAAAACAGGTTCTACAAGAATCTGCTTCTCAGGAGTTCCAAATGCAACAACTACATCATTATGAACATACAGTCCAAAAGTGTGGAAACCTAAGAATAGTGAAACCCAACTAAGGTGAGATATTATGGCTTCTTTGTGCTCTAATACTCTAGCTAAAACATTGTTTTTATTTTGCTCTGGATCATAATCTCTTACAAAGAAGATAGCTCCGTGTGCAAAAGCTCCTACCATAAGGAATCCTGCAATATATTGGTGGTGCGTATATAAAGCAGCTTGAGTTGTATAGTCTTTCGCAATAAATGCATATGAAGGTAAAGCATACATGTGTTGTGCAACTAACGATGTAATAACACCTAATGATGCTAATGCTAAACCTAGTTGAAAGTGCAGTGAATTCGTAATTGTCTCAAAAAGACCTTTATGACCTGCACCTAATCTTCCTCCAGGTGGTCTATGAGCATCTAAAATTTCTTTTAGACTATGACCTATTCCCCAATTCGTTCTGTACATATGACCAGCAAATATGAACATCACACCAATAGCTAAATGGTGATGTGCTATATCTGTTAACCATAGTGCCTGAGTTTGTGGGTGGAAACCACCTAAGAAAGTTAAAATTGCTGTGCCAGCACCCTCTCCAGTACCAAAAATATGGTTTCCTGTATCAGGATTAGAAGCATATGCTCCCCAGTTTCCTGTGAAGAATGGAGTTAAGCCATCTGGGTGTGGAGTTACTTTTGTGAAGTTTTCCCATCCAACGTCTTGTCCTCTTGCTTCAGGTATAGCAATGTGTACTAAGTGTCCAGACCATGCTAATGAACTGAATCCAAATAGACCAGATAAGTGGTGATTCAGACGTGATTCATTATTCTTAAACCAAGATAAACCTGGGCGGAACTTAGGTTGTAAATGTAACCATCCAGCAAATAGGAAGATCGCAGATACAGCAATTAAGAATAATGAAGCAGAGTAAAGGTCATTATTTGTTCTCATACCAATTGTGTACCACCAGTGGTATACACCAGATGTTGCGATATTAACTGGATATGAAACACCACCTTTAGTAAATGCCTTAATAGCTGGTTGACCGAAATGAGGATCCCAAATAGCGTGTGCGATTGGTTTTACCTTTAATGGGTTAAGAACCCATTGTTCGAAGTTTCCTTGCCAAGCCACGTGGAATAAATTTCCAGATGTCCATAGGAAAATAACAGCTAAGTGTCCAAAATGAGATGCAAAAATCTTTTGGTAAAGATTCTCTTCTGTCATGCCATCATGACTCTCGAAATCGTGAGCAGTTGCAAGTCCAAACCAAATCCTTCTTGTTGCTGGATCTTGGGCTAGGGCTTGACTGAATTTAGGAAATTTTGTTGCCATACTTTTTCTTTAGATACAGTTTCCTTTTATCCTACAGAGATAATTCTAGCTAGGAAGAACGCCCATGTTGTGCCTATACCACCTAATAGGTAGTGTGCAAGACCTACTGCACGTCCTTGTGTAATGCTTAAAGCTCTCGGTTGTATAGCCGGAGCAACGTTTAGTTTATTATGTGCCCAAACAATAGACTCAATTAATTCTTGCCAGTAACCACGTCCACTAAATAGGAACATTAAACTAAATGCCCAAATGAAGTGTGCGCCTAGGAAAATGATTCCATATGCAGATAACGCAGAACCGTATGATTGAATTACCTGTGATGCTTCAGCCCAAAGGAAATCTCTAAGCCAGCCATTGATTGTAATAGCACTTTGAGCAAAGTTACCTCCAGTAATGTGAGTAACACTACCATCAGCTTGTACTGTACCCCAAACGTCTGATTGCATCTTCCAACTGAAGTGGAAAATAGTAACAGAAATACAGTTGTACATCCAGAATAGCCCAAGGAAAACAGAGTCCCAAGCTGAACTTTGACAAGTACCACCTCTTCCAGGTCCATCACATGGGAATCTGAAACCTAAATTAGCCTTATCAGGAATTAGTCTAGAGTTACGAGAGAATAGAACACCTTTTAGGAGAATTAAGACTGTTACGTGAATTGTAAAAGCATGAATATGGTGAACCATAAAGTCAGCTGTTCCTAACGCAATTGGCATCATAGCTACTTTGTTCCCTACCGCAACAACATCTCCACCGAATGCATAACTAGCTGTAGCTAATGCGTTTGGTGTAGTATTTCCAGGTGCTACTGTATGAATATTTTGTACCCATTGAGCAAAAACTGGTTTTAGTTGTATAGCTGTATCAGAGAACATATCTTGGCTTCTTCCTAATGCTCTCATTGTATCGTTGTGGATATAAAGACCAAAACTGTGGAAACCTAAGAAAATACAAATCCAGTTTAAGTGAGAAATAATAGCATCTCTGTGTCTGATAACACGATCAAGTAAGTTATTATAATTTTGTGCAGGATTGTAATCTCTAACCATGAAGATACCAGCGTGTGCAGCAGCTCCAGTAACACAGAAACCACCAATCCACATATGGTGTGTAAATAGTGATAGTTGTGTTGGATAATCTGTTGCAATATATGGATATGGAGGCATAGCGTACATGTGATGAGCTACAATTATACTCACAGATCCCAGCATTGCTAAGTTAATAGCTAGTTGAGCATGCCATGAAGTAGTTAGTATTTCATACATTCCTTTATGTCCTTCACCAGTAAATGGACCTTTATGTGCTTCTAGTATTTCTTTCATACTATGTCCAATTCCCCAGTTTGTTCTATACATATGTCCAGCAACAATGAATAAAACTGCTAAAGCTAAATGGTGATGTGCTGTATCACTTAACCATAAACCACCTGTGATAGGATTAAGTCCACCTTTAAAAGTTAAGAAATCAGAGTACTCACTCCAGTTTAAAGTAAAGAAAGGTACTAATCCTTTATTAAAACTTGGATATAGTTGAGCCATAAGATCTCTGTTTACCAGGAATTCGTGTGGTAAAGGAATTTCTTGTGGTGCAACACCCGCATCAAGTAACTTGTTGATAGGTAATGATACATGTATTTGGTGACCTGCCCATGATAAACATCCAAGACCTAAAAGACCTGACAAGTGATGATTTAGCATTGATTCCGCATTTTGGAACCACTCCAGTTTTGGAGCTGCTTTGTGGTAATGGAACCAACCAGCAAATATCATTAGTCCTGACATGATTAGTCCAGCTAAAGCACACCAGTATAATTCAATTTCACTTGTAATACCTTCAGCACGCCAGATTTGGAAGAAACCAGATGTAATTTGTACACCTTGGAAACCTCCTCCTACATCACCATTTAGTACTTCTTGACCAACGATAGGCCAAACAACTTGAGCACTTGGTTTAACCGCTGTTGGATTACTTAACCATGCTGAATAGTTAGAGAATCTAGCACCATGGAAATGCATTCCACTAATCCATAAGAAAATTATAGATAATTGACCGAAATGCGCACTGAAGATTTTTCTAGAAACATCTTCAAGTGAACTTGTATGACTGTCGAAGTCGTGAGCATCTGCATGAAGATTCCAAATCCAAGTAGTTGTTTTCGGACCTTTGGCTAGAGTTCTAGAGAAATGACCTGGTTGCCCCCACTTTTCAAATGAAGTGTTAACAGGATCTCTGTCTACGATTATCGAAACTTTTTTTGCCTCTTGCTCTTTGGAGCTGATCGTCATTAAGGCTCTCCCCTTGTGACATAAGAAACTAGAAACTCTTACTATATTTATGTATTTAACCCTAATTTATTCTGACTTGTTTCGTCTTGTTTAGGGATAAGTAAGTTTTCATCATATTTCAATATAACATTATAAACTTTATTGAAGAAATACTACTAACTGTGTTAACAATATTTCAAATCTTAATCTTTGAGATTCATAAAATGGCATATTAGTTGCATTTGTAGAGTGCTGAGTAAAAAAAACTAGTAACTAAATTTGTGCCGTATTCTTTACTTATCTACATAATGATTAAATTTGTTTTGATAATTTATCAATCAACAAAGATTTGCCATCCTATTTATTTGGTGTGTTAAGTCAATATAATTACATATTGTAATAGTATTTACTAGGCTTGATTATTTAAAACTAATGATCTAGCATAAGCTCACATAGAAAAAACACAAAATCAAGCTATTAAAATGAACGAAAAAGAAATTTTTGACAAAGTACAAACACTTATTTCTGAGCAATTAGGTGTAGAAAAAAGCCAAGTTACAAAAGATGCAAACTTTGCAAATGATCTTGGTGCAGATTCATTAGATACTGTTGAATTAGTAATGGCTATAGAAGAAGCATTCAACATTGAAATCCCAGACGAGACTGCAGAAAAGATTTCTAATCTTCAACAAGCTGTTGATTTTATTAGTCAAAAAGTTGCAGCTTAAGAATATTGATAATAGGATGTATCAATTCTGATATATCCTGTTTTTATTTATTTCACCAATATTTTTATAAAAAAGGATAATTTTGAACAAAACAGAATTAATTGAGATAGTTTCTAAAAAATCAAGTATGACTAAGATAGAAACGGAATCTTTAATAACTTTAGCTCTTGAAACTATAGTTGAAGCTGTAGCTAAAGGAGACAGAGTTACTCTCGTTGGCTTTGGTTCTTTCGAAGCAAGAGACCGGAAAGCTAGATATGGTAGAAATCCTAGAAGTGGAGAAAAATTGTATATTCCTGCGACAAGAGTACCCACTTTTTCAGTAGGGAATTTTTTTAAGAATCAAGTCAGTAATTACCAACAAAATGAGAACGATTAATCTTATTCTTTAGTAATAAATAAAATTTATTTTTTACCTTTATATGTCTTTTTATTAATTAACTATGTATAAATATTTTTTTCTTTATTAATGGCTGTTAATTAATAATTCTTTTAATTGAAAAAAAACTAAGTTAAGAGTAACTAAACTGTTTTTCTTGGTTGAAAATCATTTCATTTTTTGTCTGATTTGATATGATAAAGTCCTTATTTTGTTAGATTTTTATTTATAAAATATAAACCGAAAATACTACACAATGCTAAATTAAAAGTTCACACAATAGATGAATAATTTGCAATTAATTAATCTATTGTGTGAATCTCTAATTTATTTAGTCTCAGAGAAATCAGCGTCTATAACTGATTCACCTGTATTATTATCTGTTTTCTTTTCATTTGTAGCTGTATCTTGTCCATAGATTTTTTTACCTATTTCCATCAATTCATTTTGTAATTTAGTACTCAGATCCTTCATCGCTTCAGCTTCATCTGACTGTACAGCATCTCTAAGTTGCTTAATTAAATCTTCTATCTTAGCCTTATCTTCTTTTTCGACCTTATCCCCTAGTTCTTTTAATTGTTTCTCTGATTGATAACATAAAGAATCAGATTGGTTTCTTAAGTCTATCTTGTCTCTTCGTTTCTTATCTTCAGAAGCATTTTGTTCTGATTCCTTAACCATTCTTTCAACTTCATCAGATGGTAAAGTTGATGCTCCAGTAATAGTTATAGATTGTTCTTTTCCTGTTCCTTTATCTTTAGCATTAACTGATAATATACCGTTTGCATCAATATCAAATGTAACTTCGATTTGTGGAACTCCTCTTGGAGCTGGTAGTATACCGTCTAAACGGAATGTTCCTAAACTCTTATTATCTTTAGCGAATTCTCTTTCTCCTTGTAACACATGAATCTCAACATTTGGTTGATTATCAACAGCCGTTGAGAAAACCTCAGATTTTTTCGTTGGTATCGTTGTATTTCTTGGGATGATTCTTGTCGTGATTCCACCTAGTGTTTCCACGCCTAGCGATAATGGAGTAACATCAAGTAAAAGTATATCTTTTACCTCTCCAGCTAAGACACCAGCTTGTACAGCTGCACCAACTGCAACTACTTCATCCGGGTTCACAGTTTGATTTGGTTTTTTCCCTAAAACTTTCGTTACAACATCTTGTATTGCAGGTATTCTTGTTGACCCTCCAACCAGAACAACCTCATCAATTTTACTTTTATCTAACTTTGCATCTTTTAATGCATTCTCAACAGGAATTCTAGCTCTGTCAATTAATGAAGAACACAGTTCTTCAAATTTGTTTCGTGTAATAGATCTATCTAAATGTTTTGGTCCAGTATCAGTTGCAGTTAAGAATGGCAAACTAATATCTGTTTGTGTTAAATTTGATAATTCAACTTTTGCTTTTTCTGAGGCTTCAGTTAGTCTCTGTAGTGCTTGACGATCGCCATTTAAATCTATATTGTGTTCATTTTTAAACTCTGTGATTAACCAATTTACAATTTTATCGTCGAAGTCGTCACCGCCTAATTGTGTATCACCTGATGTTGATAAAACTTCAAATACTCCATCCCCAACTTCTAGTACGGAAACATCAAAAGTACCACCACCTAGATCAAAAACTAAAATAGTTTCATTATTTTTTTTATCTAAACCATAAGCTAATGAAGCTGCAGTTGGCTCATTTATAATTCTTAAAACTTCTAAACCTGCAATTTTACCAGCATCTTTTGTTGCTTGTCTTTGTGAATCGTTAAAATAAGCTGGAACTGTTATTACGGCTTGCTTTACCTGTTCACCAAGGTATTTACTCGCATCATCTACTAACTTTCTTAAAACCTCAGCCGAAATTTCTTCTGATGAGAATTCTTTATTTAGTGAAGGACATTCGAGCTTAATGTTTCCGTTAGTATCTTTAACGATATAAGACACTTTTTTTAATTCATCTGAAACTTCATCTGAACGACGTCCTATGAATCTTTTAACTGAATAGAATGTGTTATCTGGATTAATAACAGCTTGTCTTTTAGCAATTTGACCAACAAGTCTATCACCATTTTTTGTATATGCGACTACAGATGGTGTAGTTCTAAATCCTTCTGCATTTTGTATAACAGAAGGTTTTCCACCTTCCATCACAGCAACAACTGAATTTGTTGTACCTAAATCTATTCCGACTACTTTACCCATATATAATTTATTTTTTTAATAAGTTATTAACAAAACAATTCTTTTAGTTCACTTTACTGTGTGACTCTTATAAATTATTTATACATCAGTTTTCACATAAATATATAGTAGGGAAAACCGTAATTTTATTTTTTTTAAAAATTTCACTACATAAGAAATAATCAAGTGTCAAAAAAATTATAGTCAGCTAGTATTATTATTATCTTTTGCACTATACTCTCTTAAGTCTATTGAATTACGAATATGTTCTTTCAGTAGATATTTAACCGCTACTTGTATAAGAAATAAAAAAGCAACTCTATGACTATAGGAATTCTCGGTACTAAAGTGGGAATGACACAAATATTTGATGAATCTGGATTCGCTGTACCCGTGACTGTGATTAAAGCAGGACCTTGTGTAATTACTCAAATTAAGAGTAATGAAAAGGAAGGATATAATGCTATACAGATAGGATACGCAGAATCTTCCCCCCAAAAAATGACTAAACCATGTTTAGGACATTTAGCTAAATCTAATTTGCCTCCTTTAAAACATTTGAAAGAATATAGGGTTGCTTTAACAGATTCATTCACTGTGGCCCAAAAAATAGGTGTTGATTCTTTCCAAATAGGACAAAAAGTTAACGTATCTGGTACGACCATTGGTAAAGGTTTTGCTGGTACTGTTAAAAGATATAACTTTACTCGAGGACCAATGACACATGGTTCTAAAAACCATAGAGAACCAGGTTCTATTGGTCAAGGTAGTACTCCTGCAAAAGTACACAAAGGGAAAAAAATGGCAGGTAGATTAGGAGGAAGTAAAACAACTATTAAAAACTTAGAAATTATTTACATAAATTCTCAGGACAATTTATTAGTTATCAGAGGTTCCATTCCTGGAAAATCTGGTAATCTTCTTAGTATTAGGTAGTCTTTAAATTACATAAAGCAAAAAATAAGTTAGATATAAAGGAATTATAATCACAATGGCTGTGAAACAAGAAATCAAATATAAGGTTCGTAAAATTGATGGAACTGATGGAGCAGAAGGAAAAATAGTTCTTAATTCTGTTAAAGAAGGTGCTCGTTATTTAGTACATAGAGCTGTCGTTGCACAATCCAATAAAAAAAGACAAGGTACAGCTTGTACAAAAAATCGGAGTGAAGTTTCTGGGGGAGGAAAAAAACCTTGGAAACAAAAAGGAACAGGTAATGCAAGAGCTGGATCTAGTAACTCACCATTATGGGCTGGAGGAGGAGTTGCATTTGGTCCTAAACCAAGATCATATGCACAGAAAATCAATGTAAAAGAGAGACGCTTAGCAATAACAACTGCTCTACATCATAATTTTGCAAAAGTGACTGTTATAGATAATTTAGCTCAAGAGATTGGGATAATTAATACTAAGTCTATGATAGCTAGTCTTAGTCCTGTATTAGATTTTTCACAACCTAAAAGAAAAAAACTAATAATCACAGATAAGTACGATAAGAAATTAGCTTTATCTGTTCGGAATGTACAAAATCTTAAATTAACTTCTGCTGATGCTATCAATGTGATTGATCTACTAGAACCAGATCAGATATTAGTTACAGAAAATGCATTAAAACATATATGTGAGGTTTACAGTGAATAATACGAATTATAGACAAATTATTGATTTAATTAAGTATCCAATAATAACAGATAAAGCTACTAGGTTACTTGAACTTAACCAATATACATTCGCAACTGATATTAAAGCAAATAAAGAGCAAATAAAATTAGCTATTGAATACCTTTTCAAAGTGAAAGTTTCTGCTGTTAATACTTATCACGCTCCTATAAAAAAGAAGAGAATAGGAAAATTTATAGGTCATAAGCCTAAGTACAAACGAGCTGTTATAAGCCTAGCATCAGGTAGTTCAATTGACCTATTTTCTGAGAGTTAAAAACATAATTTCCTACACGGAATGAACTAATTTATTAAGTTATGGCAATACGCATTTACAAGTCAATCACACCGGGCACACGTAATCGCTCAGTTTCTGATTTTACTAATTTAACTAAGAAAAAACCAGAAAAATCTTTGCTTACGAAAAGAGTTTCGAAAGCAGGAAGAAATAACAGAGGGATAATAACAATTAGGCATAGAGGAGGCGGTCATAAAAGAAGATATAGAATTATTGACTTTAAGAGAAATAAACAAGAGATTAAAGCTAAAGTAGCATCTATTGAATATGATCCTAATAGAAATGCAAGAATAGCTTTATTACACTACACTGATGGTGAAAAACGATACATCTTACACCCTAAAAGACTCGAAGTTGGTTCTGTTGTAATGTCAGGTCCACAGTCTCCAATAGAAATTGGTAATGCTTTACCTTTATCTAATATTCCTTTAGGTACTTCTATCCACAATATTGAACTTATCCCAGGAAGAGGTGGACAGATAGTAAGATCTGCGGGAACTTCTGCTCAAGTTGTTGCAAAAGAGGGTAAGTTCGTTACTTTAAAAATGCCTTCTAATGAAGTAAGGATGGTACATAGCCGTTGTTATGCGACAATTGGTGAAGTTGGTAATGCAGAAGAAAAAAATCTAGTTTTGGGTAAAGCTGGTCGAAAAAGATGGCTTGGAATCCGTCCAACAGTTCGTGGTGTAGTAATGAATCCATGCGATCACCCTCATGGTGGTGGTGAAGGTAGATCTCCCATTGGACGTCCTAAACCTGTAACTCCTTGGGGACGCCCAGCACTTGGACTAAAAACGAGAAGAAATAATAAATACAGTGATTTTTGTATTATTCGTAAGAGAAAATAATTTCACATAAATAAGATATAACATTAATTAGATATGAGTCGATCATTAAAAAAGGGTCCTTTTGTAGCTTCGCATTTATTAAAAAAAATAAATGCTTTAGATAAAAATAAGAAAACAGATGAAGTGGTAGTGAAGACTTGGTCTAGATCCTCTACTATCTTACCATCAATGGTAGGTCATATTATTGGAGTATATAATGGCAAGCAACATGTGCCTGTTTATGTATCAGAGCAAATGGTGGGAAATAAATTAGGTGAGTTTTCACCTACGAGAAACTTTAGATCCCATGTAAAAAGTGATAAAAAAACACGACGTTAAATATTTCTAAGAAAAATGAATTTACCTTTAAATACTATTAGTGCAAAGGCAAAATATATACGGATGTCTCCTACAAAAGTTAGAAGAGTCTTAAAACAGATACAAGGTAGATCTTATAAAGAGGCCTTAATGATTCTGGAATTTATGCCATATGCTGCTTGTAAACCTGTGCTTTTAGTTGTCCAATCAGCTGGCGCAAATGCTCAAAATAATAATGGTCTAGATAAAAATGAACTTATTATTCATTCAGCTTCTGCAGATGATGGTCCTGTTTTCAAACGTTTTAGACCACGTTCTCAAGGTAGAGGTTTCAAAATTAAGAAACCAACATGTCATATTAGAGTTTCTTTAGCGAAAGTATAAAATTTATAAGGAGTTTTCAGTGGGACAAAAAGTACATCCTTTAGGATTTAGATTAAGAATTACCCAAGACCATAGGTCATCATGGTTTGCTAATCAAAAAATGTATCCTTCAATATTAGAAGAAGATCATAAAATTAGAGCTTATATCAAACGTGAGTTTTCTACAGCAGGAATTTCAAAAATTGAAATAAGAAGAAGATCAGAGCAAGTGGAACTTGAAATTCATACTTCTAGACCCGGAATCATTGTTGGTAGATCTGGAACAGGAATTGATAAAATTAAAGAAGATTTACAAAAAGTTCTAAAGTGTAGTACTCAAATTAGAGTAAATGTTACGGAATTAAAGAATATGGATTCTGATGCAAATCTTATAGGTGAATTCATAGCAGAGCAATTAGAAAAAAGAATACCCTTCCGTAGAGCGACGAGACAAGCAATCCAAAAAGCTCAAAGAGCTAACGCACAAGGAATAAAAGTTCAAGTCTCAGGAAGATTAAATGGCGCAGAAATAGCTAGAAGTGAATGGGTCCGTGAGGGAAGAGTTCCACTTCAAACATTAAGAGCTGATATAGATTATGCAACTAAAGAAGCTAATACAACTTATGGTATTCTAGGAATAAAAGTTTGGGTATTTAAGGGAGAAGTTACTCCTACTATGCGTAAATCAAAAATTGTTGAATAAGCAGTTAAATACTGATACTAATTTAAATACAGAAATATACTAATGCTTAGTCCTAAAAGAACAAAATTTCGGAAACCTCATAGAGGCAGATTACGTGGTGTAGCAACAAGAGGAAATACTATTGTATTTGGAGACTATGGTCTTCAAGCATTAGAACCTATTTGGTTAACATCAAGACAAATAGAAGCTACAAGACGAACTATCACTCGTTATGTAAAGAGAGTCGGTAAATTATGGATAAGAGTTTTTCCAGATAAATCAATATCTAAAAAACCACCAGAGACAAGAATGGGAGCGGGTAAAGGAGCTCCTGATCACTGGGTAGCTGTTATTAAGCCTGGCCATGTACTTTTTGAGATGGCAGGAGTTCCACAAGGGGTAGCTTATGAAGCTATGAAAAAAGCATCTTATAAGCTACCGATAAAAACTAAATTTATATCTAAACTGGAGGCATAATATATGTCATTTCAAATTTTTTCAGAATTAAAAGAATTGGATGATGCTAAATTATCAGAAGAGATTGTTAGTGCTAAAAAATATCTATTCGAAATGCGCCTAAAAAAAGCGACTCGTCAGACTTTTAAACCTCATGTTTTCAAACATACCAAGCGTAAAATTGCTCAGTTAATGACTATTGAGCGACAAAGAAAAGAAAATAAAAATTAAAACTTTAGAAGAATCATATGCCTATAAAAGAAAGGTTAGGAGTGGTTGTCAGTGACAAGATGGACAAGACGATTGTAGTTTCAATTGAGAGTAGAATAACTAATAGAAGGTACGGGAAGATTGTAGCTAAAACAAAACGCTACAAAGTCCATGATGATACGAATGAATGTAATATAGGTGATTTAGTCTTAATAAGTGAGACTCGACCATTAAGTAAAACAAAAAGATGGGAGCTTAAAGAAATAAAGCAAAAGTCATTAAAATTAGATAATCAAGCATTGGGAGAATAAGTAAGTATGATACAAACCCAAACATATCTGAATGTCGCTGATAACAGTGGAGCCAGAAAAATTATGTGTATTCGCATTTTAGGTGGTAATCGTAAATATGCAAGTATTGGAGACACTATTATAGGTGTAGTGAAGGATGCAACTCCCAATATGCCAATAAAAAGATCTGATGTTGTTCGTGCTGTAATAATGAGAACTAAAAGTACTATTCGTAGGAAAGATGGTATGTCTATTCGTTTTGATGACAATGCAGTTGTTATTATTAACAAAGAAAATAATCCTAGGGGAACAAGAGTTTTTGGGCCAATTGCAAGAGAATTAAGAGATAGAGATTTTACAAAAATTGTTTCTTTAGCACCGGAGGTACTTTAATGAAAAAAGTCACTCAAGCTTTATCAAATCATGTAAAAGCAGGAGATACTGTTAAAGTTATTTCTGGCAAAGATAAAGGAAAAATAGGAGAAGTTGTTAAAATCATCAAAAATGAAAATAGGGTTGTTGTGAAAGAAATAAATATCAAAAGAAAACATGTAAAACCTCGTAAGGAAGGGGATGTTGGCAAGATCTCACAATTTGAAGGCCCAATACATAGTTCTAATGTAATGTTATATAACCAAGAGAAACAGTTAGCTAGTCGCGTAGGTTATAAAATTGATGAATCAGGAAACAAGGTACGTGTTTTCAAGAAATTACTAAGCAGTAACTAAATAAATGAATCAGAATCTTAGACAGAAGTATAAAGAGACAGTGGTTCCAATGCTAATGGAACAATTTAAATATACAAATATACATGAAGTTCCAAAAATCACTAAGATTACGATAAATCGAGGATTAGGTGATGCTTCTAAAAATAACAAAGCATTAGAAAGTAGTATACGTGAAATAGCCACTATAACAGGGCAACAACCTGTTGTGACTAAAGCAAGAAAATCTGTTGCAGGGTTTAAAATTAGAGATGGTATGCCCGTAGGTCTAGCCGTAACGCTGAGAAAAAAACTAATGTATTCTTTCTTAGAAAGATTCGTAAATTTGTCACTTCCAAGAATTAGAGACTTCAGAGGTATTTCAATTAAACACTTTGATGGTCGCGGTAACTATAATCTTGGTGTTAGAGAACAGATTATTTTTCCTGAAATCGAGTTTGATAAAGTTGATCAAATAAGAGGGATGGATATATCAATAACAACAACAGCCAAAACTCAACAAGAGGGAATCGCACTTCTCAAAGCTATGGGAATGCCATTTAGCGAAAATTAAAATAATTAATAAAATTAACTATCTGGAGTCATCGTGGTAAATGATACAATAGCTGATATGCTTACAAGAGTCAGAAACGCAAATTTAGCTCGTCATAAAATAGTTCAAATTCCATCAACAAAAATGACGAGAAGTATAACTTCTGTTTTATTAGAAGAAGGATTTATACAAGATTTTGAAGAAATTGGTGATGGAATTAATAGACAGTTACTATTGTCTTTGAAATATAAAGGTAAGGAAGGAGATCCTGTTATTACATCTCTAAAAAGAATCAGTAGACCAGGATTACGTGTTTATGCAAATAGAAAAGAATTACCTAGAGTTTTAGGTGGTCTAGGAGTCGCTATCATTTCAACATCTAAGGGTGTATTAACTGATAATAAAGCTCGTCATCAAGGCCTTGGTGGTGAAGTTGTATGTTATATATGGTAAATCAATAAGATAAATAAAAAATATGTCTCGTATAGGTAGATTACCTGTAAAGGTACCAAATAAAGTTATTGTAGGTATAGATAAAAATGTAATTTCCATTAAAGGTCCTAAGGGAGAATTATCTATGCCATTATTAAATAATGTAAGTATAGATCACACTGATGAGGTAATAACTTTTACACCATCAGACAGTTCTCCAAAAACAAATAAGCTTCATGGAACTTATAGAGCATGTGTTGCTAACATGATAAAAGGAGTTACCGAAGGTTTTGAGAAAAAATTAGAATTACAAGGCGTAGGTTATCGATGTCAAGTACAAGGTAAGTCACTTATTCTCAATGTTGGTTATAGTCATCAGATAACAATTCCTGCACCTGAGGGAATTAATTTATCCGTTGAAGCTAATACTAAAGTAACAGTAAATGGAATTGATAAAGCACTTGTGGGACAGGTTGCTGCAAATATAAGATCAACACGTCCACCAGAACCATATAAGGGTAAGGGAGTACGTTATGCAGAGGAATATGTAAGAAAGAAAGCTGGTAAAACAGGTAAAAAATAGAATAATAAGATAACAATGAGCAAAAGAGAAATAATTAGTAAAACAAGAAAAAGAATTAGAAGCAAAATAAAAGGAACGTCAGAATGTCCTAGGCTTGCTGTTTTTAGATCAAATTCACATATATATGCTCAAATAATTGACGATGTTAGTGGCAACACATTAGTATCATGTTCAACTTTAGATAAAGAAGTAAAAGAAAAGATAGCATCTGGAAGCACTTGCGAAGCATCAACTTTTGTTGGTCAGATTATAGCAAAGAGATCTATCCAAAATAAAATAAATTCTGTGAATTTCGATAGAGGTGGAAGAATTTACCATGGTAGAGTTAAAGCTCTTGCTGATGCTGCAAGAAAAGAAGGACTTAACTTTTAAAAAACTATATATCTCATGTCTAATCAAAAGAAATCTAATAGGTCTAAAGAAAAAGAATCCGATTGGCAAGAAAGAGTTGTCCAAATTCGAAGAGTAACTAAAGTTGTGAAAGGAGGAAAAAAACTAAGCTTCAGAGCGATACTAATTATTGGTAACGAAAAAGGAGAAGTTGGAGTGGGAGTGGGTAAGGCAAGTGAAGTCATTGGAGCTGTTAAAAAAGCTGCTTCAGATGCTAAAAGAAATTTAGTATCTGTTCCACTGACAAGGAATAATTCTATTCCCCATATCATACAAGGAAGATCTGGTGCTGCCAAAGTAATTATGCGTCCTTCGGCTCCAGGATCAGGAGTAATTGCTGGCGGATCTGTTCGTACTATATTAGAGTTAGCGGGTGTTAAAAATATTCTAGCTAAACAACTAGGATCTAGTAATCCTTTAAATAATGCAAGAGCTGCTACAGACGCTCTCACTCGATTAGAGACTTTTAATGAAGTCTCTAATAATAGAAACTTAAATGTTTAGTTAATTTAATCTCCATTAGCTACTTCAATAGTTAATGGAGATTAAATTTATTCATTCAATATTTATAAAAAAATTATGGAAACAGTTAATCGTAGTATAAAAAAGAAGGGAATAACTCAAAGAATTGGATTAACACTTCTATTAATAGTACTCTCAAGATTAGGAACCTTTATCCCGATTCCAGGTGTTGATCACGATGCTTTTTATCAGAGCATCGCAACAAATCCGATTGTGAGTTTTCTTAATGTTTTCTCAGGTGGTGGTTTCGCTTCAATTGGTATTTTTGCTTTAGGTATTGTACCTTATATTAATGCTTCTATTGTTATGCAATTAGCTACAACTTCAATCCCAAGTTTAGAAAAGCTACAAAAAGAAGAAGGAGAAGCAGGCAGGCAAAAAATATCACAAATTACTCGTTATATTGCTTTATTTTGGGCAACAGTCCAAGGTGTTGGTGTGTCACTATGGGTTAGACCATATGTTTTTAATTGGGACATGACATTTGTTTTCCAAATGTCTTTAGCATTAGCAACAGGTTCAATGATGATCATGTGGTTTTCAGAACAAATAACAGAAAAAGGAGTTGGAAATGGGCCCTCTCTTCTTATATTTATAAACATTATTGCAGGATTACCAAAACTAGTGCAACAAAAATCAGCTGTAATTGCATCTGTACCTACAATTACAGATTTGGCAGTACTTGCTACTATCTTTTTTTTAATCATAATAGGAATAATATTTGTTCAAGAGGGAACGAGAAGAATACCTATCGTATCCGCAAGGCAATTGGGCAAAGGGCAATCACAAAATAAAACAAGCTATCTTCCTTTAAGATTGAATCAAGGCGGCGTTATGCCTATAATTTTTGCATCTGCTATATTAGTCTTACCTGCTTATTTACAACAAATCGTAAGTAATGAAGTTGTAAAAAATATTTTGTTACAGCTATCTCCTGCTGGTTCTAACAAATATATTTATACTATTTTCTATTTTTCACTAATCCTATTTTTTAGTTATTTTTATTCATCATTAGTTATTAATCCTAGTGATATCTCACAGAATTTAAAAAAGATGGAATCTAGTATACCAGGAGTTAGACCTGGAAAAGCTACTGTGAGTTATTTACAAAAAACATTGAATAGACTAACATTCTTAGGAGCATTATTCTTAGCTTTTATAGCAATTATCCCAACTATAATAGAAAGTATCACTAGTATATCTACATTTAAAGGATTAGGAGCAACTTCACTACTTATTTTAGTAGGTGTTGCTATCGATACAGCAAAACAAATACAGACTTATCTAATATCAAAAAATTATGAAAACATTATGAAGTAATTTCAATTGCTTTGTTTTCTTTAATTAGTCTTCCCTAAATAATAATCCCCCATAATAAAAAAATGAAAGTTGTAAGCTCTATAGGTAGCTTGAAAAATCGAAGCAACGATTGTCAAGTTGTGAAAAGAAGAGGCAGAATTTATGTTATATGCAAAAGCGATCCAAGACTTAAAGTTAGACAAGGAAGAGCTAAGATGAAAAGAAAATAATAGATATTTAAATAACCAATAAAAGTCATTAGGAGGATAACAAGTGGCACGTATAGCAGGAGTTGATTTACCGAAAAATAAGAGAATAGAAATAGCCTTAACTTATATCTATGGTTTAGGATTATCTAGTTCACAAAAAATTCTAGAAAAAGCTGATGTACATACAAGTGTAAGATGTAAAGATTTAACTGATGAACAGATCAGTTCTATAAGAGGAGTTATAGATGGTTCTTATTTAGTAGAAGGTCCAGCGAAAAGAATTGAGACGATGAGCATAAAAAGATTAATGGAAATTAATTGTATTAGAGGACAAAGACATAGAAAAGGTCTACCTCTAAGAGGACAAAGAACCCGAACAAATGCAAGAACGCGTCGTGGAGGCAAGAAAACTGTTGCAGGTAAGAAGAAATAGTAAGTAAATATTAAATACACTTAGTAAAAAAAAAGAAGAATGGCTAGACAGATAAAAAAGAACGTCAGTAAAAAAACAAAAAAAACTGCACCTAATGGTGTTGCACATATACAATCTACATTCAATAATACGATAATAACAATAAGCACTACGAATGGTGAGACAGTTTCTTGGGCATCAAGTGGAGCTATTGGGTTTAAAGGGGCAAAAAAAGGCACGCCTTTTGCTGCACAAATAGCTGCGGAAAAAGCAAGTAAAGAAGCTGTGAGTCAAGGGATGAAAAAAGCCGAAGTACTAGTTAATGGTCCTGGGGCAGGTAGAGAAACAGCTATCCGTGCTTTGCAAGCAGCAGGCTTGGAAATCGTGTTAATACGTGATATTACTCCTGTACCACACAATGGCTGTCGTCCACCAAAGAAAAGACGTATTTAAGATCTATTAAAAAAAATTGATTATAGATCAATCTAAATTAATCCTATGCCTAATTTTGATATCGCGTGTGTAGAATCTAGAATACAAGGTCCAAGAGATTATTATAGTAAATTTATAATCGGGCCTTTAGAAAAAGGACAAGGGACTACATTGGGAAATGCTTTAAGACGAACACTCTTGTCTGATTTAGAAGGAGCTGCGATTGTCGCTGTAAGAATCGCAGGTGTCAGTCATGAATTTTCAACAATTCCTGGTGTAAGAGAAGATGTATTAGAAATTCTTCTTAACTTAAAAGAAATTGTTTTTAAAACAGAAACTAGAGAACCTATGGTTGGTCGTCTTAGTGTACAAGGCCCTACCATTGTTACTGCAAGTAATTTTGATTTACCTTCAGAAGTTGTTGTAATGGACAATAATCAATATATTGCAACAATATGTGGTAATAATACTCTTGAAATGGAATTCAGAATTGAGACAAATAAAGGTTATCAATTAATAGAAAGAGGAAGTGATGAACCTTCTATTGATTTTTTACAAGTTGATGCAGTATTTATGCCTGTAAGAAAAGTTAGCTATAAAGTCGAAGACTCAAGGCAAAATAATGAAACGATGCAAGATGAATTAACACTAGAAATATGGACAAACGGTAGTATTACTCCCCATGAAGCTATTAGTGAAGGATCGGAAATCTTAACAAATTTATTCTCTCCATTACGAGAAATAGATTTTAAATCTAAAGAAAATGAAGATAAGTCATCAGAGACTAAGGTTAATCAAATACTAATTGAAGAATTACAGCTCTCTGTGAGAGCATATAATTGTCTAAAGAGAGCTCAAATTCACTCTGTAGCTGACTTATTAGATTATTCACAGGAGGATCTGATAGAAATAAAGAATTTTGGTCAGAAGTCTGCTGAAGAAGTCATAGATGCATTACAAAAAAGATTGGGAATTAATCTACCGAAAGAAAGAACAATAAAGACTATGTGATGAATAAGTAATTTTAAAATTATTTACAATAGAATCTAAACCAAAAGACAAATAGAAAATGAATAAAACAACGCTTTATCCTAGCATTGAACATGATATTCAATGGTATATAATTGATGCAAATTCAAAAACATTGGGACGCCTTGCGACGGAAGCCGCGAGAATTTTAGTCGGTAAAAATTCTCCTTCTTATAATCCAAGCAGAGACATAAAAAATGCTTTGATAATCATTAATGCTGACAAAATAGAAATCAGTGGAAAAAAGAAATTTGATAAATTTTATCGTAACCATTCAGGACAAGTTGGTGGAATGAGATTGGAAACATTTAATGAGTTGCAACAGAGAGTTCCGGGTAGAGTCATTGAAAAATCGATTAAAGGAATGCTTCCAAAAGGCCCATTAGGTAGACAACTTTTTACTAAGCTAAAAGTATATAAAGGAAGTGAACATCCACATAATGCTCAACAGCCTACAATTGTAAATATATAATCAATAAGAATATGGTAGATAAAACAGTGTATTTTGCAACAGGACATCGAAAAGAATCAACAGCGAGAGTTAGGGTTATACCTGGATCTGGAAAAATGACAATCAATGGTATTGCTAGTGAAAACTATTTACAATTCAGTCCTATTTATATTCGTGTTTCTTCATCTCCCTTGAATACTTTAGGATTAGAGGGAAAATATGATATTTATGTAAATGCAGAAGGTGGAGGGCTCACTGGACAGACTGAAGCAATTCGATTAGGACTTGCTAAAGCATTATGTAAGATTAATCCAGAAAATCGAACTGCCCTTAAATTCGAAGGTTATCTAACAAGAGATTCAAGAAAAATTGAAAGAAAAAAATACGGACTTAAGAAAGCTAGAAAAGCTCCTCAATTCTCAAAGAGATAATAATCATATCCATTTTCAAAACAACAAATATTTAAATATGCCGAAAAAAGATATACACCCTAAATGGTACGATGAAGCTAAAGTTTTTTGCGATGGTCAATTAATTATGACTGTTGGTTCAACAAGACCTGAACTTAATGTAGATATATGGTCAGGTAATCATCCTTTTTACACTGGATCGACAACAATGTTAGATTCAGAGGGTAGAGTTGAAAGGTTTATGAGAAAGTATGGGATGTCAAATAATAATTAATACTTATTATTGCAGTATTAACTAAATGCCATTACAAATGATCGATAAGAAAGTGTTAAAAAATCGTAAATAATACAAGGAAAGGTTATGCCAACTATTCAACAGTTAATTAGATCAGAACGGGTAAAAATAAAAAAGAAAACGAAATCACCTGCCTTGAAGAGTTGTCCACAAAGAAAAGGTGTATGTACTAGGGTCTATACGACTACTCCTAAGAAACCAAATTCAGCTCTTAGAAAAGTTGCTAGAGTGAGACTAACTTCAGGTTTTGAAGTAACTGCATATATACCAGGAATTGGTCATAATATTCAAGAACACTCTGTTGTATTACTTAGAGGTGGAAGAGTAAAAGATCTTCCAGGTGTACGTTACCACATAGTTAGAGGTACTTTAGATGCATCAGGAGTAAAAAATAGAAAGCAGAGTCGATCAAAGTATGGTGCTAAGAAGCCTAAAGAATAAATAATAAAAACAGAATTTTATAATAAAAAAATATTATGTCACGACGTACCACTACAAAAAAGAGATTAGCTGTTCCAGATCCTGTGTATAATAGTAGACTAGTTAGTATGTTAACTGTGAGAATACTAAAAGAAGGAAAAAAACACTTAGCGCAAAGGATCATTTATCAGGCATTTGATATCATCAAAGAGAAGACTGGAGAAGAACCTTTAACAGTATTAGAATCGGCTTTACGTAAAGTTACTCCGTTAGTAGAAGTTAAAGCACGTAGAATAGGTGGATCTACTTACCAAGTTCCTATGGAAGTAAGAGCATTTAGGGGGACAAATTTAGCACTGCGTTGGATTACGAAATATTCAAGAGAAAGAGCTGGAAAAAGTATGGCAATAAAATTAGCTAATGAGCTTATTGATTCAGCTAATGAAACAGGAAATTCAATAAGAAAAAGAGAAGAGATACATCGTATGGCAGAAGCTAACAAAGCATTTGCTCATTATAGATTCTAATTAATCAGATAATCAAACAAAAGCAACAAGAGTGTATAACATATAAGATATATAACCCTTAAAATGGCAAGAGAAAAATTTAATCGTCAGAAACCACACGTAAATATTGGAACTATTGGTCACGTTGACCATGGTAAGACTACTTTAACAGCAGCAATTTCAGCAGCTTTATCTTCATTCACAGGTATCACTAAAAAGTTTGATGAAATTGATTCAGCTCCAGAGGAGAGAGCTAGAGGTATTACTATTAACACAGCTCACGTAGAGTATGAAACGGAAAAGCGACATTACGCGCACGTAGATTGTCCGGGTCACGCGGACTATGTAAAAAATATGATTACAGGTGCGGCACAAATGGACGGAGCTATTCTTGTATGTTCAGCTGCAGATGGTCCTATGCCACAAACTCGTGAGCATATCCTACTAGCAAAGCAAGTAGGTGTACCTTACATCGTTGTTTTCTTAAATAAAGCAGATATGGTTGATGATGAAGAATTACTAGAATTAGTACAATTAGAGGTCCAAGAATTATTAGATAAGTATGATTTCCCTGGTTCCGATATTCCTTTCGTAGCTGGTTCAGCATTATTAGCACTTGAGACTATTGCTAATAATCCTACTATCAAAAAAGGTGAAGACAAATGGGTAGACACTATTTTTGAACTTATGGAAAAAATAGATTCATATATTCCAGATCCAGTAAGAGAAACAGATAAGCCATTCCTGATGGCTGTAGAAGATGTATTCTCTATTACAGGTCGTGGAACAGTTGCTACAGGGCGTATTGAAAGAGGAAAGGTTAACGTTGGTGATACAATTGAAATCGTAGGTTTACGTGAAACACGTAACACAACTATTACTGGATTAGAAATGTTCCAAAAGAGTCTAGATGAAGCGCTAGCTGGAGATAACGTTGGTATCCTAGTTAGAGGTATACAAAAGGCAGACATAGAAAGAGGTATGGTGATGGCTGCTCCGGGAGCAATTAAGCCTCACACAAAATTTGAGGGTGAAGTTTATGTACTTACAAAAGAAGAAGGTGGTAGACATACTCCTTTCTTTACAGGTTATAGACCACAATTCTATGTTAGAACTACAGATGTAACTGGAACGATTGCACAGTTTACCGCAGATGATGGTTCAGCTGCCGAGATGGTAATGCCTGGTGATAGAATCAAGATGACAGCACAATTAATTCATCCAATTGCTATTGAAAAAGGAATGCGTTTTGCAATTAGAGAAGGTGGAAGAACTGTTGGTGCAGGTGTAGTATCTAAGATATTAGAATAAAAAACATTATATATTACTTCCAATGCAAAAGCAGAAAATTCGTATACGCCTTAAAAGTTATGAAGTTTCACTTCTTAATGAATCTTGTGAGAAAATCATAGATACAGCATCAAGGACGGAATCCTTGACTATGGGACCAATTCCACTTCCTACTAGAAGAAAAATTTATTGTGTCTTAAGATCTCCTCATGTAAATAAAGATTCACGAGAACATTTTGAAGTTAGAATACATAAACGTATAATAGATGTTTATGATCCTACATCAAAAACAATAGATTCTTTAATGAAGTTAGATCTTCCTTCTGGAATAGATATAGATGTTAGACTTTAGGATATAACTGAAAAATTAAATAAAAAAACCTTGTAATTTACCATTACAAGGTTTTTTTATTTAATTAGTATAAAGATTCTTCTTGGTGTACTAGAACAGTACAATCAGATGTTGGGTAAGCAACACATGTTAAAACAAAACCGTCACCAATTTGACTATCATCTAAGAAAGACTGATCAGATTGATCAATTGTACCAGCAGTTACCTTACCTGCACAAGTAGAACAAGCTCCAGCTCTACAAGAGTAAGGTAAATCAATACCTTGCTCCTCAGCTGCATCTAAAATATACTGATCATCAGGACATGTAATAGTTGTATCAACACCACCACCAGATAATTTAACTTGATAACTTGCCATATTTTGACCTCCTTTTAATTTTAAAAAACAATATTTGTTTCTTTTTGAATGATCATTAACCCTCATTTAAATAAGAAATTAATGCTTCATGTGCGCAATTCGAGTGCATTTATGCTAATGACAATCTTAATACTTGAAAAGAAAAGAATTAAATGTAATCCAATTATTCTTATTCCCAATAATACTTATAATATAGGATCTCAATAAAATCAACTTTTAAAAGGATTCGTTATCATGATTGAATTTTATGAATGAACAGAAAAATAACATTTAGTTTATTAATCATAATGTAGATGAGTTGTTTCTTTTATATTAATAAATAAACTTTATTATCCTATAATGATTAGAAGTAAGAAAGTTAAATCAATAGCATAAGAAAATAAGGGGAATAGTCAATGGGACTACCTTGGTATAGAGTACACACAGTAGTTTTAAATGATCCAGGAAGACTAATCGCGGTACACTTAATGCATACAGCATTAGTTGCAGGTTGGGCTGGATCAATGGCATTATACGAGTTAGCTGTTTTTGATCCTTCAGATCCAGTTTTAAACCCTATGTGGAGACAGGGGATGTTCGTGATGCCTTTCATGACAAGAATCGGTGTTACAGATTCTTGGGGTGGTTGGAGTATCACGGGTGAAAGTATTTCAAATCCAGGATTCTGGAGTTATGAAGGAGTAGCTTTATCTCACATTGGTCTTTCAGGACTATTATTCCTAGCTGCTGTATGGCACTGGGTATATTGGGACCTTGAATTATTTAGAGACCCAAGAACAGGAAACCCTGCTCTTGATTTACCTAAAATTTTTGGTATTCACTTACTTCTATCTGGTGTTTTATGTTTCGGTTTTGGTGCCTTCCACGTAACAGGAGCATGGGGACCAGGAATCTGGGTATCAGATGCTTATGGAATTACAGGAAAAGTACAACCAGTTGCACCTGCATGGGGACCTGAAGGTTTTAACCCATTCAACCCGAGTGGAGTTGCATCTCATCATATAGCTGCAGGTATACTTGGATTTGTGGCTGGAGTATTCCACATTGCTGTTCGTCCACCGCAAAGACTATATAGATCACTTCGTATGGGTAACATCGAAACAGTTTTATCTAGTAGTATTGCAGCTGTTTTCTGGTCTGCTTTTATTACAACAGGTACAATGTGGTATGGTAGTGCTACAACACCTATTGAACTTTTCGGTCCTACAAGATATCAATGGGATAGTGGATACTTCCAACAAGAAATTGAAAGAAGAGTCGAGAATTCATTAAATGAAGGATTATCTCTAAGTGAAGCATGGTCAAGAATTCCTGATAAATTAGCTTTCTACGATTACGTAGGTAATAACCCTGCTAAAGGTGGTTTATTCCGTGCAGGTCCTATGAATAAAGGTGATGGAATCGCTGAAGCATGGCTGGGTCACCCTGTGTTCCAAGATAAAGAGGGAAGAGAATTAACAGTAAGAAGAATGCCTGCATTCTTTGAGACTTTCCCTGTTATCTTAGTTGACAAGGATGGAATTATTCGTGCAGATATCCCATTCAGAAGAGCTGAATCTAAGTACAGTATTGAGCAAGTAGGAGTGACAGTAAACTTCTATGGCGGAAAGCTAAATGGACAATCTTTCTCTGATGCACCTACTGTTAAAAAGTATGCACGTAAGGCCCAATTAGGTGAAGTAATGGAATTTGATAGAACAACTTTAGAATCTGATGGTGTATTCAGAAGCAGCCCACGTGGTTGGTACACATTCGGACACGCTAATTTTGCTTTATTATTCTTCTTAGGTCACTTATGGCACGGTGCTAGAACTCTATTCAGAGATGTATTCAGTGGTATTGGAGCAGAAGTTACTGAACAAGTAGAATTTGGTGCTTTCCAAAAACTTGGTGATAGAAGTACTAAAAAGCAAGGTGTAGTTTAATAAAATTTAGTCCATTAATGGATGTAATTTTAAAGATTACATTAACAATATAAAAATATCTATTTAAGAAGTCATGGAAACACTAGTATATACTTTCTTACTTATTGGTACTCTAGCAGTACTATTTGCATCAGTATTCTTTAGAGATCCGCCAAGAATTGCGAAGAAGTAAATTCTGGACTCAATAAGATTCGTTTAATAATAAACGAAGAAAAATAACTGGAAGTATTAATGTAATTTAGTACTTCCAGTTTATTAATTTCTTTCAACGACAGACTTTAATGAATAATAAAAAAAAATATTTATTTATTAACTTATTAACTGTGGACAATTAATTATGCCCACAATTAGATTTTTTATTAATCTTCGTGATCATCGAAAGGATCTCTTAATTCTTTTGAACCAGGACCAAAAGCAGTATAAACAGAATATCCTGTTAATCCAACACATAAACTAGCAATGAAAATAATAAGGACTGTTGCAGTTTCCATAGTCAATCAAGCATTGAAATCAATTATTTTTGTAATACTATCGATATATGCGAAAAGTTTTAGCATCAGTGAAGATAAAAAATTAAAATTTTATAGTCATCTAAAACTGCTAAACAATGCAAAATAATATATGTATCGCATTATAACTTAAATTCCAAATACGTGAAAAAGCAATCGTCTTTGTTATCCATTTAAAACATATAATATATTAAGTTTGAAACTTATGAAATTCAGATTAATATCCATCAGTTATAGAAGATAGATACATAAGAAAAAAAAATTTTATTTAGTTAGAAAATTTTTTTCTTTTGTAAGAAAATACTTTTTTATGTTTATGTGTCACATATAGAAATAGATCCTGATTTAAATAAAACGAGTTACTTATTATTCACTCTGAAACATAATTGTAATTATGTGGATAAATGAGAATAAGGCAATTTTAACTTATTTAAAACAGTTATTATTTATAGATTATTCAATTAATTAAACAAAGGAAAAATTATAATCTAGTGACCTTAGGTTTTCTTGAAAAATTAAAACTGTGACATTAAAGATAATAAAACCAATATTATCAATTTTAATAAACTATTGAGATTCCTAATATGTATCAGAAAGTCATGTTAGACCAGTCTGTCTAAAAAGATTTGAAACCTAACAGACAAGTGAATACTTGAAAAGTTTACAAAAAAGCAAATGTAAACATTATGGATTAATATTCAAAGAAGATGATATATTGGAAATAGACCACTTTCTCCCTAATATTTTAGGGGGAAAAGAACTTATCAGCAATATACATCTTTTACATAGGAACTCTCATGACACCAAAACATCAAGAAATGGTAGTCTAAATCACTCTTAGTGATGGTTCAATGTTTAGTTTAATAGAGGGAATTCATAATTCAATATTATGCTTACTTTCTTACTATTGTAAAAATAAAAAAATTTCGTTACTAAGTATAATAATGGCACTAAGAACAAGATTGGGCGAACTGTTAAGACCTCTTAACTCTGAATATGGAAAAGTTGCTCCAGGATGGGGTACAACACCTATAATGGGCTTTGTAATGTTATTGTTTTTCCTTTTCTTATTAATCATTCTACAAATTTACAACTCATCACTTATTATTGAGAATGTTGATGTAGATTGGGCTAGTTTAGGAAGCTAATATCATCAGTAAAATCTATAAATGTGCAACTGGAAAGAAGTTCTAGACTATTCATTATAATGAATAGTCTAGAACTTCTTTTTTAGTTTGCTTCAACTACTTCTTCTAAAGAGAAATTGTTTGTATTAACACCACTGTAACTAACCTTGTCAAATCTAACTACTACTGGATATTTGATACCACTAGTATCAATTGTAGCTACAGTACCTACGTCTTGGTACCAATATGATTCTTTACGTAAAATTCTAACTTTCGATCCTCTTTTAACCATAATGAAAATTATTAATTACAAGTTGTTGTTAATTAGAATTCTAGTTATTTTTTTTTATTATCTATACATTTGATTAAGAAATACAAACAAGAAAAATAAGTATTTTCTTACAAAAGAAAATAATAATAATATTACTTTCATGGCTAAAGCTGAAAAACAAAACAACTTACAAAAAATGCACTATTCAAAACAGAATGAAATCGTTTAGAATTATATCTAATTATTCAATAAAAAAAAGAAGTTAGTTATGAAAATCTCCTGGAAAAACATATTGTTGTGGTCATTACCCGCATTAGTTATAATTTTCTTTGTATGGCAAGGATTCGTAGGATCAAATAATGCAGAATTCGGCAAAAATATTGCTAGTTCAAGAATGACATATGGTCGTTTCTTGGAATACTTAGATATGGGCTGGGTTAAAAGAGTTGATTTATACGATGACGGTCATACAGCTATAGTCGAAGCTATTGGTCCTGAGTTAGGAAACAGAATACAAAGGATTAGAGTCGAATTACCTGCAACAGCTCCAGAACTAATAACTAAGCTAAGAAAAGCGAATGTTGATATAGATGCACATCCTAATGTTGATACAAATTCAAGCTGGGGAATATTGGGTAATCTAATATTCCCAATAGTACTTATTGGAGGTCTTGCATTCTTATTTAGAAGATCAAGCAATATGCCCGGAGGACCTGGGGGGGCTATGAATTTTGGTAAGTCAAAGGCAAGGTTTCAAATGGAAGCTAAGACAGGTGTTACGTTTAGTGATGTCGCTGGAGTTGATGAAGCCAAAGAAGAATTTGAAGAAGTTGTTTCTTTCCTTAAAAGACCAGAAAGATTCACAGCAGTTGGTGCAAAAATACCTAAAGGAGTAATGTTAGTTGGTCCGCCTGGTACAGGTAAAACGTTACTAGCAAAAGCAATAGCAGGAGAAGCTGGTGTGCCTTTCTTTAGTATATCTGGATCAGAATTTGTAGAAATGTTTGTAGGTGTTGGAGCCTCTAGAGTAAGAGACTTATTTAAGAAAGCAAAAGAGAATTCTCCATGTATTATCTTTATAGATGAAATTGATGCGGTTGGGCGCCAAAGAGGAACAGGAGTTGGTGGAGGTAATGATGAAAGAGAACAAACACTGAATCAACTCCTTACAGAAATGGATGGTTTTGAAGGAAATACAGGAATTATAGTTATAGCGGCTACCAATAGGGTAGATGTTCTTGATGCTGCACTTTTACGACCTGGAAGATTTGATAGACAAGTAACTGTTGACGTTCCAGATGTAAAAGGAAGACTAGAAATTCTAAATGTTCATGCAAGAAATAAAAAGTTAGCTAATGAAGTTTCACTAGAAGTCATAGCTAAAAGAACTCCTGGTTTTTCTGGAGCAGACTTAGCGAACCTTCTAAATGAATCAGCTATTTTAACTGCTAGAAGACGTAAAGATGCTACAAGCATGTCAGAAGTTGATGCAGCAATAGATAGAGTTATTGCTGGAATGGAAGGCACTGCACTAGTAGATAGTAAAACAAAGAGACTTATAGCATACCATGAAGTTGGTCATGCAATTGTAGGTACACTATTAAAGCATCATGATCCCGTGCAAAAGGTTACATTAATTCCTCGAGGACAAGCAAAAGGATTAACATGGTTTACACCATCAGATGACCAATCTTTAATTTCTAGATCACAAATTCTAGCTAGAATTATGGGAGCGCTTGGTGGAAGAGCCGCAGAAGAAGTAGTCTTTGGGTATCCAGAAGTGACAACAGGAGCTGGAAATGACTTACAACAAGTAACATCAATGGCTAGACAAATGGTAACAAGATTTGGTATGTCGAATATTGGACCACTTGCTTTAGAGAGTCAAGGTTCAGATCCATTCCTAGGAAGATCTATGGGTGGTAGTTCTCAATACTCAGAAGATATTGCATCAAGGATCGACATGCAAATCAGATCAATTGTCCAACATTGTCACGATGAAACTGTACAGATTATTAAAGATAATAGAGTTGTTATTGATCAATTAGTTGATATTCTTATCGAAAAAGAAACAATTAGTGGTGAAGAATTCAGAAATATTGTAGCGGAGTATACTCCACTACCTGAAAAAACTGTATATCAATCTCAACTCTAAAGACTAAAAAAAACAGCAATAAAGAATAGTCCAGATTCAATCTGGACTATTCTTTATTGCTATTTACGGGATTGACGAGGCTCGAACTCGCAACTTCCGCCGTGACAGGGCGGTGCTCTAACCAATTGAACTACAACCCCTTACTAATTACTAACAGTTTCTAATTTAATTTTCTTTTTGTCAATGAAATGAATAAAGTAGGAGAGGAAGAGATTCGAACTCTCGGTACAATTGACTCGTACACCGGATTAGCAATCCGGCGCTTTCGACCGCTCAGCCACCTCTCCTATTCATATCTAACTAATGTAAATATTACATTAAATTTAGTTAAAATAGAAGAAAAATAATATTTTTTTAAGTATGAATGGCTCAGGCGGGATTTGAACCTGCGACCTTGGGCTTATGAGTCCCCTGCTCTAACCACTGAGCTACTAAGCCTTATACAAATAAATACTATCACTTAAATAGACTAGAATCAACACAATTTCTTTTTTTTCAATGTCATGAAAAGAAATCATTCTTTACTAATACATTTTATATATGTGAGACTATAAGTTCGACAATATTCTTATCAGGAATGTCAGAAATAAAATATAAAAATAGTAGAATAATATTAAATAGAGTATTTTATCGAAGTACAAAAGAATTAAATATATGCCTACTTTTTGGGAAAATGTTTTGCGATTTCCAAGGTTTTTTATATCCTCAGTTATTGGATTAGTACTTATAATATTTGGACCATCTTTAAATTTATTACGTAAACCACAAACTGCAATACTTTTCTTTGCTTTTTTTGGTGGTTTAATTCTGTTTTTAGGGATTACATTAAAAGCTATGCTGAGTTTAGAGTAAGAATCATTTCTTTGTAGAAACACAATAAATATTATTAAAAATAATAAAATAGTAATGCTTTCAAATAATTTAATAAAAAGAGATACGACTGGAGCATTTGCTTTAATCGATAGTTTAGTTCGTCACAAAGTAAAACATATATTTGGTTATCCAGGTGGTGCTATATTGCCCATTTATGATGAATTATATGCATGGGAACAAGAAGGATTTATTGAACACATATTAGTAAGACATGAGCAAGGAGCGGCTCATGCAAGTGATGCTTATTCAAGAGCCACGGGGGCAGTCGGAGTCTGTTTTGCAACCTCAGGGCCTGGAGCAACTAATTTAGTGACAGGAATTGCTACAGCTCACATGGATTCAGTGGCAATGGTATGTATTACTGGTCAAGTTGGACGATCATTCATAGGTACAGATGCATTTCAAGAAGTCGATATATTTGGAGTTACCCTGCCGATAGTCAAACATTCTTACGTTGTAAGAAATACATCTGATATGGGAAAAACTATTGCAGCTGCATTCTTTATAGCTAAATACGGTCGACCTGGACCAGTTTTAGTAGACATACCTAAAGATGTTGGACTAGAAAAATTTGAATACATTCCTGTTAATCCAGGAGATGTGACATTACCAGGCTGTCCTCCTATAGTTAAATATGATCAAAAAAGAATTATACAAGCTGCAAATTTAATACGACAATCTAGTCAGCCTTTACTTTATGTAGGAGGAGGAGCTATTGTTTCTGATGCATACAAAGAAGTAACAGAACTTGTCAATTATCTAGAGATACCAATAGCCACAACACTAATGGGAAAAGGGATAATAGATGAAAAACATAATCTCTCACTTGGAATGTTAGGGATGCATGGAACAGTTTACGCTAATTATGCTGTGAGTGAATGTGACTTGTTAATAGCTTTAGGAGCACGATTTGACGACAGAGTGACTGGAAAATTAGATGAGTTCGCATGTCATGCTCAAGTAATACATGTTGATATTGACCCAGCAGAGGTAGGCAAGAATCGTACACCTCAGGTAGGTATTGTCAGCGATGTTAAAGAATTTATACAAGATTTACTAAGCTTATTAAAAAAGGAAAGTGATATTGACCGTGAACAGGTACAGTCGTGGAGAAATAGATTAAATAGATGGAGAGATGAATACCCACTTTTAGTTCCAAAAAATGCAAGTAACCTTTCACCACAAGAAGTAATTTCACAAATTAGTTCTAATGCTAGCAGCGCTTACTTTACGACAGATGTTGGTCAACATCAAATGTGGGCTGCACAGTTTGTTAAAACAAGTCAAAGAAGATGGTTAACAAGCGCAGGATTAGGAACTATGGGATATGGGCTACCTGCGGCTATAGGAGCACAAGTGGCACATCCTGATGATCAAGTAATTTGTATTTCAGGTGATGCAAGTTTCCAAATGAATATTCAAGAATTAGGAACAGTAGCGCAATATGGATTGCCAATAAAAATTATTGTTATTAATAATAAATGGCAAGGAATGGTAAGACAATGGCAACAAGCATTCTATGGTGAAAGGTATTCTCATTCGAACATGGAAAAAGGAGCTCCTAATTTTGTAAAGGTTGCCGAAGCATACGGAATCCGCGGTATATCTATTAATAACAGACAAGAATTAAATGATAATATCAAAGAAATTCTAGATTATGATGGTCCAATTTTAGTTGATATTAAAGTTGTTCCTGATGAAAATTGTTACCCAATGGTGGCTCCTGGTAAGAGTAATGCTCAAATGATGGGAGTATAAAAATAAAAATTATTAATGAAATGGGCCGGGTTGGATTTGAACCAACGTAGGCGTAGCCAACGGATTTACAGTCCGCCCCCTTTAACCACTCGGGCACCGACCCTCATTTCTATTAACCAAACTACCATAGAAGAACAAAAAAAACAATAGTTTATTATAAAACTGTGAATAGAAATTAATAGAAAGAACAATTAACAACTAATCATAAAAATATTTGAAACTATTGTTTTCTTAATAGAGACTGCTTTAATAAATTCGTTACTTAAAACTTTGCTTTAGACGAGTTGCTTTACCTGATCTATCACGTAAATAATATAATTTAGCTCTACGTATTTTAGAAGAACGTAAAATTTCTATTGTTTTCAATTTTGGTGAATGGATTAAATAAATTCTTTCTACACCAACTCCTTGCATAACTCTACGCATAGTTATTGTAGTGTTTAAACCTGCGTTACTTTTAGCAATCACAACTCCTTCTGCAAACTGAATTCTCTCTTTGTTACCTTCAGTGATTGATACACCAAGTTTTAAAGTATCACCTACCCTAATTCTAGGAACACTAGAATTAAAGTACGTGCTCTCTAACTTTCTTATACAAGATGGGTCAGTTGAAACCGTTAAGTTCATAATTTATTTATTTTTTTATAATATCATTACCTTTAAAACATAATAGTGCATTTTTTTTTACACAACATATGAAACTTTTTTTTTGTTATTGTAAATATACTGTAATAACATCAATACAGTTGCATAGATTATTGTTTAATAATACAATGTATGTATCAAAGGTAATGGTAATATATCAAACCATACATATATGTTTGAACGTTTTACAGAAAAAGCAATCAAAGTGATAATGCTAGCACAAGAAGAAGCTAGGCGTTTAGGACACAATTTTGTTGGGACTGAGCAGATACTATTAGGTTTAATCGGAGAGGGAACTGGAATTGCCGCTAAAGTTTTAAAATCAATGGGGGTAAATTTAAAAGATGCACGTGTCGAAGTAGAAAAAATCATAGGTAGAGGATCCGGTTTTGTTGCTGTCGAAATTCCATTTACTCCTAGAGCTAAAAAGGTACTAGAACTATCATTAGAAGAAGCACGCCAACTTGGTCATAATTATATTGGTACTGAACATCTTTTACTTGGGTTGATCAGAGAAGGAGAGGGAGTTGCCGCTAGAGTATTGGAAAACTTAGCTTTAGATCTTTCAAAAGTAAGAACTCAAGTAATTAGATTATTAGGTGATACTGCGGAAGTTAGTACAGGTAGTGGTCAAAACAAAGGTAAAACACCGACTCTAGAAGAATTTGGTAGTAATTTAACACAAAAAGCTGCTGAAGGAAAATTAGATCCTGTAATAGGTAGATCAAAAGAGATCGAAAGAGTTATACAAATATTAGGTCGTAGAACAAAGAATAATCCTATTCTTATCGGCGAACCAGGTGTAGGAAAAACAGCTATTGCAGAAGGATTAGCACAAAGAATAATAAACAGAGATGTTCCAGATACTTTAGAAGACAAAAGAGTTGTTACATTAGATATCGGTTTATTAGTAGCAGGTACAAAATATCGTGGTGAATTCGAAGAAAGATTAAAGAAAATTATTGATGAAATTAGAGTAGCAAATAATGTAATACTAATAATAGATGAAGTGCATACTCTTATAGGTGCTGGAGCAGCAGAAGGAGCTATTGATGCTGCCAATATATTAAAACCTGCTCTAGCCAGAGGTGAAATGCAATGTATTGGAGCAACAACTTTAGAAGAATATAGAAAGCATATTGAGAAAGATGCAGCATTAGAAAGACGATTCCAACCAGTAATGGTTGGTGAACCTAGTGTTGAAGAAACAATAGAAATATTATATGGTTTACGTGATAGGTATGAAAAGCATCACAAGCTAGTGATTTCAGATGAAGCTCTTACAGCTGCAGCTAAATTTGCAGATCAATACATAGCAGATCGATTCTTACCGGATAAAGCTATTGACCTTATTGATGAAGCTGGTTCTAGAGTAAGATTAATGAATTCTCAGTTACCTCCAGCAGCAAGAGAATTAGATAAAGAATTAAGAGAAGTACTAAAGCAAAAAGATGAAGCTGTTAGAGGACAAGACTTCGAAACAGCTGGTCAATTAAGAGACAGAGAGATGGAAATTAAAGCTCAAATCGCAGCAATTGCACAAAGCAAAAAAGGTGAAGAAGATACAGCTAAAGAAGTATCTATTGTGACAGAAGAAGATATTGCTCAAATCGTAGCAGCATGGACAGGAATTCCTGTTAATAAAATGACTCGGAGTGAATCTGAAAAGTTACTTCAGATGGAAGATACACTACATGGAAGAATAATAGGACAAGATGAAGCTGTTGTAGCAGTATCAAAAGCAATAAGAAGAGCCAGAGTTGGATTAAAGAATCCGAACAGACCTATTGCAAGCTTTATTTTCTCTGGTCCAACTGGAGTGGGAAAAACAGAGTTAACAAAAGCATTAGCATCGTACTTCTTTGGATCAGAAGAAGCTATGGTAAGACTAGATATGTCTGAGTATATGGAACGTCATACAGTATCAAAACTGATTGGTTCTCCACCGGGTTATGTTGGATATAATGAAGGCGGGCAACTAACAGAATCTGTAAGAAGAAGACCATATACTGTAGTATTATTTGATGAAATTGAGAAAGGACATCCAGATGTTTTCAATTTGTTATTACAAATTTTAGAAGACGGTCGATTAACAGATTCTAAAGGAAGAACAGTTGATTTTAAAAACACACTTCTGATTCTAACATCTAACGTTGGTTCTAAAGTAATTGAGAAAGGTGGTGGAGGTCTTGGTTTTGAGTTGTCAGAAAACCCAGGAGACTCTCAGTATAATAGAATTAAGAGTCTTGTGAATGAAGAATTAAAGCAATATTTCCGTCCTGAATTCTTAAACCGACTTGATGAGATTATTGTTTTCAGACAATTAACGAAAGATGAAGTTGGAGAAATTGCAGAAATTATGTTAAAAGAAGTGTTTACTAGAATTTCAGAGAAAGGAATACAACTAGAAGTTACGGCAAGATTTAAAACTCATCTTATTGATGAAGGGTATAACCCTATATATGGAGCTCGTCCTCTGAGAAGAGCTGTAATGAGACTCTTAGAAGACACACTATCTGAGGAATTCCTATCTGAAAAGATTAAGGAAGGTGATACAGCTGTAGTGGATGTAGATGATGAAGGAAAAGTACAAGTATTACTAGGTGATAAATTAGAATTAGCACAAAGTTAAAAAAAAGGTTTTATCTTAATCAAAATTAAGATAAAACCTTTTTTCTTTTAGTTGTCAAATAAAAAATAAACTGTTATATTACAACTATGCCGGGATAGCTCAGTTGGTAGAGCAGTGGATTGAAAATCCACGTGTCACCAGTTCAACCCTGGTTCCTGGCATTTTCCTTAATTAACTATATTACCAAAAGTTGCCGTAGTAGAATCAAAAATTAGATTAACAGTTCCAACTGGACCATTCCTATGTTTAGCTATAGTTATATCTGTAATATTTTCCGACTGATTTTCATTATTGTAATATTGTTCACGATATAGCATTAATACCAAATCTGCATCCTGTTCTATCGAATTATGTAAAATATAACCATCAGCTAGAAAATTATTTGTAATGGGTAGCCAACAATCATAAACAATTTCTTTTCGAGAGGGCAATATACTCTTAACATGTAAAAAAGTAAAGAACGGCATAGTTTTCAAACAATAAATAGATTGTAAATTATTTAAGAAATTGTACTTATCTACAACAGAAATTAAATCCACATCAAATAAGTTTTCCAATTTTTTCCAACCATATTGTGTTAAAAGTTTATGGTTTTTGGTTAACCTGACACAATAATGTCCAATAGTCAATATTTGATATGTGAAGTGGTGACCAGTTGAAAAAAATGCTTTCACATCTGATGATAATAAAGATAAATTGTTTCTTTTTTGTCTTACTCCAAGAAGAAAATTTATTTCTTTATTCGATACATTATCCAATGAAATAGTCCTAATTGTTTGAAAAGAATTATATAAATTTATTGATGAGGCAAAGCATCCACTCTCCCGAAGATCAGATAATAAAGGTTTTTTATTGGTTCGCGCTTCAACGCTCCTGCTCAATTGTGACAAAACAATCATAGGCACATTAAACTCTTTTGCCAATAATTTTAAATTACGAGTAATACGTGACAATTCCTGGACTCTACTATCTTTAGACTGTAGATCAGAAATCAATTGTAAATAATCTATTATTACTAGACCTATATGGCCAAACCGAGACCTTAAACCGCTTAACTTTATTCGAATATCTGAAATCGTAATATCTGATTTATCATCAAGATATATATTGAGGTCAGACAATGAAGAAATAGCTTTACTTACTGATTTCCATTCATTTGGGTTGATACTTCCAGAACGGAGTTTAGAGTTACTAATACCAGACTCAGTAGAAAGGAAGCGATAAATTATTTGGCTACGAGACATTTCTAAGCTAAACACTACCACTGGGTAATCTTGCGAATCTGCCACATTTCGTGCCATATTTAAAGCAAAAGCTGTTTTTCCCATAGATGGCCTACCTGCAATTATAATTAAATCAGATTTTTGGAAACCTTGAGTTAATAGATCAAGATCAAAGAAGCCGGAAGGTATTCCGGCTAATTGCCCTTCTTCTGATCGTCTTTCCAAATCAAGGAAAGTTTCTAATAAGACTTCAGAAGCAGGTAGTAAACCTAAATTAGGTTTTTTTTGGGTTACGTTAAATAAAAGTTGCTCTGCTTGATCAAATATAGTTTCTAAGGACAAAGAATTGTCATATGCTAACCGCGAAACATTATTGACAGAAAAGATTAAACTTCTTCTTAAATATTTATCCAGTAATAAAATTAAATAACTTTCTAACTCTCCAACTCTTATCGATTGATTGATTAAATCAGTTAGAATAGACTCAAAATTAGATAAATTATCATGATTGGAAGACTCTAAATTAGAACAAACAGTGTCAAAATTGACTTCTATGTTTTTTTTCTTCAAATCAAGAATTGTTTCATAAATAATTTTATGATTAATTGAATAGAACATCTCAGTGGATATCCGATTTAAGATGATTTCATTTTTCGGTTTATTCAGTAGAAGATAAGATAATATAACTTGTTCAGCTATATTACTATTAGGCAAAGACGTTTTCATTATGCTGTAGTTTTTTTAGTGGGAGATAAAGTTTGCGTTTTACTGAGATTTATGATGACTAATTAAACAGGAAAAACAAACTATCAAATGAATAAGAGAAGACATAATAGTAGACTTTTTAGAAAACCTGTAAATCTATTTAAAATAGAAAATGGTATATTTTATTGCGGAAAACCAAGTAATGGTTGACGTGAAGTAAATCTTAGAACTATACTAATATTAGTAGCGCTTTTAGTTCAGTTGGTAGAACGCAGGTCTCCAAAACCTGATGTCGAGGGTTCAAGTCCTTCAGGGCGTGATTTAAGCATAGAATAAATAAAATAACAAACTTTTCTATAGAAATAAAAACCATTGTATAATGTTAATATAAGTATGAAATAAAAATACTTTTTATTTATTAGCAAGTGCAAAAAAAGATAAAAAAAATATGGCCAAAAAAGTTGTAGGTATTATTAAATTAGCGATAGAAGCAGGAAAGGCTACTCCAGCTCCACCTATTGGTCCGGCCTTAGGACAAAGAGGAGTAAACATAGTAGCTTTCTGCAAAGAATATAATGCTAAAACGTCTGACAAAGCTGGCTTCATCATACCAGTTGAAATCACAGTCTATGAAGACAAAAGTTATACTTTTGTTCTAAAAACTCCTCCTGCATCTACTTTATTAGCCAAAGCCGCAGGTGTTGCAAAAGGTTCAGGAGAGCCACAAAAGATCAAAGTAGGTAATATTAGTAAGAAACAATTACAAGAAATTGCAGAAACGAAAATACCAGATCTTAACACCCGTAATGTGGAGGCAGCTATGAAAATTATAGAAGGGACAGCTAGAAATATGGGAATCACTATTTCAGATTAATATAAGCATTTTAATAAATACCATGGTTAAAATATCCAACAGATCAGAAAAAATTCGTCAAAAAGTGGAATTAAGAAATTATAAAGCAAATGAAGCTTTACAATTACTAAAAGACACAGCCACAGCTAAATTTAATGAAAGTGCAGAAGCACACATAAGTTTAAAACTAGATACTAAATACGCAGATCAGCAACTTAGAACAACTATAATTCTTCCAAAAGGAACTGGTAAAAAAGTCCGTATTGCTGTTATAGCAGATGGAGATAAAATTCAAGAGGCTCTAGATGCTGGTGCAGATATAGCTGGCGCTCAAGATCTGATTCAAGACATTATGAAAGGAATGTTAGATTTTGATCGTTTAATAGCTACACCTGATTTGATGCCTAGTATTGCGAAATTAGGTAAGGTATTAGGGCCAAGAGGTCTAATGCCATCGCCTAAATCTGGAACAGTAACAACGGATATCAAAGGGGCTATAGATGAATTCAAAAAAGGAAAACTTGAATATCGTGCAGATAAAACAGGTGTAGTTCATATGCCTTTTGGAAAAGCAGGTTTCTCTGCAGAAGATTTGCTATCCAATCTTGAAGCTATTCAAGAATCAATTGATAAAAATAGACCTTCTGGTGTGAAAGGCAAATATTGGAAGAGTTTTTATATTTGTAGCACTATGGGACCATCCATACAATTAGATATTAGTGATTTTAGAGATAAAGTATTCTCTTAATCTTACGTTTTGAACTCACTTGATTAATAAGTATTAACATTTAACAAAAAAATATTATGAGTAAAGTAGAAGAAATTATTGAACAACTTAAGTCGCTTACTTTATTAGAAGCTGCTGATTTAGTAAAACAAATAGAAGAAACATTTGACGTTAGTGCTTCAGCTTCAGTTGGAGCTGTTGGAATGATGATGGCACCAGGTGCTGGTGGAGCTGGTGAGGAAGCTGCTGAAGAAAAAACAGAATTTGATTTAGTTCTAGAAGAAGTACCAGCAGATAAGAAAATTGCTGTTCTTAAAGTAGTGAGAACACTAACAGGACTAGGATTAAAAGAAGCTAAGGATCTAGTAGAAGCAGCTCCAAAGACTGTTAAAGAAGGTGTTTCAAAAGGTGATGCAGAAGCTGCTAAGAAAGATCTTGAAGCAGCTGGAGCGAAGTGCGCTATTAAATAATAAGTTAATAAAGTCTAATGTAAAAGGGCAAGAAGGATTAATCAATCCTTCTTGCCCTTTTACATTAGACTTTATTAACTCAAAGTTAGAATAAACCTAAAGTTGCAGCTTGACTAATAGGTAGACAAGCACCAATACCAAACCAAATTGCGAAAGCAATACTGAATAAGAACACGGCCATAGCTACAGGACGTCTGAAAGGATTCTGGAACTTGTTAACTCCTTCAACGAATGGTACAGTTAATAAAATGCCAGGAACTGCAGCCATTTGTAGAACACCTAATAACTTGTTAGGAATAATTCTTAATAAATTAAAAGTAGGGAAGAAATACCACTCAGGTAGAATTTCTAAAGGAGTAGCAAATGGATCTGCCTTTTCACCCATAGGAGAAGGAGATAATACTGATAAACCAATAATGCAAGCTAAAGTACCTAGAATAACAACAGGGAAAATATATAAAAGATCATTAGGCCATGCTGGCTCACCATAGTAATTGTGCCCCATTCCTTTTGCTAACTTAGCACGTAATTTAGGATCTGTTAGATCCGGCTTTTTTAATACAGACATTGGAAAAACTCCTTAGTAATAAATTTAATTTTTATAGAGGACCAGAAATTCCTTGCTTACGAATCATTAAGAAATGAATAAGTAAAAGAACAGCTGCGACCACCGGTAGAACAAAAGTATGTGCACTATAGAATCTAGTTAAAGTAGCTTGACCTACACTAACACTACCTCTTAATAATTCAACTAATAGGCTACCTACTACAGGGATTACTTCTGGTACACCAGTTACAATTTTACAAGCCCAGTATCCTACTTGATCCCAAGGTAATGAATATCCTGTAACACCAAAAGATACTGTTGTAACAGCTAAAGTTACACCTGTTACCCAAGTTAATTCTCTTGGTTTCTTAAATCCACCTGTTAAATAAACACGGAAGATATGTAATATCATCATAAGTACCATCATACTTGCAGACCATCTATGCATAGATCTAAATAACCATCCATAGTTTACTTCCGTCATGATGTACTCAACTGAAGCGAAAGCTTCAGCAACAGTAGGACGGTAATAGAATGTCATAGCAAAACCAGTCGCAACTTGGATGATAAAACAAACAAAAGTAATACCACCAATACAATAGAAGATGTTCACATGAGGTGGAACATACTTACTAGTTACGTCATCTGCAATTGCTTGGATTTCTAAACGCTCCTCGAACCAATCGTACACTTTTCCCATAAAATTAAGACTAAATTAAAAAATTGAATTAGATAAAAAATACTTTAAGTAATACGACAACAGTCTTCTTTAATACTACTCTTTAATTATAAGTGAAAAAAATAAAACTGCAACTTCATGATAAAAGAAAAAAATCAAAATGAGATCTTATTAGCGAGAAAATCTTCTACGATAATGATAATAGACGACGAAAGAAAATTGCTTCTTGCAATAAAAAAATATCTTATTATAAAAGAATTCAAAATTATTATATGTGGATCAGGTCAAGAAGCTCTCAATAAGCTAAGAAGAGAAGATGTAGATTTACTTATTATTGACATACTAATGTCAGATATGAATGGTTATAAATTTGTAGAGCATTTAAAAACAAAACCAAGAATAGGCCACATTCCATTCATTTTTTTAACTGCCAAGGGGATGACAGAAGATAGAATCAAAGGTTATAGAATAGGATGTAAGGCATATTTGGCTAAACCATTCGATCCTGAAGAACTAGTTGCAATAATAGATAATATTTTATTTGATAGGAAAAATATAAAAAATATTATTAATATAAAAAATGAAATTAATAATTTGAGAAATCAAATTGATACTTTTGATGAGTTTGATAAAAGTGTAAATTTCACAAGACGAGAAACTAATATACTACTAGGTGTGAGTAAAGGATTAAGTAATAAAGATATAGCACATAACTTAAATATTAGTATTCGTAATGTAGAAAATTATATAACAAGGTTACTTCATAAAACTCATGTATCAAATAGAGTAAAATTAGCGAACTATAAACATTTGTCCAACAAGGGCGAGTAACGGGAATCGAACCCGCGAATAGTGGAACCACAACCCACTGCCTTAACCACTTGGCTACACCCGCCTTACTAGTGACATTATAACATAAAGAGACAAAAAGACAAAGTGATCTTTGGCATCAAAAAATTATAATATTTCTTAATTTTTTTTGATGCCAAATTAAATGAAGAGTATCATTTAAAACCACTTACATTGGATTAGCCTTAGTAAAAGTTAAACCCATGTCCTCAGAGTACCTTTCCATAAACCTCATAAATCTATCCCAGTCTTCTTTACTCTGCATTATATAAACAGCTTCAATACCTTGAGGCTTACCATTTACAAATCTAGCATTTACATCTCTTGTTACTAGTTCTCCTTCTTCATCTACCAAATACATCCCAGTAATAGTTCCTTTATTAGTAGTTTGAGCTTCTAAAACTTTAGGGTTCGCAAATCGAAAAGTGGCAGTACCAGTACTGCCATCACGTGACCTTGTTAAACGAACGTCAGGAATAACGTCCTCATTTACACCTTGTATAAATTGAATTACCGCCATTTTTTTATGATTTATTCTTCTTTGTAATATGAAAAAACAATGTAAATATAATTACAGATGATAGCATTCTATCATGCTATATACGAATCTGTTATCTGGGGCGGCAGGATTCGAACCTACGAATAGCGGAGTCAAAGTCCGCTGCCTTACCACTTGGCGACGCCCCATTGTTAGAACATTATAATATAACTCTTGACAGGAATGTCAAGTTTCTTTTAGACATAGTTAAGTAATTAATAAAATCTTGTGCAAGGAGGGATTCGAACCCCCGACACCGTGGTTCGTAGCCACGTGCTCTAGTCCACTGAGCTACAAGCACTAAACTATCATATAGATAACAATAACATAATTTAATAGAGATTATCAATCTCTTACAAACTTTTTTGGTATTAATAAATAAAGAGACTATTTACTTTCATTGACATTGGGATTGTTTTTTTATGTCTATAACTATGTAAATTAGGATAGATAGACTTTTGTGATAAAAGGACTATCAAATCAGCAATAAATAAAGAAAAAGTATCTTGGGAAGAATTAGAAGAATTGTATTTTAATAATAGTTGCCACAAAGCTATTAAATGTTCGTTATCATCATAATATGACATATTATTCATAATATCTTCTTGAACGATTTTTTGCATTTGAGTTATTAAAGTAGTTTCTAACCAGCTTTTTTTTCCAACATACTGCGACATCTCTAATACTTTTTTTATGTTTTTTGACACTGAATATTTAAGAAATAACATAGAAATAGAATGAGACACATTGTTAAATAAAAAAGAATAAGTATTTTGAGTAATATTCTTATCTTGGATCATTAACATATCAGTCATAGTTAAAGCATCTCTAAAACTTCCTTCTGATGACTCCAATATCTGTGATATTGCTTTATTGGTCACATTTCCTTTTTCTGTCCATATAACGTGACTAATCGCTATAGATAAATCTTTTTTCTTTAGAGAGAGAAAATATAATTTATGACATCGTGATACAACGGTACTGGGTATTTTTTTTGGTTCTGTAGTCGCCAAAATAAACAATACATTTTTAGGAGGTTCTTCAAGAATTTTTAACAATGCATTAAAAGCATTGAGACTTAACATATGAACTTCATCTATAATACACACCTTACAAATATTATTAACTGGAGCTAATTGTACCTTCTCAATAAGGTCTCGTATATTATCTATCCCTGTACTAACTGCTGCATTTATTTCATGCACATCAAAAGATTTTCCTAAAGCAATATTTATACAACTTTGGCATTTATTGCAAGGTTCATATCTCTTTTGGCTAAAGCTATTAGAACAATTCAGACTTTTAGATAACAACCTAGATACAGTAGTTTTTCCAACGCCATGTTTCCCAATAAAAAGATATGCGAAAGTAATACGTTTACCTAAAATAGCTTTTTTAAGATAAGAAGTTATATGGTCTTGTCCTACGATATCACTGAAGTTCTTAGGACGGTATTTTAAATGAAATGGTTTCTCTGAATAAAAAATGACTTGATTTTGTCTCATTGTTTAAATTTCTATATATTATAATGATTTTGATATTTTAGATTTTTTACTTATTATTTTAGATTGCGAGCAGTTAAAGAATCAAAACGTTATTTTTATAAAACATCAGGACAATCATGAGCAAAATTATACTTTACCAAGAAGATGCTAGAAGAGCCTTAGAAAGAGGAATGGATATATTAGCTGAAGCTGTATCTGTGACACTAGGTCCAAAAGGAAGGAACGTAGTCCTAGAAAGAAAATATGGTGCTCCTCAAATTGTAAATGACGGTGTAACTATCGCAAAGGAAATAGAATTGGAAGACCATATAGAGAATACTGGGGTGGCTTTAATAAGACAAGCTGCTTCAAAAACAAACGATGTTGCAGGTGATGGTACAACCACTGCAACTGTTTTGGCTCACGCAATGGTTAAACAAGGAATGAAAAACGTTGCAGCTGGAGCAAACCCAATTGCCATAAAAAGAGGAATAGAAAAAGGAACACAATTTGTTGTTACCCAAATAGCAGAATATTCTAGACCTGTGGAAGATACAAAATCAATCACTCAAGTAGCGTCAATATCAGCAGGAAATGATCCAGAAACAGGACAAATGATAGCAGATGCTATCGATAAAGTTGGACGTGAAGGAGTTATATCACTAGAAGAAGGTAAGTCTACCGTCACTGAATTAGAGATCACTGAAGGAATGTGTTTTGAAAAAGGTTTTGTTTCACCATATTTTGTCACTGATACAGATAGGATGGAAGTTCTACAAGAAAATCCTTACATTTTAATCACTGATAAAAAAATCACACTAGTTCAACAAGAATTAGTACCTGTCCTAGAACTTGTTGCAAAGACATCACGACCTCTAGTCATAGTAGCAGAGGATTTTGAGAAAGAAGCACTAGCTACATTAGTGGTAAATAAACTTCGTGGAATTGTTAACGTAGTTGCAGTGAGAGCACCAGGCTTTGGTGACAGAAGGAAATCTATGCTGGAAGATATTGCAATATTAACAGGTGGACAAGTTATATCAGAAGATGCCGGATTTAGCTTAGATTCTCTACAATTAGATATGTTAGGACAAGCTAGAAGAATCACTGTAACAAAAGAAAGTACTACAATTATTGCTGAAGGAAACGAAAAAGAAGTAAGATCACGATGTGAACAAATTAGAAGACAAATAGAATCTAGTGACTCATCATATGAAAGAGAAAAATTACAAGAAAGACTGGCTAAATTAGCTGGAGGTGTAGCCATTATTAAAGTAGGAGCTGCCACTGAGACGGAAATGAAAGATAGAAAATTACGTCTGGAAGATGCTATTAATGCAACAAAAGCTGCCGTAGAAGAAGGAATAGTTCCAGGAGGAGGAGCAACGTTAACTCACTTATCATTAGATCTTCAAGAATGGGCCGAAGATAATTTAGAAGGAGATGAATTAGTAGGAGCATTAATTGTACAAAAAGCAATGGTGAGTCCTATTAAAAGAATAATAGAAAACACTGGTAAATCAGCCGCAATAATTATTGAAACAGTTAAAAATAGTGACTTTAGTATTGGTTATAATGCCGCTCTAGGAGAGTTATGTGATATGTATGATGTAGGAATAATAGATCCAGCCAAAGTAACAAGATCAGGACTACAAAATGCTAGTTCTATAGCAGGGATGATTTTAACAACAGAATGTATTGTGGTAGATAACGTAAAAGACTAATATACTGTTATCGATGTGTAACTTAAACAAATTAATTTGTGATGAAAATATCGCTAGAAATAAAGAAAATAGTAAAAAAATAATACTCTTGTTTGAGTTTGACTAAAACTACTATATAAGTTTGCAGTGCGAGTAGTCAAATACAATAAGTTTAATGGAAACATTAAGCATATATGATAAAACTCGCACGTAACAATGTAATGAGAAAACTTTAATCATTTTATAGAAGTCACTTAACAAAAAAAATTGTTATTAGAACTTGGATTGTTAATCTGAAATTCTTTTTTATTTAATAATTGAAATAACAAGACACCATCCCATTAATTTATGAAGACGATAATCTAAAACTAATAACTTGGTCTTTTTCATAAGATATAGAAAAAAGATTATTCTTAATTAAAAATTTTTTTGTTATTTCTGAATTCCAATAACTAGGCATTCTTGAAATAACTGGTCTGTATCCAATTATTTTACCTTCAACGTCTAAACTTATATTTACAAGCAAATCTTTATTGACTAAACTTAAAACATCAAGAGTCGATAAATCCAGGATTAATTTTTCTTCTAAATTATCGACTTTATCATATTCGATATATTTTTTACGAACTATTTTTCCAGATATCATATAGTTATTATCACTATTGTGATATTCATAGCAAGAATAAGTTGTAAAAATTGAATAACACAATGTCATTTTCATAAATAACATTAACCATTCTGATTCACCCATTCTTTTTTTCAAGATACTCATAACTATAAATAAAATTTAAATATATTATTAATCAATAAGTTATGACATGTTTTTATATTAATAAAAAAGTCATAAATAATAATTTTCTTTTTTTGCCTTGGGCTATCTCTAGTAATAAGAATATTAAAATAATTCACTAATGTTCTATTAGAATAAGAAGAAGTTAATGGTAATTTGAAAGCTATAAAGTACAAAAAACGATTACTGAATCTTTGGAACTTTATATTAAAGTTTTTTTTGCTAACTCTGTGATTAAGCATTTTATATTTGTAAATAAAGAATATTAAGATTACCTTTTTCTATAGTAATCTTAATAATATTTATTTTAGTTATTACCAACAAAGATAAAGTCTGGAAACTTTGATTGAACTTCAGTGAAAGAATCTTGTTTTCCTTGTTCTTGCCAATAATTTATTATTTCTGTGGCTTTATTAAGGAGCTCAACTCTCTCTCTTTCTGAAATCCAAGGTTTTGCTTCAAGTTCAGCTTTGATCTGTTCCCAGGCATCATTACGAGGCCAGAAAAAATAACACGTTAACGGACTTGTTCCATTACCAACGACTTGATCTACAGCTAAAGCAACATTATTGTCTAGCCATAAAACTTTCAATGTAAATTTAGGCAATTTTTTTCTCCATAATATATATAAATTATTTACTAATTACTTACTATTGAAGCTTTCTTTAGTAAGTTTTGGACTGTAAGTGTTGGTTGTGCACCTTGTGCTAGACGAGCTTTTATTCTTACTACATTAATGTTAGCTTCATTTGTATGTGGATTATAAAATCCTAGTTCTTCGACAGCTCTACCATCTCTTTTTCTAGCACTAGGCATAGCTACTATACGATAACTAGCTTGTCCTTTTCTACCATATTTTTTTAATCTTAACTTTAACATAGTGATATTTTTTATTTATTTTTTTTCTTTTTGTACAGATACCAAAACTCTATTTCTAAGTAGTCATAATATAGAATTATCCTGATGTTAAACCTACATTATTAGCTATTTGCATAATACATTGTAACAGTACAAAACCAAGAATGGGAGAAATATCTATACCAATCAGAGGAGGAACAATACCTCTAAATATTTTTAGGTAAGGATCTGTTAATCGACTTAAAGAATAAAATGGTTGACCATACCAGTTCACATTAGGGAACCAAGTCAAAGAAACTCTAACTAATAGTAATATTAGATAAATTTGAAGAAAACCAAGAAAGGAAGAAAACAGTAACGTTAGAGAATTAGTCATAATGTGATCTACTAACTTGCAAAATTAAACTATAAAATTCATATCTACAGGTGCAATCATACCAATTTATATTTGAACAAAGGTAAATTTGAGTATGTTTTTTTTCAAAGAAAGATCAATTACAACACTTTCTTATTAAAAAAAAATATAAAATTCGTATACATTTAACATTGTAAGTATGAAATATTAACTTTTTAATATCTTTTTTTTAATAATTAAATAAAAGAATTATCTTCAAGATATTACTAGTATAAAAAAACAGGAACGTTTAAAGATTTAAACATTCCTGTTTTTTTATACTAGTAATATCTTGAAGATAATTAATTAAGATTTAATCAATTGGTCTTAATGATAATACTGGCTCATTCTCACGATTGATTCCTTTTTCGAAACCAGCAGCAGCAGCTCTTGCTCTACCAGCATGCCAAAGGTGACCAATATAGAATGCGAAACCTAAGAAGAAGTGAGAACATGTTAACCAACTACGAGGAGAAACGTAGTTAACAGAGTTAATTTCTGTTGCTACTCCACCTACTGAGTTAAGTGAACCTAGAGGAGCATGAGTCATGTACTCTGCAGCTCTTCTTTCTTGCCAAGGTTGAATATCATTCTTGATCTTATTTAGATCAAGACCATTAGGACCTCTTAGAGGCTCAATCCAAGGAGCTCTTAGATCCCAGAATCTCTGAGTTTCACCACCAAGAATAATTTCTCCACTTGGTGATCTCATTAAGTACTTACCTAAACCTGTAGGACCTTGTGCAGAAGCAACGCTTGCACCTAAACGTTGGTCTCTAACAAGGAATGTAAATGCTTGAGATTGAGATGCTTCAGGACCTGTAGGACCATAAAACTCACTTGGGTAAACTGTATTATTGTACCATGCGTACTGACTAGCAATGAAGGCCATCATACTTACAGCAACTAAACTGTACGAAAGATATGCTTCACCAGACCATACGTATGCACGTCTTGCCCAAGCAAAAGGCTTAGTTAAAATGTGCCAGAATCCACCAACAATACAAGTAAATCCGATCCAAATGTGACCACCAACAACATCTTCCATGTTGTTAACACTACAAATCCAACCGTCTCCACCCCATGGTGATTTCAGTACATAACCAAAAATAACACCTGGATTTAACGTTGGATTGTCAATGATTCTTACATCACCACCACCTGGTGCCCATGTATCATAAAGACCACCAACATAAAGAGCTTTAATAACTAGTAATAATGCTCCAAATCCTAATATAACTAGGTGAATACCTAGGATAGTAGTGATTTTATTTTTGTCTCTCCAGTCATAACCAAAAGCTGGGAATGATTCTTCTAAAGTATCTGGACCAATAAGTGAGTGGTATACACCACCAAAACCTAAAACAGCAGAAGAAATTAAGTGAAGTACACCTACTACGAAGTATGGATAAACATCAATAATTTCACCACCTGGACCAACACCCCAACCAAGAGTTGCTAAGTGAGGTAATAAGATAAGACCTTGCTCATATAAAGGCTTTTCTGGAATATAATGAGCAACTTCGAATAAAGTCATTGCACCACACCAGAAAACCATTAAACCAGCATGGGCAACGTGAGCACCAAGTAACTTACCTGATACGTTGATTAGTCTAGAGTTACCTGACCACCATGCGAAACCTGTAGACTCAATATCTCTACCGGCTATACCTACATTAGAATTAAAGGGCGTTTCCACGTGGTAAAACCTCCTCAGGGAATATAAAGTTTTCATGCGGCTGATCTTGAGCAGCCATCCAAGAACGGATACCTTCGTTTAGAAGAATATTCTTAGTATAGAATGTTTCGAACTCAGGATCTTCAGCAGCTCTAAGTTCTTGTGAAACGAAGTCATAAGCACGTAAGTTTAGTGCAAGACCAACGATTCCAATAGCACTTGTCCATAATCCAGCTAGTGGAACGAAAAGCATAAAGAAATGAAGCCAACGCTTGTTAGAGAAAGCTACACCAAAAATCTGTGACCAGAATCTGTTAGCTGTAACCATTGAATAAGTCTCTTCAGCCTGTGTAGGAGTAAATGCTCTAAATGTGTTAGCAGCATCACCATCTTCAAAGATAGTGTTCTGTACCGTTGCACCGTGAATAGCACAAAGTAGTGCTGCACCAAGGATACCAGCAACACCCATCATGTGGAATGGGTTAAGTGTAAAGTTGTGGAAACCTTGGATGAATAGAAGGAATCTGAAAATCGCGGCAACACCTAAACTAGGTGCAAAGAACCAGCTAGCTTGACCCAGAGGGTATAATAAGAAAACTGATACGAAAACTGCGATTGGACCAGAGAATGCAATAGCATTGTAAGGTCTAATACCTACAAGTCTAGCGATTTCGAACTGTCTTAGACAGAAACCGATTAAACCGAAAGAACCATGTAGAGCACAGAATGCCCAAAGTCCACCAATTTGACACCAACGAGTGAAGTCTCCTTGTGCTTCAGGTCCCCAAAGTAATAATAAAGAATGCCCCATACTGTTAGCTGGTGTTGAAACAGCTGCAGTAAAGAAGTTGCATCCTTCAAGGTAAGAGCTTGCTAAACCATGAGTATACCAAGATGTAACGAATGTTGTACCAGTGAACCAGCCACCTACTGATAGGTAAGCTGTAGGGAATAATAGAAGACCAGACCAACCGATAAATACGAATCTATCTCTCTTTAGCCAGTCATCCATTAAGTCGAACCAACCACGTCCCTCTTCTTGTCCAATTGCTATGGTCATAAATTAATTCTCCAGAGCTTTCTAAATATTAAGTATCATCTCGTCTGTCTTAAATAACAGAAGTTTTACTTACCTTTACAATTTCTATCTAACATTATAGTAATAATTTTGAAAAAATTAACATTGACTTCTTTTTTCTTATTCCAAGTAGTAAAAAATTACATCGAATTGTTAGGTGGAACAATTCTTTGGAAAAGATAACCAGTACCTCTAGCAGTCAGAATTAGATCCGGATTAGACGGGTCTATTTCTAACTTAGCTCGTAATCTAGATATATGGACATCTACCACCCTTGTGTCAACATGTCTTTCAGGTGTATATCCCCAAACTTCTTGCAAAATTTCAGCTCTAGAAAAAGCTTGGCCAGACTTACTAATAAGTAGTTCTAATAAACTAAATTCCATACCTGTTAGTCTTATTCTTTCATCATTTTTATAAACTTGTCTTCTATTAAAATCAATTTTTAGAAAATTAAATTGAACAATCCCTGAATTATTATTAGGAGACAATTGTACTTTTTCCGACCTTCTTAGTACAGATCTTATTCTTGCTTCTAACTCTTTTGGAGAAAAAGGCTTAATAACATAATCATCAGCACCCAATTCTAAACCAGTTATTCGATCTGCAACATCACCTAATGCTGTTAACATAATAATTGGTACATCTGAAGTTTTTCTTATTTCTTGGCAAACACCATAACCATCAAGTTTAGGCATCATCACATCCAATATCACTAAATTAGGAGTCTCTTTTCTAAAAAGAGATAGAGCTTCTTCACCATCGCTAGCTGTTATTACACTGTAGCCAATCATAGATAGCCTAGTGTCAAGTATCCTACGAATGCTAGCTTCATCATCGACGACCAACACTTTTTCTTTATTAGCTATAGACTTCTGTATCACTTTCGACAATTCTTATTTTTTTGACTCGCTTTCATTACATATATAAAAATGGTATCAATGGACAAGATTTGGTGTGTAAAGTTAAAATTTAATGATATTGAAAAATACTTTTATTGAAAGATAAATAATAAAAAAATTGACTAATATTTTTACTTTTTAACTATTCATAAAAATAATATTACAATTTTTCGTTTAACTAAAATATATTCTATTTTGTGAAAAATAAATAAATGAAGAAAAGAGGGGTTGACAATTTGGAATTTTAAAATTAATGTTATACGCAGAGTTTGAGACGTAATCAAAAGTTGCGGCGAAAAACAAATTCGAAAAAGAAGGCTTAATTGGACTTCAAAATTAAATATTGGATATCATGGAGAGTTTGATCCTGGCTCAGGATGAACGCTGGCGGTATGCTTAATACATGCAAGTCGTACGAGAGCTTTTAGCTCTAGTGGCGGACGGGTGAGTAACACGTGAGAATCTGCCCTTAGGAGGAGGATAACAGCTGGAAACGGTTGCTAATACTCCATATGCCGAGAGGTGAAAGGATTTATCCACCTAAGGAGGAGCTCGCGTCTGATTAGCTAGTTGGTAGGGTAAAGGCCTACCAAGGCGACGATCAGTAGCTGGTTTGAGAGGATGATCAGCCACACTGGGACTGAGACACGGCCCAGACTCCTACGGGAGGCAGCAGTAGGGAATTTTCCGCAATGGGCGAAAGCCTGACGGAGCAATACCGCGTGAGGGATGACGGCCTGTGGGTTGTAAACCTCTTTTCTCAAGGAAGAAGTTCTGACGGTACTTGAGGAATAAGCATCGGCTAACTCTGTGCCAGCAGCCGCGGTAATACAGAGGATGCAAGCGTTATCCGGAATCACTGGGCATAAAGCGTCTGTAGGTTGTTTGGTAAGTCTGCTGTTAAAGACTGGGGCTCAACCCCAGAAAAGCAGTGGAAACTGCCGGACTTGAGTGTGGTAGAGGTAGAGGGAATTCCTAGTGTAGCGGTGAAATGCGTAGATATTAGGAAGAACACCAATGGCGAAGGCACTCTACTGGGCCATAACTGACACTGAGAGACGACAGCTAGGGGAGCAAATGGGATTAGATACCCCAGTAGTCCTAGCCGTAAACGATGGATACTAGATGTTGCACGTATTAACCCGTGCAGTATCGTAGCTAAGGCGTTAAGTATCCCGCCTGGGAAGTACGCTCGCAAGAGTGAAACTCAAAGGAATTGACGGGGGCCCGCACAAGCGGTGGAGTATGTGGTTTAATTCGATGCAACGCGAAGAACCTTACCAGGGCTTGACATGTCACAAATCTTTTTGAAAGAAAAGAGTGCCTCCGGGAATGTGAACACAGGTGGTGCATGGCTGTCGTCAGCTCGTGTCGTGAGATGTTGGGTTAAGTCCCGCAACGAGCGTAACCCTTGTCTTTAGTTGCCATCATTCAGTTGGGCACTTTAAAGAGACTGCCGGTGATAAACCGGAGGAAGGTGAGGACGACGTCAAGTCAGCATGCCCCTTACGCCCTGGGCTACACACGTACTACAATGGCCGAGACAAAGAGTCGCAAGTTTGCAAAGACAAGCTAATCTCATAAACTCGGTCTCAGTTCGGATTGTAGGCTGCAACTCGCCTACATGAAGTTGGAATCGCTAGTAATCGCCGGTCAGCTATACGGCGGTGAATCCGTTCCCGGGCCTTGTACACACCGCCCGTCACACCATGGAAGCTGTTCATGCCCAAAGTCGTTACCTTAACCGCAAGGAGAGGGGCGCCTAAGGTAGGGATAGTGACTGGGGTGAAGTCGTAACAAGGTAGCCCTA
>Ga0209302_10000025_pt1 | contig 105555 bp, 99 predicted proteins | sample ArcOceMetagenome_2_FD_187445 | JGI IMG/M metagenome (GOLD analysis project Ga0209302, IMG submission 187445) | Marine eukaryotic phytoplankton communities from Arctic Ocean - Arctic Ocean ARC135M Metagenome (SPAdes) (version 2) | ecosystem: Environmental > Aquatic > Marine > Oceanic | place...
CACCACGAAGCACAAGAAGAAGGCACCGACTGCGAAGGTCTCTCCTTTCTACAAGAAAACCATCGGTTACGGACTGCCGGACTTCGCAGAGGAACTCAACTACGGAGTCGATCTATCAACCATCTGAGGGTGGTATCAGATTGATGGGGTGAAGGTGCCCCATCAACCATTAAATCCGTATACCCTTTTTAATAAGAGTATTTATATGAAAGCACAGCTAACAGCTTCGAACCTTTTAGGTAAATGGTTGAGTGTTTCACCATCGGTAGAGACAATATATTCAGTATTAGGGATGAGACCGTAATAATGCAATTGAAACAATTATCGTTATATAGTAATGAGTTAAAACGAAGGGATATTGAGTTTAACTTATCAAAGTTAAATATCATTACTGGTGCATCAAAGAAAGGTAAAACATCGATACTTGAAATTGTTGAATATTGTTTAGGCTCAAGTGATTGTGGTGTAGCTGCTGGTCACATAAGAGAAACCGTTGAATGGTATGCTATTTTACTTCAATTTGATGATTTGCAAGTGTTTATTGCTAGAAAATCTCCTTTACTAGGTATGAAAGCCAATGCGGACGTGTGTTTTCTTGTTGGAGCTACAATAAAAGTACCTGAACCTGAAGAGCTAAAACGTAACTCGAATATAGATTCTGCAATCCAGTACATCACAAAAAAAATTGGTATACCTGAGCAGGTTACTGAAGTTTCTGAACATCATACTAGAAACGCTATACAGTTAGCCTTTAAGCATTCGCGATATTTTATTTTTCAGAGCCAGGATGAAATTGCCAACAAACGAGTTCTTTTCCATCGTCAAGCGGAACCGTTTATACCTCAAATGATAAAGGATACGTTACCTTACTTTATTGGTGCTACGGATGATAATCGATTGGGTGAAATCGAGAGGTTACGCACTTTAAAGCGTCAAAAGGCTAAAGTGAGTAAACAGCTTAGAGAGATAGAAGCTTTAAAAGGAGATGGATTAATCAAAGGAGGGAGCCTACTAGCAGAAGCTGCAAAAGTAGGTCTTTATAATGAAAGTGTTTTTGTTATGGATGATAAAACGTTAACGGACACTTTATTAAAATTAACAGACTGGAAAGTTAATGATTCTAAGCCATTAAATCCTGAAGGGAAGTTATATCAAGTTGAAAGTGATTATAAAGAATTTAGAAATGAAAAAAGACTTATAAATATAAAGCTACAAGAAGCTAAAAAGTATGAAAGTGCACTGTTAGGCTTTGATGGTGAAAATACAGAACAAAAGCTACGTTTACAATCCTTAGGTATCTTTTCAAAATTAAAAGTAATTGATATCCCATATAAAAACAGAATTGAATCGGCATTGAAAACTTTAGATATAAGCTTATCAGAGACAAAAAGAGTTAAACCTAAAGTCACCGAGTATATACAAGAATTGCAAATAGAAAGGTCTGATATTGCTGAAAGAATAAAAACTGTACATGAAGTGATGGGAACATTGAGAGAGGGAAGTCAAGAAGCCATACAATTGCAAGAACTAGATATTGAACGAGCTAAGGTGATTGGGAGAATATCTTTGTACCTAGATGGTATCGATTGGAATAGTGATGTCTCAGGTTTAAAATCAGAAATAGAAGGTATTGATATACAAATTAAAGAGCTTGAAGAGCTACTAGACCCCGAAGTATTAAAAGAAAGACTTGATGCTCAGTTAAATTTAATTGGCTTAGATATGACTCGATGGGCTAAAGAGTTAGAGTTAGAGCACAGTGAACACCCCATCAAGATCGATATAAATAAACTAACTGTCGTAGCTGAAACTCCTCAAGGTAGAATACCGCTCCAAAAGATGGGAAGTGGAGAAAACTGGGTTGGTTATCACCTAATAACTTACTTAGCTTTAGCTAAGTGGTTTATAAAACAAAAAAGACCTGTTGCCAATTTTGTTTTCTTTGATCAACCCACGCAAGTGTACTTTCCTACCGATATAGCAAAAACAGGAGATCTAAATGAAATTAAAATTGATGAGGATCGAGCTGCGGTTAGAAATATGTTTGAATGGTTGCGCAAAGTTGTAACTGAAGAATTTGATGATAGATTTCAACTCATAGTAACGGATCATGCTGATATTGAAGATTCGTGGTTTCAAGAGGCAATAATAGATAAAAAGTGGCGTGGAGATGAAGCGTTAATTCCTATTTCTTGGATAAAAAAATAACTTTAAATAATGGTATGAATGATGAGTAAAGGTCGCCAAATAAAAATATATCTAGCTGATGGGTCTGTAACAGGAATTCGTCATGCTGAAATTATGGGCTGGACAGGTCAGGCTTTAACTGTACCAAGAAACAAGGTTAAAGAGCTTAGTGAATGGGAAGAAAGCCTTAGGCCCGGAGTTTACTTTTTGTTTGGCGATAGTGAAGAAACAGGCAATGATGCTGTTTATATTGGTGAAGCTGAACAAGTAGCTAGTCGTATCCAACAACACTTGTCTGGTAAGGATTTTTGGAATGAAGTTGTCTGCTTTACCAATAAAGATGAAAATCTGACTAAAGCCCATGTTAAATACCTTGAATCGAGACTTGTGGCTTTAACTAATCAAGCAAACAGATACGAACTACTCAACGGTAATCAGCCCCCACAGGCTGTATTACCTAGAGGGGATCGTGACGTAATGGAAGAGTTCATTGCTAATATCCGAATACTGATTGGTTCGCTTGGTTATCGTTTGTTAGAACCCTTAGTGAAAGAAAAAGAAGCTCTACAATCCAATGAGAAAGTAGATACTTCCATCTTTGAATTAAAAGCAAAAAAATATAAAGCTCAGGCCATCCAAACAGATGAAGGTTTAGTTGTACTGGCTGGTGCTGAGGCAGCTATAGAATCTAACCCTAGCTTATCTAAAGGGTATGCAAAAATAAGAAATGTACTAATTGATAAAGGTAAGCTTGTAAAAAGTGGTGGGAGGCTGACTCTACAAGAAGACTACTTGTTTACTAGTCCATCTCAAGCTGCTGCAATTTTATTAGGGTATCCGTGTAGTGGTCCGGATTATTGGCTTGATGAACATGGTGTAAGCCTAAAGCAAAGAGAAGCCGCAACGTTTTAATTGTTTAATAAACGTTTCCAATTATTAATTGATAAATCAGTAATCACTCAATGCCAATCGCTTAATAGCCGGCAGAACTTGAGTTAGCTGATTACAGATATAAACCTCATAGGTGATTTATCCTTATAAAAAGCATCGTACTCATGTCACTAATCAATAGTGTTTCTATTTTTATGAAGTTATCGAAACATAAGGCACTTTATGACTATATTTGCCGGTAATACAGTCGGATTAGCTGTCGTTAATGAAGCAGAAAAAGTTAAGGTAAGCTCAAAGTGAACTTAATTTATTGATGGGTAGATATCTTCTGTGTTTATTAATCGTTATGTGAGGCAATTACACTCATAAAAGATTAGTAGAATAAGAACATTTAAAACTAATTGATACAATATGTATGGCTGTAGTGGTAAATGAATTTAAAAAAGTTATGAAACTTGTTATAATAATCCAAATTATTCATACCTTTTCATTGAAAAATAGCATGTAATCACAAAATTTCCTGTAGGGCCTGTTAAATATGAATATTCATAAGTTTTAATGAAGGTAATGTGTAACGGTGGATATCGATGAATACGATGTAGAAGTTGAATATCGTAAGTAAATTATTTAATTAGCCTGAATACGCTCCAGTAATAGTATATTCAGGCACTGCGGTTATAGGCGATAAATTCATTAATTAATCGCTGTAAAGTCAACTTAAGGCTTATCTTCGCTAAACTTTTATTCGTTAAATATTCGACGTTATATTTCAGATAGATAAAATATAAGACAGTTATGTCAGAGAGTTATTATCTATCTGAAAATTTAATGTTTATTATTTTCCAGCCGGTACCAAACGATAAATAGCGCCTTGGCGTGAACTTCGACTTCCACTATTTAATAACAAATAAATACTGCCATCTGCGGCAACTTTTAGATCTCGGATCCTTCCTTGTCCTTTGATGATCAACTCATCTTTCGTTACTTTATCATCAACAATCGTTAATAAGCGTAATTCTTCTTTAGCTAAGCTGCCTATTAGGGCTTTATTTTGCCAAGTGCTAAATGCATTAGCGTGATAAAACTCTATAGAAGAAACGGCAATAGACGGTGTCCAATGCCATATAGGCTGCACCATACCAACCATAGATGTTTTATCTGTCATTGGCGTACCGTTATAGTTCATACCAAAAGTTGCTAAAGGCCAACCATAGTTATTGGCTTTTGTGATTAAGTTAAGCTCGTCACCACCGCGCGGTCCATGCTCCACAGACCAAATTTTATTGCTTTTTGTATTTAATGTCATACCTTGAGGATTACGGTTACCGTAAGTCCAAATACTTGCTAGTGCTTTTGGCGTATCTACAAATGGATTGTCGCTCGGTATATCGCCATCTAAGGTAAGTCGATGAATTTTACCGTTTGGGCGCGATAAGTCTTGCGCCATTTCTTTATTGCCTCTATCGCCTATAGAGAAGTATAAATCGTTATTTTGAAATACCATGCGATCACCAAAATGAGCGCCTGAAGATAAATGGTGTTTAGTGTCTGCTTTAAATATTTGCTTGTCTGTTACCCAACGACCTTCTTCAATGCGTCCTCGAGTAATAGCGGTCATCGCTTTATTGCCATCGTCTGATTGTGCATAACTTAAATAAATTAGTTTATTGTTTATATAATCAGGGTGTAGTGCAATATCAAGTAACCCGCCTTGTCCACGATGCCAAACTGTCGGAATATCAGCAATTTCAGTCTTTATACCTTGATTAAAGTACCAAAGCTTGCCGCTAACTTCGGTAACTAAATATGAATTGTCAGGCAAAAACTCTATACCCCAATACCCAGCACTATTCTCATCAAGTTTTTCTAACCTAAATTGTTCACCGGCAGCGCTGAATTGCCCATTTTTATGCACCACGGCTTTGTTCATCTGCTCAAGTTCTGACTGATACTTGGTTTCACGAATATAAATAACTAACGATCTGATCTCTTGTGCACTAAGACTGTTCCCCCAAGCCATCATATCAGTGTTAGCAACACCATTTTTAATCACGTTAAATATTTGCTCATCAGACTCACCATGGAGCCATTTATTATCGACTAAAGACTCCCCCAGGCCGCCTTGCATTTTATTGCCGTGACAACTCGCACAATTAGTTTTGTATAATGAATCTACTGAAGCTGAGGCGCTATAACTAAATAATAAATATAGAAAAAATAAACTGAAAAATGTTTTTAATAACTTGGTGGTATTCTGATGCGATAAGCTGTATTGCATAATTGAAGCCTCTTTGGCAATTGCACTAATTATATTCTTAAGCATAAATAATAGTGTCGATTATTAGTATTTTCATATAATAGCAGAGAAGTAATTTACAAAGAATGACAGTGGATAATATTTGAGAACACCAATAGTCAATTGTGATTAAAGTAAATGATCATTTGGATACTTTGCTGGCTTTATTTAAACCTGTTATTACCTTCTGTGGAGTTATAAAAAATATTAAAGGCAATTTAAGCCAAAACTTAAGATATGTTTATGGGGTTGGTTTAAGTTCAAAGTAGGCACTAGTAATTTTATAACTAATGACTACTGTGAACATTGGCTATATTTCAACGAACCTGACCTTGCAGACAGGCTTTTTATGGTTACAAAGAGACTGCTTTCATGTCAGAACGCTAAATATTACTAGTTATCGAACTCAGGGCGTGTTGTTATAAACTGTTTTAACCGCATACCCTTGATACTTCAATACAAAATCTTTCGCTTGAGCTAAAGTTTCAGGATATGGAACGCTATCACAGCCATTTTTAACGGGCCTAATTTTTTGAAATACAAAACCATGCTCGATAAGATACTCTACTTTTTTCCATTGTGAAGTATCTGATTTTTTAGGTGGCTTGAAATGACGACCAACACATATCGCAATACCATCACAAATAGGACAATCTATAGATTTGGGGTAATGGCATGGCTCAAGATTATATTGACGCATATTCGAAGTTCGGCAAGAACAACAAACATAGGATAAGGAATATTCAGGCCCTTTTTCTTTAACTTGAGGTTTAGGCAGGTCTCTATAACCTGCTTCCCTTCTGAGTTCCATTTTCTGATGCTTATCCATGTCAGATTACGCCTTATTTAGGATGAGTGTCCAGTTAAGTTCGATGCTCAGAAAACTCTGCAAATAGACAACATCCCCCTCATTTACATACTGAATAGTCCTACTAAAGCAAAAATAATCTTCCCTTTCTATGTTCGATTATTTTATACAGTAGTATGGGTGGCTTAATAATATAGTAGAATTTCTCTTTTAGAAAAAACAGCCACAAAAATTATTAAAAATCAAACCCAAAAACGCGTTCCTACGCGAAATCTGAGGCTATATCCCACTAAAAAATGACTTTTAAAGGCTGTATGAACTTAAATTTCATCTGTCCTTTTCCACTTTGGAGAAATTCTACAGCCTCAACGCCCAAATAATAGGCAAATATCAGTTGGTTAAAATAAGCGACGCAGGAGCAAAAACCAACTGTTATTTGTCCTGATTAATTTGCTTGTTAGCTTTCTGGTTGCTGATCCATGCATAGACTCTCTCATTAACTTCACGCATTATTGGAGAGCTACATGAGTTGGCATAGCTCAATATAGAAGGTTCTTCTTTTTGAAACCTAAGCATATGATCCATACCCTCAACAACATAGGTTTCTGTTTGGTTTGGGGATACTTCTGAAATTAAAAGTGTATCATCTGGATGGCACTGGAAATCCTTGCTACCTCCAATAGCTAGTATTGGATGCCCTGAATTTTTCAAGAATGACTTAACGTCATAGTTAAATGTCTCTCGATAAAACTTAGTGCTCACCCTAGAAAAAGAAACCCACATTCTCTTGGCTTTTGTTTTTTCTACCTTACGCCTGAGCTTTATCATGGTCTCTAATGGGGTTTTAGAATATAGAAATAATCGGGCTAATTTTCCTTTTAAACCTGTCATTTTATTTAAGTCACGATTAAGTACTTCGGCGTTTTTTACGCCATCTTCTTCAAAACTTCTTAAACTGGCACATAACATTATTATACCAGCAAGGTCATGCTTTTTCGATGCAACTTCAGGAGCTAAGACAGCGCCTTCACTGTGTCCTAGCAAGTAAATTTGTTTAGAATCTACATCGTCTGCTTGCTTGCTAATGTAGTCAATTGCAGCACAAGCATCTTCAACCATTTCAGATAAACCAGCAATTTTAAAACACCCCTCACTTTTTCCAATGCCCCTTTTGTCATATCGAAAAGAAGCGATTCCTTTTTCGGCTAAAAATTCTGCAATGTATTTAAAGATTTGAGTGTTAAAACCTGACATATTCCCATCTCGATCTTGCGCGCCACTACCATGAACCATGATGACACAGGGTAAAGATGAATCACCTTTAGGAACTGTAAGCGTACCTGAGAGGAGAATTTTATCCGATGGAAAATTTACTTCTGAATGCAAACCAAACTCCATTTGAAAGCTAACAATTTAATAGGAGGTAACTTGCCTCTTTTACAGCAAAAAAGTTTCTACCTTATTTATTTTATATATTAATAACAAATCTTTGCAGCCAACACCACTACTTACCTACAGATAAAAACAAGAATTTCGCTAATAGACGAAATGAGGCAAGTTGCCTCATTTCATGACTTGGTGGAAGCAAGTTACAACTGCATTTAAATACTCAGTTATGAAACTAAATTACGAATAGGAAGATGTAGCATCAATGTCCGCTTTAGGCCCTTTAAGCCTTTAGCTTTTAAATCACCAACGGCAACTTTGAGCATAAAGCGGAAGTAGGGGGGATCAAATTGCTAACTTGCAGCTAAGCACTAGAGATCTTTAAAATGGCATGTTGAACCTCAGCCATTGCGGCTGAAAAACCATTTCTTAAAACAAGTGAATACTGCTAGATACGTGTTGAGCTAATAGGCATCGTCGCAAACCATAATGCTTTACGTTTGAAAGAAGAAGCGTAAACCACAAGATTGCATTTTTGTTGTTTTCTTTAATAACGTATAATATCGAAAAATTTAGTGTGTTGAGAATTAGACAAACAATATGACCATACTTTCTATGATAGTAGCGCATGCCAATGATCGTGTTATTGGTAAGAATAATGATATGCCTTGGCACTTGCCGGCAGATTTAGCCTACTTTAAAAAAACTACATTTGGTAAACCCATTATTATGGGGCGTAAAACCTTTCAGTCGATTGGTAGAGCATTACCAGGACGTAAAAATATTGTGATTTCACGAGACAGTAATTTTAACTTTGCTGGGGTTGAAGTTGTCAACTCTGTAGAAGCGGCGTTAGCGTTAGTTAATGACTTTGAAGAGGTGATGGTTATTGGTGGCGGTGCAATATATCAGCATTGCTTAGCAGCAGCACAGCGATTATATATTACGCATATTAATGCTAACGTTGATGGCGATACATACTTTCCTGAATATGACTTAGCTATTTGGAAAAAAGTAGCGAGTGAAATTCGACCTAGCGATGAAAAAAATCAATATCAGCTGGATTTTGCAGTTTATGAAAAAGTGTCGGCTAATACTAAATAAAAAATAAGTTAATTTTTTACTCATTTTGTTCATACATAAATAGAGCAGTTAATAAATTGATCTAACTATAATATCAATTGAAATAAATAATCGAGCATTTTAAGGCGGTTTAAATCGTCAATAACTGCGTTGTTTTCAATCACACACGCCCGCTACTATTCTATAATATGCTCCTGTAATGCGCTAATGACTTACCATTATCGATGTAAGAATCGATCAAGCGCCTTGCTACTGGAAATTTATCCTCGTTTAAAATTGATCGATTCATTAAATCAATTGGTATAACACGCGCTGCATGGGCTAATTTTTATCGTTATAAAAAAAGAGCGCTTAGCACTCTTTTTTTATTTAGTTATTTGAAAAATATAATTTAAATTTTAAATTCTTGCACTGAATGTTGTAACTCTTCAGCTAAACGCGCAACTTCACTGCTCGACTCAGCTGTTTGTTTTGAACCTGCTGTCGTTTGTTCTGCAATTGCTACAATAGACTCTAAGTTTTCACTAATTTCATGGGCAACAACACTTTGCTCCTCTGCCGCTGTAGCAATTTGAGAGCTGCGATCAAACGCCTCATGCACGGCATGGGTGATAGTATCAAGTGCTTGTTCGGCTTGAACACTTTGTTCTACACAGTTAGTCGCCTGCTTTTTACCTGTTTCCATTACAGACACTGCTTTCTCTGCACCGCCTTGTAATACTTCAATCATGTTTTGAATTTCTTGAGTAGATTCTTGTGTTCTACTTGCTAGTGTTCTTACTTCATCGGCAACAACCGCAAAACCACGGCCTTGCTCACCAGCACGAGCCGCTTCAATAGCCGCATTTAGTGCTAATAAATTAGTTTGCTCTGCAATACCCCTAATAACATCAAGAATACTCCCAATAGACGCGCTATCTTGCTGTAATTTATTAATAACTTGTGAAGCCGACTCAACTTCGTTAGCCAACAATTCAATGGTTTGTCGATTTCGACCAGAAATCACCTTAACACGCTCAGCTTCGTCATCAGCTTGCTTAATTTCACCAAGCGCATCATTTGCACTTGATAAAACACTTTGTGCGGTACTGCTCATTTCTGTTGTTGCTGATGCTGCTTGCTCTACTTGAATACGCTGCTCTTCTATTGCAGTTGTACTTTGCGCTGTTACGGCAGAAGTTTGTTCTGCTGCTGTTGCTAGCTGAGTTGAACGACTAACAATACTTTGAATTAGCATACGTAGGCTTTCAATCAATAAATTACAATTGTGAGAAAGTTGTGCGAATTCGTCATTGCCACTTTCATCTAATTTACGTGACAAATCACCCGATGCTACAACATGAAGCATTTCATTTACGCGTCTTAGCGGACGAGTAATGCTGGTTAACGTAACCCAGGCAATAATGATGGCTAAAGCAATCGAAATAAAAGTGATTATGGACGTATTGCGGGTACCAGCAGATACTGATTTTTCAATTAATGCACTTGCTGTTATTGTTGTTTTATTTGCTAATTCAACTTGCTTATCTAATATTTCGTTTGCACTATAAATACCATCTTCAGCTAATTTTAAACTTGTAGTGGCGGCTGAAATCGCAGAGAGTTGGTTATTTTTGTTTGTGAAAATTTTTTTACTACCACTAATGTAAGCTTGAAGTGTTGAAAAACTATCGGTTAGGTCATCTGCAATATTTGGAGTTCCTTGCAGTTTTAGTTCACTGACTACATCTATGACTGATTTTTCAATGTCACTGAAGGTGTTTTCTATCTCATGACTTACTAAGGTAGCAGACTGCTGATCTTTTATTTCACGATACTCAAAAGATGAGCTCACAATGCTATTTAACAGCATTTCTAAACGCTCAGCTAAACTAACTGCACGTTGTAACTTAGTAGAGGCTAGGTCGTGATCACCAAGATCTAATAAAATAGTTGCGGTATCATCAGCACTTTCTTCTATAGCATCTATTTTTTCAGTCAGTGTAATATACTGTTCAATCGAGAATTTTCTATTATTGAGGACACTTTTTATTTCTTTGTCTAACTTATTATAAATGGGATCAATTTTATGTAAATTGCTCAGAAGAGTAGGTTCGTTTTGTACTATGATTTTCAGTTTATCTAAATGCTCTCTAAAATCGACAGTTTCATTATTAAAAGCTTTTTGATTTACTGCAAGTGGTTCTAATGAGGTTTGATAATACGCACGTAATGTAAGATTACCAATGCTCGTAAGATCCTTAGCTAATATATTGCTTTCTTTTAAAGTGGGTATGGCTAGCTCGTCTTGTTGCTTTGTGGCATCACTAATAGTATTTAAACTATTCCAAGATATTACACTAGTTAGAATGAGTAAAACTGAAATAATGGTAAAACCACCAATTATTTTCATTGCTACGGTTAATTTCATAGAGCCCACCAAGATATATATTAAGTCATTATTTGCTCGCACTTTAATTCGAAAATGGAAATGTGTTTGAGCGTTAATTATTATTAGACTACAAAGGAATGTAGGTTAAGTATTCAGGTTAGTATAACAAGCTAAATTACATTTTAAACTAATGGTATGCTTTATATTTAACTTTTATGTGATTGCTCAGTAAATATTTTTTTATCATGCCATCTGATCATTGTCATGTGTTGCCCCCAAACACAGCCAGTATCAAGCGCATAGAGGTTTTTAGCACTGCATTGGCCCATTAACGCCGCCCAATGACCAAATACCCAATTTGTTTTGTCGCTAAGGTGTTTAAACTTAAACCAAGGTGTTAATTCTTTCGGCGCATCAGCAGGAGCTTCTTTGCATTTAAAGTCTAAGCTACCGTCGGCGTTACAATAACGCATACGTGTAAGAGAGTTAATGGTAAATCTAAATTGTTCTAGTTCATCTTCTGCGTGCAGCCAATTCGATGGTTGTTCACCATACATGTTATTTAGCCAAGTGGTACTTGCTGAAGAAGTTAAGTGTTGATGTGCTATTTTTGCTTGCTGGAGTGCAATGGTTGGGGTCCATTGTGGTGATATGCCAGCATGACTCATGTAAGTTTCTTCATGAGGAAGTTTTTGAATCAGTGGTTGTTGAATTAGCCACTGCATTAATGCTGGAGCATCTGAAGCGGATAGCAGGCTTGCTAATAAATCTTGTTTTTTTACTTTTTTAATCCCCTGGTAAACAGCAAGTAAATGTAAGTCGTGGTTACCTAAAACTACTTTCGCATTATTACCTAACGACTTAATAAAACGTAATGTTTCAAGAGAGTTTGGACCGCGGGCAACAAGATCACCCGCGATGTAGAGCTGGTCACTATTATTGGAGAACCCAACCTGAGTGAGTAATGCATTTAGTTCGCTAAAGCAGCCTTGAATGTCACCGACGAAATAAATAGCCATTGTAGCTCACTAGTTCAGTATATTGGGTTTTGCCAATCGAAATGGTGGTATGTCAACTTGGATGAGTTCAGCTGAATGGGTTTGCATTTGATAGTGTCCTTGCATATTGCCTAAAGGAGACTTCAGTACGCAGCCACTCGAGTAAGTAAAGCTTTCGCCAGACTTAATATAAGGTTGTTGACCAATTACACCTTCACCTGCAACTGTGTTAGTTTCACCATTTGCATCAGAAATTAGCCAATACCGGCTAAGCAACTGCACGGTTTCAGCGCTATTGTTTTTCACCGTGATGGTATAGCTAAAAACAAATTGTTGATCTGCTTCGATAGACTGCTGTGCAATAAAGTTGGTAACAACATCTACGTCAATATCAGTTGAGTAAGCTACTTTTGTATTACGCATTTTCTAAATCTACTGGGTTGTCAGTAACGAAGTTAGCAAGCATAACAAAATCAGCTAATGCTAGGTTTTCAGGGCGTAGTCCAGGGTCTATGCCTAATTCAGTTAACTGTTCAGCAGAAATTAATTTTTTGAAACTGTTACGAATAGTTTTTCTGCGTTGATTAAAGGCAGCCAAACAAACTTTGTTAAGTGAATTAATATCTTTAACTGGGTTTTTGATGGTTTTATGCGGTATTAAACGCACGATAGCTGAATCAACCTTTGGCGCAGGTTTAAATGCTTCAGGGCCTATCTCCATTACAGGGATCACTTGGCACTGATATTGAGTCATAATCGATAAACGCCCGAACGCTTTGCTGTTTTCACCTGACGCCATACGCTCTACCACTTCTTTTTGCAGCATAAAGTGCATGTCTTTTACTTTGTCTTTAAAAGTAAGCAAGTGAAAGATTAAAGGTGTAGAAATATTGTATGGCAAGTTACCAAAAATACGTAATGGCTTGTCACTACTCGCTAATTGAGAAAAATCGAACTTTAGCGCATCTTCTTCATGAATAGTTAGCTTTGAAGCTAAAAAAGGATGATGACGAAGTCTATGGGCGAGATCTCTATCTAATTCAACAACATTAAGGTGACCAGCTCGCTCAATAACAGGCTCGGTAAGTGCGCCTAAACCAGGACCTATTTCAACTAAGTTTTCACCCGGCTCAGGGTTTATAGCATCAACAATGTCGCTAATAATTGCATCATTATGTAAAAAGTTTTGTCCAAAGCGCTTTTTTGCTTGATGACCTAAATGGGAGTTTTTGCTCATAGTGTATTTTGCTCTAATGCATCTTTTTCGTGATTATTCGCCAAGGTAATTGCAGTATTTAACGCTTCGTAAAAACTACCTGCATCTGCTTGGTCGGTGCCGGCTAAATCGAAAGCTGTACCATGATCTACTGATGTTCTAATAAATGGTAGGCCAAGGGTAATGTTTACCGAAGCGCCAAAACCTTTGTATTTAAGTACCGGTAAACCTTGATCATGAAACATGGTTAAAATTGCATCGGCGTTATTTAAATATTTTTCTTGGAATATAGTGTCAGCAGGTAAAGGCCCAATAAGATTCATGCCTTCTGCACGTAACTCTTCTAAAGCTGGGATCATTACATCTATTTCTTCACGTCCAAGGTGGCCGTCTTCACCCGCATGTGGATTAATACCACAAACATAAATTTTAGGATCGGCTATGCCAAACTTTTTGATTAAATCTTTATGTAATATTCGGGCTACTTTCTGCAGTCGTTCGTGGGTAATTGCTTTAGATACATAAGCTAAAGGAATATGTGTAGTCACCAACGCGACTCTTAAACCTTCTGTTGCCAGCATCATAACAACGTCAGAACAATTAGCTTCATGGGCAAAATATTCTGTATGGCCACTAAAGGCAATGCCCGCTTGATTAATTAAGCCTTTATGAACGGGGCCAGTAACGACAGCGTCGAATTCACCGGAAATATTTTTTTCACTTGCAATACGTAAAGTTTCTACAACATAGCGGCCATTATTAGGGTTTGCTACACCAGCTTCGCAAACATCTTCTAATGGCACGGGTAACACAACCAGTGTTCCAGCTTTATGCGGGGTTACTTCGTCATTGACGTTGTATTGCTTAATAGTAAGGGGCAAATTTAACAGCTTTGCCCTTGCAATTAATAGTTCAGGTGATGCAACCGCAACCATTTGAATTGGCCAATCTTGCTGTGCCACTTTTATCATCAGGTCTGGGCCAATGCCTGCAGGTTCACCTGGCGTTATTGCAATTCTTTTTAACACTACTTTTTACCTGTTTCTATAATTTCTATATAGGCTTCATCGCGTAGTTCTTTAATCCAACGCGCACCTTCCATACCAAACTTGCGATTATAAAGCAGTTGGTAAACACGGTTTTCATTCATTTGCTCTGTTGCATCTAACGTTCTACGACCCGTTAATTTAGCAATATGCCAACCAAATGATGAACGAAACGGCTTATGTACTTCATCAATATCTAAACTGGCCAGTGCCTCAGAAAATGCGGGGTCATATTTGCTTGGTTCTGACCAACCTAAATCACCACCACGAACAGAAGTAGGGCCTTCAGAATGTTCTTTAGCAAGTTCAGCAAAATCAGCTTCGCCAGCGTTTAATTGATCAACAAAGCTTTGTAATAAAGCTTCAGCTTTAGCTTCGCTAAGTATAATTGAAGGCTTAATTAATATATGGCTAGCTTTAACTTCTTCAATTTCGACAACTTGACGACCACGAACATCGACTAATTTAACAATACTAAACCCTAAGCCGGTTCGTATTGGACCAAATACACTGCCTTTTTCTTGACCTGCAACGATTTCAGAAAACAGTGTTGGCATTTCATTAATCGTTTTCCAACCTAAATCACCACCTTCAAGCGCGTTCGAACCACCTGACGATGTCATGGCTATATTGGTAAAGTCGCTACCGTTTTCTAATAACTCTAATACAGTCTCTGCACGTACTTTCGCAGCACTAATATCTGCTTGTTTAGGGTTGTTAGGAAATTCAATTAAAATATGCCCTAGGCGATATTCAACATCAGCGCTCGTTTGCTCTTTCATTACATCCATTAAATTGGTAATTTCTTGCGGAGAGATATAAATGCGACGACGTAAACTTGCGCGTCTTACTTCTCCTGAAATTAGCTCATTTCGAACACTTTCACGATATTTTTCGTAAACTAAGCCATCTGCTACAAGTGCTTGGCGGAATGATTCAAGCGATTGATTATTTTCTCTTGCTAAATTAGCTAAGGTTTCATCAAGTTGGGCATCACTTACTTGAACACCCATGCGTTCGCCCAGTTGAGCGATAATTGCATCGTTGATCAACTTATCCATGACTTGAATTCGTAATGCGCGATCAGACGGTAAGGTTTGGTTATTTTTCTTCGCTTGCAAAGTAATGGAGTTAATAAGATCTTTAACTTCAGATTCTAGCACTACACCACTGTTAACCACTGCAGCTACTCGGTCTAGCTCAACTTCTGCAGCTAAACTTTGCTTAGGCGCGCTTAAAATAAACATTGAGCTAAGAAGTATTAATTTAAATGAATTTTTCATGTAACGTAAATTTCTTTTTAATTAGTTATTGAGGAAGTAAGGGCGTTTATAGCCGAATATACTTGAATTAAACATATCTCCAACACTGTCGGAAGATTTAGTGCTATTTATGCCATTATATACAAATTGAATATTAAAACTGCTATCAAATGCATCGCGGTTTTCATTTATGTTAAGGCCATCGTCAATTTTAGAGTTTATGTTGCGATGATAGGTAAAACGAATTCCCCAACAACAACTACTATACTCAAGACCTGCATAGCTTTCTATACTGCGCTTGCCTTGTAAATCTTGTGTAAACCGACCAACAAGTTGCCAGCGCTGGGCTATTTTTACATTCGTTGCCAACGACATTTGTTCTAACGACTCTCCTGAGACATCACGAGCGTAGCGATGGTTCAATTGAATTGTTTGATTATTATCAAATAAATAATCTAATGTGGTTTGACTTTTATTGGTAACGCCTAAATCGGTGTTGTATTGAATGTCAGAACTAAATTGCCAATTGCGACTTAAATTTATAAAAACATCGGCGGCTAATGCTGATTTATCAACTAAAGAGTCTTGCTCAGATTGGTCAAAGTTACTTTCATTGAAATAAACAATACGCCCTAAGCTAAAGCGCAATACTTCATTGTTTTCAGCAGTGAGTAGTCGACTTGTTATACCCCAAGAAACCTGATTGGCTTGAGCTATTCGGTCGATTCCGCTGAAGCGTCGGTCACGGAATAAGCCGTTGTAGTCATCTTGTAACGTAGTGGTATCGTATATGCCAATGTTGCTTTGATCTTTTTCTGGTATGTATAGATATTGCAACTGTGGTTCAAGTGTTTGGTTATACTCACTATTAAATAAAGCTATTTTACGGTCGAAGTTAACACCACCGTGTAGCCTAACTTTCGGTAACGTTCGGCTAACATTTTTGTCTAATAAGCTATTGGTAGCCATATTTTTTTGGTTGTAATTTGTTTGTAGTACTTTGAGTTCTGAATTTAGAAACCATGCCGGTGTAACAATAGGGTAAAGTAAACCCGCTTCAGCATGGTATCTCTGCGCGGTAGGTTTGGTTGGATCTGAACTGTCAAAACTTGAAAACTCACCATAAAGATCAAAAATACCACCAAAGTCATCAAATGTTTGTTGGCGACTGGCTTCTATTTGGGGCAATGTTTTATAACTCAGTTGATGGTTACCTAATAACTCGAAATCTTGCATTTTTATGGTTGTTTGCCAGTTATCAGCAAAATAAGCCAATTCACCTATTTGATATAGGTATGCATCATTAGCGTTAAATTGGCTACTGCCTAAATCAACCAGGTAGTTATCATCACTTATGGTGGTGTAATCAACATGGGCTCTAAACCTTTCTGAAAAAGTGCCAATGTGTTGAATTCGGGCTAGGTAACGTGAATCATCGTTATTGTTTAGTTTGCTATCTTTATTAAGATATTCAATATCAATTTGGCCTGATTGTAAGCCTTCTAAATATCTGAACTCAGTAATTAATTGCGTTCCTCTCTCTGACATGTAACGCGGTGTAATGGTGGCGTCCATGTTTTCTGCGATGTTGACATAATAAGGAATTTCAACTTCTAAACCTGAGCTGTTCGAAGTACTGATTTTAGGGTAGAGCAAACCTGATTGGCGATCTTCACCAATAGGCATAGTTAAGTAAGGTAAATAAAAAACAGGCACATCAAAAAGACTAAAGCGAGCGTTGTATGCTTCTAATGATTTTTTATCGGAAGAAATAGTAATTTCACTGGCACGCATTTGCCAATCAGGCACGGGGTCATAACAAGTAGTAAAACTTGAGTCGACAAAACTCATTGTTTTACCCTTACCATCAATAGTTATCTCTTTAGCATGTCCGTGACCAGGAGAGCCATTTAACTGATAAGAAGTTGAGGTTAACGCGGTAGATTTTTTTAATTGGTTTATGTTCAATGTTTCGGCAAAAATATCTATGCCTTTGTTTTGAAAATGTATATCACCATTTGCGTTAACGCTTGATGTACTTCTATTTACTGACAATTCATCTGCAACTATTGATCTATCTTGGTTCAGTAAAGTAACACCACCGGTAAATGTTGCATATTCACCTTTTTTAATATTTGACGTTGAAGATAAAATGGTAAAACTGTCGTTTGATTGCATACCTGTGGTATCAGCAATATTTGCATAAAATGGAATTGGGCACTGACTAGCAATGTTTGTATTTATTTCCGAATCTTGCGCTTTACTATCGAAGGAAAACGAGATGAGACAAAAAAAAGGGATTTTATTTAAGGAAAAACGCATTTATTATCCGGGTAATTTACTTGAAAAATACAAAGCTTAGTTTCAATTCAGCATTTTAACGCTAAAGGCAATAATAATATAGCAATTTTCATTAGCCTGCGAATTAGTTATATTGGCACTATCATTTTTTAGAGATTTTTCTATTGAGTAATTTAAGAACTACAGCGTTAACGCATTGGCTTGAAAGTAAATTTTCAACGCAAAAAATAGACTTGTTGCCATTGACAGGTGATGCCGGCTTTCGACGTTATTTTCGCTTTACATACCAAAACGAAAGTTATATTGCTGTTGATGCACCCGTAGCATTATCAAATAACCAAGCATTTTTAACTGTTCAACAAATATTGCAAGATGTTGGTGTTAATGTGCCTACAATTATGCAGGCTGATCTTAAGTTAGGTTTTCTGTGTTTGAGTGATTTTGGTGACCTAGTATTAGCAGATAAATTATCTCAGGCTAATATGAATCAATATTATGCTAAAGCGATAGTTGAATTGAATAAAATGCTAACCTGTGCAACAGCATCGGTTGAAAATTTACCCCTGTATGATGAAAAGTTTATCTTTACAGAATTAGAGATATTTAATGAATGGCTACTCGAAAAGCATTTAGGTATATATTTATCTGCCGATGAAAAAGTAGTGTTGAAGCGCTGTTTTGATGAATTAGTTTCAGCCATTGTTGAACAGCCTAAAACATTTATGCACCGTGACTATCATAGTCGCAATATTATGCAGCTTAAGAATGATGAGCTGGGCATTATTGATTTTCAAGACGCGGTTAATGGGCCGGTTATCTATGATTTAGTATCATTATTAAGAGATTGTTACGTACGTTGGCCGAATAACCTAATCGCCCCCTTAATTGAACACTACCGCTTGCAAGTACAAAATTATTTCCCTAGTGAGACAATTACGAAAGAAAAATGGCAATATTGGTTTGATTTAACCGGATTGCAACGCCATATCAAAGCCAGTGGTATTTTTGCGCGCTTGTACCACCGAGATAATAAAGCAGGGTATTTGGGTGATATTCCACTTACTTTGAGCTACATACAAGATGTGAGCGCGCAATATGATAAACTCAGTTTTTTGCATGAGTTGGTGAGTAAGCGGGTAATACCGGCACTAACAAAATAACGGCATCTTGCTATTTTTTAATAAAATTTTGGATTTTTATTCATGAAAGCTATGATATTAGCAGCAGGGCGTGGTGAACGAATGCGTCCACTAACCGATAGCTGCCCTAAACCGTTATTAACAGTTAAAGGTGTGCCGTTAATAGAACATCATATTAAAAATTTGGTTGCGGCCGGTATTAAAGATATTGTAATTAACCATGCTTGGCTGGGTCAGAAAATTGTTGACTACCTTGGTAGTGGCGAGCAGTTCTCGGCCAATATAAGTTATAGCGAAGAGCCTGTTGCACTTGAAACGGCTGGTGGCATTATTAAAGCACTACCTATGCTAGCTGAACATGAAAAAGATATTTTTTTGGTGATTAACGGCGATATTTATTGTGACTTTAATCTCCAACAGTTACCCGCTTTGGCTGAAGCGTTTAATGGGCATTTGTTCTTGGTTAACAATCCAGAGCATAATCCTAATGGTGATTTTATAATGGCCGATGGTATATTGGCTAATCCGAAAAATAATAGTCAAGAAGCATATACTTTTAGTGGTATTGCCCTGTACAGAAAGCAATTTTTTCAGCAAGAACAACAAGGTGTTCAGCCTTTAGCGCCGATGTTAAGAGGGGCTGCTGAACAAGGTGAGATTTCAGCAAGTTTAATAACTAGCGCTTGGACAGATGTTGGCACACCGGAGCGTTTAGCTAAGCTAAACACTATTTAACCATTTTATATTTAATTAATGATTGAGTTTTACAATGCGAATTTGGGGTAAAGTTTTAGGTTTTATATTTGGCTTAATGCTGAGTAAAAATATTTTTGGTGCACTATTAGGTGCATGGCTTGGGCATAGGTTTGATAAAGGCGTTGGTCTAAACTTCAACTCTTTAGGTGGTGCTAAAAGTGATGCTGATCGTCAAGCTATTTTCTTTTACAGCAGCTTTTCAGTCATGGGGTATATTGCCAAAGCTAATGGGCAAGTAACACAGCATGAAATTGCCTTTGCTACCGCTTATATGGATAAGTTAGGGCTAAAGGGAGCAATGCGACAGCAAGCTCAAGATGCCTTTAGAGACGGAAAAACCACAGGGTTTCCTCTTACCGAACGTTTGAACGAGCTAAGATCTGTAGTAGGGAATCGCCAAGATTTGTTATTACTTTTTTTAGAAATTCAAATTCAAGTTGCATTTGCGGATGGAGACTTAGACCAAGATGAACGAGAAGCGCTACATCAAATTGCTCATGGCTTAGGGTATTCAGTACACGAATTAGATAAATTATTAGAGATGATTATCGCGGGTGCTAACTTTCATCAACAAGGGCAACGTGGAACAAACCAAGGTTTTGCACAATCTGGCAAACAGCTTGAAAATGCTTATAAAGTGCTTGGTGTTTCAGAGCAAGACAGCGCGGCAGACATTAAAAAAGCTTATCGTAAATTAATGTCGCAGCACCATCCTGATAAATTGGTGGCAAAAGGCTTACCACCTGAAATGATGGAAACAGCAAAACAAAAAGCGCAAGACATTCAAGCAGCTTATGAGTTAATTAATGCACAAAATAAATAAAACTCTTTGAGTTCATCAGCATATATTGCAGTAATTTCTACTTAAGAATAAACACCATAAATACGATGTAATTGCTTTTTTATGTGCTAAACAACATATCAGCGGCTTGCATGCTTAGTGGCAAGTCGCGTAAACTAATGCCGATTTTGATTTATATCTTGGATAGCACAAATGTTCATTTCAGTAACTAATAGGCGATTTATCGCAATCTGGCTTAGTGCCATATTGTTAGTATTGTCTGTGGCTGCTGCTGCACATAGTGTTGAACACGTAGATGATGGTGTTAAAAAACACTGTACGTTGTGTTTTCATCAACATCAATTCGATCAAGTACTACCGCAGCAAGATGCCAATCTTGACTTTAATAGTCAACAAGTAGAAACAAGCGAAACTGCTCAACCAATATTAACATTAGTTCATCAGGTTAATTACCTAAGCCGCGCACCACCAAAAAATCTTTAAAGCTAATTATTTAACAACTTTTTTAACATAGCCAACTTGCCAATTGAGTAAGTGGGTTGGTGTATTCGTATATAATTTATTTTAGAGATTTCCCAATGAAAAAATTTCAACTGGCTTCACGTGCTGTATCTAAAGATATTACTAGCCGTTTAACTACAATTTCTCCGAGCAAAGTTACAGCCGCTTTAATCATGTCTGGCGCTTTCCCATTACTTTCGTTCGCCGAAACACCTACAGTGTCTGACGTTAATGTTAGTGCTATTTTAGATGGTTATTATCAAAGTGAAGATCGCCTAATGGCTGAAAGGTCTAAAGGCTTTGGCATAGGCGAAACTGAGTTAGCAATTAGTGCCAACATCGATGATATGTTCTACGGTAAGCTTACAACTGTTTTTGAGTCACACGATGGCGAAAGCGAAGTTAATGTAGAAGAAGCATTTATACAGACGATGGCATTACCTAATGGTTTCAGTGTTCGAGCGGGCCGATTTCTATCTGATATTGGTTACTTAAATAATCAGCACCTTCATACTGACTCATTCACTAGCAGACCAAGTGCTTACCGTGCATTTTTAGGTAACCATTATTTCGATGACGGCTTAAGAGTAAGCTATATTGCGCCAACAGATTTATATTGGACTATGGGAGCTGAAGCATTTTCAGGTGATAGTTTACGTGCAGAAGATGAAACTGGTGAACGCGAGTTTGATAGCACAGGTGTTTATACCTTGTTTACAAAAATTGGTGGCGATATAGGCGTTGAAAGCTCATGGCAATTCGGCCTAAGTTATTTGCGTAATGAAAATGGTTTGTTAACTGCTGAAGATCATGACGAGCATGATGAACACGATGAAGAGCATGAAGAACATGACGAGCATGGTCACAGTCACTCTGCAGCCTATACAGGTAAAAATACCTTTGTTGCCGACTTTGTTTATAAGTGGGCGCCTAATGGTAACTATAAATATCAGCATCTAACACTTAGTGCTGAATATTTTAGAGTCAGCGACTTTATGGTGCCTGAACTAGATGAAGATCATTTAGATGATGATCATTTAGAAGAAGAGCACCATGAAGAAGGTAGTGGAAACGACTATCATCAAGCATGGTATGTTAGTGGTGTTTATCAATTTTCGCCAAATTGGTCTGCTGGATTAAGATACGGCAAACTAGATACTCAATTATTACATGAAGAACATTTTGATAAACAAACGCTTAAAGAAACTGAATTTAGCGTGGCATGGCACAATAGTCACTTCTCAACAGTGAGAGTTGAATTTAGCCATCAAAGTAATACTGGTTTTGAAAATGCTGATAATGACAACGTAATAACTTTACAATATGTAATGGCACTAGGAGCACATAATGCGCATCAATTTTAAACTACTTTTGAGTGGCGCTTTATTAACTTTGAGCCACAGTGCTTTCGCACAAATGAATATTTTTACGTGTGAACCAGAATATGCCGCCTTGGCAAAAGAATTGGCCCCTTCTGCGAAAATTTATTCTGCAACGACAGCGATGCAAGATCCACATCTTGTACAAGCACGTCCTAGCTTAATCGCTAAAATGCGCCAAGCTGATCTTGTCGTTTGTGCTGGCGCAGAGCTAGAGGTAGGTTGGTTGCCTATGTTACAAATGAAAGCAGCTAATTCTAAAGTACGAAATACTGATGAAGGTTTGTTTTTTGCCGCTGATCATGCAGAAACACTAGACAAAATGACAAATGTTGATCGCAGTATGGGTGATGTTCACCGTGCTGGAAATCCACATTTACATTTTTCACCAAAGCGTATGCTTGATATTGCAAAGGCACTTACCGATAAGTTAATTCAGCTAGATACAAAGCAAAGTGATTTGTATCAGCAGCAGTTATCAAGCTTTACGGCGAGATGGCAGTTAGCTATGAAAAAATGGCAGGAAAAATCGGCTCCGTTGAACGGCATGAAAGTTATTGCTTATCACTCAACGTTTCGTTATTTGTTTGCTTTCACTGGTATTGAGTCTGTTGCTGATTTAGAGCCTAAACCAGGGTTACCACCAACAAGTAGTCATCTTGCTCGCTTATTAAAGCAAGCCAATAGCGGTGATATTTCAGCTATTGTTTTGGCCTCTTATCAAGATCAACGTGGTGCAAAATGGTTAGCAGAAAAATCAAATTTACCTATTACAGTTCTACCTTTATCTGTAGGTGGCAATGAGCAGAGCAAAGATTTGTTCAGCCTTTATGACAGCGCGTTAGATTTATTAATCCAAATAAATAACACACAGAAAAGCTCGTGAAGACGATAGGTATTCTCTATGGATTATGAACTACTGACCATATTATTACCGGCACTTGCTGCCGGTATCTTAGTGCTTTCAACTCATGTTGTATTGGGTAAACAAGTTTTAAGACGTGGCATTATCTTTATAGACTTAGCGATAGCACAAATTGCCGCTTTAGGGGCAATTGTTGTACGTATGGATCATGATCTTGCTGAAATTGCTTATGCAACTGTTTGGGTACCTGGATTATTTGCTTTAGCTGGTGCAGGCATTATTGCTTTGTTAGCCAAGCACATGGCAGAAGAATTAGAAGCCATGATAGGTTGCTTCTATGTTTTATCAGCTGTAACGGCAATGTTGTTGCTGTCGAATGATCCACATGGTGGAGAATTACTTAAACAACTCATGTCGGGCCAAATCCTCTGGGTTAGTTGGCAGCAGTTATTATTACCCTCGATTGTTTACAGTGCTATTCTTGCATTAATACTATGTAAGCCTAAAGTGTTAGACGGAGCGTATTTCTATTTATTGTTCGCTATCGTAATAACATTATCGGTTGAGCTAGTTGGTGTTTATCTTGTTTTTAGTAGTTTGATATTACCCGCGCTTGCGATTAATAAGTTACAAGGTAAGCGAGTATTGTTTTGGGCATATGGTGTTGGTTTACTAGGTTATATATTAGGTTTGTACTTCTCAGCAAGCTTTGATTTACCAAGCGGTGCTGCCATAGTAGCCACTCTAGCTTTAAGTGCCATTGTGTTTAGGTTAGTAAATCGATTGGTTGTAAAAAGCCGCTAAGGTGATACGTTCAATAATAAAAAAGCCAGCATGTTAAGTGCTGGCTTTTTCAATTCTGAATATAGAAATAATATTTTAGCGAGCTAATTAGAAGCTATAAACTAACGTCATTGCTGTTTCAGTATTAAGGTTTTCTTTATCTTCATCAACGTCAGTATTGTAATCTACGGTAAAGCTAAACTTAAGTTGTAATGTTTCAAGTAACTTTGTAGCAATTGACGTTCTTGCTTTATAAGTACTGTTTGCATCAGACTTAGGTGCGTATTTAGCTACGAATAATTGCTTAAATAACACATGTTCATTTAATTCACGAGTATATAAAGCTTGTGCTTGAACAATAAAAGCGGTGTTTACTTCTTCAGGATCTGTATCAGTTGCACTTACCACATCGCGCTTAAAACCTGGACCAATATCAGCATCTAATGTTGTTTTTTCTGTTTCATACCAACGACGACCCCAACCAGCAGAGATTGAACTTTGGTTGTCAAAGCTACTAAAGCGGTCATCTTCATAAGAAGCATTACCGTAGATATAGTTAGGGCTTGCTTTATCAATTGTATAGTTAGTTTGACCGACTACAGTCCATTTTTGATCGCTAGTCTCAAAATGATCTTCGCCATTCTCATCTTCTTCTTCACTTTTCTTTACTAACAAGCCTAAATTTAAGGTTGATTTCCAAGCCGCTGCTTCATGAGTAAAGTCAAAACCTGCTTTAACATCTGCACTTTTTGTGTCACCAGTTTTAAAAAGCATGCCCAATTCTGCAGAGGCAGTATAGGGTGATTTAGCTTTTGGTGCAGTTGCTTCTTCTGCAGCAGCGATAAGTGGCATACAACAGATGGCAGCTGATAATAACTTATGATTCATTTTCTTCTTCCTTTCTTAAATGTAATGATAATTGTGGATAAGGGATTTCAATGCCGGCATCGTCGAGCGCAACTTTAATTTTTTCCAGTAAATCGCGATGCAATGGCCAGTAGTCGCCTGATGATACCCATGGACGAACAACAAAGTTCACTGAACTTTCGGCCAATTCTTGAACACCAATAACGACTTCTTTGTTCTTTAATACTAATTCATGCTCGTTAGTAATTTTTGTGAGTAATGCTTTAGTTTTTGCAAGATCTGCATCGTAACTTACACCAATAACTAAATCTAATCGGCGCTCAGGCTTAGTAGAAAAGTTAGTAATCGTGCTTGAGGTGATTTTTCCGTTTGGAATGATGACTGTTTTGTTATCGCCTGTTCTTAATTTTGTAGAAAAAACATGGATTTCTTCGACTATGCCTGTAACACCTGCAACATCAATAAAGTCACCACTTTTAAAAGGTTTTAATATAATAAGTAACACACCCGAAGCGAAATTAGATAAAGATCCTTGCAGTGCTAAGCCTATTGCCAAGCCAGCAGCACCAATAATAGCGACTAAAGATGTGGTGTTAAAACCTAAGTGGGAAATTGCTGCGATAATAACAATAATAAATAACGTACCGTAAAGTAAGCTACTTAAAAATGAGATTATAGTTTCATCCATGCCTCTAAGTCGCATGACTTTTACAACACCATCGCGAACCAAACTAGCAACAAGCTTACCGATGAAAACGATCGCCAAAGCAACGATTAATTTTACTGCAAAATCTATCAGCATTTGTTGATTTTCTATAAACCAGTGTTGAATTGTGTCCATTACGTAACCTGAGAATTTTTATGATGGAGGATTATAATGAACCTTAATTGAAATATCATTACATTGTTCAAAAATTAGCGATATTGTACCGTCGTTTAGTGTTTATTTAACGTTTTGGCTTCAAAAACAAAAAATCCGATGAAATATTATCATCGGACTTTTAGATTAACTTGGCAAAATAAGAGTACTTTGCGCTAGTAAGTGTTTACACCTATCAGGCTGAGTACCACTTTATTGTTTAATTATTGCGTCTAATTTACCCGTTGAATACTGGATAAACATGTTATCTAAAGAAATTGGTTTAATGCCTGAGGCATGGCCAACACTGCCGAATGCTTCATAACGCGCTTTACAAATATCATACATAGCTTGTGTTGAAGCTTTTAAAAATTTACGCGGATCAAATTCGCTAGGATTTTGCGCTAAAAATCGGCGAACAGCACCCGTTGAAGCTAAACGTAAATCAGTGTCGATGTTAATTTTACGCACACCGTTTTTAATGCCTTCTTGGATTTGCTCAACCGGTACACCATAAGTTTCTGGTATTTTACCGCCAAACTCATTAATAACCGCTAACCAGTCTTGTGGTACAGAAGAAGAACCGTGCATAACTAAATGAGTATTTGGAATACGGTTATGAATCGCTTTAATGCGATCAATAGCAAGTATGTCGCCTGTAGGTGGGCGAGTGAATTTATAAGCACCATGCGATGTGCCACACGCAATTGCTAAAGCATCAACTTGTGTTTTTTGTACGAAGTCAGCCGCTTCTTCTGGATCTGTTAACATTTGATCCATGGTTAGTTTACCAACTGCGCCAATACCGTCTTCTTCACCGGCTTCACCTGTTTCAAGTGAGCCCAAACAGCCTAGCTCTCCTTCAACTGAAACACCACAAGCGTGTGCCATTTCAACCGTACGACGAGTCACATCAACGTTATACTCATAACTAGCAGGTGTTTTACCATCGTCCATTAGAGAGCCGTCCATCATAACTGATGAAAATCCTAATTGTATTGAACGTTGACAAACGCTAGGTGAAGTACCGTGATCTTGATGCATTACCACTGGAATATGTGGGAACTCTTCAATTGCCGCTAAGATTAAGTGACGCAAAAAAGGAGCACCAGCGTAAGCGCGTGCTCCGGCAGAACCCTGAAGTATTACGGGGCTATTAGTATCGTTAGCAGCAAGCATAATTGCTCTTACTTGCTCCAAATTATTAACGTTAAAAGCTGGAATACCGTAACCATTTTCGGCGGCATGATCTAACATTTGGCGCATAGAAACTAAAGCCATGAATTAACTCCTGAGATTGATGATAGTGACAAAATTGATTTCAAATTTGATTTTAATAAAGTTTCATTGTGAAACTTAATTCTTTCATGTCGTAATTATATCAGAAGAATTTGGTGCTTTGCACGAGAAAAAATTACGTGAAAGTACTTAAAAAATAGCAATATTTTACAATTGTTTGATTTGTTTTTTTATTACTAAAATAACAGGGGGATAAAGGGGTTTTTATCGAAGATTACAACAATATTTATGTAATTTTACTACGGAATGTCATTGGTAAATATAATTTATTTTTAGAATAATGTTTTGTTGATGAATAATAATATACAGACAGTTTTATTCAGCACCTGTAAAAAAAGTTATCATTCTACATTCGGTTTTTCTTTCATTGCTATTCATATCACTATTGCTCAGTGGTCTGCTTCCACATTACATTTATAGCTATACCTTTATATAAGTTTTTATCAAAGAGCTGTATGTTGAATGGTTACTTTTATTGAATAACATTAATGTACTTTTTCGGTTTGCTTTAGAAGTTGTAAAACTAAATTTACTTGTTTTTTTGCATAAAAAAATAGCAGTGTATTCCTACACTGCTATTTCGTTGGTTATTCGTCTTGTGTAATACTGACTTATTTTTTAGCGCGAGCTTCTAAAATTGCTACAGCGGGTAATTTTTTGCCTTCTAAGAATTCAAGGAAAGCACCACCACCTGTTGAAATGTAAGAAACTTTATCTGCAATATCATATTTATCTACCGCAGCTAAGGTGTCACCACCACCAGCAATTGAAAATGCTTTGCTGTCGGCAATTGCGCGAGCGATAGTTTCTGTGCCTTGACCAAATTGGTCAAATTCAAATACGCCAACCGGGCCATTCCATACAACAGTGCCAGCATTAGCGATAATCTCTGCTAAGGCTTTAGCGCTTTGTGGACCAATATCAAAGATCATATCTGAGTCAGCAACGTCATTCACATTTTTAAGCGTAGCAACGGCTGTTTCAGAAAACTCTTGGCCAACAACAACATCGCTTGGTACTGGGATAGAGCCGTTATTGTCGTTAGCTTGTTTGGTTAAACGCTTGGCTTCGTCAACTAGATCAGCTTCGAATAGCGATTTTCCTACATTATGGCCTTGTGCGGCAATAAACGTATTAGCAATACCACCACCAACCACTAATTGATCAACAATGCCTGCTAATGAATCAAGTACAGTAAGCTTAGTTGAAACCTTTGAACCGCCAACTATGGCAACTAATGGGCGTGCAGGGTTATCAAGTGCTTGTGATAAAGCCGATAATTCTCCCGCTAATAATGGCCCAGCACAGGCAATAGGTGCATACTTTGCAACACCGTGCGTACTGGCTTGTGCGCGATGAGCAGTACCAAATGCGTCCATAACGAAAATGTCACATAAAGCGGCTAGCTTTTTAGATAAGGTATCATCGTTATTTTTTTCACCTGTATTAAAGCGAATGTTTTCAAAAATAACTAACTCGCCAATATTTACGTCTATACCGTCAAGGTAACTTTTAGCTAAACGTACAGGTACATTTAGCGCAGCACTAAGATAGTCGGCCACCGGCTGTAATGAAAACTCTTTATTGTATTCGCCTTCAGTCGGGCGACCTAAATGTGACATTACCATCACTTTAGCACCGCCTTCTAAAGCGTGTCTAAGTGTAGGTAGGGCAGCTCTTAAACGAGCGTCTGACGTTATTTTGCCGTCTTTAACTGGCACGTTTAAGTCTTCACGAATAAGCACACGCTGATTGTTTAATGCTAAATCGGTCATTTTGATTACTGACATGTTTATTTCCTGTTGGTAAAGGTTTAACTGTTAAGTAAATAATAAATAAATTTTTGCTTTAGTCATAACGAACTAACCTGCTTTCGCCATAGTATAGGCCGTATCTAATAAACGGTTTGCAAATCCCCATTCGTTATCACACCAAATAAGTAATTTAACTAAACGTTTGTGACTAACACGGGTTTGATTACCATCGACTATGCTTGAATGTGGATCGTGATTAAAGTCTATCGAAACCAATGGTTCAGTGGTGTAACCTAGAATACCTGCTAAACCATTATTTTGAGCGTCGATAATTGCTTGATTGATTTGTGCGATAGTAGCGTCACTTGATAAGTTTAAACTCAAGTCCATAGCGGTTACATTGATAGTAGGTACTCGCACTGCAATTGCTTCAAAGCGGCCAGCAAATTTTGGTAATATCCGCTCAATACCTGCGGCTAGTTTAGTATCAACCGGAATTATTGATTGGCTTGCTGCGCGCGAACGGCGTAAGTCAGGGTGATAAGCATCAATCACTTGCTGGTCATGCATAGAAGAATGAATAGTGGTAATGGCACCACTTTCAACACCAAAAGCTTTATCGAGAACTTGAATAACAGGTACCACACAATTGGTGGTACAAGAGCCGTTGGAAACCACTTTTTCAGCAGGTGAAAGTAATTGATGATTGATGCCGTAAATAATAGTGGCATCTAAGTCTTGCGAACCAGGATGCGAAAAAAGCACTTTTTTTGCACCTTGGTTAATATGTACTTGGCCGTCGGCTTGACTGCCATATTGCCCCGTGCAATCAATAACGATATCAACGTTATGTTGTTGCCACGGTAAATCACTTAAATCGGCTTCATGGCTTAACGCTATTTCATCACCTGCAATAAATAATTTTCCTTCACTTTGTTGTACTGAAAATGAAAAACGTCCATGCGTAGAATCGTATTTTAATAAATGTGCTATACCTTCAGGCTCAGCAAGTTCATTTATAGCAACGAGTTTAAAATCGATAGTTCTGCCATGTTCATACAATGCACGAACAACATTTCTGCCGATTCTTCCAAATCCATTTATTGCTATATTAATTGACATAATATGGGATCTTATTAGGTAAATTACCTAGAAAAGGAAATAGCCAGTTAATAAGTTATTAACTGGCTATGTATAACGTTTGGCAATAATAAACGTGATTAGTTTAAGCTATTCACCGTTTTTACTACGTTTTCAACAGTAAAACCAAAGTGTTCAAGTAGTACATTACCTGGCGCTGATTCGCCAAAGGTTGTCATACCAACAACTTTGCCACTCAAGCCAACATATTTATACCAAAAATCAGTATGCGCAGCTTCAATAGCCACACGCTTAGTTACTGAGGTTGGCAGAATAGATTCTTTGTATTCATTGTCTTGAACATCAAAAATATTAGTTGATGGCATAGAAACAACACGAACCTTATCACCTAAACTTTCAGCCGCTTTTAACGCTAAAGCTACTTCAGAGCCTGTAGCAATTAAAATAACGTCTGGTGTACCAACACTGTCTTTTAAGATGTAGCCACCTTTAGCAATATCAGTAACTTGAGTACTAGTACGGCTTAATGCTGGTAAACCTTGGCGTGAGAAAATTAATGATGTTGGCGCTTTTTGGCGCTCAACAGCGTTTTTCCATGCTACCGCTGACTCGGTTGCGTCAGCAGGGCGCCATGTCACCATGTTTGGTGTTGTACGTAAGTTGGTTAGTTGCTCAATGGGTTGATGTGTTGGACCATCTTCACCTTGACCAATTGAATCGTGGGTATACACAAAAATGTTTTGAATGCCCATTAATGCCGACATACGTACAGCGTTACGTGCGTATTCCATAAACATCATGAACGTAGCGCCGTAGTTAATAAAACCACCGTGCAAGGAAATACCGTTCATAATGCCGCTCATACCAAATTCACGTACACCGTAAAAAATGTAGTTACCGGCAGCGTCATCTTGAATACCTTTTGAACCAGACCAAAGTGTTAAGTTCGAACCGGCTAAATCGGCTGAGCCACCTAATAATTCTGGTAACATGGCACCAAATACTTCAATCGTATTTTGTGATGCTTTACGAGAAGCAACATTCTCAGCTTTTTCCTGACATTCTTGAATGTAGGCATTGGCTTTTTCTTCAAACTCTGCTGGTAACTCACCATTAATTACACGACGTTCATACTCTGCAGCTAATTCAGGGTGAGCAGCTTGGTAAGCGGAAAACTTATCATTCCAACTTGCTTGTTCAGTAGCGCCTTTTTCTTTTTGATCCCATTCAGCATAAATATCAGCAGGGATTTCAAATGGTGCATGTGACCAAGCAAGTTTTTCGCGTGTTGCTGCTATTTCTTCATCACCTAAAGGTGCACCATGACAATCATGTGTACCTTCTTTATTCGGAGAGCCAAAACCGATAATGGTTTTACAGCAAATCATTGAAGGTTTATCAGTAACTGATTTAGCTTCTGCTATAGCTGTTGCAATAGCTTCAGCGCTATGACCGTCAACACTAACTACATGCCAGCCGTATGCAGCAAAGCGAGCAGGGGTGTCATCAGTAAACCAGCCTTCAACTTCACCATCAATTGAAATGCCGTTGTCATCCCAAAATGCAATTAACTTGCCTAAACCAAGTGTTCCAGCTAATGAACAGGCTTCATGCGAAATACCTTCCATTAAACAACCGTCACCTAAAAATACATAAGTGTTGTGATCAACAATATCGTGCCCATCGCGGTTAAATTGTGCCGCTAATGTTTTTTCAGCAATTGCCATACCTACCGCATTTGAAACACCTGCGCCTAATGGGCCAGTGGTAGTTTCAACACCAGGTGTGTAACCATACTCTGGGTGACCAGGGGTTTTTGAATGTAGTTGGCGGAAGTTTTTCAACTCACCAATTGGTAGATCATAACCCGTTAAATGCAATAATGAATATATAAGCATTGAACCGTGGCCATTTGATAATATAAAGCGGTCACGATCTGCCCACTGTGGATCTGTAGGGTTATGCTTTAGAAAGTCACGCCATAGAACTTCAGCGATATCTGCCATGCCCATAGGGGCTCCAGGGTGTCCTGATTTAGCTTTTTGCACGGCATCCATGCTTAAAACTCGAATTGCATTGGCCAGTTGTTGACGCGACGGCATAATTGCTCCAATTATTGTAAGATTTGATGGGATATAATTGCACTTATTTTCACCTAGAGTGCCCCTTGACTGCAAATTTAATTAGCACTTTTCTGGCATTATTTTCAACTAAGTTATATTTATCGTCATTTACATGTGAAATGACCTGATTTAATTAATAAAATAATAACTGTTCATTTAATGGCGAAAATTTGGAAGCTTGCGAATAGATCTACGTTGTTATTAGTATTATCTTCATAAAAAACAAATATTGTTCAATTAATGAGCTTTTAGTTGAATATCTATATGAGTTGCTTTAATGTTAATGCGTTGTATTAATAATAATTAAAAAAAATACTACATAACACAGGATTAAAGAATGAATAGGTCGTCGTCAAGCGGAATTAAGCTGACTACGGTAATATTAGCGGTATTAATATTAGCAGTATCAGCTGTGTTGAGTTCAGGCTCAGCATCAGACGACAAGGAAGTTACAACAGAACAAAACAATTAAGAGCTTATCAATTAGCTCACTAAAACTACAAGCCTCGCATTGCGGGGCTTTTTTATGTACAGGATGTACGGTATGTCACGATCACATGGACGTGAAAGAGTGACATAAAACGATAATTATTGATCGTTTAAATATAATTCAATACTACTTATAAAAACAATTACTGGCGTCCCCTACAGGAATCGAACCTGTATCTAAGACTTAGGAGGTCCTCGTTCTATCCATTGAACTAAGGGGACTAAGCGCAAGTAATTTCATCACCAATACCCAGTATTAACTCACCTGAGTAATAAAGTGTTGCTTAAAGGCCAAGTATGCTACAACTTTTTTATTTATTTGTATTCAAAAAATTAATAAAATGAACATTAACAGAGGTTTAATTAATATAAATCGCATTAATTAATCCTCTTAGTTCATGAAATTCCAAACTTGATTGTTAGTATCTTACGGCTAAGTCATTTATTTGAATATTGTCTAGAATATGTTGCTCGGTCGTTGTTGCATGAGCACTATCTTGGCTAACAGAAGTAACAATAACTTTATAAGGACTAATATTAAACCCTGTATATGAGCGATTGTCATCACTCACAAAATTACTAAAGTGCAGTAAAGAAAACTCATCCCCTACTTGAACACCATGCCTTTTACCTAAGTTAAAAGTAATTGAATTGCCCTGAACTTGCACAATCCTTCCTTGTGTTGGCTGGCACATCATACTTTCATCGATGTCTTGCACCATATCATCCAAAGACATATTAATTTTTTGGCCATATTCACTTTGCCAAAAATTATGGCTAGTTACGTCAATATTCTTACGCTTGTCAAATGACCATGGGGCAGAATTTAAGTAATGTTTATCGAAAATTCTTTCGCCTGTCGTACCATCATGAACATAAAGTGAGATATTGAATTGTCTTTGGTAGATGTTACTTTGCCAAAACTGCCATTCATTGTTTTCATTGTCTGCCATCGAAAGATCTTGAATCTCAGAAAATAAAACATATTGGCTGTTTGACATGTTAGCTAACGACATAGCTAAGTTTTTTAAACTCTGTGTTTGTAAGCTTTGGTTATAGCGTGAAAATTCTGTTTTACTTTGTAAGGCAAGTTTGGTGTCTAAATAAATTCCTTTAAGTTTTATTTTGTTTGCTAACTTTTTAATCAAGGTTTTATCAATTGCGTAAATGTTGCCAATACTCGCTTGTTCACGATGCAGTATATTACTGCGAGTGAGCAACATAGATTTTTTATAGTCAGCAGCAAAGCATTTTTTTTCTTGTGGGAAAATATCAGCTCGAATAGTCACAGTAACAATATCATCGTTATAGCTTTCACTAATTAACTCTAATGAATTAACACTGCCACTAGCTCGAATACTGATTTGATCTTGGGTGAGTAGGCCATTAACAACTTGTTGTACACTTGACACTGAAGCACCTGCTACCAATAAAGCTTTTTTTAATGCATTCTGCACGGCTTGAGTTTTAGCCGATTTGTTATCACCATTTCTTATATTCGCAACACCTTGCGATTCGTACCATTGTCCAAAGCTAACGCTAGTATATAAAGCAAAACATAGGGTAATTAAACTTAAGCGCATAAATGTCTCTTTAAATAGGAAAACAATTTCTTTATTTAAATTATGCACTTTTTGTGCCCATTAATACGCTAACTATTAAGCTAAGTTATATATAAATTTAATACCGGAAGAACAAGTTATTATTAAACCAGTTTTGTCTATCCTATATTCATTCATTTAGTCGTACTTTTTTAGCACAAGAGCTAAATGCTTAATTGCTTTTCCTGCCTATTGATTAAGGTAAGTTATGTTTTAATTATAATATTGGCGCGGATCATGCTTTCATATTTATATTAATTTTATGATATTTGCATTAATTGGGGATAGCTCAATGAAAAACTGGCTTATAGCTCTACTAATACCAACGCTTATGGCGTGCACTGCTAAGACCAAAAATAATGATTTTTATGGTACAAAGTACACAGAGAAAAAGGAAATTGACAGTTATTCGCTACCTCGCCATGCGATTAACGATGTAGTTAAAGGGCTTGCCTACCAAATGCTAGAAAGTAGCTCATTTGTTAGTCCTAAAACCCCAATTGCAGTGGCATCTTTTGTAGATTTAAAAAATTTAGAGTCAACAAATTGGCTAGGTAATCAACTATCTGAAAGCTTTGTACATGAGATGCAACGACATGGCATGGTGGTTATAGATTTTAAAACTACCGGGCATATTCGCGTTACTGAAGAGGGCGATTATGTATTTAGCCGAGATTGGAAAGAGTTACCTGAACGACAAATAATTGACTATGTAGTTACTGGCACCATGATGCAGCAAGAATCTGGCGTATTAGTGAATGCTAGAATGATTGGTATGCAGTCACGCGTTGTTGTTGCAACAGCGCAATCTTTTATTCCGGCTTGGGTCGTTGGCGATGACTTTAAAAATGATGAAAATGTGCAAATTAAAGACGGCATGATCTTACGAGATAGTACTATGCTAGCTGACGATGCTCGTGCAATTGCTATACAAAAGTAAAGCACACTTGTCTAAAATAACAATAGCGAAGGTGAATATGAATACGTTACGCAATAATATCGCAGTTTTATTATGTGCTATAGTTTTGAGCGCATGTTCTACGGTGTTTGATCGACATGTTGAATGGCAAAACGTAAAGCCAGAGCAATTTCCAGTGTTAACAGCTATAGGTCAAGCACCTATAAGCTTGCAAAAATCAACAGATAAAACACAACGTATGTTAATGGCAATGAAAGCATCAAAAATCGCTGCTTATGCTGAGTTAGCCGAACAAGTTTATGGTCAAAGTATTGATGGCAAAACAACAATGTCGAATCTAGTTGTTGAAAACCAACAATTAAAAGCATCGGTGCAAGGTATTATTCGAGGTGCAAAAGTAGTTAAAAGTTACCCTGTTGGTGATAGTTACACAACGGAGTTAAGTTTAGACTTTAAAGATGTATACGAAATATATAATGCTTCTGCTAATCGTCAAAAAATTAGAAATATTAAGTATTATTAAAACCGTAAATTAATGTCGTAAACTAATATCGTAAAAATTCACTATAAAAAAACCAGCGAAAGCTGGTTTTTTTATAGTGAATTTTTAGCTTAAAATCTTTTATATCTGAACTTGAATCATTCAAGGTTATTAATTATTCAACCTGAATAGTTAAATACTAAGCTTTAATACCTAGGCTACTAAGTCCGCCTGAGGTTTTTCCTTTACTGTCATAGGTCATTGATGACTTATTGTGGTTTTCTAGTAACGAGGTTTTCATCCGCTCAACCGATAACTGTGATTGATGAATAATAAGGCCATTAATTTGGTTTTGCTTTTTACAGCGGACTAAAGATGCTTCAATATCGGCTAATTCTGAGTCGAAATTACCCGCTAACTTTTCTTGCTTGAAGTCAAAACTTTGTCCTATCGCATTGTCAATTTCTTGTATCGCGATAAGTAAATTATTTTTATCTGCGGTAATACTAATAAGTGCGTTAGGGTTTTGTTGTTGAAGTATTTCTTTCTCTGTATTTAATAACGTTTCTAGCTGCAGTAATTGTGATAACTGTTGAGAAACCAATTGCTGAGGTGTTATTTTTTCAGACACTTATTTACTCCATAAATTTAACGTACATGTTAGGTTAAATTTAGTTAAGTTCAAATTCAAAGCTAGCAATACTTGCTGCTAATTTTTCAGGATTAACTTTATAATCACCAGAAGCAATAGCATTTTTTAATTCAGCAATTTTTTTCTGATTTAGTACCGGTGATTCAGCTGCTTTTTTCTGCAACTCAGTCATCTGTTTTGCTTGCGCTGTAATAGACACCGAATCGCGAGGTGACAACTTTACTTGTTGCGATGCATTAGCATTTTCGCTAACTTGCTGTTTGGTTTGTACTTGTTGCTTTACTTGATTGGTGTTATTCAAGTTGTTGATATTAATAGCCATTATTGTATCCTACTTACAACAGTTATTGGTTTCTAACCTTTTATCGGCAAAATAGCAGAAAACTTAAGCAATTATTATAAATTAATTACCACTTGGTTAATAGCACTAACTTGACCTTGAACTATTCGCCCAGATTGTTTATTTCGTACTGCTATAATTTCACCTAAACTACCGTCATTTAATGCCACGCCAGCAGACTTAATTTCGAAGCTTTTAGATTTAGCAATAATATTAACCGGTGCATCTTTGCAAACAAAGCAAGTGTTTTTATTGGTTATAATACTGCCTTTAGATAAATTTCTTTTAATACGAGCACCGGTAACTAACTTAGCATCAGTCATCACTGTTCCGCGTATTTGGCTAGAGTCTTTAAATATAACTTCCATATTACTTTGATTAAGTAAAGTGCCTTTATTTACCCGCATGCGAGTCACCAAAACAGGCACTATTGTTTGAATTCTCACCGGAATATATAAATACCAAGAATCTTCGTCGGCACAAACAATTTTAACATTTACGTTTCTACCGTTATGGTTTTCAGGTATATTTGCCGTTAATGGTAGCAAACATGATTGCAATGAAATTCTGGGATCTATTTCAGATACTTCAACATTCAGCTTTCCTTGAGCAGGTATAGTTACGTTGCTTTCGACATGTTTTTTGATGAAGTTATAAATATATTCGCGATCAAATGTCATGGCTGAGCTAGTACTAACTATAGCGAAGTATATAAAGGGTATTGTTAAAAATATCTTAAATTGGCTCATAAATTCTTATTAACTGCTAGGGAAATGAAAATACTCGTCTACGCTTAATTTAGTTAACTCTATTTAAATTAACATGCAAAACGTCAAAGAATTTACGTTCTGCCTAGACAGTAGTCGTTTTAATGTTTGTACAATCAAGAATCGTGCCTTTGTTAGTTACATGGGCATATCAAAGAGGTTTCTTATGACAGGTATATTAGACTCAGTTAATCAGCGCACTCAATTAGTAGGTCAAAATAGATTAGAGCTGCTGCTATTTAAACTTATAGGTCGCCAACGCTTTGGTATTAACGTATTTAAAGTACGTGAAGTTATGCCATGCCCAAGATTGACGTTATTACCCAAACAAGACAAATATATTAAAGGGGTGGCGCATATTCGTGGTCAAACTATTTCGGTAATCGATTTAAGCAAAGCAACTGGTGGTCCTGAGATTGTTCAAACTGAGACTAGCTTTGTTATTATTGCCGAGTATAACCGTAGTGTGCAGGGTTTTCTTGTTGCAGGTGTTGAGCGTATTGTAACCCTTAGTTGGAAAGACATGATGCCACCGCCTGAAGGCGCTGGTAAGTCTAGTTACTTAACTGCGGTAACTGAAATTGACAACGAAATGGTGTCGATTCTTGATGTTGAAAAAATTCTAAATGAAATTAGTCCCATCTCGACTAATCTAAGTGAAGGTATTGCTGATTCTAGTGTTGGTGAAAAAATTGGTGAACGAGTTATCATGATTGCCGATGACTCTTCTGTAGCCCGAAATCAAGTTAAACGCTCGCTTGAACCCCTGGGGCTAACAATGCTGCTGGCAAAAAATGGCCAAGATGCATTAGAGCAATTAAGGCTAATTGCCGACGAGTGTCAGAATTGTATCACTGAAAAGGTGGCATTACTGATTTCTGATATCGAGATGCCAGAGATGGACGGTTACACATTAACATCTGAAGTTAAAAACAATGACAGATTAAAAGCAATGCCAGTTATATTACATACCTCGTTAAGTGGTGTTTTCAATAATGCTATGGTTGAAAAGGTAGGAGCTGAAGACTTTATCCCTAAATTTCATCCCGATGAGCTAGCTACAGCAGTTAAAAGGTGGTTAAAACATGATGAAGTTTCTTAAAATGTATTTACAGCTTTCTATTGAAGCGGGTTATTGCGAGTGGTAATTAATGAGATAGATAATAAAAGCTATGATCAGTTTCGTAGCTTTTTAGAGCAACAATGTGGCATCGTGTTAGGCGAAAATAAACAGTACTTGGTCAAAAGCCGACTAACACCTCTATTGCTAAAGTTTGACATTAGCTCATTATCAGCATTAGTTACGCAAACCCTTAACCCGGTAAATCGGCAATTAAGGGCGGCAGTTATTGACGCTATGACAACGAATGAAACGTTATGGTTTAGAGACGAATACCCATTTGAACTGCTAAAAAAACGTATTTTGGCAGAATTTAAAAATCAACGAACACCTTTAAGAATTTGGTCAGCAGCTAGCTCATCGGGACAAGAGCCCTATTCAATTGCTATGGCTATTTATGAATTTCAACAAAGTAATCCGGGGGCATTTCCTGGCGGTGTTCAAATTATTGGCACTGACATCTCCAACACTATGTTAGAACAATGCAAATATGCTCATTATGACAATTTAGCGTTGTCTAGAGGCTTATCAGCTGAGCGGAAAAGAAAGTTTTTTGAGACGAGCGAAAACGGCATGTTAAAGCTTAAAGATGTGATTAAAAACATGGTGAGTTTTCGTCAGCTGAACTTGTTAAATAGCTACAGTATAATGGGACGTTTTGATCTTGTGTTTTGTCGTAACGTATTGATTTACTTCTCACCTGAATTAAAATCAAAAATTATCTCTCAAATTCATGGCACTTTAAATAATGGCCGATATTTATTTTTAGGTGCCTCGGAATCACTTTCAGGTATCAGCCAAGATTTTAATATGCTCCGCTGTAGTCCAGGTATTATTTACCAAAAAAAGTAACCTCTCTGAATCTCTGGCATAAATCTTGAATAAATACCTTCATTCATATGGAGGTATTTTTTATGGCTATTAGTTTTGAAAAAGCATTTGGCATTTACCCGCAAAGTATACAGGTGAGTGCAGAACGCGCGGAGATTATTGCTGGCAATATTGCCAATGCCGATACACCCGGCTACAAAGCCAAAGGATTGGACTTCAAAGCCGCATTAGCGCAAGCAGCCTCAAAGCAACAAACGGGGATGACTCGTACTAACGAAAAACATTTTGATGTTCGTATGGAACTCAATAATGGTGTGGGTTTTCGCGTACCTGATCAAGCTGATACCGGTGACGGTAATAACGTAGATGTACAAGTGGAACGAAACTTGTATCTAGAAAACTCTATGAAATATCAAGCAAGCCTACAATTTCTGAACGGAAGTATTAAAGGCTTGAGAAAAGCAATTACTGGAGGGCAATAAAAATGAGCCTATTTAATGTATTTTCTATTTCTGGTTCTGGCATGAGCGCACAGTCTGTTCGCTTAAATACCACAGCGAGTAATATTGCTAATGCTGATAGTGTCAGCAGTAGTGTCGATCAAACATATCGTGCACGCCACCCAGTTTTTGCCGCCCAGATGCAAAAAGCTGCCGCCGGACAGAATGAGTCAGTAGGTGTGCAGGTACTTGGTGTTGTTGAAAGCAATAAGCCACTTAATGTTGAATATGCCCCTGACCATCCAATGGCTGACGGTGAAGGTTATATTTACAAGCCGAACGTCAATGTTATCGAAGAAATGACCAATATGATTTCTGCGTCTCGTTCATACCAAACCAATGTGCAAATAGCGGAGTCAGCAAAAAGTATGCTAACTAAAACGCTTGCACTTGGTCAACGCTAAGGTTAAATAGGAATTAACATGGAAACTGTATCTGGTTCTAGCCCATTAGACAATATTCGTTGGCAGCAAGACACATCAACTCCTGAGGCTGATGAAAATAGAGGTATGCTAACGCAAGCAGATTTCTTCGCGCTGCTTACCCAAGAATTGTCAAATCAAGATCCGACCAAGCCGGTTGAAAACAATGAGATGATTTCTCAGATGACCGCTTTCTCAACCACAGATGGCGTAACACAGTTAAACGACCAATTTACCAGCTTTGCAGCTTCGATGTCGTCTAGTCAAGCATTGCAAGCTTCATCACTTGTCGGACGCAGCGTGCTCGTTGAAGACAACGTGTTTGGTATGGAAGAAGGTCAATCAGTAAAAGGTAAATTGGTAACCGACCAACCAGCAAGTAATGTCAATATTTACGTTGAAAACGTTGCCGGTGAAATTATTCAAACCGTGCCAGTAGGTAGCGTAGCAGCAGGTGGATTTACCTTTACTTGGGACGGCAAAGGATCTAATGGCGAGCCTGCACCTGAAGGGGCATATCGCTTTCGTGTTGCCGGCTTAGTTGAAGGTAATACATCAGAATTGCAAGCGATGACTTATCGCAAAGTAGATAGTGTCACTTTGGCCGGAAGCGGCGGAAGTATTTTATTAAACCTTAATGGTGGCAGCACCATGAAACTTTCGGACGTAGTCGAAGTTTCTCAAGGTTAAGCAATCAGTTTTTTATAATGAGGTGAAATTATGTCATTTAATATAGCGTTGAGCGGATTAAACGCAGCTCAGAAAGATTTGAATGTAACATCCAACAACATAGCGAATGTAAACACTACTGGCTTTAAAGAATCACGTGCAGAGTTCGTCGACGTTTATGCGGCATCGCTTCTATCTTCGAGTAAAACTAAAGCAGGTAACGGTGTTTTGACGGCAGAAGTTGCACAGCAGTTTTCACAAGGTAGCATAAAGTTTACCAATAACTCGTTAGATTTGGCGATTACCGGCAACGGATTTTTTGCCACGGTATCTGAGTTAAATAGCTTAGAAACCTCATATACCCGAGCTGGTCAGTTTAAATTGAACCAAGACAACTTTATTGTTAACTCAGAAAGCGGGTATTTGTTGGGTTTTCCTGTTAATACCGATGGTACCTCATCTTCAGTCAGTTTAAGTACGGCTGAGCCTATTCGTATACCAACGGCTTCAGGTGCACCTCAAAAATCTTCAGAAGTTGATATAAGAATGAATTTACCTGCGGGTGATTCTTATATTTCAACAGCGCCAGGTAATTTTGATCCTGAAGACCCATTAACATTTAATAATTCAACATCAGTAACCATATTTGATTCCTTGGGTGATAGTCATATTATGACCTATTTCTTTGTTAAAGATGATCCGAGTGTAAACCCGAATGAGTGGATGGTTTTTGCTAGTGTTGATGGAAAACCTATTAATCTTGTCGACCCGGCAGGCGGAGGAACTAACCCTGTTGCGGGCACCGTATCAGGTCCGTTATCGCCAACTGGTTTGATTGGTGCTAGGTTACTATTTGATTCCTCAGGTGATTTTCAGTCTCAAATTCCGACTGCAGCTAATGGTGGCATTATTACTGAGGACTTTACTAACCATTTACCCAATGGCGCAGATACCTCACAAACGATCAAAATTGATTTTAATTTAGATCCCCTAGGACCTAATGCAAATGAACCAACACAGTTTGCTTCTAACTTTGAAGTCACCTCTTTACAACAAGATGGTTTAGCTGTTGGTCGATTAACCGGTATTGATATTGGTACTGATGGTTTAGTAAGAGCAAGCTATAGTAATGGAACTTCACAGCCATTATCACGAATTGCCATGGTAAACTTTGCCAATGAACAAGGTTTAAAACAAGTGGGTAACACTGCATGGAAAGAAAGTATTACTTCTGGTGAAGCGTTAGCGGGCGAGGGTGGTTCAGGTACCTTTGGTACGATAAACTCTTCAGCATTAGAGCAATCTAACGTTAACTTAACTTCAGAATTAATTGATTTAATCTCTGCTCAACGAAACTTTCAAGCGAACTCTCGTGCACTTGAGGTAGACAATCAATTAAACCAAACTATTCTACAAATTCGTTAGTTTTAACCGCGAATAGTTGAATAATACTCAGCGCTAATTTATTGTAATTACAATTAATTAGCCGAAAATAAAAAACCAGATAATCAATATTGATTTCTGGTTTTTTTATCTTTAAAAACGCTACATTCATGCCGTTCCCAACATTAAAAACTTCACAAGCATAAAGTCGCACAATAAATAACCGATTCATTTTGGCTTTAACATTACCCTTCTTAATTTTCTGGCACTTTATTTGCAACACATCAAATATGATTAATATTATGGGTGAATTTCATTATGGATAAGTTGCTGTATATCGCCATGAGTGGCGCGAAGCAAAACATGCAAGCCTTATCAGTGAATGCTAATAACCTCGCTAACGCCAAAACTACGGCCTTTAAGGCTGATTTAGCTAATGCTAGAGCAATGCAAGCTTTCGGTGAAGGTATGCCTACTCGAGTGTTTTCAATGATCGAACGAGCAGGCCAAAACTTTGACAGTGGTGCATTATTGAGTACCGGGCGTGATCTTGACCTCGCTATTCAAGGTCAAGGCTGGTTAACGGTACAAACTAAAGATGGCAGTGAAGCCTATACCCGTAATGGCCAATTAAAATTAAATGACAACGGCGCACTAGAAACCTCAAGAGGTGATTTAGTGATTGGCGATAGTGGGCCAATATTTTTACCCTTACCCATTAGTAAACTTAATATTTCTGCTGATGGCACCATTATGGTTCAGCCTGAGGGTGCGCCTAGTACTGTTCAAGATGAAGTCGGCAGAATTAAATTTGTTAACCCAGATAATCGCTTGCTAGAAAAAGGCAGTGATGGCTTATTTCGTCGTAAAGACGGCAACAATGAGCCGGCTGATGTCACGATAAAAGTAGCGAGTGGTTCATTAGAATCAAGCAACGTAAACCCTATTAGTGAAATGACCGATATGATCGCACTGCAACGTCAATTTGAAATGCAGTTGAAAATGATGAAAACCGCTGAAGAAATTGATGAAAGTGCAGCGTCATTATTGCGATCGTTATAAATAAAATATTTTGAGGTGATGTATGAACCCAGCATTATGGATTAGTAAAACAGGCTTAGATGCGCAAACAAAAGAAATTGCGGTTATATCTAACAACTTGGCGAACGCCAGTACTATTGGTTTTAAAAAGAGCCGCGCGGTATTTGAAGACTTACTTTATCAAAATATTAACCAACCAGGTGGTCGTTCAGCGCAAGATACTGAAATGCCGTCAGGGTTAATGTTAGGTGCAGGTACCAAAGTGGTAGCAACACAAAAAATTCATACCCAAGGTGACATGCTTAATACTGATAATGCATTGGATCTGATGATTCAAGGCGAAGGTATGTTTGAAATTTTAATGCCAGACGGCTCGTCTGCTTATTCACGCAACGGTCAATTTACCATGGACGAAGAAGGTAATATTGTTACGCCGGGCGCAGGTTATTTATTACAACCGCAAGTTACTGTGCCTGAAGATGCTTTAAGCATTATTGTTTCACAAGATGGTGAAGTTTCGGTCACTTTGCAAGGTCAAGCTGAACCTGCCGTAGTTGGACAAATTAATACCATTAATTTTATTAACCCAACAGGTTTAGAGCCAATTGGGCAAAACTTATACGTTGAAACATCAGTCAGTGGTGCGCCACAAGAAGGTGTTCCAGGCTTAGAAGGTTACGGCCTATTAGTGCAAGGTGCGCTAGAAACTTCCAATGTTAATACTACAGAAGAGTTAGTTAACCTGATTGAAAGTCAGCGTGTTTATGAAATGAACTCAAAAGTTATTTCTGCGGTTGACCAAATGCTTAGCTACATTAATCAGCAATTATAAAGTTGAGGAAGGTATCATGAACGGCAATATTCATTCGTTATTTTTTACCATAGTAAAGGTAAGCATAGTCGCTATATTGTTTACTGGCTGTGCCAGTGTTGAGCAGGCAAGAACATTGCCAAATGATCCTGATTTCGCACCCATTTTACCTGAAATGGAAGACGAACCATTAGTACCAACGGGATCACTTTTTAAGCTGAACTATGTTAATAATATTTATTCAGATTCTAAAGCGCACCGTGTTGGCGATATTATTTCTGTCATTTTGAGTGAAAGTACTCAATCACAAAAAAGTGCAAAAACTGAGTTATCCAAAGATAATAATGCGTCGCTAAGTCCTATTACTGGGTTTGGTGGAGCAGCAATAAATTTTGATAACAAGGCCATACAATTTGGCTATAACCAATCGTCTGACTTTTCAGGTGACTCTAAAGCAAATCAAGGTAACAGTTTATCTGGCAATATATCTGTGCATGTTTTACGTGTATTGCCAAATGGTAACTTGATGATCCGTGGTGAAAAATGGATGTCTCTAAATAATGGTGATGAGTTTATTCGCCTAACCGGTATTGTACGGTCACAAGATATTAGCTCAGGTAATACCGTTACCTCTAGCAAAGTTGCCAATGCACGTATTGAGTACGCAGGCACAGGAAGCTTTGCCGATGTTCAAGAACAAGGTTGGTTGTCTAAGTTTTTCAGTAGTTCATGGTGGCCAATTTAGTAGGAAAATATGATGAAAAAATATTTATATAGTTTCGTTTGTTTAACCGTATTGCTTTTTTTACCCGAAGCAAATGCTCAGCGTATTAAAGATTTAGCCGATGTGGCTGGTGTGCGAAGCAACCAACTTATTGGCTATGGCTTAGTGGTAGGTTTGCCTGGCACAGGCGAGCAAAGCCCTTTTACAGAACAAAGCTTTAAAACCATGCTTAGCAATTTTGGTATTACCATGCCAGCAAACTTAAAGCCTAAAATTAAGAATGTTGCAGCTGTGGCCGTACATGCTGAATTACCTGCGTTTTCAAAACCAGGTCAAAAAATTGATGTTACAGTTTCTTCAATGGGTAGTGCACAAAGCTTACGTGGCGGTACATTAATTCAAACGATATTAATGGGGCTTGATGGCAATGCTTATGCCGTTGCTCAAGGAAGCTTAATTGTAAGTGGTTTAGGTGCTGAAGGGCTCGATGGCTCAAAAGTCATTGCTAATACGCCAACGGTTGGACGAATTGCCAACGGTGCTATGGTGGAACGAGAAGTACTTTCGCCATTTACCTCTGGCGATCATATTACATTTAATCTCCACAATGCTGATTTTACTACCGCAAAACGACTTTCAGACACCATTAATAACTTAATTTCTGGCTCAGCACGCGCAATAGATGCTGCCTCAGTGCAAGTTACCGCCCCAAGAGATGCCGCTGATCGCGTTAGTTTTTTGTCAACCTTAGAAAACTTAGAGTTTGAACCGGGCTCACCGTCAGCAAAAATTATTGTTAATTCACGTACTGGTACCATTGTTATTGGTGCTGATGTGCGTTTACTGCCTGCAGCAATAACTCATGGCGGTATTACAGTTACCATTAATGAGATTGAAGCGGTTTCGCAGCCTAACGCTTTTGCAGCAGGCGAAACGGTGGCAACGAATCAATCCATTATTGACGTTAAACAAGACGATTCACGTATGTTTGTTTTTGACCCCGGTGTCACTTTAGATGCATTAGTACGGGCGATAAACCAAGTTGGTGCTGGCCCTGGTGATGTTATGGCCATACTCGAAGCGTTAGATCAAGCTGGCGCATTACGTGGGAATTTGATCATTATTTAATGATCAATGGAGTTACTATGACAACACGTATTGCAGATGCACAAAACTTTTTAGACATAAACGGCTTAAACTCGATTCGTCAAGACGCTAAGTCGGGTGATAGTGCCAGCAAAAAAGATGCATTAGAACAAGCTGCAAAGCAGTTTGAAGCTATTTTTATGCAAATGCTGATGAAAAGCATGCGTAAAGCGCAAGCCGTGTTAGAGGCAGACAGCCCGCTGAACTCTGAGTCAACCAAATTCTATCGTGACATGCATGACCAACAAATGTCGCTCGAACTATCTAATAATGGCGCTTTAGGTCTTGCACCGTTAATTGTTCGCCAACTTGGTGGCGACAGTGAAAACTTTACGCCTCATACAATATTACGTAGTGACGGCAACCTGGATAGTCGCGGCAGTGTTCGCATTAGCGAACCTTCACTGATAAGTGCTAATAGCTTAGTCAAAGATTCGTCAGCGGATCAGGATCCTAATAAAGATTGTCAAACAAATGGCTCAATCGCAGCCCAAGCTTCGAGTATGTTGCTAAGCCCTGCATTTAAAGAGCCAAAAGATTTTGTTACTGCCTTAACAGCCGACGCTAAACGCGTGCAAGACAAAATTAATGTACCATTTGAAGTGGTTATTGCCCAAGCCGCACTAGAAACTGGTTGGGGCCAAAAAATTATCAAAACTGATTCAGGTGAGAGTTCGAATAATTTATTTAATATTAAAGCTGATAGCCGTTGGGCTGGTGAGAAAACCCATAAAGAAACCTTAGAGTTTGAAAACGGCGCCATGGTGAAAAAACGTGAGCCGTTTAGGGTGTATGAGTCTATTGGTCAAAGTGTTAATGATTACTTGAATTTACTCACTCAAAGTGATCGTTATCAAGGTGCATTAGAAAAATCTACAGATGTGGAGCAATTTTTGCATAACCTACAAAGTGCTGGTTATGCTACCGACCCTGATTACGCTAAAAAGATAATGGGAACACTTCGGACAGTAACTGGCTTATTAAATAAATAAGTTCATCGGTAATTACACTGTTGAAATTAAGGTTACTGTAGGAGTTTAGGTCATGTCGATTAATCTGTATCAAACTGGTGTAAGTGGTTTACTGTCCGCGCAGCAACAGTTAGCGACTACAGGAAATAACATTGCTAACGTAAATACCGAAGGTTATACCCGTCAGCGTACTGAACAGGTTGCAGCGGTTGGCAATTATAACGGTGGTAACTTTGTTGGCTCGGGTACATATGTACAAGACATAACACGCCTCTACGATCAATTTTCCTATAAAGAACAATTACTCAACAAAAGTAACTTGGGTAATGCTGATTCCATTAGTGTAGATCTTAACCAATTAAACGAAATAATGTCATTCTCAACTGAGGCTATCAGAGGATCACTTGATCGTTTTTATCAAGCGGTTAATGGCATCGCTGACAATCCAAATGATATTGGTTTACGTAATATCGCTCTTAGTCAAGCTAATGTATTATCAAAAGATTTTAATAGTTTAAATAATAATTTCGATCAGCTTGAAAAGTCGACTAACGGCGAAATAGAGCAAATGGCGAGCAAAATATCGCAAATATCGCTTGATTTAGCGAAAATTAACGAACAAATATTACAAAATAAAGATTTAAACCTAACTGGCCAGCCTAATAGTCTATTAGATAAACGCGATCAACTGGTTAATCAATTGGGTGAATATACCTCAGTTAGTACCATTGAAGATACTTATGGCGTTATGACGGTGATGATCGGTAATGGCGCAACACTCGTAGCCGGTATTACGCCTTTAACGGTGAGTGTTGAGGCTGGAAATCCGGATCCATTACAAACAAAATTACAATTAAATAGTCGCAATGGCAAAGTCGCACTAGATGCTACTAAACTCGGTGGAGCTATTGCCGCTAAAATAGAATATCGAGACGAGCATGTGGCTAATGCGCGCAGCGAACTGAATCGTTTAGCTATGGCTGTTTCACAAACATTAAATCAATCGCAAGCCAAAGGACTAGATTTAAATGCTAAACAAGGTTTAGATATTTTTACTGATATCAATGCGACTAATCTACAAAACTCTCGGGTATTAGCCTCGTCAAAAAATTCTGGCAACGTTGAAGCGGGTTTAACAATTACTGACGTTTCATTAGTCCCAACTAATGAATTTACCATTAAGTATGATGGCACAGATTACATAATGACTAATCCTCGAGATGGCTCTACAACGACTTTGGTTGCTTCGTCTCCTGGTGTTTATCCAACAGACTTTGGCTTTGAATTTAAAGTTAACTCAGGCACACCAATTGCTGACGACAGCTTTACTCTTCGACCAACAGAAAATAGCGCTGCATTAATGCAGGTAACGCTTACCGATCCTAAAGGCATTGCAGCAAGCTCTGCTATTGAGGTTGAGGCGGATGATAACAACATCAGTAATGGCGCTGTAAGTATTATTAATGTCACAGACCCAGAAGTTGCTCGCTCTTTTACCAAAGGTACCAATGCAAGTTTAACGGTCGATGTTTATGAAAGTGTGCCAGGCACGTTTAATTATCGAGTTTACGACGCGGCTAATCCACCACCGGCAGCGACATTGGCCAGTGGTAGCTTTGCAGCGGGCGCAACAGCTGTTATTGATATGCCACCTTCACCAGCCACCACCGCTTTTCAAATTGAAATAGCAGGTTTGCCAGTGGGGCAAGGGGCATTAGCCCGTGAGAAATTTACCGTATCAGACGCTTTTGGCTCAGGTAACGCCAGTAATGCATCCCAAATGGCAGCAACGCAAGAGCAGCAAATTCTTGGTGGCGGCAAACAAACATTTAGTCAAGCATTAGCTACGTCAACAGCTGAAGTTGGGTCGAGCGCAAGTTCTGCAGAACTTGTGGCTAATACAGCACAGGCGTTGTTTACCCAAGCATATAACCGTAATCAATCTAAGTCAGGGGTAAATCTTGATGAAGAAGCAGCAAATTTATTGAAATACCAACAAGCCTACCAAGCGTCGTCACAGATAATATCAGTGGCAAATACCATTTTTGATACCTTATTAGCAGCTACTAGATAGGAGTTATTATGCGCGTTTCTACAGCACAATTTTATATTCAAAGTGGTTTGCAGATGTCTAATCAGCAGGCCAGCGTTAACGAGCAAGTTAATAATATTTCCATTGGCAAGCGCGTTGTTACAGCAAAAGATGATGCTGTAGCTTTTGGTACGTTAGCAGGTTATAAAAATGATCTTGCCAGTATTGATAAGTACCAACGTAATATTACTCAAGCAGAAAATAAAAATAGTTTAATCGATACTACGTTGGCGAATGCTGAAGGTATTATGAATGAATTAAAAGATTTAATGCTGCAAGCCAATAATGGTGTGTACACAGCTGATGACCTTGCTTCTATTGGTCAGCAGGCTAGCCAAAGCTTACAGCAAATACTTGATATTGCTAATACCAAAGATGCATCGGGTGGTTATGTTTTTGCAGGTTACCAAATTGATGATGCACCATTTGTGCAACAAACAGATAATTCGGTGAACTATCGCGGCGATAATGGTGTTAGAGAGCTGCAAATAGCAAAGAACGTTTCAATTGCCACTAACCAAAGTGGTGAACAAGTCTTTCAAAAAGTACCAAATGCTATTGGTGACTTTTCAGCGACATACAATACGAATAACTCAGGTATAGGTGTTGAACGCGCGGTAGTCGCCGATGCAAGTGTTTATGATAGCACTGCTAACCCAGCCAACTTTACTTTTGAGTTTATTTCGGCAACTGAGCTCACTATTACCGATGGCGCCTCTAACGTTACTTCTATTACCGGCTACACACCAGGGCAAACCATTGCCTTTAACGGTATAGAAGTAAAGCTAAACGGCAATCCATTGCCGGGTGATAAATTCACATTAAAACCTGAGCAAGATATAAGTGTTTTTGACAATATTAAATCAGCTATAGATTGGATTGCTAATAAAGCAAGCGCTGGCGATGACCCACAAGTACAGGTTGATTTTAATCAAATTATTGAGCAATTAAGCGACTCAATGAACTACTTAACGTCGCGTCGAGCAGAGTCAGGTATTAATTTACAAGTTATAGATCGTCAAAAAAGTAATCATTTAGATACTGAACTCTATTTGTCGTCAGGTCGTTCGTCTATTGAAGATTTAGATTTTGCCAAGGCAATATCTGTATTTGAACAGTCGCAAGTCGCGCTACAAGCCGCACAGCAAACCTTTACTCAGGTACAGGGGTTAAATTTATTTAATTATATTCGATAAAAATTTGTGTTTTTTCTGTTTATATTGAGGATATATATCGAGTTGGTTAATTTTGGTACAGATGTTGCTTTTATCTAATCAGTAAAACTTAAAATTGGCGTTATAAGGGGTAATCCTTAATCGCAAAACTGGCTGTTAAGGCCAATGAAGTCCAAATACATTGCATTAGTTGTTTTAGTAATAAATTCGCAATTAAAGGTATGGGCTGAAATAAACAGTGTTGGAAGTTTGAATAAATCAACTAACGCAAAACAATGTAAAAGATAAATTAAATTTCTAGGAGTCTATCATGGCCTTATCAGTAGTAACTAACACGTCATCATTGAATGCTCAACGTAACTTAACTAAGTCTGGTAATGGTTTAGCAGTTTCAATGGAACGTTTATCATCAGGTATGCGTATTAATAGTGCTAAAGATGATGCGGCAGGTTTGCAAATATCAAATCGCTTAACCTCGCAAATTAACGGTTTAGGTGTTGCTCAACGTAACGCGAACGACGGTATTTCAATGGCACAAACTGCTGAAGGTGCTATGCAAGCCTCAACAGAAATATTGCAACGTATGCGTGATTTAGCATTGCAAGCGGCGAATGGGTCAAACTCAGCAGTCGACCGTGAATCACTGCAAAAAGAAGTTTCAGCATTGCAAACAGAACTAACTAGGATTGCCGATACAACTAAGTTTGGTGATCAAACCTTGCTTGATGGGACCTTCGGTACAAAAAGTTTCCAGGTTGGTGCTAATGCTAATGAAATAATTGATATGACCTTATCAAGTATTAAAGCATCTGACTTAGGAGCTGTATCTGGGCAAAGTTTAGCTATTACTGGTTTTGATAATACTGTTGTTGGTGCTACAACTGAGACTTTATCTTTTGCTGTTACAACAGCGTCTGGTACCAATACTGTTACTTTTGGTATTGCTGTAGGGCAAGGTACTGACGATTTAATTGATGCAGTAAACGATAACGTAGGCGCTTTAGGTATTCGTGCTATCACAGATGGTTCAGGCTCAATTACTTTTTCATCAACTAATGAAGTAACTGCAGTTACTGCAAGTAGTAGTGTTGCAGGCGATGCTGGCATTTTTAATACTACTCCTGGTGCAGGTACATTAGGTGGTGCGGACACAGCAACAGGTGGTACAGCTGTAAATGCCATTAATGTTAGTGGTGCAACTGGCGCTGGCGCCCAATCTGCACTTGAGTCAATTGATGCTGCATTAAAACAAATTGATGAACAACGAGCTGACTTGGGTGCACTTCAAAACCGATTTGGTTATACCATTAGTAACCTTGCTAACATTCAAGAAAATGTTTCAGCATCGCGTAGCCGCATTCAAGATACTGACTTTGCGGTAGAAACCGCTAATTTAACCAAAAACCAAATACTACAACAAGCAGGCACATCAATTTTAGCGCAGGCTAACCAAATACCTCAAGCAGCAATTAGTCTACTTGGTGGTTAATATATTTAGCTCACTACTAAGCCATTACTTTTAAGTAATGGCTTTTTTGTTTTTAAATGTAAAAATGAAGTGTTTTTTCCATGACACGAAATTAAATCAGTCTTGATGGCATTAACTTTATTTAAAAATTTTAAACTAATTAAACTTTCTACGAAGAACTAAAATACTAATTTGATAGTCTAATGGAAAGTACTAATAGAAAGTACTAATAGAAAGTACTAATGCCAATTGAGGGCTTTGTCTAATAAAACGAAATGACAGTTCTTTATATCTATACATATTGTTTTTAACCATTTTAATTTACCTTGCCACCTAATTTCGCTTAAATCAGTATAATTTAAGGTTAGTTTGAGGCTAGCTTAAGTTATTGATGTAAAATGTTTTTTTTGTTTTATTTTGACCTTTTTTAGATTTTTTCATAAAAAGATTAAAGTAATATTATGGTCTGCCGTTAAAGTAATTAGCACGGGGCCTAATCAATAAAATTAACGCTCCGAAGTTTAAAATTAACAATATATTATTTTGTACTTAGGAGTTCTATCATGGCTTTATCAGTAATTACTAACACTTCATCATTGAATGCACAACGTAACTTGTCTAACTCAAGTAATAACTTAGCTACTTCAATGGAACGTTTATCATCAGGTATGCGCATTAACAGTGCTAAAGATGATGCGGCTGGTCTACAAATTTCGAACCGTTTAACATCACAAATTAATGGTTTAGGTGTTGCTCAACGTAATGCTAACGACGGTATTTCAATGGCGCAAACTGCTGAAGGTGCAATGCAAGCATCTACAGACATTTTACAACGTATGCGTGATTTAGCACTACAAGCGGCTAACGGTTCAAACTCAGCAGCCGATCGTGATGCATTGCAAAAAGAAGTGACCTCATTAAACACAGAATTAACACGAATTGCGGATACTACTAGCTTTGGTGACCAAAAATTATTAGATGGTACTTTTACCGCTAAAAGTTTCCAAGTTGGTGCTAACGCTAATGAAACAATCGATTTGAGTTTATCAAGTATTAAAGCGACTGATTTAGGTACTGTATCTGGTCAAAGTCTTACTCTAGCGAGTTTTGATAATACTGTTGTAGGTGCTGCTGCTGAAACACTAACCTTTGAAGTTGCAACTGCATCGGGTACTAGCTCGGTATCTTTCGACATTGGTGTTGGTCAAGGTACAGATGACTTAATTGATGCAGTAAATGAGAATGTAGGTGGTTTAGGTGTTCGTGCTATTTCTGATGGTTCAGGTTCAATTACTTTTACCTCAACAAATGAAGTAACAGCTGTTACTGCAAGTAGTAGTGTTGCAGGCGATGCCGGTATTTTTCTTACTGCTGGTAGCACAGGCACTCTAGGCGGCGCAGACACTGCGACTGGTGGTACATCTGTAAATTCAATTAACATTAGTGGCTCAGATGGTACTGGGGCACAAACTGCACTTGCTTCAATCGATGCAGCTTTAAAGCAAATTGATGAGCAACGTTCAGACTTGGGTGCGCTTCAGAACAGATTTGGCTACACGATTAGTAACCTTGCTAACATCCAAGAAAATGTTTCAGCGTCACGTAGTCGTATACAAGATACTGACTTTGCAGTAGAAACAGCTAACTTGACTAAAAACCAAATATTGCAACAAGCAGGTACGTCAATATTGTCACAAGCTAACCAGTTACCACAAGCCGCATTAAGCTTGTTAGGTTAAGCCTCTAAGTGACACTAACATAAGTACTATGTTAGTAGCATAAACTAAGGAAGGGGCATAATACCTCTTCCTTTTTGTGTTTTTATAGTTAATGAAGTTTGCACCTTAAACAGTATTGATAATCGTAATTAAATTAATGCTTTAAGGTGATAAGGGAGTCAAATATGATTTTAGCTAACACCACCGATAGTAGTATTAATGCCAATAATTCATCAACAGTTGAATTAGTTAATGGCAATACTGAACGTACAACTTCAGAAAATAAAAGTGTTGATAACTTGCAAAAAAATGCCACAACTATAGGCACTTCCATTGCAGAAGAACAAAAATCCGTGAGTACCAGTGAAACGAATAAAGCGGAGAAAATGACATCTGAACAATTAAATAAAGTGGCGCAGCAATTGCAAGATTTTATGGGTGAAATGAACAGAAGTTTAGAGTTTATTGTCGATGAAGATTCAGGTCGAGATGTTATTAAAGTACTAGACAAGGACACTGGCGATTTAATTAAGCAGTATCCGTCAGAAGAAGTTTTGTCTATTATCTCAAAACTATCGAATGCTTCAGGTAGTTTAATTGATACAGAAATTTAGTCTCTATTAAAATATAAACTAAAACATAAATTTAAACGTAGATTAAAAGTGGTTATTTATTAGGTATACTGTTAACTAGCGCTTACAGCAACATATTTGGTGAAATTATGGTAGATATAGCATTTACAGGTATAGGTTCAGGTCTTCAGGTAACTGAGATTGTTGATGCGATTGTTGGCGCTGAACGTGCGCCATTTGAAAATCGACTAGTTACTAGACAAGCAGCAATAACAACTGATATTTCTGCTGTTGGCTCTTTAAAAGGCGCCCTAGAAGCTGTTGCTGACTCTATTGAAAATTTAGCCAGCGCAGATAAATATCAACAACGAGTTACCAGTGGCTCTGATAATTTTATTTCACTCAGTAGTAATAAAAATGCTGAAGTTGGTAGCTATTCAATTAATGTAGATAAAATCGCCACCTCTCATAAATTAGTTTCAGATGCATTTGTAAGTAGTGAAGCTGTCGGCGAAGGGGTTATGACTTTTACGTCAGGTAGCGAGAGCTTTGATATTAGTGTATCGGATACTGCCACGCTTAATGACATTCGTAACTCGATAAACGACAGTATTGAAAATACATCTATTTCAGCCACAATTATTACTGACGATAATGGTCAACATCTTGTTTTAACAAGTAAAGAAACAGGCCTTGCGAATGAAATAAGGGTATCTGTTGCTGAAGTAGCCCAGCCGGGCGATCTATTTGGTCCTAATAATACAGACAAAGTTGGCCTGTCGCGTTTAGCTTACGACACGGGTGCGTTAAACTTATCTGAGATACGTGAAGCAGAAGATGCCCAAATAACTATTGATGGTACGTTAGTTGTTAGTAGTAGTACTAATGAATTTGTCGATGCTATTGATGGAATAACCATTACTGCTACGCAGGTACATGACGTGGATGATGCGCCAAGCATTGCTACCACGAGTGAAAATAATAGTAATATAAAGCTAGGTTTAGAAGAGTTCGTCAATAGTTATAATGCGCTGGTTGACCTGAGCAAACAGCTCGGTCAGTCTGGCGAAAGTGCGGCAGGCCCACTAGCTGGTGACTCGCTTTTACGTGGTGTTATGAGTAAACTACGTCAAGAATTAAGTAGCTCTTTTTCAAGTGTAGGTGGTGAAAGCTTAACCTTAAACCAGTTAGGAGTGCGCTCAGATCGCTATGGTAAATTTGAACTAGATACTGATGATTTAGACGAACAAATAGCATTAAATGTTGATGCAGTGCAAAACTTTTTTGTAGGTACAGATGAAGTTCCAGGTTTTGCCGCCTCGCTTAAAACACTCACTGAATTTTACACAGAATCTGACGGTATTATTCAAGGGCGAATAGACAGTAAAAACAGTCAACTTTCAAAACTAGATGATGAAAGAGAAGCTTTTACCAGAAGAATAGATGCTTTAGAAGCTCGGCTTTATTCGCAGTATAACGCGATGGATTTATTGGTTGCGAATTTAAATGCGACTAGCAGTTACTTGCAGCAGCAGCTTGATAACTTACCAAGTGTAGTTAGAGAGTCTAACTAAGTAAAAAATTAAAGCCACTGAGTCACCCTATAATAATGGCGACTTAATAAAAAATCGTTTTAACGCTTAAGTTAAAACGATTTTTTTATTTTAGCCGAATGGCTTTTACTATATGAATAGTTTTAAGCTTTATTTGGTTTTAACTTCTTGTGCAGACAATCGGGGGGGATTAAAATTGGGTAAGTAATAAGTGCTATAGTTTTTGGTATAAATTGATAGCTTTTCTGTTTTTCTTTAGCTGTAAAATTTCTGATTTTGCTGAACGTTGAGTACTATTTACTTTGTTAACAAGTTGGTTGTCGAGGTTGGCTAATGTTTGAAGTTTTAGCGCATGTAATTGCAACTCTTCAGCAGTAAAACTTTCAAATAACTGATATATACTTTTTTCTCTTTGAGCGATTAAACTCAACAAGTTTGCTGTTTCAGGTGATGTTTCATCCGCTGTGTTATTTAATGCTAATTTGGCACTTTCATCTTCAATACCTGAGGTATCTAAAAGCGTTAACAGCAGTTCAGATACTTCAATAACTTCGTCTATAATTTCAACTGCGGATAACGCCACTAAAAGCTTACCTTGTCTTGATTATCAAGTGGAATATTATCCCAACCTGACTTAATTGGAATTAATATTTGTGCTATTTCATTAAGTTTATCAATGTCGTTATCTATACTAGCTGCCAGTAATTGCTCTGAGCAATAAAGATAGATAGAGGCTAAGTTATTAGATATTTCGCCACCTTGTTTAAAATCAAGCGAAGACTCTAGTACGCCAATAATAGCAATAGCGTTTGATAGTTCAGCACCTTTTTTTGCGTAATCTTTTTGGGCAATAGCACCTTTGGCAGTAGCAATGTTATCAAGCAATTTTTGAAATAACAGCGCAACTAGCTGATAAGGCGAAGCTTCTTGAGCACTACTTTTATTTACTTGTTGATATTTTTTTAATGACGCATGAGTCATAGATATCTCCAGTATTAATACAATAACGTTATTATACTAAAATACACTAAATTTGAAATTACAGACGATAAATTATACTAATGCTTGATTGTTAATAGTAACGGCAAAGCCTTCATTTTTAGCTTTTGCGTATGCACTTTGTAACACTTGGTGCTCAATCACATTTGGATCGTCAATTATGCCGTTATTAGTCACTTCAATATTGTCCCAGCCACGTGTAACCAGGTAATCTTCTATTTGTGTTAACTGATCTTCTAATGGCATATTTAATGAGAACATATTGAATTCATATCTGTCGCCTTTGTTTAAGTGATCAGTTGCTTTCATCAACTCGGCTGTACCGTTAATAATTAACATAGCGTAATCCTATTTTATTTAGCTTTTACTATAAGTATGCGTTTAAAGGTTAATTTAAACATAGTATTTTTGATAAGCGTATTTCATGCCAGTTTTAATTTTAGTTCAATAACTATAAGTAGTTTGTTGAAATATATACATTTACTCTTTATCTCATGTTGAATCTTAAATCAATATTCATACTATTTAGACTTACTTGATTAAGTTGTTATTTTTTTGACGTTATTAAAAACATGATTTGTTTTATCCTCACTTAAAAAGTTTAACGCACTATTGGTATTTATCGCCTATATCCGTTTATATCGGCAAGTGGTAATATTTCTTGAACTGACAATAAAATGACACAACAGTGTCAATTTATTGTTGATTAATAGCACCAGCAAGTTAATAATAAAGAAATATGATATAAATCAATACTTGTCAGGGCGCGTTGTAGTTATTTATTAAGCGTTACTTATCAGGACTCTTTTTAAAGATATTTTTTAATCTAGCTTTAAAGAATAATAGTCACGACCTAACATTAGCTAAGGGCATAACATGCAAGGGCAAAAACATATTCTAGTTGTCGATAACGACGCTGCCAGACGCCATCAAATAGAAACTGTTTTAGCTTTTGTTGGTGAGCACTTTTATATTTTTTCAGAAGATGAAGTTGATCAACACTTAGCAGACTTAACTAATGTACTAACTGTTATTTTATGTGGTGATATTACTGAAAAGCTACAAGAAATTATTAAATCACACCCAACATTTCCGTTTATTTATCATGATATTTTCGATAAAAAGCAGCTCAATGGTTACGTCAATGTTATTGGCGAACTCACTACGCCACTGAATTATGCCCAATTAACAGAGCTTATACACCATAGTCACCAATACCATAATAACTTACCATCTAAACGTGGTGTAAATGGTCCTAGCTCACTATTTCGTTCGTTAGTGGGTACTAGTGAACCTATGCAACAAGTGCGATTTTTAATTGAACAAGTAGCGAGTACCGCGGCTAATGTGCTTATTTTAGGAGAGTCAGGCACCGGTAAAGAAGTTGTTGCACGAAATATTCATAATTTATCAGATCGAAGCAAAGGGCCGTTTGTACCGGTAAACTGTGGCGCAATACCTGCTGAATTATTAGAAAGTGAGTTGTTCGGACACGAAAAAGGCGCCTTTACGGGGGCTATTTCTACGCGAAAAGGGCGCTTTGAAATGGCTGAAGGCGGCACGTTATTTCTTGATGAAATTGGTGATATGCCACAACCAATGCAAGTAAAATTATTACGTGTATTACAAGAAAGAACCTTTGAGCGCGTTGGCGGTGCTAAAAGTATAAAAGCCAATGTGCGTATTGTTGCCGCGACGCATCAACACCTTGAAGACATGATTAAAACGAACGATTTTCGTGAAGACTTATACTACAGGTTAAATGTTTTTCCCATTGAAACACCGGCGCTAAGAGAGCGCAAAGAAGATATTCCTTTATTGCTAAAAGAACTTATCTCAAGGTTTTCAGACGAACAAGGACATTCGGTTCGCTTTACTGACAAAGCTATTGAATCGCTGCAAGAACACCCTTGGGCAGGTAATGTTCGTGAACTGTCTAACTTAATTGAGCGTATGATTATTATGTACGGCGAACAAGTGGTTAACGTTGGCGAGTTACCGCTTAAGTATCGCCATTTAGATGTTGAAGATTATCAACCTGAGTATCCAGAAGAGTTACAAGAGCGCGAAGCAATTAATGAATTATTTGCAGGTTTTGACTATGATGACGACGAAGATGATGAGAATGATGAAACTAATGTTGAAGAAGTTGGGCTAAGCAATGGAAATACTGTTGATGTGCTGCCAACTGATGGCCTAAATTTAAAAGACTATTTAGCAGATTTAGAAGTATCATTAATCGTACAAGCATTAGATAAAAATGATTGGGTTGTTGCTCGTTCTGCCGAACTCTTAGATATGCGCCGTACTACGCTAGTTGAAAAAATGCGTAAATATAACCTTCAAAAATCGAGCTAATTATTAATATTCGATAATCGAGTTATGCCATGTGTGTAATGTTACGAATTTGATAGAATCTTTGTCTGTCGACTTTGAGTAATTATAAACAGTAATTATAAGTAACAAATTATTAGCAGTAATCATGTTCAAGTTAGTAAACGCCATTGTTTTTTAATCATTCAATGGCGTTTTTTATTCCTTATATTGCAATAACCCCCCCGATTAACACTGTATACTGGCTGTAATTTCATCATGTTTATCTGCCTTTTTTTAAACTTGTTAACCTTGTTTTAGAAACGTATTGCTCAGGCTTTCTCGCTTTCAGCCATTTTATTGACAGCAGTTTTTATTGGTATGATTCTTCTTAGTTGTTGAAAAATAACAACTTAATTGGTTGGCATAATTCATGCTTTATTCGAGTGTACTTCTTTACTTGGGTAAAATATTATGGCACTAGCCTTTTCGACATCGACCAACACTTCATCAGCCAATACTGTGCTGAACCGTGTATTTACTTCTTTTGAGAATGTGAATGTTAAACGCGAGCAATCAACTCGATTAGAAAATGAAAGTTACCCTGGTGAATTGGCGTTTTTACGTCAGCAGAACAAGCAACTACAGCATGTTATTGATGTTATGCCAACCGGGATGATAATGCTCGATGGTAACGGTATTGTTGTAAAAATGAACGATACCGCCCAACGCTTGCTCGACGAACCTATTCTAGGTCAAGCATGGTTTGACGTGATCAAACGCTCTTTTAAACCTAGAGCCGATGATTGGCATGAAGTTTCTTTAAACGACGGTCGTCGAGTTAAGTTAGAGATCACCGCTTTAGGAGACCAACCTGGGCAGCTGATCATGATCACCGATTTAACCGAAACGCGATTATTACAAGATAAGCTAGGTCAACTGCAACGTCTTTCCTCTTTAGGCCGAATGGTGTCTAAATTAGCGCATCAAATTCGCACACCTTTATCGGCAGCAATGTTATACGGCGCAAATTTGAGTAACAAAAAACTTAACGACGATGCAAAAAGCAATTTTCAAGAAAAACTTATGTTGCGATTACACGATTTAGAGCAGCAAGTTAACGACATGTTGTTGTTTGCAAAAAGCGGCAGCAAAGCAGTAGTAGAACCGGTTAATATTAATGAACTTATTGAACAAGCCAAACAAGCTATTGAACCGCAAATTAATCAAGCTGGCGCCAAAGTTAATGTAAATTTATGCAAGTCTAGCTGCGAAATTTTAGGCAATGTTAGTGCGTTGTCAGGTGCAATACAAAACTTAATTCACAACAGTTTATCGGTTATCAAAGAAACTGCTGTTATTGATATTAGTACTTATTGTCATAATGAATTTGCTTATATTAGCGTTAAAGACAACGGCCCCGGTATTAGTGAAGAGCTATCCGATAAAATATTCGAACCTTTTTATACCTCAAGAAGTCAAGGCACTGGTCTTGGTTTAGCAGTCGTTAAATCGGTTACTAATGCTCATCAAGGCGAAGTTAGCTTGATCAGTAAACCTGGCGAAGGGGCACATTTTTGTATCAAAATACCTTTGCTAGTAGGGGATAGTAAACCTTCAAAAACCTCGGAAAATAACCAAACAACATTTATGTCTAAGGAGCTTAGTAATGACCACAAGTAAAATTATGGTAGTTGAAGACGATGCTGGACTTAGAGAAGCACTGGTGGATACTTTGCTACTAGCAGGTTACCAATGTGTAGCTGTTGACTCTGGTGAAGACGCCCTAATAAAACTGAAGTCGCATGCCGTTGATCTCGTTGTTAGCGATGTTCAAATGGGCGGCATGTCAGGGCTATCATTATTAAAAAGTATCCGTAATAGTTATCCTAAATTGCCGGTATTAATCATGACCGCTTATGGCACCATTGACGATGCCGTACAAGCAATGCAAGATGGCGCTTGTAACTATATGGCTAAACCTTTTGCACCAGAAGTTTTACTTAATATGGTAAGTCAATATGTACCATTGCAAGTAAATGACGGATTCGATCCGGTTGTGGCTGATACTCAAAGCGTTGAATTACTTAGGTTAGCGAAAAAAGTAGCCAATACAGAAGCCTCTGTTATGGTGCTTGGTCCTAGTGGCTCAGGTAAAGAAGTGTTAGCACAATATATTCATAAATCTTCTGCGCGCAACCAAGCGCCTTTTGTCGCGATAAATTGTGCGGCAATTCCAGAGAATATGCTTGAAGCAACGCTATTTGGTTATGAAAAAGGTGCATTTACTGGCGCTATTCAGGCAAGTCCTGGTAAGTTTGAACAAGCTCAAGGTGGTACCATTTTACTTGATGAAATCACCGAAATGGATTTAGGCCTACAAGCAAAAATTCTTCGAGTATTACAAGAGCGTGAAGTTGAACGTATTGGCGGTCGTAAAACCATTAATTTAGATGTTAGGGTAATCGCTACGAGTAACCGTGACTTAAAAGATGCGGTAAAAGAGGGCGTATTTAGAGAAGATTTATATTACCGACTTAATGTATTCCCATTAACCTGGTTACCGTTGAATGAACGTCGAGATGATATTTTACCGCTAGCGACGCATTTAATTTCACGTATTTGTCAAAAAGATGGCAATGTAATCCCAGAGTTTACCCCAGCAGCACGTAGTAAATTATTGGCTTATACTTGGCCTGGAAATGTGCGAGAGCTAGACAATGTTATTCAACGTGCACTTATTTTGCAAAGCGACCGTTGTATCGATGTTAATGATTTACTGATTGATAACTTTGAAACACCGCAAGTACAAAGTGAAGAAGCAAGTGTAGAGAAAGCCGACAAACTGGGCAGCGAGCTAAAATTGCAAGAACATCAAATAATTTTAGATACTTTGCATGCTTGTAGAGGCAGTCGCAAAGATGTTGCCGAACGCTTAGGTATTAGCCCACGTACGTTACGTTATAAAATTGCGCGTATGCGTGATAGTGGTATTCAGATCCCAGCTTAATTTTGTGTAGTTATCGACATCTTGTTGATAAATTTGCAGTTAAAATTTTAAAAACGACGAGTTCATCGTCGTTTTTTTGTTTTTAATTTTTAACGTTTCTCATTGATTTTTAAGTTCTTTATTCTATTTTTTAGGCACTTGTAACGCTTAGGTTAACTCTCGTTTCTTTGAATTATATAGCTTGGCACTATGCTTGCTTTAATCATAGTTAATAGTAAGTAACAAGAAATTGACGCAAGCGAGATAGCCATGGATATCAAAACTAATTCTTTATACGCCCAGATGCAAAGCATGTCGATGGAAGCAATGGGAAATCGCCTTCCTATTGGTGAAGAAAATGGTATGGGCACACCGCCGGTTAGTAAGGCAGGTGGCGACTTTGGTAGCTTGTTAAAAGACGCAATAAATAATGTAAATGAACTACAACAAGATGTTGGTGCCAAGCGTACAGCGTTTGAAATGGGTGATCGCAGTGTTACCTTGGCCGATACTATGATTGCCGCATCAAAAGCAGGTATTGCTTTCGATGCTACCGTTCAAGTAAGAAATAAGTTTGTCGAAGCTTATAAAGAAATTATGAGCATGCCGGTTTAGCTCCAATAGCTAAAAATAAAAAGATATTTAAGCGGAGATAACTCAGTGGCCGATACAACAGACAATACAAATTTAATGTTAGCCGATGGTAGCAATGACTTAGTAGCTAATGACAGCGGAAATGACTCTGTTGGAGAGCAAAAGTCAGGCTTAGCTGCTGCTATGGGGAATGTTGACTTTCTTCGTCAAATTACTATTGTTATTGCACTGGCTATTTGTTTCGCCATTGCCATTTTTGTCATCATGTTGGCTAATCAGCCTGAATATCGCTTTTTAACTAAGTTGCCAACCGAGCAATTAATTAAAACCATGGACTTTCTTGACAGTAATAAAGTGGAATACCGTCAAGAAAACAACACCATATCGGTTGAAAGCGAAGAATATCAAAATGTTAAACTTATGCTTGCGCGTGAAGGCTTAACTGATGCGCCATCGCAAGGCAGTGAAATTCTCATGCAAGATATGGGGTTCGGGGTTAGTCAGCGCCTTGAAACAGAACGTTTAAAGCACTCAAGAGAGCAGCAACTTGCGCGTACCATTGAAGAATTAAAATCTATTTCACGTGCTCGCGTTTTATTAGCTATTCCGCGAGAAAACGTTTTTGCAAAACGCGAAAAAAATCCTTCAGCGACTGTTGTGCTAACTTTACGCCGTGGTCGCCTATTATCTGAAGAAGAAGTAGATGCCGTAGTTGATATTGTCGCTTCAGCTGTTCAAAATCTTGATCCAAATCGCGTAACTGTTACTGATCAAAACGGTAGATTATTAAATTCTGGTTCACAAGACTCTGTTTCATCCCGTTCTCGAAAAGAATTTGAAATTGAGCAAAAGCGTGAATCAGAATACATGGAAAAAATTGATTCAATTTTAATTCCTGTGGTAGGCCTTGGTAACTACACCGCACAAGTTGATGTTGCGATGGACTTTACGAATACCGAAGAAACGCAACGTCGTTACAATTCAGACTTACCAGCACTTCGCAGTGAAATGAAAGTAGAAGATAGTACAATTGGCGGCATGCTTGGTGGCATTCCTGGTGCGTTATCAAATCAGCCTCCACTCGATAGTAATATTCCAGAAAATGCTACAGGGACAGGTCAACAAACGAGTATGCCGGGCCGTAAACATTCTGAGTCAACTCGCAATTATGAGTTAGACGAGGCCATAAGTTACACTAAGCAGCAAACGGGCATTATCCATCGTATTAGTGTTTCTGTTGCTTTAGATTATATACCGGGTGTTAATGCAGAAGGTGAAGCGATGCCAACACCACGCTCTGTACAAGAAATAGCAAATATACGTCGAGTACTGCAAGGTAGCATTGGCTTTAATTTACAACGTGGTGACACATTAGACGTGGTAACGTTACCATTTTCTCGCCCTGACGTTGTTGTTGTTGAAACCGTACCGTTATGGAAAGATCCAACGATATATAAATATGCTAAATTACTTGGCGCGGTTATATTAATTTCAATACTGTTTTTTGCCGTTGTACGCCCTATGTTAAAACGTTTGATTCACCCAGAGCAAACTCCGAATGATTACGGTGATAAATCACTTGATAGTCATATCGATTTAGGTGATGAAACCATGGATATGCTTACCGCCGAGTTTGATGCTGGCGCTGTTGGTTTCGCGCCAGATGGTAGTTTACAATTACCTGATTTACACCGTGATGAAGATGTCTTAAAAGCAGTGCGTGCATTAGTGGCAAATGAGCCAGAATTATCATCGCAAGTAGTTAAAAGTTGGTTGAACGAAGATGAGTGATGAAAACCAAGAAGTAGCAACACAGCAGCCGTCTGGATTTGACGTCAATAAACTTGATGGTGGTGAAAAAGCCGCGATTTTATTATTGAGCCTTTCAGAAGAAGATGCTGCACAAATACTAAAACACTTAGAGCCGAAGCAAGTGCAAAAAGTGGGTATGATCATGGCCGGTATGGAAGATTTTACTCAACAAAAAATCACGGCTGTACATAAGTTGTTTATTAACGAAATTCAAAATTTCTCTACTATTGGTTTCCAAAGTGAAGAGTTTGTGCGTAAAGCTTTAACCGCAGCATTGGGCGAAGATAAAGCCGGTAACCTCATCGACCAAATTGTTATGGGTGGCGGTGCTAAGGGTCTTGACTCTTTGAAGTGGATGGACTCGAAGCAAGTGGCGAATATTATTCGTAATGAGCATCCACAAATTCAAACTATTGTTTTATCTTATTTAGATCCCGAACAATCGGCAGAAATAATGACGCAGTTTGCCGATAAAGTACGCTTAGATCTTATGATGCGTATCGCTAATTTAGAAGAAGTTCAGCCGGCAGCACTACAAGAGCTAAACGAGATCATGGAGAAACAATTTGCTGGTCAAGCGGGTGCACAAGCAGCGAAAATGGGCGGCTTGAAAGCAGCAGCAGATATTATGAACTACTTAGACACAAATGTTGAAGGTATGTTAATGGATTCAATTCGTGAACATGACGAAGAGATGAGCCAACAAATACAAGACTTAATGTTTGTCTTTGAAAACCTTGCCGATGTTGACGACAGAGGTATTCAAGCTATCTTAAGAGAAGTTCAGCAAGATGCGCTAATGAAAGCGATTAAAGGTGCTGACGAAGCCTTGAGAGAAAAAATTATGGCTAATATGTCTAAACGTGCAGCAGAAATGTTAGCCGATGATCTTGAGGCCATGGGGCCGGTGCGTATTAGTGAAGTTGAAGCAGCACAAAAAGAAATTTTGGCCGTTGCGCGTCGATTATCAGATGCCGGTGAAATTATGCTAGGTGGCGGTGGCGGTGGCGATGAATTCTTATAATCCAATGTCAGAGAGAGCAGAATAATGGAGCCGAATTCTGAGCCAAGCAGCGAACAGGTAGCGTCAATAAAAACAGAAAAAGTAAACACTTGGTCTGCACCTAATGTACAACCTGATACAGAGCAAGATGATGGTAAAACCAATGCTTTTGGTAAGTCACGCAGCTGGCGTTATGAACCACCAGAAGAAACAGAACTCAATGACCCAATACCATTAACAGCGCAAGATATAGAAGAAATTCGTCAAGCAGCGTTTGAAGAAGGTTTTAGTCAGGGAAAAGAAGAAGGTTTTGCTAAAGGTTTTGAAGAAGGTAAAACCAGTGGTCATCAAGAAGGTGTGATCTCAGGTCACGAAGAGGGTGTAACACAAGGTTTAGCCGAAGGTAAAGAAACCAGCGAACAACAAATTGCGGAAATGCAAACGCTTTTAGAGCAATTACATCACCCTTTGGTTAATGTTGAAAAAAATGTTGAAGCGCAATTATTGCAGCTAGTGGTGCAATTAACTCAAGCGGTAACCAAACATGAAGCTAAAACTAACCCAGATATTTTATTATCAGCTATAGCTGAGGGCATTAAAGCCTTGCCGGGACAAGAGTCTCAAACACAAATACTATTGCATCCCCAAGACATTAAATTAGTAGAAAAACAATTTGGTGCACAGCATATTCAAGAACAAGGCTGGCGTTTACTTGCAGCTCCGCAGTTGAGCTCAGGTAGTTGTCAAATTGAAAACAGCACATCGAATATTGATCTTAGCGTTAAAGCGCGCTTGAACGAGGTTTTAGACGCGTTTTTACAAGAAGCGCTACACCAATAAATATCGTAGCTATGACTTGAATGAGTCAATCGGTTTCAAGGCATAATAAACCTAGCCCAAAAGCACTTTATACCAGTAAATTTTATTAAAAAGCGTAAAAAATCTATGGTTGATATAAATCGCATCACTGAACGTTTAAAAAACTGTGAAAAGCTTATTCACCCGCACAGTGTGTCTGTTGCCGGGCGTTTAGTACGCGTGGTTGGTTTAACGTTAGAAGCCGTAGGCGTTAAAGCACCGGTTGGTAGCCAGTGTTTGGTAGAAACCTCACAGGGCGATCTTATTGCCGAAATTGTTGGTTTTTCACAAGATATAACCTTTTTAATGCCAGAACAAACTTTACAAGGCGTATTACCTGGTGCACGCGTCGTACCTTTATCGACTAAAGCACGTTTGCCACTATCAATGGATTTACTGGGAAGGGTAGTCGATGGTGTGGGTAAACCCCTCGACGGAAAAGGGCCTATTAAAGCGTCTGATAGTTATCAATATAATAGTAAACCTATCAACCCATTGTCACGACGGGCAATTACAGAACCATTAGATGTTGGTGTTCGTTCTATTAACAGTTTTCTTACCGTGGGTGTCGGTCAACGAATGGGGTTATTTGCCGGCTCAGGCGTGGGTAAAAGTGTGCTTTTAGGCATGATGACACGTGGCACAAACGCCGATGTTATTGTCGTAGGCTTAATTGGTGAACGTGGCCGAGAAGTTAAAGAGTTTATTGAAGAAATACTTGGAGAAGAAGGTCGTGCCCGTTCTGTAGTCGTGGCTGCACCCGCCGACAACTCACCATTAATGCGCCTTAAAGGTTGTGAAACAGCCGTGCAAATTAGCGAATATTTTCGTGATCAAGGCTTAAATGTTTTATTACTTGTTGATTCTCTTACTCGTTACGCACAGGCACAGCGTGAAATTGCGCTCGCGGTAGGCGAACCGCCAGCCACTAAAGGTTACCCGCCTTCGGTTTTCTCTAAATTACCGCAACTCGTTGAGCGAGCAGGTAATGGTGGTGATGGCCAAGGTTCAATTAGCGCATTTTTTACCGTTTTAACCGAGGGCGATGACTTACAAGACCCGATTGCAGACGCCGCCCGTGCCATTTTAGATGGTCATATTGTGTTGTCTCGAAAATTGGCCGATGCTGGCCATTATCCGGCGGTTGATATTGAAGGCTCTATTAGCCGTGTTATGCCGATGGTAACCAGTGAAGAACATCAACAGCTTGCAAGGCAATTACGACAAATTTATGCTTTATATCAAGAAAATAAAGATTTAATTTCGATTGGCGCTTATAGCCGAGGAACCGACCCAAGAATAGATCAAGCGATTGACTTACAACCGGTTATTCAGTTTTTCTTACAACAAAAAATGCTAGAAATTATTCCATACGATCAAAGTTTAACCCAGTTGCAAGAAGTATTAGCAGCGGCGCAAGCGCATGCTCAACAAAATCAGCCTGCACAATGATCAACTTGCACAAATATCAATAAGAAATTAAACCCATGAAGCAGTTGAACACCTTATATAAATTTGAGCTTAATAAAGAACAAAAAGCCTCGCAAGCATTGCAAGCGGCGGAGTTTGACTATCAACAAAATAAAGACCGTTTAAAAAATGTCAGTGATTATCGCTTAGAGTATATGCGTCGGCTAAATCAACGTTCATTAGAGGGTATTGATAGCGCTACCTATAGCCATTTTCATGCTTTTATAGCGAAACTAGATAATGCTTCTCAGCAAGTTAAAATAGCGGTTCATCAAGCTAAAGCGTTGGTTGAAACTCGAAAAAAACAATGGTTAGAGCAAAGCCGAAAAATACAAGCGGTGGAGTTATTACGTGATAAAAAGCTTGCCGCCCTGCAATTAATAGCCAATAAACAAGAGCAGAAAATGTTCGATGAAATAGCCACGCAACAATTTGTCCGCCGCCGCCTTTAATCCCCGTCATTGCACTGTAAATACTGCTTTATTGTTAAAGTAAGCTTTGTAGTTACTTTTCGAATAGCACTAAAATTTTAGCTTTGGAACGAATTTTGCTTGGATAACAATAGAAATAATTTATTAAATTACGCTTAAGTCTATGTTTAAGAAAGGTCTGTTATGTCTCAAGTAAATTTATTGTCTGTTGATGTTGGCCAAAACTCTGATATGCAAGGGAGTAAAGGTGAGGCGCCAATAAAAAATCAAGCTAAAGCCAACGCATTTTCCAATGCGATGGATCAGCATTACCCCAGAAAAAGTCTTGCTGAATCAGATAACAACACTAAGCAAGGTGGCAATTTTGCGTCTAAAGCGGCAGAACATCAACAACAGGTTATTAAAGATGATGACTCATTAACATCAGTTAAGGCCACTAAAGCTGACGATGCGCATACTTTACCTGTGCCTTTACCGATAGATGATGAGTCGTTAACCGATAAATTAACCGCAAGTGCCAATGCTCATACGCTGCCCGTACCTTTTCCCATAGATAACGAGTCTTTAGCTGTACAACTAAAAGCAGAAAGCACTGATAAATATGATGCGCGAACTTTACGTGTGCCGACAACACCTTTATACAGTGAAAATAGAGAATTTAAACAAGTTGAAGGAACACTGAAAGGCGACTCTGTGCTGCCTATTAGTTACCAACAATCTTACCTTGATTTTCAGTCGCAAAAATATCAACAGCAAGAGTCTCAACCAAAAATTGGCAGCACAGATAATATTGCAAATGACGATACGGTTGATCTATTAAAAATGTTAAACGGTGCACAGCAATTATTGACAAAAACTGCTGCAGAGCAATCTAACATTGAGCAGAACGGTAAAAATTCTGCTGTAGTAACTGAGAAAATATTGGCAAGCAATAAGATAATGGCTGAATCTGAGCGGAGTAAAAACCAGGTTGATGAGCAAAACCTACTGGTAAAAAACGCTAAAGCTGAGTATGTAAAAGCCTCTCCTAATGCAAGCGATGCGCAGCAATCTCAATTACTTGCAGGCAGCAAAAATACAGCAAAACAATTGACTGAAAATGCCACAGCGAATGTAGCCAATAGTCTGTCTGCCTTAGATGCGAAGCCAATTACTTCAACAGAAACGGGCATAATGGGTTTAGCCAACGAGCGAGGCTTAGTTGAAAATATCGACTTAATAGCAAAGCCAGTAAGTAGCCAAAACTTAGATCGAGAAGCCGCTGTAATCTTAGATAAAAATCAAGCAGCTGAACAAGTGTCTGGCAATAGAGAGTTACACAATAGTATCAGCGATGATGATAGTAAGCTTGACTTGGCAAACGCTAAAACAAACCTCTTATCTGAATTAAACCTTGTGCATAAAACTGACCTTGCACAAAGCAATGAGGTAAAAGTGCAAGCGGCAGAGTTAATAAAAGCAAAGGTAGCCGAATTCGTACAAGTTAATGGTAACGAACCTACACAAGATCGTGTTATAAACCAAAGTACAGCAACAGCGATAAGCATATCGACCTCAGATGTGAAGGGTGATGCTAATCAAAAAACTGTGGTAAATAACGATGTTAGTAAACTAGTCAATGTGGTGGGTGAAGAACAAAAATCATCTAAAAATGAGGGCGATAAACAGCTGCCTCAAGCAGATAAAGTGTTATCAGCTTTTAATCAAACATTAGATACACAGGCTGCTAAACCCACGGTAAGTTCTGCCGAAATAGCTGCGCAACAAGAACAGCGCTTTGAAAGCACAATCAATCAATTAACAACAAATAACGTACAAACACAAAAATCAATCACCGCAATGAATACCGAAACTATTGCTATTTATCGTAAAGACTTTGCCAATGCAATAAAAGATAAAGTGCTGGTGATGATTAATCAAAAAATTCAACAAGTGGAAATTAAGCTTGATCCACCAGAAATGGGCAATATTCATGTGCGGGTGAATTTACAAAATGAACAAGCAGCCGTGCAGTTTGTTGTGCAAAACCAGCAAGCAAAAGAAGCTTTAGAGCAAAATATGGGCAAGTTACGTGATATGTTGGCTGAAAGTGGCGTCGATGTAGGTGAAGCAAGTATCGAACAGCGTCAAGCTAAAGAGCAAAATGGCAATGGTTTTGACCAACAGACTAATAATGACCAAAATACTGAGTCGACTGAAGATAATTTCAATGAAAATGATAACTCGATGGTAAATGTGGTTAAAGCTTCGTCAACGGGCATCGATTACTACGCTTAATTGATAAAACTCGTTGGATTAGCGGCTATTCAACGATATAGTTTACTAATAGATATAAAAACTCTTCAAAGGTAGGGATCATGGCTGACGAAAAAGAACTTGAGCTAGATAATTCAGGCAAGAAAAAGAAACTGATTATTATTATCGCTATTGTTGTGATCTTAGCTATTGCAGGCGGTGCTGCTGCATTTTTTATGCTTGGTGGCGAAGATGAGCTTTCACAAGCCGAAATTGATGCCGCTTTAGTATCAGGCGGCGAAAGTCAAACGGTAGAAAGCGCAGGAGCTGAACTTGGCTCTGCTTTATATGTTCCTATGCCAAGACCTTTTCGTTTTAATGTGCCAGGCACAGCTCGTGACCGTTTTGTTGAAATTCGTGTACAACTGCTGGTTCGAGGCGCTGACAATGAAGAAGCGGCTAAAAAGCATGTACCTTTAATTGAAAGTACATTACTGGGCGTGTTTTCACAGTCAAATGCTGATGACTTAGCAACCAGTGCTGGAAAACTATCATTAAAGCAAAAGTCTTTAGTCGAAGTTCATAAAATAATGACCGAAGTTGAAGGCAGTGAAATTGTCGAAAAAGTACTATTTACCGGCTTTGTTATGCAATAAGTCTAATTGAAAGCAATAATTTTTTAGTGATTAATTCAATGGCTATGTTTTTTGAACAGCGTAACTACATTAACAAGATAAAGAGACTATCGAGTGAGTGATTTATTATCTCAAGAGGAAATTGATGCACTTTTACACGGTGTAGACGATGTTGAAGAAGAAGAAATTGAAGAGGATTATGCCCAAACAGAAGGCGCGTCTGATTACGATTTTTCTTCACAAGATCGTATTGTGCGTGGCCGAATGCCAACGCTGGAGATGGTCAACGAACGTTTTGCTCGCCACATGCGTATCAGTTTGTTTAATATGATGCGCCGATCTGCAGAAGTTTCTATTAACGGTATCCAAATGATCAAGTTTGGAGAATACGTGCATACTTTATTTGTGCCAACCAGTTTGAATATGGTGCGTTTTCGCCCGTTAAAAGGCACAGCATTAATTACCATGGAAGCGCGATTAGTTTTTATTTTAGTAGATAATTTTTTTGGTGGTGACGGCAGATACCACGCCAAAATTGAGGGTCGTGAATTTACCCCTACTGAACGTCGTATCGTGCAAATGCTGCTAAAAATTATCTTTGAAGATTACAAAGAAGCCTGGTCGCCAGTAATGGATGTTTCATTTGAATACTTAGATTCAGAAGTTAACCCTTCAATGGCAAATATTGTTAGCCCGACCGAAGTAGTGGTTATTAGCTCTTTTCATATCGAGCTTGACGGTGGTGGTGGCGACTTTCATGTTGCTTTACCGTACTCGATGTTAGAGCCGATTCGTGAATTACTTGATGCCGGCGTGCAAAGTGACAAAGAAGATACCGATATGCGTTGGTCGAAAGCCCTGCGTGATGAAATTATGGATGTGCCGGTCGAACTATCGACCAAGTTCATAGAAGTTAAACTGTCACTACAAAAAATTATGGATTTTAAAACTGGTGATATTATTCCGATTGAAATGCCTGACCACATTACCGTGCTAGTTGAGAATTTACCCTCTTTCAGGGCTAAACTTGGTCGCAGTCGTGATAATTTAGCACTGAAAATAGAATCAAAAATTAAGCGTCCACAGTCAGTAAAATCAGAACTGACCATATTGACCAAGGGCGGTAAGCGTTTAGACAATGATGCTGAACTGCACTTATTAGAAGATGACTTATAACCGTTCTTGTAAAGTAGTGTTTATAAAAAATTTATTAAATGTGGTGTAAAAATCGCATAACAGCATAATAAGTAATAACAAACGAGTCGCGTGGGTTTTTTGACGTTATTCGATGAAAATTGAGGCAAAATAGCATGAGTACAGATAACGAAGAAGATTTAAGCCAGTGGGATGAGGCGATGGATGAGCAAGCTGCGTCAGAAGCTGCTGAAACTGTCGAATTGGAAGATTTACAAGAAGATAGTGACTCTATATCAGGTGAAGAGAAGCATAAGCTTGATGCTATTTTAGATATACCTGTGACCATTTCTATGGAAGTAGGGCGTAGCCATATCAGTATTCGAAACTTGTTGCAGCTCAACCAAGGCTCGGTTGTTGAGCTTGACCGTGTTGCAGGTGAAGCATTAGATGTGCTGGTTAATGGTACGTTAATCGCGCACGGTGAAGTGGTTGTGGTTAACGACAAGTTTGGTATTCGCTTGACTGATGTTATTAGCCAAGTTGAACGTATTAAAAAGTTAAAATAGCGACTAATGAAAAAAACATTATCAGTAATATTTATCTGGTTGTCTTTATTGGCAAATAGCTATGCTGAAGAAGTTGTTAATACTGCCCCTGTGGTCGAGGTTGTTTCAGAAGCTGTAACACCTGAAGAAAAACTTAACAATTTGGCAGCAACAACTCCAACTCCCCCTGTTGAAGCAAAAGCTGCGCCTGTTGAAGTCGGTAAACATGTTACGGCAAATATGGACGCCATGAGCATGATTCTGTCATTACTCATGGTACTTGTGGTTATTGTTATTAGTGCGGTTATATTAAAACGCTTCCAGGGTGTACGGCACAGTATCAACGGTTTGAAAATAGTCACGAGCTTACACTTAGGTGCTAAAGAGAAACTAGTGGTGGTGCAAGCAGGTAACAAGCAACTATTGCTTGGTGTTACTGCACAGCAAATCAGTTTAATCGAAACGCTTGATGAACCTTTAATAGCCGCCAAAGAAAACAGTGTCGACTTTGCACAATCTATAGCTAAATTACTCAAACAAAAAGCGATAAAAAAGTATGATAAACAAAAGTAAAAAGTCATTATTATCGTTAAACAAAATCGTAACGTTACTGTTTACGATTTTGTCGTTTTTACTCATTAGCAATACCAGTTTTGCTGCCGACGACCTTTCATTATCAGCGTTAACATTAACGACTAATCCCGATGGTTCACAAGAATACTCTGTAACATTACAAATATTAATTTTTATGACCGCGCTCAGCTTTATACCTGCAGCGGTTATTATGATGACATCGTTCACCCGTATTGTCGTGGTGATGGCCATTTTACGCCAAGCGTTTGGCCTTCAACAAACACCGTCAAACCAAGTTATTATTGGTATTACCTTATTCATGACGTTATTTATTATGACGCCGGTTTATAACGAAATAAACGAACGAGCTATTCAGCCTTATTTACAAGAACAATTAACATCAGTTGAAGCCATTAATAAAGCAAAAGTGCCGTTACGCGCTTTTATGTTAGAACAAACGCGTATTAAAGATCTCGACACTTTGGCGCAAATGGCTGGTATTGAACAAGTTGACCAGCCCACTGATTTACCTATGACAGTAATAATTCCTGCCTTTGTTATTAGTGAGTTAAAAACGGCCTTTCAAATAGGCTTTATGTTGTTTATTCCCTTTTTAATTATAGATTTAGTGGTAGCGAGTATTTTAATGGCCATGGGTATGATGATGTTATCGCCGATGATCGTATCTTTACCGTTTAAGTTAATGTTATTTGTCTTAATTGATGGTTGGAACTTAGTCATTGGTACATTAGCAACCAGTTATGGCATGGGAGCAACGTAATGGGTCCTGAGGTATTTGTTGATATTTTACGCGATGCGTTATTGTTAGTTATTATTTTAGTAAGTGCTGTTATTGTACCTAGTTTAATTATTGGCTTGGTAGTTGCGGTGTTTCAAGCGGCAACCTCTATCAACGAACAAACATTAAGTTTTCTACCACGCTTAATTGTAACGTTACTCGCGTTAATTATGGGCGGTCATTGGTTGGTACAAAAATTGATGGATTATTCTATAAGGTTAATTGGCAGTATTCCTAGTGTGGTGAGTTAACCATGGAGTTTACTGAGTCAGTTATTAACCAAAGTATGGCTGACTTTTTACTGCCGCTTGCGCGTATTTCAGCCATGGTTATGGCCATGATAGGGTTAGGCGCTAAAGCTATTCCAGGGCGGGTTAAATTGTTTTTTTGTTTAGCCATTACCATTGCCGTTATGCCTGCGCTACCTCCTGCTCGCGTTGACAATTTGTTTTCACTCGCCACAGCCTTGCTTGTTGGTGAACAGCTTATTATCGGCATAATGTTGGGTTTTGTCACCGTAATGGTGGTTAACACCTTCACTTTAGCCGGGCAAATTATCGCTATGCAAACCGGTTTAGGCTTCGCCTCTTTGGTGGACCCTGCCAGTGGTACTAGCGTACCTGCGGTAGGGCAGTTTTTCTTAATTTTATCGTCATTGTTATTTTGGGCAATGGATGGTCACTTAGCATATTTGCAATTTGTCGTTGCAAGCTTTGACACTATCCCTATTCCCGCACCTGAATTTTCCAGTATCAAGTTTAAAGAAATTGCAGAGTGGGGGAGTTGGATGTTTGCTACCGCGTTGTCACTGGCTATTGCACCTTTAACTGCCATGTTACTCATTAATTTTTCATTCGGTATTATGACCCGAGCAGCGCCTCAATTAAATATTTTTGCTATTGGTTTCCCTATTACCATGTGTGCAGGTTTATTAATTATGTGGCTCACCATGGGTAATTTTTATAGTCACTTTGTTATGCAGTGGCAACGAGCTTTAGATTTTAGTTGTTACCTGATTGATTGCGGAGCAACGCCCTAATGGCTGAATCTGACAGCGGTGAAAAAACCGAAGAACCCACGGCGAAAAAACTTTCCGATGCGAAAAAGAAAGGTCAAATTGCCCGTTCAAAAGACTTAGGAACCATGTTTGTATTGGTTGGCTCTGCTTTGGCGATTATGTTACTAGGGAGCTCTTTGGTTACCGGCTTATCTACGATGATGAAACGATTATTTAGCTTAAACCGAAAAGAAACCATGGATGTACATGCGTTATATCAAGTAGCAAGCGATGGAGTAAGTTCAATAATAGTGCCCTTTCTTTGGATACATATTATTATCGTTATAGCCGCCTTAATCGGTAATATGATATTGGGCGGAATCAGTTTTTCTTGGCAAGCTATGGCGCCAAAAGCAAGCAAGTTATCACCAATGGCAGGCTTTAAACGAATGTTTGGCGTGCAAGCTTATGTCGAGCTTATTAAATCTATTCTGAAATTTTTTGTGGTCTTTATTTCAGTTTATTTACTGTTAAGTGGTTTGTTTGATCAAATAGTAAATTTAAGCACAGAAAACATCCCTAATAACTTTTCTCATGCTGTGTCATTACTGATGTGGATGTTTCTAGCTTTGGCACTCTCTATTGGCATTATTGTTGTTATTGATGCGCCATATCAAGTGTGGAATCACAATCGCCAACTGAAAATGAGCAAGCAAGAAATTAAAGACGAAATGAAGAACTCTGAAGGTAGCCCTGAAACCAAAGGTCGTGTTAGACGCGCACAATATGAAATGTCGCAACGACGTATGATGCAAGATGTGCCGAGCTCTGACGTGGTTATCACTAACCCAACGCATTATTCTGTGGCACTTAAATACGATGCTGAAGTAGGTGGAGCGCCAATATTGGTTGCAAAAGGGATTGATGAAATGGCCCTGCATATTCGCACCATAGCTAAAGAGCACAATATTGAGATTATTGCATCGCCAGCCCTAGCAAGATCGCTCTATTACACCGCCGAGCCCAACGAAGAAATTCCAGAACAATTATTCGCAGCCGTTGCACAAATCCTCGCATTTATTTTTCAATTAGACGCACATAAAAAAGGTAAGGCAAGCCGACCTAAAGCTGTAGCCAAAAACCTCCCCATCCCCGATGATTTTAGATATTGATGAACGTTAGTTTTAAGTTATAAGCTGTTGACTTTTAACTGACAGCTTAAAACTAATAGCTTACAGCTTTTGTTTCCGTTAGTTGGTCTGATTATTGCTTTTGTTGAGTTATGTCAAAAAATTATCCTTAAGAGCTCATGCAGTTAGCCGCTACTTTTAACAATCTAAAGAAACAAAAACTTAACCTACTGTCGGGTCTAGGTACGCCATTTCTTGTTATGGCGGCACTGGGTATGGTTATTTTACCAATGCCGGCGATGTTGCTTGATATTTTATTCTCGTTCAACATCGCATTGTCTTTGGTGGTGTTATTAATTACAGTTTATACCCTGAAACCACTTGAGTTTGGTTCTTTCCCCGCAGTGCTCCTAATTGCCACTATTTTGCGTTTAGCGCTTAATGTTGCAAGTACTCGTGTCGTTTTATTGGAAGGTCATGAAGGTCCAGATGCAGCCGGTAAAGTTATTGAAGCATTCGGTTCGGTTGTTATCGGTGGAAACTATGCCGTTGGTTTAGTGGTATTTGCCATTCTCATTATTATCAATTTTGTTGTGGTAACTAAAGGTGCGGGTCGAATTGCTGAAGTTACTGCGCGATTTACACTTGATGCTATGCCTGGTAAACAAATGGCAATCGATGCGGATTTAAATGCTGGTTTTATTACCGCAGATCAGGCGCGAGAACGTCGAGTTGAAGTCACCAGCGAAGCCGACTTTTATGGTTCAATGGATGGTGCTAGTAAATTTGTTAAAGGCGATGCCATCGCTGGTATTTTAATTTTATTCATTAATATTGTTGGTGGTTTAATCATCGGCATGGTTCAGCATGACTTATCGTTTGATAGTGCAGTAGAAATTTATACGTTACTAACTATTGGTGATGGTTTAGTTGCACAAATTCCAGGGTTACTATTATCTGTTGGCACGGCAATAGTCGTGACACGTCAAAACACTGCTCAAGACATGGGCGAACAAGTAAGTAGTCAACTTGGGCAAGGTAAATCATTATATATTGCCGCGGCTGTTATGTTTGTTATGGGCATTGTTCCAGGTATGCCACATGTTGCTTTTTTAACTTTTGCAATATTGATTGCAGGCATAGCTTTTTTTAGCAATAAATATAAAGTCGCCAAAGCAGCGCAATTAGTTGAAGACACCCATGCAGAAGAAGCACAAATCATAAAGCAAGAAGCTGAAGTTAAAGATCTCGGCTGGGACGATGTTAATCATGTTGACATTATTGGCCTTGAAATAGGTTACCGACTTATTCCATTAGTAGACAAAGCTCAAGGCGGAGAACTACTTAACCGTATTAAAGGCGTTAGGAAAAAACTTTCACAAGAGTTTGGCTTCTTGGTACCAGCCGTACATATTCGTGACAACTTAGATTTAGATCCAAATAGCTACCGTATATCATTAATGGGCGTTACCGTTGGCGAGGCGGAAATTCGTCACGATAATGAGTTAGCGATAAACCCAGGCCAAGTATTTGGTAAGCTCGAGGGTATTGCAACAAAAGATCCTGCCTTTGGTTTAGATGCGGTATGGATCAAACAAGATCAACGAGAGCATGCACAATCATTAGGCTATACGGTCGTTGACTCAGCAACAGTGTTGGCAACGCATTTAAGCCAAATTTTAACCAACAACACCGCACAATTGTTAGGACATGAAGAAGTACAAAACTTACTTGATATGCTTGAAAAAAGTTATCCGAAGCTAATCGAAGGACTTATTCCAGACGTATTATCGTTAGGTACTATCGTAAAAGTATTGCAAAACTTAATGAACGAAGGCGTTGCGGTGCGTGATATGCGCAGCATAATTCAAACCTTAGTAGAATATGGTCCTAAGAGCCAAGATCCAGAAGTGTTAACTGCTGCGGTGCGTATAACTTTACGTAAATTTATTGTTCAAGAGCTCGTAGGGCCAACCATTGAAGTACCTGTCATAACTTTGTCACCAGAGTTGGAACAAATGTTGCACCAGTCTATGCAAATGGCTGGAGACGATGGCGCAGGTATCGAACCAGGCTTAGCAGAGCGATTACAAAAATCTTTGACAGACGGTGCACAACAGCAAGAAATGGCTGGCGACACACCTATTCTATTAACGTCAGGCATTTTACGTTCAGTACTTGCTAAGTTTGTTAAATATACCATCCCGGGGTTACGTGTTATTTCTTATCAAGAAATTCCGGATGACAAACAAATTAAAATTGTTAGTGCTATTGGCCAGTAAAAAAATATTTCAACGTAGTTGTACTGAATGATAAGGGTTGGCGATGAAAATTAGACGTTATGTAGCAAAAGATATGAGAACTGCACTCGCGCAAATTAAAGACGAGTTGGGTGTAGATGCAGTAATTATGTCAAATAAAAAGATTGCTGAAGGTGTCGAATTAATGGCTGCAGTAGATTATAACCAAAATATTAAACCTGCCGAGTCGAAACAAGAAAATAGCCCTGCAGGCCCCGAGCCAATCTCATTCGATAATAGCCAACCAGCGAGCCGAGTTGATATAGCTGAAGACACTGTCGCCATCAGCAGCGCCCCACAAGCTGCAGAGCAATCCTCAAGTGTGCCTGTAGACAGTTTAGCAGCGTTGTTAAGTAGGCAAGTTCAACAAAATGGCTACGACAAAACACCCGCCACACGTGCATTTAATAGCAATATAGAAAATTCAGCCGCTAATGCGACCACCCATTCAACTGTAAGAACTAATACTGTTGAACAAACTGCCGAACAAGATATTGAGCAACAGTTTAAAAACTTCACTTCTCGTTTAGAGCAAAGCTCTAGTGCTGAGCCTAGCAACGACTACAACAGTCAACAACAAGCCAGTATGAATCATTCAGTAAATTTAAATGATGGTTTTGAAAACAAGCCTGCCCATAGTGAACGTCAAATAAGTGGCACTGAGTTTGAAAACATGCAAAAAGAAATGTCATCTATTCGCCAGTTATTAGAGCACCAAATGTCTGGATTAATGTGGCAAGACATGGCACAAAAAGATCCTATGCGCGCGGTACTCGTTAATAAATTAATGGCGATGGGGTTAAATGAACAAGTGGCAGATCAAATTGCTGGTTACATTCCTGCTAATAGTGAAGAAAAAGACGCATGGCAACAAGCCAAACTTATTATAGCGGAACAATTAAACACTACGAATAACGATATTATTCAGCGCGGTGGGGTAGTTTCTCTTGTCGGTCCAACTGGTGTTGGCAAAACAACAACCATTGCAAAGTTAGCGGCTCGTTTTGCACAAGCGCATGGTGCTGATCAAGTTGTATTAATTTCAACTGACAGTTACCGCATTGCAGGATTTGAACAACTTGCCACTTACGGTCGCATTATTGGCTGCCAAGTAAAGCTTGCTAATGATGGCAATGAACTAGATACCTTGTTACAACAGTATTCACAAAAGAAATTAATATTAATAGATACCGCAGGCATGGGGCAAAGAGATATGCGCCTAACCGAGCATTTGACTACCTTAATTTCTAATGCGCGTGTTAGAATTCGCAATTACCTAGTGTTAGCAGCCAATACACAACAACGAGTTATGCAAGAAAATGTTGATCGTTTTAAACGTATCCCTCTTGCCGGTTGCATCTATACTAAATTAGATGAGAGTCTTAGTGCTGGTGAAATTATCACTACCTCATTACAAAACGGATTAGCTATTGGCTATCTTACTGATGGACAAAGAGTTCCAGAAGATATTAAGGTTGCAAATGCTGAGAAATTGGTTACGCTTGCAGATAGAATGGCAAATAAGTCTCAAAGCTCAAATGCTGTTTCTTGGCGCACACCCGTAACAGCTGTTGCAGTGTAGTCGCCTTTAAATTGGCAGAGCAAGTATACTCATTGAATATTTACGTCAATTGGTATTATATAGAGAAGTTACTTAGATGATAGATCAAGCGAGCGGCTTAAGAAAAATGCAAGATCCCCAACAAATTAAAGTTATAGCAGTTTCAGGTGGTAAAGGCGGCGTTGGTAAAACCAATGTCTCATTAAATACAGCTATTTCCTTAGCTAAACTAGGCAAGCGCGTACTCGTGCTAGATGCCGATCTAGGTTTAGCGAATGTTGACGTTATGCTCGGTTTACGGGTGCAACGAAATTTGTCTCACGTATTATCTGGCGAATGTGAACTGGACGATATAATTATCCAAGGTCCAGGTGGCATCAATATAATTCCCGCGACATCAGGCACACAATCAATGGTAGATTTAACGCCCGCTGAACATGCTGGGCTTATACGTGCCTTTAGCGATATGCAAACCAAGTTTGATATTTTAATTGTGGATACAGCCGCGGGCATCTCCGATATGGTTTTGAGTTTTTGTCGAGCATCTCAAGACGTATTATTAGTTGTATGTGACGAACCAACTTCAATTACAGACTGTTATGCACTTATGAAGCTGCTGAGCCGCGATCATGGCTTATTCAAATTCAAAGTGGTTGCGAATATGGTGCGCAGTGGCAAAGAAGGTCAAAACTTATTTGCCAAACTTTCAAAAGTTACCGATAGATTTTTAGATGTAACTCTAGAGCTTGTTGCTGTAGTTCCTTTTGATGAAAATATTCGCAAATCAGTGAGAAAACAACAAGCAATTGTTGAAGCATATCCTGACTCTCCTGCATCAATTGGCTTTAAATCTCTTGCCAAAAATATTATCAGCTGGCCAGTACCCAAAGAGGCTTCAGGACATTTAGAGTTTTTTATCGAGCAATTGCTAGAACACTAACAACCAAAAAAGTGAGCTATAGTGGGAAAACTACATACTTATAGTGTTGATAAATCGGCTTTGTTAGAACAACACACGGTGCTTGTAAAGCGTATCGCTTATCATTTACTTGCCCGATTACCCGCTAGTGTAATTGTTGATGACCTTATCCAATCGGGCATGATAGGCCTACTTGAAGCATCAAACAATTTTGACAATACCAAAGGTGCCAGTTTTGAAACTTTCGCTGGCATTCGCATTCGTGGTGCTATGTTAGATGAAATTCGACGTGGTGACTGGGTGCCTCGTTCAGTGCATAAAAATAGTCGAATGATCAGCGAAGCAATAAAAAACTTAGAAGCTGAGCACGGTCGCGATGTGAGTGACTATGAAGTTGCAGAAAAATTAGAACTTTCAATTAATGAATACCATCAAATTTTAAACGAAGTCAGTGCGGGTAAAATACTCGGTATTGATGATTTAGGTGTGAGTGAAGATGTTATTGACGTTGCTCATAGTCAGCAGCCAGATGAACCCTATGCTAATATTGAACAGAGCTTTTTCAAAAAGTCATTAGCTGAATGTATTTCCTCTTTACCCGAACGAGAAGCTTTAGTACTGTCATTGTATTATGATGAAGAGCTCAACCTAAGAGAAATAGGGCAAGTGCTTGACGTGAGTGAATCTCGAGTTAGCCAAATACATAGTCAAGCGATGCATCGATTAAAAGCACGTATGCAATCTTGGCAAAGTTAAGTAGAATAGTTAACTATAATAATAGAAACGTAGAAATTTAAATGTTCTCACCGGAGGGTGTCTTGGATAAAAATATGAAAGTACTTGTTGTTGATGATTTTTCAACAATGAGACGAATAATCAAAAACTTGTTGCGTGACCTAGGTTTTACCAATATTTCAGAAGCAGACGACGGCAACACAGCATTGCCGATGCTAAAAGATGGTAACTTTGACTTTGTTGTTACAGACTGGAATATGCCTGGTATGCAAGGTATTGATTTACTTAAAGCCATAAGAGCAGACAGTAATTTATCTCACATACCGGTATTAATGGTGACAGCTGAAGCGAAGAAAGAACAAATTATCATGGCGGCGCAAGCCGGTGTTAACGGCTATATTGTAAAACCATTTACGGCAGCCACGTTAAATACCAAGCTTGACAAAATATTCGAACGTCTTGGTTAATTATCAATTTCTGTTATGCAAGGCTGTTTTATGAGTACAAATACTAATGTCCATATTTCTTTAGCACAAGCAAAGTTATTAGTTGAATACATTGAGTCTGATCAACAAACTAAAGCGAATGAATTAATAGCAGAAATTCAAAGCCCAATTAATTCTGAACTATTCGAAGAAATAGGTAAGTTAACTCGCCAATTGCACGATTCTTTGAATAATTTTCAAATTGATGAACGTTTAAATGATTTAGCAACAGCAGATATTCCTGACGCTAAAGAAAGATTAAATTTTGTTATTAGTCATACCGAAGAAGCTGCTAATAAAACTATGGATGCTGTTGAAGCAATATTTCCGGTGGTTGATGGTATTCAAAAGCAAATTAGTACGGTTAACCCCATGTGGCAAAAATTAATGCACAATGATCTTGATGTCGTTGAATTTAAAGCTTTATGTCAAGATATTGATGTTTTATTGAAAACAACTGAAAAAGAAAGTAGTAAAATTCATCGCTTAATGACAGATGTTTTAATGGCACAAGACTTTCAAGATCTTACAGGCCAAGTTATTCGAAAAGTAATTGACTTGGTACGTGAGGTTGAAGAAAGCTTAATTTATATGTTAACCGCTTTTGGTATGTCCTCAGAAAAAAATAAATCTGACCAGCCTCCTAAAGTAGGTGAAAATTTAGTTGAAGGCCCAATTATTAACAGCGAAAACCGCCAAGATATTGTTTCAGGTCAAGACGACGTTGATGATTTATTATCAAGTTTAGGTTTTTAACAGGAGTTATCAAATGTCATTTGAACAAGATGAGGAAATTCTACAGGATTTTTTAATTGAAGCTGGAGAAATACTTGAAACCTTGTCGGAGCAATTAGTTGAGCTTGAAAATGATCCTAATAATGCCGATCTACTTAACGCTATTTTTAGGGGCTTTCATACGGTAAAAGGCGGCGCCGGATTTTTATCACTTACTGAGTTGGTAGAAACTTGCCATGGTGCTGAAAATGTTTTCGATACCTTAAGAAACCAACAGCGAACGGTTACTTCAGCGTTAATGGATGTGATCTTACAAGCACTAGATACCATTAATGAACAATTTGCCCAAGTGCAAAATAAAGAAACATTATCAAAGCCTAACCCTGTTCTTATTACCGAATTGCACCGATTATCTCAACCTGAAACTCAAGATGAACAAGCACCACCTGTTGTTGATGTTTCTAATGAAGCCCCAGCTGCACCAGCTGAGTCAACGGCTTCTAATGACGAAATGTCAGAAGATGAATTTGAACGTTTATTAGACGAGCTTCATGGTGGTGGTTCACCAACACCAAGTGCGCCTGTAACACCTAAAGCTCCGCCATCAAACAGTAATGATATTTCGGACGACGAGTTTGAATCTTTATTAGATGAGCTTCATGGCACAGGGGCATTTTCTTCGGGTGTTAGCGCACCAAGTCCGGCACCAAAACCAACTTCATCCGACGAAATAAATGATGCCGAGTTTGAATCTTTGCTAGACGAACTTCATGGTAAAGGACAAGGTCCCAAACCTAAACAAGTGGCAGCTGTAAGTTCTGTCGAAAAATCAACACCTAAACCATCACCAGCTGCAAATGTATCTGCCCCGAAAAGCTCTGAAGCTAAAGCTGAAGTAAAGCCTATAGCTCAGTCAGCATCGGAAGCAGGCGACAAAAAATCGGCACCAGCAAAACCAGCTCAAGCTGAAACAACCGTTAGGGTTGATACTAAGCGATTAGATCAAATTATGAACATGGTTGGTGAATTAGTGCTAGTGCGCAACCGCTTAACTAGCCTGGGTTTGATCAAAGAAGACGAAGACTTAACTAAAGCCGTATCTAATTTAGATGCTGTAACTACCGATTTGCAAGGCGCGGTAATGAAAACGCGTATGCAGCCTATTAAAAAGGTTTTTGGGCGCTTTCCTCGAGTAGTGCGTGATTTAGCTCGTAGTTTAAATAAAGAAATTAAACTTATACTCGAAGGTGAAGATACCGATTTAGATAAAAACTTGGTTGAGGCACTTGCTGATCCACTGGTGCATCTTGTGCGTAACTCGGTTGATCATGGTATTGAGTCGCCAGAGAAACGCGTTGCGGCCGGTAAGTCCCGAGAAGGTGTTGTTGTATTATCGGCCTCACAAGAAGGTGATCATATACTCCTGACCATTCGAGATGATGGTGCAGGTATGAACGCAAATAAGTTAAAAGAAATTGCCATTGAACGAGGCGTTTTAGATGTTGATGCCGCCGCACGTATGTCTGATAAAGAAGCTTTTAGTTTAATTTTTGCTCCTGGCTTTTCAACTAAAACTGAAATATCAGAAGTTTCTGGCCGTGGCGTTGGTATGGATGTAGTCAAAACCAAAATTACCCAGCTTAATGGCACAGTTAATATCGACTCAGAAATGGGTGTTGGCACCATACTAGAAATTAAAGTGCCATTAACATTAGCGATATTACCGACATTAATGGTTGTAATTGGCAAACAAACTTTTGCTTTACCATTAGCTGCAGTGAATGAAATATTCCACCTTGATTTAACCAAAACCAATGTGGTTGATGGACAGCTAACGATAATAGTACGTGAAAAAGCCATTCCACTATTCTACCTTGATCAATGGTTAGTGCGAGATTACGTTGAAAAGCCTCGAGATCGTGGTCATGTGGTTATTGTACAATTAGGTAATCAGCAAATTGGTTTTGTTGTTGACAGTTTAATTGGACAAGAAGAAGTCGTTATTAAGCCTTTAGATAGATTATTACATGGTACACCAGGCATGGCAGGCGCAACGATTACAAGCGATGGTGGCATAGCGTTAATTATTGATGTGCCTAATATGCTTAAATATTATTCTAAAAAATCGATACTGAACAAGAAGTTACGTTAATAATACGTTTTTATATTAAATTAACAGCGACAGGAAGTAGAGTGTAAATGTCTTTTAAAGTATTGGTGGTTGATGACTCCAGTTTTTTTCGACGCCGAGTAACGGACATTCTCAATAATGATCCTGAACTTGAGGTTGTCGATGTTGCTATAAATGGTTTAGAAGCGGTTAAAAAAGCAATTGCGCTTAAACCTGATGTAATAACCATGGATATAGAAATGCCGTTACTAAACGGCATTGACGCTGTCAAACAAATAATGGCGCAAGCTCCTACCGCTATCATTATGTTCTCTTCATTAACGCATTCAGGTGCCAAAGCAACACTTGAAGCTTTAGATGCCGGTGCGTTGGATTTTCTGCCGAAAAAATTCAATGAAATAGCAAAAACCACAGAAGATGCGGGAAGTTTATTACGACAACGTGTCAAACAACTGGCAAAAAAGAAAGGTGCAGTATTACCAAGAATTTCTACTTTTCGATCTCGAGCTGCTCTTGATGCTAAATCTAATTCAGATAATACATCTTCAGCAAGAGTGTCAAAAGCTAATACTGATATTGCCAAATATCCTCATGAAACAGTCAGTAAAAAAACAGAAAAAAGTTATAAGCTTTTAGCTATAGGAACCTCCACAGGGGGACCTGTGGCTTTACAGCAGCTACTCGTTCAATTACCAAAAGATTTTCCCTTACCTATCATTTTAATACAACACATGCCTGCTACATTCACCTCAGCTTTTGCTAGTCGATTAAATACTCTCTGTAAAATATCGATTAAAGAAGCAAGCTCTGGCGATATATTAAAACCAGGTCATGCTTATTTAGCACCTGGAGGTAAGCAAATGATCATTGATGGTACAGAAAATGCAGCAAAATTAAGAATACTGGAAGATAATTCTGAGCGGATTGCTTTCAAACCTAGTGTAGATATTAGTTTTGCTTCAGCTGCTAAAGTTTTTGGCGGTAATGTTTTAGGGGTAATACTCACCGGAATGGGTGCCGATGGTCGTGATGGTTCGCGGTTGTTAAAAAGTAAAGGCGCTACAATCTGGTCACAAGATGAAGAGTCTTGTGTGGTATATGGTATGCCACAAGCAGTTACCGTTGCGGGAATATCTGAGCGTTCACTGGCGATTGACAGCTTTCCATCTGCAATTCTTAAGGAAATACAGCATGGATAAACTAAGTATATCAGGCTTATTAATTGCCATTTTGGCGATATATTTGGGCTTTATAATTGATGGCGGTTCAATTTCTTCATTATTAGAATTACCCGCTTTTATTATCGTTTTTGGTGGCACGCTAGGCGCCGTTATGCTGCAGTCATCACAAATTCAATTTTTACACGCTATTTCATTACTAAAATGGTTGTTTGTGCCACCTAAATATGATGTTGAGCAAGGTATAGAATCTATTGTTGAATGGTCTGAAAAAGCACGAGAATCTGGTTTTTTATCTTTAGAATATATTGCCGAAGAAGAGAACGATTTTTTTGTTAATAAAGGCTTAAACTTACTGGTTGACGGGGCCGAAGTTGAAAACCTAAGGGTTTCACTTGAGTTAGATTTAGATTTATATCGAGAACACAATTTACGCTCTGCACACGTATTTGAATCTATGGGAGGTTATAGCCCAACGATAGGAATTTTAGGTGCGGTTCTTGGCTTAATTCATGCCATGTCGAATTTAGCTGATCCAGAATTACTGGGGCAGGGTATTGCCACGGCTTTTGTTGCCACCATTTATGGCGTCGGATTTGCTAACTTAATATATTTACCTATTGCGAATAAAATTAAAGCAATTGTTCATCAACAAACCATGTACCGTGAAATGATGACCGAAGGAATAATCGCTATAGCTTTAGCAGAAAACCCACATGCCATTGAAAATAAGTTGTCGGCATTTCGGTTAGAACAATGAACCGTTTGAGAGCACGTCGACATTTAGTTGAACATGAAAATGTTGAGCGCTGGTTAGTCTCATACGCAGATTACATGACATTATTGTTTGCGCTTTTTGTTGTGCTATATGCCATGGCAATGGTCAACGAAGAGCCTTTTGAAACCGCCACAGAATCAATAGGTAAAGTATTTCAAGCTAATGAAGAACAGCCAAAAAACCGCGGACATGGAGATGACATATTACCGGTAAATAGCACTAAAACTAAAAAACGCTTATACGGTAATGGCATTTTAACGGACGCGGGTCCTGAACTTGTAACAGGTGAAGTCACATTATCAAATGTCTCAGATGCACAAGTAGGCACTACTTTAACGTCTTTAGAAAAAGACTTGCATGAAGCATTATACGAATTGGTTGAATCTGGTTATGCGCAATTGCAAATAGATGGTGATTGGTTAGAAATAGAATTAAATAGTGGCCTACTTTTCCCTAGTGGTTCTTCATCACCAACTAATGCGGCTAAAGATATATTACTGGTTATTTCTCAAGTGATTGCCGATGCTAGTAATTACATAAGAGTACGCGGCTATACCGATAATCAAGCGATTGAAACGGAAATTTTCTCATCTAATTGGGAGTTGTCGGTATTTAGAGCAACCGCTATTTTAAGAGAGTTAGAAAAACTATCTTTAAATCCTGCTCAAATGGCGATTGAAGGTTATGGACAATATTACCCCAGTGCAGATAATGCCACAGCCACTGGACGGGCAAAAAATCGCCGCGTTGTCATTGCTATTTCTAAATACGGTCTCGAAAAAGCAAGTTTATTGGCAACCCCGACTATTTCGGTAAAAGATGTAGAGGCCATTAAAAATATTGCTACTGAGCAAGACGATGATGAAATTCGCATTATCAGACTTGAAAATGGTGGCATTCGCATTACAACGAGAGCGGAGGCTAATAACATTAAAGCCACTAATCCGCCGGCAGAAGAAAATGAATAATAGGAATTACGCTTGGTAGTTTGGACTGTTGCAAATCAAAAAGGTGGGGTAGGAAAAACTACCACCACGATAGCCTTGGCTGGATTATTAGCAGAACAAGGGCATCGCGTGTTGCTTGTCGATACTGACCCGCATGCCTCATTAAGTTATTATTTTGGTATTGAATCTGAAGACTTAGAGTTAAGTGTTTATGATTTGTTTATGCAAGCTGCAAATAAAGAACAAATTATGCAGAGCTTGTGTCCCTCAAGTTACGAAAATATTGATATATTGCCGGCAACTATGGGGCTAGCGACTCTTGACCGTTCACTGGGTAACAAAGGCGGTATGGGGTTAGTTTTAAAGAAAGCATTACATGCAATTAATAACGAATATGATTATATATTGATTGATTGCCCGCCAGTTCTAGGGGTGTTAATGGTAAATGCACTTGCCGCCAGCGATAGAATTATTGTGCCAGTACAAACTGAGTTTTTGGCACTTAAAGGTTTAGACCGTATGATGAAAACACTCGATATCATGCAAGGCCAGCAACCATCGGCGTTTAAATATACCATAGTGCCAACCATGTTTGATAAACGCACAAAAGCATCTATATTAACTTATCAAAAGCTCTTAAGAGCATATGGCGAAGCCGTTTGGACAGCAGTAATACCCATTGACACCAATTTTCGAAATGCCAGTAATGCTCAAAAAGTACCTTCAGACTTCGCGCCTAAGTCTCGTGGTATTCTCGCGTATCGAGATTTATTAACATACCTAGTTAATTTAACTACACAGAGTAAGTAAGCACATGTCAAAATCTTTAGCAGCAAGTAAAAAATTAATGCAAAGCTATTTGTCAGAATTGCTTAATGAAGACGTAGAGCCAAAACTTGCGCCTCAAGCTAAAGAAAGCTCAGTATTACCAGTAAAAGAAAAACAAGCACAACCATTAGAAAGTTTACTCAATAACGCCAGTTTGTTGCAAGTAGCCCAAGAGGTTGAAGAAGCAGTACAAACTAGACCTTTATCATCGGCAAAAGCAAGCAATAAAGACTTATTTGAAAAACCGCAAGTTAAAACAAAGCACGTTAAAACAATACACAACGATGCAATTTCGCCTAGCATAAAATCGAAAGCGGCGACGAAAGAGCCGAATGTAGATGTGAGTGTTAAAAAAGCTGATGAAATTAAAACCCGCAAAAGCTTAGGTGGGTTTACAGAAAGTAAACCGCTAAGTTATCGCCAAGGCGATTTTCAAGCCATGTTCTTCGAAGTGGCTGGTTTAATAATAGCTGTGCCACTTGTCGAGCTAGGTGGCATACACAGTAATAATAAAGCCACACCACTTATGGGTAAGCCTGATTGGTTTAAAGGTGTTATGCTTCACAGAGACGAAAAAATTAATGTAGTTGATACGGCACTGTGGGTAATGCCTGAAAAATGTGACCAAGCATTGCTATCTGCACTTAATTATCAATATATTATTATGCTGAACAATTCTGAATGGGGTTTATCGGCTGAAAAATTGATAGATACCGTAACGTTAAAGCAAGAAGACGTTAAATGGTTAGATACTCCAAACAAGCGACCTTGGCTTGCTGGACTTGTAAAAAACCGTATGTGTGCACTGTTAGATGTTGATTCCTTAATTAAGTTATTGGAAAAAGGCGCAAATATAAAGCAAGATTAATTGATGAATTTAATCTTGCCAGTATACTTAGAGCATAAGTACTTTAGTAAAACAGAAATTTAAAGAGGTCAGCAGTATGTCTGATGAAAGACGCAATGCAAGTGAACGTGTAGATATTAATGATGAAGTTCTCCAATGGGTAACGTTCAAACTTGATAGCGAAACCTACGGTATAAACGTAATGCAAGTACAAGAAGTGTTACGTTATACAGAAATAGCCCCTGTTCCTGGCGCCCCTGTATACGTTATGGGTATTATTAATCTTCGTGGCAACGTTGTTACCGTTATCGATACTCGCGCAAGATTTGGGCTTGAATCTGCAGGCATTACAGATAACACACGTATTGTGATTATTGAAGCTGACAGCCAAGTTATTGGTATTTTAGTTGATAGTGTTGCAGAAGTTGTTTATTTACGCGCTTCAGAAATCGACGTGGCACCCAATGTAGGTAACGACGAAAGTGCCAAGTTTATTCAAGGTGTTTCTAATCGAGAAGGTGAACTACTTATTTTAGTCGATTTAAACAAACTACTTTCAGACGATGAATGGGATGAATTAAAACAATTCTAACCATAATAATCAGCCTGCCTTAGCGGGCTTTTATTTCTAGCGAAGCCAATAGTACTATGGAAAATATTCCTGCAAACTTAATCAGTTTAATCGCATTTGCCATTGTTATGCTTGTTGCCATGCTTTTATTGGCACTTAAAAATCGTTTTGCTCAACAAATTTCAGCATTAAAACTTCAAATACAAAGCCAAGATCTACAGTTAATAGAATTGCAAAATTTGCTCGCTAGTAGTGAATTACAATTAAAAGCCATTCAACAACAATGTAATGACTCGCAATTAGAAAATGAACAAGTCAGTAAGCAGCTAGAACATCGTATCAAAGTAGCTCAAGAGCAGTTTACTAACCAATTTGAAACTATAAATCAGCTTTTACATCAACAACCTGAAGACAAGCTTTACTCACGTGCACAAAAATTAGTTGAACTCGGTGCCGATATAACCGAAATTATGCGTGAATGTGATATACCACGAGCAGAAGCAGAAATGCTCCTCGCAGTACATCGAAAAAATGTGGCTGAATAATTAAAAGCATTACGATGTTTTGCTAAATTTGAACGCCAATTACATTTTTAAATTAAACTCCTCAAGCTCACATGATAAACTAATCGATATAACTTAAATTTATGCTTAACCGTGGCGTATGGCTATTGGTTAAATAACAAGGAACCTGTCGTGAACAGTTCAAAAATGATTACAATAATAAAGCCGATAAAATTAAATTTGAAAATGTTGTTTGTAATCATATTTTCTATATTTGTCAGCGCATGTTCATCAACACCTTCTAACGAACAATCTGTATCAGATCCTAAAGATCCACTCGAAGCAATAAATCGACCTTTTTGGACATTTACCTGGGACTATGCTGATAAATATGTCTTTAAACCTGCTTCAGAAGGTTATGTAGAATACGTACCAACAGACTTACGCGCAGGCGTATATAACATGGCATTAAACTTAAATGAGCCATCAACAATCATTAACCACTTGTTACAAGCAAAGTTTACTGAAGCCGCTAAATCTACCGGACGTTTTGTTTTAAACTCTACTATCGGTCTTTTAGGTTTTTTCGACCCAGCAAGTGATTTTGGTTGGCACCGCAAAGAAGAGGAGTTTGGCGAAGTACTTGGCAGCTACGGCGTTGGCGATGGGCCATTTTTAATGGTGCCTGCTTTAGGTCCTTCTTCAGTACGTGAAGAAGTCGGCGACTTTGTTGATAGTTATTATTGGCCACTTGCTATTATCGACTTTTGGCCTAACTTAGTACGTGCAGGCATTATTGGTTTAGAAACCAGAGCATCGCTTGCTGATCAGGAAAAAATTATTAAAGATTCTATCGACCCGTACGAATTTGTTAAAAATGCTTACTTTCAAAATATGCAATTCAAAGTTTACGATGGCAACCCTCCAATTGAAGTTGACCAAGCTGAAGAAGAAAACATTGACGCATATTTAGAAGAGTTAGAAGGAATGTAAAGTTAACTCTCTACACTAAAGTCAGAAATAAAAAGCGAACTATTGTTCGCTTTTTTGATATTGAGCGATGGCTTTATCAAGATATTTAGCAGAAAAGTGAAGCATAACAGGTCTTAACAGTATGAAGTACGCAGTTAATACAATCACCACTGATGCTGCGAGCGCTAAACCTTGCAAATTAGCAATAAATAAAAAAGGCGGGATCAGCAAGGCGAGTTTGATTATGTTTAATACGAACTTTTCAGGTGCAGAAAGCTTAGCCTGCGCTAAAGTTAAAATGGCTTGTCGTTGGTGTAAACTAAACGTTTGTAGTGCCGGTATTTTGTTAGAAGAAAAATAAATAGTCATAAAGTTTCAATTAAGTATTTGCATAAAGCAAATATATCACTTTGATACAAAAATGACACTTAATGTGCCAAGAGCAAATAAAATAGTTTACTCAATATTAAAGTGAAACTCCCAGTATAAAACAAAGCCGTTCATTATTTAATTTTAGATAAATTTGTTAAAACGAGTTCCTCAGTGGCGTGCAATTTGCTAGAATTGCCGAAAATTTTATCAGTAGGTGATTTTAAAATGAATATCATAGAAGCTAACTTCGATGCAACCGGTAAGAAATTCGCAATTGTAGTATCTCGCTTTAACAGTTTTGTTGTTGAAAGTTTACTTGAAGGTGCAGTAGATGCACTTAAACGTCACGGAAATGTTGCAGAAAGCGATATTACCGTTATTCGAGTTCCAGGTGCATATGAGTTACCTGTAGCCGCTAAAAAAATCGCTGCTAAAGGTGGTTACGATGGCATCATTGCTATTGGCGCTGTTATTCGTGGTGGCACACCACATTTTGATTTTGTTGCCGGCGAATGTAATAAAGGGTTAGCACAAGTAGCAATGGAGTATACATTACCCGTGGCATTTGGTGTAATTACTACAGACACTATTGAGCAAGCTATTGACCGTGCAGGCCTTAAAGTAGGCAATAAAGGCGCTGAAGCAGCGTTAAGTGCATTAGAAATGGTTAATGTGCTCGATAAGTTATAACAGGAAACTATTGTGAAACCATCACCTAGAAGAAAAGCCAGAGAATTGGCAGTACAAGCGGTTTATTCTTGGCAGTTAAGCCAAAATAATGTTGCTGAAATCGAGTTAAACTTTTTAACTGATAACAGCGCTCGTCGTTTCGACATCCCATACTTTCAACAATTATTTAATGGTGTAACAACCAACGTTGGCAGTATTGATGACAAAATAGCCCCACATGTTGATCGTCCATTAGACGATGTTGACCATGTTGAAAAAGCCGTTCTTCGTGTTGCGGTTTATGAACTAACAAACTGCTTAGATGTGCCATATCGTGTCATCATCAATGAAGCGATTGAACTAGCTAAATCGTTTGCGGCTGACGATAGTCATAAATTTGTCAACGGCGTGTTAGACAAAGTCGTTAAGCTTGTTCGTCCGAACGAATAGTATAAAACTGGTTGTAATATGAAAGAGTTTGAATTGATCAAACGCTACTTTAGTGAGCAGATGATTAAACGCAAGGATGTTGTGCTTGGTATCGGAGATGACTGCGCAATAGTTACTCCTTCTGAACGTCAGAATATTGCAATTACTACCGACACCTTGGTCGCTGGCGTACACTTTCCACATGAAACAAGTGCACGCGCAATCGGCCATAAGTCGATTGCTGTAAACCTATCCGACTTAGCTGCTATGGGCGCTGAGCCTACCTGGATTTCATTGGCCATTACCTTACCTGAAGTGGATGTAAAGTGGGTTGAAGAATTTTGTAAAGGGGCATTTGAATTGTGCGAGTTTTATAACGTGCAATTAATTGGTGGCGATACCACACAAGGCCCTTTAAGCATTACACTTACCGCTCAAGGTTTAGTGCCTTATAATACCCACCTTAAGCGCTCTGGTGCAAAAGCGGGTGATTGGATCTATGTTACGGGTGAAATTGGCGATGCAGCCTTAGCACTTAAACATATATTTAAAGAGGTAAATGTTGCCCCTGAATATAGCAAGCGTACAAAAAAGTTTAGATTTTCCAACGCCTAGAATACTTGCAGGCCAAGCATTACGTAATTATGCAAGTTCTGCTATAGATCTTTCAGACGGATTAATTGCCGATTTAGGGCATATCTGTACGGCCTCTAAAGTAGGCGCTAATATTGTGCTCGATAACCTGCCTATTTCTAACGCATTGCGTGACACAGTCGGGCTAGAAAAAGCCTATGAAATGACGTTGTCAGGTGGCGATGATTATGAGTTATTATTTACTGTTTCTGAAGATAATAAAGTCGGCATGGAAACTGCGTTAGCCAATACCAGCAATACAATTACCTGTATTGGTCAGATTAACGGTAGTGAAAAAATAACTACAACGTTAAACAGTAAAGCGGTTTCAATTAACACAAGCAGTTTCGAGCACTTCTCTGGTAATAAAACCTGATTATGACAAAGTCTACGGCAAATTTTCGTCTTTTAAATCCTGTGCACTTTTTAGCGTTAGGTTTTGGTAGTGGTTTATCACCGAAAGCACCAGGTACTTTTGGCACGCTAGCGGCTGTACCATTGTTTTTATTAATGGCGCCTTTAAGTACGAGTATTTACTTGTCGTTGTTAGTAATAATGAGCCTTGCTGGTATTTATATTTGTGGAAAAGCAGCAGAAGATGCTGGCGTGCCAGATCATGGCGCCATCGTATGGGACGAAATTGTTGGACTGTTGATCACCATGTGCTTAATGCCAGTAACTTGGCAGACATTATTGGTAGGTTTTGTTTTATTTCGTTTTTTCGATATTTTAAAACCTTGGCCTATTTCATTTATCGATAAAAACTGTCATGGCGGTTTTGGCATTATGCTTGACGATATAGTGGCAGGTATTGCTGCCTGGGCGTGTATGATGCTTATTTTTTATTAAAACTTAAGCATTTGTGAAACCTTTAAATGTAAACAAAAAAGCCAAAGAAATTATTCTTTGGCTTTTTCGTTTTTAGTTATTGGTTAAATTAATTTAACAACCTAACTCTAATAGTAGCTTCAATTTGCTTTAACTCTTTAAGGGCTAATTCGCGGCTTTCAACTTCAATATCGATAACTACATAACCAATTTGATCAGCGGTTTGTAAATATTGTGCAGCAATGTTGATATTGTGTTTAGCAAACATTTGGTTAATTTGAGTTAATACGCCCGGCTTGTTGTGGTGAATATGTAATAAACGACTCGTACCAACATGACCAGGTAGCGATACTTCAGGGAAGTTAACCGCAGACAAGGTTGAACCATTATCTGAATATTTAGCCAACTTACTCGCTACTTCAAGGCCAATGTTCTCTTGTGCTTCTTTAGTACTACCACCAATATGAGGCGTTAAAATAACATTGTCAAAAGCGCGCAATGGGCTAACAAACTCTTCTTCGTTACCCTTAGGCTCAATCGGAAATACATCGATTGCGGCACCGGCAACTTTTTTACTGCTTAAAGCATCCGCTAACGCATCGATATCAACCACAGTACCGCGAGATGCATTAATAAATATCACGCCGTCTTTCATCACTTCAAATTCAGCTGTACCCATCATGTTTTTAGTTTGAGGTGTTTCAGGCACATGTAAGCTTATAACGTCGGCTTCTTTTAATAATGCTGTCATTGTTGGTGCTTGGCTTGCGTTACCTAAAGGGAGCTTAGTTTCTATATCGAAAAAGCGAACTTTCATGCCTAACGTTTCCGCTAGAATGCCTAATTGCATGCCGATATGGCCATAACCAATAATACCTAGGGTTTTACCTCTAGCTTCAACTGAACCCGCAGCCGACTTATTCCAAACGCCACGATGTGCTTGGGCACTTTTTTCAGGAATACCGCGCAGCAACAATAACGTTTCACCTAAAACTAACTCTGCAACTGAGCGAGTATTTGAAAATGGTGCGTTAAATACGGGAATACCTAATGATTGAGCAGCAGCTTTATCGACTTGGTTGGTCCCAATACAAAAACAACCAATAGCAACTAGCTTTTTCGCATGGCTTAGTACTTTTGCATTCAAGTCTGTGCGAGAGCGTATGCCAATAAAGTGCACATTAGCAATTTTCTTAATCAGCTCGGCTTCTGAAAGGGAAGTTTTAAGATATTCAATATTTGAATAGCCTTTGTTTTTAAGCTCTTCAAGGGCGCTTTGATGAACCCCTTCTAAAAGTAATATCTTAATTTTATCTTTCGCTAGTGAATTATTGCTCATGGTTGTTAATCTTCTCTGGATCAAAAATTTACGTGTGCTAAACCTTAATTAAATAAGCGTTTAGATGGCTAGATACCTAAACTATCATATAGGGCATAAACTCTAAAGTGTTATTTTATTATTTTTGCACCGTCTTGTGTGCCGATAATTAATACATCAGCTGGACGATTAGCGAACAAACCGTTTGTCACAACTCCTGCAATTGCATTAATGCTGTTTTCAAGGGCTTTAGGGTCGAGTATTTCTAGATTATGTACATCAAGAATAACATTGCTATTGTCGGTTATAACACCTTGACGATAAGCAGGATCACCGCCTAATTTAACTAATTCTCTAGCAACATAACTGCGCGCCATAGGAATAACTTCAACAGGTAATGGAAAGCGGCCTAATATAGGTACTTGTTTAGTATCGTCAGCAATACAAACAAAAGTTTTAGCAACTGCAGTAACAATTTTCTCGCGAGTAAGTGCAGCACCGCCGCCTTTAATCATATGCATATGTGGGTTAATTTCATCAGCGCCATCAACATAAACGTCAATACCGTCAACATCATTCAGTTCGAACACTTCAATGCCGTAAGACTTTAAACGCTCTGTTGAAGCTTCTGAGCTCGATACCGCACCAACAATAGTTTCTTTAATGGTAGCAAGGGCATCAATAAAGTGATTTACCGTTGAGCCTGTACCAACGCCAACAATGGTATCTGCTTTAATATATTCTAGCGCTTTTACTGCTGCTGCTTTTTTCATTTCATCTTGAGTCATAATAAGCCTGTTAAAATCAGTTTAAAGTTATTAGCTGTCAGTTTTTAGTTATTAGGGGCCCGCTTTATGTTTTTGTCTTACTAAAGGCAGGCAACTCAAAACTAAAGATTACGCCAATATTATAACAATAGTATTAATATTGGCTTAGTCTTTATTTATCTAAATTGAGCTTATGTTTAGCTAAGTTTTAGGCAAGGTTTTGCTAAGGTCAAACACATATTGTTTACTTGGCGTTACTATTTCTGGTAGAGGAATATCCCAGAGCTGCGAGGGAACGTCTTCTATTAGCTGAATGTCATGAGCTAGGCCAATAGGGTAAGGCTTGGATAAGCCAGTTTTATTAATTTTTTTATTCTCGCCACTTTCTTTATTTTCAAAACGATATTTCTTAAACCATGCTGATAACGTTCTATCGTAAAATCCGCCACCCATACCTAAGCGATTACCAGTTTGGTCAAAAGCAACTAAGGGGGTAAAAATTATGTCTATATCGTTTACACTTTTAATCAGGCGCACATCGAGTTTAGGTTCTAAAATACCGTACTTGTTTTGTTGCATTATGCTATTGGATTGATAATGCAAAAAAAGTAAATGCCCAGCAGTAAAAGGGTGAAGCACAGGTAAATATACGCTTTTGTTATGTTGCCAACACCACTGAATAAATAGCATAGGATCAAGTTCGCCATCGTTTGCTAAATAAATTGCAATATTATCTGCCGCTAGCACGTCAGGCCTTGCTATTAATTGTTCAAGTAACTCACTCGATAATTCTTTTTGCTCAATAATACTTAAGCTTTTTCGCTTTGTTCTGATGGACGATCTTATTTGGTTTCTAGTAGGCATAATTAATAACGATTTTTAGTTAAGCTAATGAGTTAAGTTTTATTGTTTATACAAGAATTCTGTTAAAGCCCAACCTACAAGAAATCAACAAAAATTGAAATACCTAGTTTTAGGTATATGGTACTCGTGAGAATTTCACTCAATAAAACTGTATTAGACTTAACCTGAATTAAACTAAAACTGTATTAAGAGTAGAACTGAATTATGCTTTAGCTAAATTGGATAATGCTAAACACTATAATTTACTGAAGGCAAAAAAAATAGCCAACACAATGTTGGCTATTTATCTTGATAATTTAAACGCTAATACGTTATAAAAAATTATGCAGTAGTTGTTGTACCGTTAGTGTTCGCAGCTGGTACTTCATCATCTTCTGTTTTAAGTGCTTCCCAGAATCTAGACTTTAAACCAACTAGCAAAATAACAATACCAATACCAATGCTGAACAAGCTAATTTGGATATATAACGCAGGTATTTGTTCAACGTTATTTGGATCATAGTTACCCGCAAGTAAACCAGAAATAATATTACCAATAGAATAAGTTAGAACGAATACACCCATCATTTGGCCAGCAAATCTTCTTGGTGATAACTTACTTACCGCACTTAAAGCGATTGGGCTTAGACATAACTCACCAACCGTATGTAGGAAGTAAGTGGTAATTAACCAACCTGGAGCAACCTGTAAGCCACTTGCCGCGTATTGTGCAGCAAAGAACATAACAATAAAGCCACTTGCCATGATAATTAAACCTGCAGCACATTTAATGCCGTAAGCAGGTGTTACCATTCTTTGACCTAATTTTATCCAAAAGGCAGCAAAGAAAGGTGAAAGTAAAACGATAAACATTGAGTTAGAGAACTGAAACCATGCCGTTGGTACTTCAAAAGAGCCAATCATGCGGTCAGTGTAGTCACGTGCAAATAAGTTTAATGAAGAACCTGCTTGCTCAAAACCAGACCAAAAACATGCTGAGGCAATACAAATTAATAACAACGCCCAAAGCTTTTTCTTTTCATTACCGGTTAAGCCACTACAAAAATAAATAACCGCGTAATAAATAACAAAAATTAGGGTAAATGCAATGGCAACATATTGTGCTAATGCAATAGGGTCTATAACAATAACGCCTTGAAACGTTAATACAGTAATAACAGCAATAGAAACTAAACCAGCAATAATAACTGTCCAACTGTTACGTTGGCCTTTAGCTGATAAAGGTGCAACAGGTTTTGCTCCTACACCTTCTAACTTTGGTGCAGTCATTTTGTATTGAATAAGACCGGCAGCCATACCAATTGCAGCAGCACCAAAAGCATAATGCCAACCGAAATCAGAAGCTAAATAACCACAAATTAAATAACCAATGAAAGAGCCTAAGTTAATGCCCATATAATAAATAGCGTAACCACTGTCACGGCGTTTATCGCTTTCACTGTATAATTGGCCAACCATAGCGCCAATGTTAGGCTTTAATAAACCTGTACCTAAAATAACTAAAATTAAACCGATGAAGAAAGTTTTGTCATTTGGAATAGCCAGAACAATGTGGCCAAGCATAATAATAATGCCGCCGTACCAAACAGCACGTTGCCCGCCTAGTAGTCTGTCTGCTATCCAACCACCAGGTAAGCCCATGAAATAAACGGTACCGGTATATAAACCATAAATAGCTGTTGCTGAAGCAATTGTTATTCCTAAACCGCCTTCTTGTAACGTTGCCGTCATAAAAAGAACAAGTAAAGCGCGCATGCCGTAATAGCTCATGCGTTCCCACATTTCAGTAATGAAAAGTGTTTTCAACCCGCCCGGATGGCCATAAAAGGCCTCTGAATTCTGGGTACTCATATAAAATCCTCAATAGGTAAGACTAAACACGGTTTAAAATTGTTTTTATTTCAACAGGCATAAATATCAGGTTGATTGTGTTTAGAAAAATTACAAACTTTTAATAATCAGCCCGTTTTATACCTTTGCTAGCCTTGAAAGGCAAGTCTGGCAGGTTAATCTTTTGTTAATGACGTACAACTGCCTAATTTTTGTTAGGTTAGTTGATATTGTAGCCACGCACGCCTAAGTAATGTTGAATAAAATAGGTAATTAACTCAAGACATTATTAACAGCAATTGCATGAGAAGGTTTAATAGTTATTGGTTGAACACCGTTTTTAAATGTGTAGTGAACGCATATCAATTATTAAGAATGTGTACTTAAAGTAAATTATTGTAAACAAAGTTATCCGTTACCTGTACTTCACCATATTACTTGTTACATTTTCTTCGTGATAAAAGGCGATTATTTAAGGGCCTGCTATTTAACAATAGCTTTATATAAAAAACTGAAAATTAAACTAATTCGCACGGTTAGCTCTGCAGATAATCTACGAGTTTATTTTACGAAACAGGTTAATAAAAAGTTACTTTAATCAAAGTACACTTACTGATAAACTCCACGCTGCTTTACTTTTAAATCTAAGTTCTGTCCCCGTATATATAGGAAGAAATACGCGCCAATGATTCATTTTATTCGTCTACTGACAAGCCTTTTTGTTGTTTCAACACTCTCATTTAATGCACTTGCTGCACAAATTAGTCAACAACAAATAGCGCAATTTAAAAACTTACCTAAATCGCAGCAGCAAGCATTAGCGCAAAGCATGGGCGTTGATCTAAACGCTGTTATGGGGCAAATTTCTAGCGGGGGTCAACAAACGCAGTTATCTTCAACACCGATAATGCCTAGACAAACCACTGCAAACAATGGCGAAGAGCAAGACTTAGCTGAAAGTACGACTTTTGACAACGATACTGAATTATTCAAACCGCTTGAAAGGTTTGGTATCGACGTTTTTGCTAATGCTCCAAGTACATTTACCCCCACTATGGATATTGCTATTCCTAATCATTATGTTTTAGGCGTAGGTGATCAGTTATCAATCCAAATTTACGGTAAAGAAAACGCAGAATATAATTTACCTATAACGCGTGAAGGTAATATTCTTATTCCTGATGTTGGACCTATTAAAATTGCGGGTTTAGCCTTTGCCGAAATGAAAAGCTTTCTAACAGAGAAAATTCAACAACGCATCATAGGTGTTAATGTTGTTGTTAGCCTAGCCGAACTGCGCTCAATGCGTATTTTTGTTTTGGGCGATGCTTATAAACCTGGCCCATACACCTTAAGTTCACTTTCAAGTGTAACGCATGCCATTTTTGCAGCAGGCGGTGTTAGTGATATTGGCTCACTTCGTAACATTGAAGTAAAACGTGCGGGTAAAGTAGTGCAAACGGTTGATCTATACGACCTGTTAATAAAAGGTGACTCATCAAGCGATATACTGTTGCAATCTGGCGATGTAGTTTTTATTCCTACTCAAAGCCAAAGTGTTTCTATATTAGGCGAAGTTAGAAGACCAGCTATATATGAATTAAAAAAAGGTGATAACTTTAACCAAGTTATAGAAATGGCTGGTGGCTTATTACCTTCAGCATATCCTCAATCAACCATGGTTGAACGTTACAACAAACAAAACTTACGCAGCATCGTTAACGTTGATTTAACGAATGTAGAAGCACGTAAACAAAAATTAAAAAGCGGTGATTACATACGCGTATTGAAAAGCTCAGGCATGTATGAAAAATCAATTACTGTTATTGGTGCCGTTTCACGTCCAGGTAAATACCAATGGCAAGAAAATATAAAAATTGCTGACTTATTACCCAGTTTAGACTCTCATATTTTATCAAGTGCAGATTTAAGTTACGGCTTAGTTATTCGCCAAAAAGATGCCGCTAGAAATATCGAAGTTTTACAATTCAATTTAGCTAAAGCAATAAATGACCATTCTGACAATTCAACTGATAACTTAACCCTACAGCCAAGCGATAAAGTTTTAATATTTTCTAATGTAACCAAGTCTGTTGATGAAAAAATATCTTTAGACGAGTTAGCGTTTACGCAAGAGCAACTTTTTGCCAAAGAACGTCAAGAAGCTAAAACGTTACACAAAGAAGAAGCGTTTTGGAAAAAATACGGCGGAAATTCAACGCAACGTGCATCAACCAGTGCCGAAGAAGATGAAGCAGAGCGTTTAATGAATCAATCATTAGTGCAAATTACTAATAATGCCGCTGATGGCCAAGTTGATATTCGCGAAATGGCTTTATTTTCTCGCCCTCGCTTGTTAGCTCCTGTGTTAAGAAAACTTCGTCAACAAGGCGCTTCTGGGCAACCAATTCAATTGGTAGAAGTAGATGGACAAGTTAAATTTCCTGGGATTTACCCATTAGCTAAAAACGCTAAAGTAAGCGATTTACTGGCAGCCGCGGGCGGTGTAAATGAGTCTGCCTATTTAGCACGTGCAGAAGTAACACGAAATGAACTAACGGTTGAAGGTGCTGCAAAAATCTCGCTAGACGTAGATTTAGGTTTAGCCCTTAAAGAAGATAAAAGCTTTGATATAGCTTTACAAAGTAAAGACAGACTAAACGTACATAAAATTCCATCATGGAGCGAAAATCATGTGGTTGAGCTGCGTGGTGAGTTTGTATTCCCAGGTAAATACACTATTCGACGTGGCGAAACTTTGGCTGACTTAGTCGCTAAAGCGGGTGGCTTAACACAATATGCTCATCCAGATGGTTCAGTATTTACTCGTCAAAAACTTAAAGAACTTGAAAAGAAAAACCTAATAAAGCTTGCGGGTGATTTACGTATTGAAATGGCGTCAAAATCATTAACAGAGCAAGGTACATCAGCATCATATGACGATGCTCAAAAACTCCTAGCAGATATTACCGAGTTAGAACCAGTAGGGCGTTTAGTTATCGACTTACCGCACTTAATGGCTTCAGATAACAGTGAAGTTTTACTTGAAGGTGGCGATGTACTGTATGTGCCCACTAAGAAGAACTCTATTAATGTTATTGGCCAAGTTCAAGTAGGTTCATCACATTTATACAATAGCGTAATGTCAGCCGAAGATTATATCGCGCAAAGCGGTGGTGTTAAAAAGCGTGCTGATGAAGAACGTATTTATGTTATTTCGGCAAGTGGTAGCATTAAAATGCTAGAACAAAGCAACTGGTTTACAGGTGCAGCAAATTCTTCACTAAAACCGGGTGATACTATAGTAGTGCCGCTAGACTCAGAATACATGAACGATCTAACGTTATGGTCGACAGCAACGCAAATTATTTATAATACGGCAGTAGCTTTTGCAGCGATTAATGGTATTTAAGAATAAATAAAGGTAGGGCTGAAACTCAGCCCATCACATTAAATTAAAGTATGTAAAGTTTATACTAAAGTTAAAACCGACGAATAAAGATAAAGGTTTCACAAAATGATAAATGATTTAAAAGATGTAAAAATAGCCGTTCTCGGCTTAGGCTATGTAGGCTTGCCGTTAGCTGTAGAATTTGGAAAAAAGTATAAAACCTTAGGCTTTGATATTAATCAAGCACGTATCAGTGAACTAAAGAATGGTAGCGATAGTACTTTAGAAGTTAGCGACGAAGAACTCGCCGCTACAACCAACTTGAGCTATTCTTGCCAACCTGAAGACTTAAGTAGTGCTAACGTTTATATCGTTACTGTTCCAACGCCTATTGATCAACATAAACAGCCAGATTTAACACCGTTAATTAAAGCGAGCGAAATGCTAGGTAAAATCGTCAGCAAAGACGATATTATTATTTATGAGTCAACTGTTTACCCAGGGGCCACAGAAGAAGCATGTATCCCCGTTGTAGAAAAAGTGTCAGGCTTAGTATTCAATAAAGATTTTTACGCTGGCTATTCACCTGAGCGCATTAATCCGGGCGATAAAGAGCACAGAGTTACAAATATTTTAAAGGTTACTTCTGGCTCTACACCAGAAATAGCCACTATTGTTGATGACTTATATCGTTCAATTATTACCGCAGGAACACATAAAGCCAGTTCAATTAAAGTTGCTGAGGCTGCCAAGGTAATTGAAAACACGCAGCGCGACGTAAACATCGCGTTAATTAATGAACTTTCAATTATATTTAATAAGCTTGGTATTGACACTTTAGAGGTGCTGGAAGCCGCTGGCACTAAATGGAATTTCTTACCGTTTCGCCCCGGATTAGTTGGTGGGCACTGTATTGGTGTAGATCCTTACTATTTAACTCACAAGGCTCAAATAGTAGGTTATCACCCTGAAATGATCCTCGCTGGACGACGTTTAAATGATGGTATGGGGGCTTACGTAGTATCACAATTAGTTAAAAATATGCTGCATAAACGCATTCAGGTTGAAGGCGCTAATGTATTAATTATGGGGCTTACATTTAAAGAAAACTGCCCTGATTTACGTAATACTAAAATTGTTGATATTGTTAGTGAGCTTAAAGAATACAACATTAATGTAGATATTACTGACCCGTGGTGTTCAAGCGAACAGGCCGAACATGAATATAACTTAACGTTAACAGAGAAGCCTGATGCCGATAAGTACGACGCTATCATTCTAGCAGTAGCTCATAATGAGTTTAAGTTAATGGGCGTTGAAGAGATTCGCAAGCTAGGTAAATCAGCTCATGTACTTTACGATTTAAAATACATCTTGCCAAAAGAGTCGGTGGATATGCGTTTATAAAAAATAAGCTATCAGCTATCAGTAAAATAACAGGTTTTATGATTTAAACTGATAGTTTAAAACTCAATATTTAATGTAAAAAATGGAAATAATAATGTCTAAATACGATGAAGTAAAAAAGCAGCTTACTCAAGAGCCAAAAACTTGGCTTGTAACTGGTGTCGCTGGTTTTATCGGCTCTAACTTGCTAGAAACTTTACTCATGTTAAACCAAAAAGTTATTGGTTTAGACAACTTTGCTACTGGCCATCAACATAATTTAGACGAAGTGCAATCTGAAGTATCACCAATGCAATGGCAGAATTTTACTTTTATCGAAGGCGACATTAGAAATTTCGAAGACTGTCAAAAAGCACTATCAACTGAAAACCAAATGGTAGATTACATTTTGCATCAAGCCGCGCTAGGCTCTGTTCCTCGATCAATCGCCGACCCCATTTTAACGAACTCAGCCAACATCACTGGCTTTGTAAATATGTTAACAGCAGCAAAAGACGCTAAAGTATCAACTTTTGTCTATGCCGCTTCAAGCTCGACTTACGGCGATCACCCTGCATTACCTAAAGTTGAAGAAAACATTGGAAAACCTTTATCGCCTTACGCTGTAACTAAGTATGTTAACGAGCTTTATGCCGATGTGTTTAATAAAACTTACGGTTTAAATACCACAGGCTTACGTTACTTTAATGTTTTTGGAAAGCGTCAAGATCCCGATGGCGCTTACGCTGCTGTTATTCCAAAATGGACAGCAGCAATGATAGAAAACCAAGATCTATTTATTAATGGAGACGGTGAAACCAGTCGTGATTTTTGTTTTGTTGAAAATGCCGTACAAGCTAATATATTAGCAGCGACAGCTAATGAAGAAGGCAAAAACCAAGTTTATAATGTAGCACTGGGTGATAGAACAACACTAAACGAACTATTTTCAAGTTTAATTACTGCTTTAAAAAGCAATGAGGTTAATTATTCCAAACAAGCCATTTATCAAGAGTTCAGGGCCGGAGATGTTCGTCATTCACAGGCTGACATATCTAAAGCTAAAAACTTAATAAGCTACCAACCAGAATTTAGAATTCAGCAAGGCATTAATAAAGCAATGCCTTGGTATATCGACTTTATAAACAAGCAGAAAACCTAATACCCAAATTAAACTACAAAGGTAAGTTTGTAAGCGCAAGTGCCTATCATTTTGAAAGTATTTTGGGGGTATATGTTTAACGTATCCCAAAAGTTTATTATTTCTCTTAATAGAGTAATAGAGAGTTAATATAAATACATATCACCAAAAATAACGCGTATATTTAACGATAAATACCAGTATAAATCCGATTGATTTATACTCACTGATAAATATCAAATAGAAATTGGTAATAAAAAAGTAATAAACTTCTATTAACAAGTACGAAGACCTTGTTATAATGATTAATCAGTTTGGCTGTTAACACTCTATGTTAATTTAAATGCCTCTAGGAATAGTTATTAAAATGAACTTAAATGCGAGTTATTGTGAAAAGTC
>Ga0209302_10000026_pt1 | contig 105411 bp, 96 predicted proteins | sample ArcOceMetagenome_2_FD_187445 | JGI IMG/M metagenome (GOLD analysis project Ga0209302, IMG submission 187445) | Marine eukaryotic phytoplankton communities from Arctic Ocean - Arctic Ocean ARC135M Metagenome (SPAdes) (version 2) | ecosystem: Environmental > Aquatic > Marine > Oceanic | place...
CGACATCACAAAAAATATCTATTAGTTTATCCACTTGCCCACCTTGTTTGCTTTCAAATCGTTTTTAGTCGAAAGATCTGATCGCTAGGTGGGCAAATAGTTCCATTCTTATCCAGAATTCAGGTTACCTAAGCTTTTGGTTCGCTTAAATATCAAGCACTCATTATCCAGAGTTCAGGTTAATTGATTCTCCCCTTTCCTTAGGTAGTTTAAGCTGCGCTAAAACAAGGTTGAAATACACTATAACAAGCATTAACCTGTCGGCTTAAAGTCTTTAATGGCACCATTATCACACTTAATACAATTTAGCTTCTGGCCCAGTTTTGCATTCCGTGTCGACTTTTCTAGCACCCATGGCCGATTAATAAATGGGGGTTGGTGACGAACATGTTGAAAGTGTCCGCACGCTAGGCGAGCAACCCAATGGTTTTCTTCATCAAGATGATAGTCAATTATTGCTTTTAGCATGTTAATCCTAAGTTTATAAAGAAGCCGTTTAAGTTTTTAAACTCAAATCTTTAGTCGGTTACTAGATGCGAAGAAGCTAAGTATTGTTTATTGGGCTAGGTTCCCAATGCATACCTTCGCATGCGGGCCTACTAAGCACGAAGCCAAATTTTTTATAAAGCTGAGGTACGTCAGCGAGTAAAGTAATATAGGCACCTTCAACCGCATTTTGTTCAAGATAGCCCATAATGTTTTGCATAACGATACTGCCTAAACCTTTACCTTGGTAGTTAGGATCGACTGCGACATCAACAACTTCGAAATTTAACGCGCCGTCACCGACTACTCTTCCCATAGCGACGGTACAATCGTCAACAACAAGGTGCACGCCGAATAAGCTATTGGGTAAGGCTCTTTTCGCGGCTTCAGCAGGGCGTGGTGTTAAACCTGACACTATTCTTAAACGTAAGAAGTCTTCTACGGCTGCCACTTTTTTAATAATATTTACTTGCATGAATTCCCCATTGCTGAATTAATTGACTAAACGTCATAGCGCTTGATTCAAGCATTTTTTGGCTATTAACGAAAGGACTTAATGTTAACCATATAAAGTATCATATATAAATAGTGCATCGTTAAGAATACTAATGCGGCCAGTGATTAGGCTATTGACTCGCTAACTAATCAAGTAACTCATCATGGAAGTAAACCAGCAAGTATCTACATAACTAACCAAAAATTTAGCTAACTGAGTAGCCGCTAACGATTAAATTAAAAAGCCTAAGTTCGTTAACGTATACCAACTTAGGCTCTGTGATTACTAAAGTGAGTTAATTTTAAAGCATGATAAAAGGGGATTGTTGCTAATAGTCAGGCTCTTTTACTCTGAGTGTTAATAAACCTGCAATGAGCATACTTACGCCGCCAATAACTAACGAATAAACCGGTTGGTTATCGAATACTTTGGTAATGAGGAAGCCTAAAACACTCGCTGCTAATATTTGTGGTAATACAATGAAAAAATTAAATATTCCCATATATAAACCCATTTTTTTAGCCGGTAAAGCGTTAGCCAAAATAGCGTACGGAATTGATAATATAGAAGCCCAAGCGAAACCTATACCGATCATAGAGATAATAAGTAAGGTTGGATCTTTAATAAACAGGAATGAAATAAAGCCCGCGCCACCTAAAAATAGGTTAATCATGTGGGCAATACGTAAATTAAAGCGTTTAACCACCAAAGGAATACAAATAGCAGCAAAGACAGAGGTTAAGTTGTAAGCTGAAAATAGTACACCGACCCAATCTGCACCTTCATTAAACGCTGCTGAAGTTACGTCAGAGCTACCAAAATGGAAATCAGTAACTGCTGCTGTGGTGTAGGTCCACATAGCAAAAAATGGGAACCATGAAAAAAATTGTACAAAGGCTAATTGCTTCATGGTTTGGGGCATAGAAAACAAGTCAGACATGACTTGCGCGAAGCCATTTTTACTATTGTTTTTAGCCATTAAGCTGGCGACTAACTGACAAATACCAAAGAAACAAAAACCGCCAGCAAGAATAAATAAATTTTGATCTAGTTGTTCGATATTTAATGCCACTAAAGCAAAACTAACAATACCAACCACTAACCAAATTAAACCGCCGGTGAGATACTTTTGCGCGCTACGGACAATAAAGTCTTCTTCAATGTAATCTTTATCTTCAGCTTCTTGAAAGGCTTTTAGCTCGTCAGGAGAGTATTCTTTAGTGGAATATATTGTCCATAAAACGGCGAGAAAAAAAACTACGCCACCAGCATAAAAAGCAAACTTTACGGTGTCGGGAACCATACCAGGCTCTGCGACATTGCTAATATTAAACCAGTTAGTCATCATCCAAGGTAGAGATGAAGCAACAACGGAGGCAACGCCAATAAAAAAGCTTTGCATAGCATAGCCCATTGCACGCTGTTTTCTCGGCAACATATCACCAACAAAGGCTCTAAAGGGTTCCATGGAAACGTTTATCGATGCATCCATTATCCATAACATACCGGCTGCCACCCATAAAGTAGGGGAGTTAGGCATTATAAATAAAGACAAACTAGCGGCGATTGCACCAAAGAGAAAATAAGGTTTACGTCGGCCTAATCGATTCCAAGTGTTGTCACTAAAATAGCCAATAATCGGTTGAACAAGTAGTCCCGTTATTGGCGCAGCAACCCATAAAATGGCCATATTTGAATAATCTGCCCCTAGGGTTTGAAATATTCGACTGACGTTGGAGTTTTGCAAAGCAAAGCCGAATTGTATTCCCATAAAGCCGAAACACATATTCCAAATTTGCCAAAAATTAAGTTGTGGTTTGTTGGTCATAAACGAACTCTTATTGTTATAAATTGTCGTTAATCTTTATTATTCTTCGGTCTCAATATTTTTTTAACAGAATAATACGTTAACATTATTAATTTCCATCTTAGCAATAGTCTATTAGTTACAACATTAGCTGCATACGTATTCACCTGTTATTCAGGCTCTGTTTGAATAAGTACAAGGTAAAATAAGAGGGTAGCTAATTAGGTTTAGCTATTTAAGTTTTGTTGACGCCATTGCTGTTCGTCAATGGCATCGCTTTCATCGTTTAATCGCTCAATAAAGGTTATGCCATCAAGGTGATCTAACTCGTGCTGAAAAATTCTCGCCAGAAATCCGGTTAAGGTTTTATGATGCTTTGTAGCGTTTTCATCAAGATATTTAACGTCTATGCTGGTATATCTAGAGACAAGCGCACGCTTGCCTTTCACACTTAAACAACCTTCCCAAGCTAACTCTTGCTGATGACTCCTTGCAATTATTTCTGGATTTATGATGACACTAGGTGCAAGTAATGGCGCATCAGGATAGCGTTCATTTGGGGCAGAGCACATAATAAATAATCGAAGACTTTTACCTACCTGTGGCGCCGCAATACCCACGCCTTTTTCGGCGGCAACGGTAGCTTTTAGATCAACAATTAACTGCTTTATTTCATCAGTGTTAATCTTGTCTACAGGCTTGGCAATAGCCGCCAATATAGGTGCGCCTCGTTGTAAAACTATTAAGGTATTCAAATTGCTATCTCACTTATGCATTTTTTAAAACATGGCAGTTGCTAATTGGCCGCTTTATTTGCTAACAACCGACGAGTTTTATCGCGCTCTTTTTTAAAGTAAAACCAACTCACTATAAACAAAATGATAATAAATGGCAGACTGGTAAATACCACAACATGCCAACCCGCTTTAAATAATATCCATCCAGCTAATAACGAAGCCGTGGCCTGAAAGCCAAAAATAATAAAGTCGTTAACCGCCTGCACTTTATGTCGCTCGCTGTCGCGATAACTTTGTGGCAGTAATGATGTGCCAGTAAGAAAAAGAAAATTCCAGCCAATACCCAATAATACTAATGCCCACCAGTAATGTATTACTTGCTCGCCAGACAATGCAATAACGGTAACCACAGCATAAATAATGGTGCCGGCTAACATTAAGTTCTTTAAACCAATGCGTTTAACTAATAACGCAGTAAATAAAGAAGGAATAAACATAGCAGCAATATGACTTTGAATGACCCACTTTGTATCGTTTAAGCTATGACCATGTAATTTATGCATACTTAATGGCGTTGCGGTCATTAAATAACTCATTAACGCAAAACCAATGGCGGCTGAGAGAATCGAAATTATAAAAATAGGTTGTTTAATAATGACACTTAACGGCCGAGCTTCACCTGGACTATTGTTGTGTGTTACATCGGGGTTTTTAAAACTTAGCATGAATAACATAGCAATAACAAAGAGCCCAGCAAGGCATAAAAATGAACCGGCATAGCCATAAGGCGAGCTAACCCAGTCTTTCGCGGTTACGGCAATTTCAGGACCTAAAAACGCAGAAAAAATACCACTAAGCATTAAAATAGAAAGCACTCTAGGTATTTCATTACTATCACTTAAGCTTTCAATCGCGGCAAAACGTAATTGTTGAATAAATGCGGTACTAACACCAAAGAATAAACTCGCTAAAACTAGCAGCTCGAAACTACCGTTTAATGCGGCAATTGCGGCGAGTAACGTACCCGAAAATCCAACACTAAAACCGGTAAATGTAGCAAAACGGCGCCCTTTATTTTTTGCTAATAAAGCCGCAGGAATAGCACCACTAGCCACACCCAGTATCATGATAGTAACGGGCAAGGTTACTAATGCAGGATCCGCTCCCATACTCGTGGCTAAAATGCCTCCGATAAAAACAATAACTGGTGATGCTGCCATAACTAAAGGCTGCACTAAAAAGAGTAACCAGATATTTTTCGGCAATACAAATAATCGCTGTAAGCCAATAAAGCTTAAAATTAATAACGCAAGGGTAATGATAATATTCGAGAGCATTTTTGACCCTGTAATTGCTGTAGGTAAAATTGAAGAGAGATGTTTTTATATAACATTATTATACTCATGCCTAAACATATTCTTAAATGAAATGTTAAATCTATAATTTTTATATTTTCCCCATTTATAGATTTTTTATAAGATTTTATTTGTTTAAGTTTTCATTATTAGCTTCTCTTTAAAAAGGACAGCTAAATGCAATCATACAAATTATGTATTCCACTTTTTTTCTCAGTAAATAGTTACGCATTTTATGAAAATGAAGATGTAAACGAAACGGCAAGTGAGTTTATCGCGCCTATAATGGTCACTATCCCTGCGGGTAGTTTTAAGATGGGAGATATCGACGAAGAAGATGCTCAGCCTATTCGTAAAGTTACTCTATCTGAGTTTAGCTTGGGAAAATATGAAGTAACTGTGAAAGAGTTTCGACACTTTGTTGAACAAACAGGCTATAAAATGCCTTCTCAATGCACCCATAAACTCAATGGTTGGTTTAATTATGGTAAAACTGATGGAACTTGGGAAAATAACTCATTAAATACTAGCGACTTTCAACCGGTAAATTGTATTGGTTGGCAAGCGGAAAATGCGTATGCTCAGTGGTTAAAAAAAGAAACTGGCCACCCTTATCGTTTACCGAGTGAAGCTGAGTGGGAATATGCCGCGAGGGCGGGTACAAGCAATCGATATTACTTTGGTGATGACACAGAACAAACCCTAGTCTGTGACTATGAAAACACGGCTGATTTAACCGGTGAGAACATTTTACAACGAGATGCTAGTACTAGCTATGTGAACTTTTTTAATGGTAAATCTAACTGTGTTGATCACGCGGCTTATGCCAGTATTGTTGGTATGTATAAGCCTAACCCTTTTGGTTTACACGATATGATCAGTAATGTGGTCGAATTTATTGCAGATTGTTATAAAGATAATTATAAAGACGCGCACCGTGACGGTAAGCCTTGGGAGAATAACGAGTGTGAATATCGGGTTGCACGAGGCGGTAGTTGGCACTGGAATACTTTTCCTGTTAGTAGAAGAGGTGTTATGGGGGAAGACTTTGTTGGCGGAGTAGAAGGTTTTAGGTTGGCGCTTGATGGTGCAGCACCAAGCCTATCGAACAGCACGAAAAAATTTTACAAAGACTTAAAAGTAGCGCAGCGCAGCGAACAATTAAAACGAGATGCTATTTTACCTTACCCAGATACGGTAAAAAATTTAACACTGGATCAAACAGCAGAAATGGTGACGCTAACGTGGGACAAAAATGCAGAGACTGATATTGAAAGTTATCGAATCTATAGAAATGCCGCCACGGGTAGCACTTTTAAATTATTAGCTGCAAATATAATTGAAACCACCTTTAAAGATGCGAACATAGATAGTCATCAATATGAATATACTGTTGTCGCGGTTAGGCACCATCAACAAAGCGATTATAGTAATAGGGTAAAAACTCAAGCGTCATGGGTGCGTGCTCCAGGCAGAATAGAAGCTGAAGCCGCCGCAGAGCTGAGTGATGCTAGTGTAGCTAGAACATCTGATATTGACGGCAAACTCAATTTAACCGGCTCTAGGGGAATAGGTGATAAAGCGATAATAACTTATCAGCTGACAGTAGAAAAATCAGGAAATTATAATTTAACTTACCGTTTAGCTGCTCCTCGAGATACTGAAGGCTTTGCAATATTAGTTAATGATAAAGAGTTAGCAAGAGAAAGAATAACTAGCACAGGTGGCTATAACAAATGGAAAACGCAAACAGGAATTACCATTTACCTTGAGAAAGGCAACAGTAAACTGACATTAAAGTCACTTGATAGTCACTGGAAGCTAAATTGGATAAACCTTAAACACGATTAGTCTTAAACATACAACATAACGCTAGCCTTATTCGTGGCTTAACTTCTGGCTTTAGTGCTGGCGTTATTGTAATTAATCTCTTCAACTTTAAGATGATCTTATAAGTTAAGTGCAATCAACTTTTCTTCATTATTGCGTCGCCAATAGTCAGTAGACTTTTCATTAATATACTGACAATAAAAAGCATGATTACTTTGTTTGATTTTTGTACTACACAGCAGTAAAGCCATATCTAAACTAAGGTAGGTATCACCAGCTAACTCTGCTTGTTCAAAAGTGCGTGCAGCATAAGTAAAAAATGCCGTATCATTTTTCTGTGCTTGTGCCAGCAAGGTTCTTAAATATGAATTCTGAGCATTATCTGTATTAATATTATCGAGCAGCATTTGTGCATCTAACAGGTTTTTTTGACTTATATAGTATTTCATTAATTGTTGACGACTATTTTGTGCAGCCCAAAAATCAGGCGTTAAAGCGGCAAGCTTTAGCACTTGTTTTAAGTGTGGCTCTTTATCTTCTATATTTTTAGCAAAAATAGCGTAGTGATAAGGCACAATAGCAAAATGGTAGCTTGGTAATTTATACGCCTTCATTTTGTTTTCAGCTTGCTTTAAATAAAGATATTTATCTTCTTCTTGATGATTTTTGTATGCTAATACCGAAAGGTAAGTTAAAGCACTTAACTCTCGTTCTTTATCTTGAGCATTAAATGCTAACTGTGCTGACTTAAGTAGGCTTTGTTTAACTTCTGGGTAATCTTTCTTATGATGGTCTAACCAAGATTGTGCAAACCAAGCATCGGCTTGTCGCTTTACATCATTAATTTTTTGAAATTGCTCGATAGCACTCGTAAGTTTCTCGGCACTTAAATCGAACAGCTCTTTACAGGTTAAAATTTCACTCTGAAAGAGTAACGCATTGCCAATATATTGTATTTGGTTTTGTGTTGCAGAAATATTCTCCAATTTGTTTGCCATTACCATGGCTTTTTCTAACTCACCCACCATTATGTAGGTATTAATAAGCTGACCAAGAATAATGAGATCATTTGGCGCTTGTTGATGAGCAATGGATAAGTTGGCTTGCTGAAGCTCTGGAGCTTGAACACTATTAAGCAGATTATAAATAACCGGTTGTTGTAAGTGTTGTTGCAGTTGTTTTAAAACAGTTTGTTGATTGTTACCTGAGATTTGACCTTGCCAATTAGCAAATGGACCTTTTAGCATAAAGTCGAGATAAGTCTGATTGTTATGATTACGCAACGAGCCAGTTAACACTAAGGGATGCTGTGCTGCTAAAAGTGGGTATTCAAGCTCAGCTGAGGTTTGAAAGTCAGCGGTATTTAATTGAGATAATTCGGTAAAATCAAAATACGCATTATCTTCAAGTTTAATAACCTTAGACTCTTGCTGGTTAGTCATCGGGATATAAGAAATTTTAATCACCGAATTGTTGTCTTCTTGAGCTGGCCTACTCATTAACTTAATTGCTATAAAAACAAGAAAGGCAATACTAACTAGCGTTAATATTATCCAGTGATTTATCGCTTTTGTTTCAACTAAATCACTTGTTTTTTGCTCTGCTTTATTTGCATTTGCACTAGACTTTTCGGTTTCATTCACTAAGTCTATAGCATCAATATTGAGCTGCCATTGATAACCACGTTTTGAAAAAGTTTTTATTGCCTGATTACCTAAAAGAGCTCTTAGGTTACTAATACTTTGAAAAACAGCCTGCTCTGATACAACTTTGTCTTGCCAAACATGAGATAAAATTTCTTCTTTACTAAAAACATTATCTGAATGTTCCAGTAAAAGTTTGAGTACTTTGGCTTCATTATGTCGAATAGCTAGCGCCTGATTATCTTTTTTCAGCACTAAACTTGTACTATCAAATTCAAAATTTTGAAATATATAACGCATTGTTTTTATTATAATGTATCGTATGATTATTTGTTTTACAGGTATCTTAACTTATTAGGTGATGAAGCGTATGAATTTATTAATTCTACAATGAAAAAGGCTAGCAGAGATTTAAGGTTACAGAAAATAGTTAATCTAATTTGAGCAATGTAGCTAATGTAGCTGCTAATACAATCGTCACTATGCGGTACAATTTACCTTCCTATTTGTAATATTCGATAAATTTTTTAATTATTTATTATCAACATGCAAACTGAGTGCTAAACTCTGCGCTCAATATTATTCATTTACACGGTTATGTTAGGTGAATAAAAACTTATTAATTCAGTTTAAACCAATTTAAGTCAAAAGAGTCGTAATGAAATTTAGCCCGTTAGTTCAAGAACTTATTGATTCATTAAAGTGTTTACCTGGTGTTGGTGCAAAGTCAGCACAACGTATGGCTTTTCATTTACTTGAGCGCAATCGCCATGGTGGCAGTAAGCTTTCTCAAACGTTAGCGCGCGCTATGGAAAATATTGGTCATTGCCAACAATGTCGTAATTTTACAGAAGAAGAGCTATGTGAAATTTGTCAAAGTCCTAAGCGTAAAATAGCCACGCAATTATGTATTGTTGAAACACCTGCCGACGTTATTGCGATAGAGCAAACCGGTGAGTTTCAAGGACGCTACTTTGTGTTAATGGGGCATTTATCTCCGCTTGATGGTATTGGTCCCGATGATTTAGGTTTAGATATTTTAGAAAAACAACTCGCTTCAGGTCAATTTAGTGAAGTTATTTTAGCCACTAACCCTACTGTAGAGGGCGAAGCCACCGCGCACTTTATTGCTGAACTTACCCAAACCTATGATGTTGAAATATCAAGAATTGCACATGGTGTACCTGTTGGCGGTGAATTAGAATATGTTGACGGTAATACATTGTCGCATGCCTTGTCGGGGCGAAAAAACTATAACTTTTAGTGCTAACTTGTTTTATATCTTTCAGCTTTTTTGCTCAGAACTCTGCTAAGTCTATTGGCTTTAACTTGTGAATACACTTAGCAGTGAATGTAGCAGTGAATGGCGCTTAACAGTAAAATACTAGCCAATAATTTTAACAGGTGTTTTAACAATTAAATTTGTTTGTGCATATTTAAGTAATAAAATTCCACAACAAACAATAAACGCGGTGAGATAAAGTGCCGCATTGTAATTATGAAATTTTGCGATTAACGCCACGCAATATAACGGCGCCACCACTTGTCCTACTCCATAAGCTGCGGTAATTAATCCCATAATAAAAACTGGGTTTTTACCTGCGAGCTGGCCACCATAATTCATAAACAATGAAACAAGCCCAATAAAGGTGGCTCCGAATAAAATGCCGCTGATCAAATTAAGATAAATATTAGCGGAAAATATCGGGATTAAAATGCCAACCACCTGCAAGGCCATTGCCACCATCATAATATCGATACTGTTATATTTGTGTGCTAAACGCATCCAGATAATACAAGAAGGAATACCGGCTAAACCTACCGCTAACCAAGCGTAACCACCATAACCATCAAGTCCAGGTAATGAGTTAACAATATCAGGTAAAAACGTTGCTTGAACTACCATGCCTACACCTTCAGTAAAGTAGGCTAGTGCCAATACAATAACTAGGGGAGTAAATAGTGACTTATCAAAATTATGTTTAACCACTTGCTCTGCAGGTTGTTTTTCAAAACTGAGAATATAGCCTGAATAACAAGCGAACACGGTACCTGCAATGGCTAATATGAACCAAGCATTTTGCCAGTTACCGCCAGAAGAAAATACAGCACGCATAATTAAATCAGACACTAAAATAGAAAAGCCTAAGCCACTAAAGTGAATACCCATTGCTTTAGTTTTATTGGTGTTTTGTAACTTTGACATCACAATAGCCGAGCCCACAACAAGTGCCATGGCAGCACCGAACCCTGCGAGTAAACGTGATATTAACCAAATAATGTTATTTTCATTAAAGGCTAAAACCAGGGATGTTAAAATACATAAAACTAAGCCGATACGAAAGAATTTAACTTTGGCGTGTATATCTTTTATAAAAATTGAAAAAATTGAGCCAGATAAATAACCGACATAATTAATCGATGCCAACAAGCCTGCAAAAGCAATACTGAGGTCTTCTTCTAACATAGCAGGGAGTAATGATGTAAAAGCAAATCGCGCAACTCCAACACCAATAACTAACGCCAAAATACCTGCTAATAAAATAGCGGCATTGTTATTTCGATCAAAAAGCATATTGAATCCCTGTGTGACACTTATTCATAAAAGAAGTCTGCGCCTTACTTGCGCAGTAAAAGGTGAGGCTTCAATGTAAAGATTGACGTTGCCAGAAGCAAATTATTATTTTTGATGTAGGGTATTTAAAAGACATTTCCTACTTACTTCTATTAGGCTTTATGCAGTTTCAGGGCTTTAGATATAACGCAGTGGAATTTTGCGCTCGAATAAAATTTTAATTATGTGCTTGAAAACATTTTTGCGACCCCCACATGTTAGTTATCGAGTGAGTATTAAACAAAAATGTTTACTACGCACAATTATCAAATGTTTTCATGTTAGTTAGATTAGGAAGTTTCAAGATGTCAGAAGCAGGTCAAAAAGAAGTTCATGGTTTTCAAACCGAAGTAAAACAACTATTACAGTTGATGATTCACTCACTTTATTCAAACAAAGAAATATTTTTACGTGAGTTAGTTTCTAATGCCGCAGATGCCGCTGATAAGTTACGTTTTAAAGCATTATCGAACGCTGATCTCTATGAAGGCGACGGTGATTTACGTGTTCGTGTAAGTTGTGATAAAGAAAACAATACCTTAACAATTTCTGATAACGGTATTGGTATGACACATGACCAAATCATTGAGCATTTAGGTACTATTGCTAAATCAGGCACGGCTGAGTTTTTCTCACAACTTTCTGGTGACCAAGCGTCTGACTCACAATTAATTGGTCAATTTGGTGTTGGTTTTTACTCTGCATTTATCGTTGCTGACTCAGTAACTGTTCGTTCACGCGCTGCAGGTGTTGCTGCCTCTGAAGGTGTTGAATGGACAAGTGCCGGTGAAGGCGAGTTCACCACAGCTAAAATTGAAAAAACTAACCGTGGTACAGATATTATTCTTCACTTAAAAGAAGAAGAAAGTGAGTATGCTGACGATTGGCGTTTAAAATCGATTGTTACTAAATACTCTGATCATATCTCTGTGTCTGTAGAAATGTTAACGCCTAAAGTTCCTGCTGTTGAAGCGGTAGCTGAAGTAAAAGATGATGAAGGAAACGTTACTTCGCCTGCTATTGAAGCGCGCGATGCTGTTCCAGCACTTTGGGAGCCAGTAAACAAAGCGACAGCGCTTTGGACACGTGAAAAGTCTGACGTTACAGATGAAGAATATAAAGAGTTTTATAAGCATGTTTCACATGACTTTGGCGATCCGCTTTTATGGGAACACAACAAAGTAGAAGGTAAAACAGAATATACTTCATTACTTTATATCCCGTCGAAAGCACCATTTGATATGCACAACCGTGAAAAACAGCATGGTTTAAAACTGTTTGTTCAACGTGTATTCATTATGGATGATGCTGAGCAATTTATGCCTAGCTATTTACGTTTTGTGAAAGGTTTATTAGATTCAAACGATTTACCTTTGAACGTATCACGTGAAATTTTACAAGATAACAAAATCACAGAAGCAATTCGCAAGGGTTGTACTAAACGTGTTTTAAAAATGCTTGAAAAATTAGGCAACAAAGACACTGAACAATATCAACTATTTTGGAATGAATTTGGCCAAGTGCTTAAAGAAGGTCCAGCAGAAGATGCAGCCAATAAAGATGGTATTGCAAAACTTATGCGCTTTGCTTCTACACATCAAGATAACAGTATGCAAAGTACTTCATTTGCCCAATATATTGAGCGTATGAAAGAAGGCCAAGATAAAATTTATTATGTGGTTGCAGACAGCTTTGAAGCCGCTAAAAATAGCCCGCACTTAGAAGTATTTCGCAAGAAAGGCATTGAAGTTTTATTAATGTCTGACCGTATCGATGAATGGTTAGTAAGCCATTTAACTGAGTTTGACGGTAAGCAATTACAGTCTGTAACTCGTGGCGGTTTAGACCTTGGCGATATGGATGATGCAGAAACTAAAGAAGCTCAAGAAAAACTTGAACAAGAATTTGATTCTGTTGTTACTCGTATTAAAACAGCGCTTGAAGGCAAAGCTAAAGACGTTAAAATTTCACAACGTTTAACTGACTCTCCAGCGTGTATTGTTGCTGACGAGCATGACATGAGCAGCCAAATGATGAAGTTAATGCAATCGGTTGGTCAAGAAGTACCTGATTCATTACCAATTTTTGAAATTAACGCTGAACATGACTTAATTAAACACGTTGCTGATGAACAAGATGATGCGCAATTTAAGCAATGGGCTGAAGTTTTATTTGAACAAGCGATGTTGGCAGAGCGTGGCAGCTTAAAAGACCCTGCTACATTTGTGTCACGCTTAAACAAGTTAATGCTAAGCCTGACTAAATAGTAACAACTTAGGTTGAATACTACTTAAGTCATAATGTCGTTAGACTTTAGTCAAAAAAAGGAGCTTTTTAGCTCCTTTTTTGTTTATTTGCAGTGCTTACCACTTGTTTGAAATCCTTTGAAAATGTATAGTGTTTGCAATTTCGAAAACCAATTCATTTATTAAATAGGGTTATACTAAATGCGCATTATTTTATTAGGTGCACCTGGTGCCGGTAAGGGTACTCAAGCACAATTTTTAATGGCTAAATTTGGCATTCCACAAATTTCTACTGGTGATATGCTTCGCGCTGCAATTAAAGCAGGTACTGATCTTGGTAAAAAAGCTAAAGCAGTAATGGACGCAGGTCAGCTCGTTTCTGATGAATTAATTATTGGTTTAGTTAAAGAGCGTATTGCTCAAGATGACTGTAAAGCTGGTTTTTTACTTGATGGTTTTCCTCGCACTATTCCTCAAGCCGACGCAATGAAAGAAAATGGCGTTGCGGTTGATTATGTTATTGAATTTGACGTACCAGACGAAGTCATTGTTGAACGTATGGCTGGTCGCCGTGTTCATGCTGGCTCTGGTCGCGTTTATCATATCGTTTATAATCCACCGAAAGTGGAAGGTAAAGATGATGTATCTGGCGATGATTTAGCGATTCGTCCTGATGATGAAGAAGCTACTGTGCGTAAGCGTTTAGGCATTTACCATGAACAAACTAAGCCACTTGTTGCTTATTACCAGGCTGAAGCTAAAGCAGATGCTTGTGCTTATTTAACCATTGACGGCACTCAGCCAGTTGAACAAGTTAGTGCATTGTTAGATGAGAAACTATCTTAAGTTAAACTTAAGAGAAACAATGTTACGTTAAAATGATAAAGCTCGCTTAGGCGAGCTTTTTTGTATATGGCGTTTAAGTTTACTATTAAACTTGCTACGAAGCTTTATCTAAACCGCTACCGTTTATTGAATTGATTAACGAGCCATAATTTAAATTCAGCAACATTACTGCAGCTTAATTTTCGTGACATTACATAAAACTAATGTAATTAATGCGTTGTTCTGTCCCCCCAAATTTCGTCTAAACGGCTATCTCTGCCACATCGCCAGCGATAGGTGTTGTATCGAATCGGGTTGTTTTTATAATAATCTTGGTGATAACTTTCTTTCCCTTTTATAGGGTAGAAGGTACTAGTGTTTAATATAGGCGTAACAACCGTTTGATCAGGAAACTCTGCTTTTACTGCTGACTTTGTTGCTTCAGCGAGTTTACGCTCTTGCTCGTTAGCGACAAAAATAGCACTTAGGTAACTTGGACCTTTATCGCAAAATTGCCCTTTGGCATCAAATGGGTCAATGTTTACCCAATAATGATCGAGTATAGCTTGATAGCTGACTAATGTTGGATCATAAGTTATTTCTACCGCCTCATAATGGCCGGTATGATCGCCATTATAGGTGGGATTCTTTATCTTTCCGCCAGTAAAGCCAGATATAACATTGGTAACGCCGGGGAGCTTTTCAAAATCTGATTCCATACACCAAAAACAACCGCCAGCTAAAATGGCTTTCTTGCTTTCAGCTGTATGCCCTAACGATGCATAAATAAGTACCGAAGATGTTAAAACTAAGCCTAGAATTTTTTTCATAATTATCTCACGTCTAAAAAGTGGATGTATAAAGCGTTATGTAGTTAATCATAGTAGACCTGCTATTAATCAAAAGCATTTCATTTTTTATCATTGTTAAAATTGCCTGACGTTGAAGTAATCTAATACTTACAGCGAGTTAATTTACTTCATAGCCGTATTTAGTGGTATTTACGAGAATTGATAATTTGCAATGTATAAAGTGTAAATACTGCTATGAATTTAAGTGCTTAATCGTTAATATTTCGCAATAGTTGAAATTTATTCATTATTAATCTCAAAGGAAACACCATGACATCGCTTTCAATAACTGGCTTTTATGCAAGCCTATTAGCACTCTTATTTATAGGATTTTCAATTAATATAATTCGTGAACGCTTGAGTGCTAAGGTTGGTATAGGTACAGGTGAGAGCTCAACCTTAGCTAAACGTGTTCGTATTCATGGCAATTTTTCAGAATATGTTCCGTTGGCATTAATACTAATGGGCTGTTATGAAATAAATGGCGCGTCAGCGTTAATGTTACACTTACTTGGTGGTGTTTTATTATTAGCTCGCTTATCGCATGCTATAGGAATTAGTAAAACAATTGGTAGCTCTAAGCCTCGTCAAATAGGTGTATTGGCAACCTTTATCGTATTACTCGTTTTATCGATAGAAAATATTCGCTTATTTGTTTTTGCCTAAAACTTAAGTCGTTTTTTATTTCTTATAAAAATGCCAACATTACAGTTGGCTTTTTTAGTTTTGCACGTTTAACTTAACGCGTTTTAAGCATAGCAATATGCGGAATATCATCTTCTAAGTACATCTCGCTCACACGTTCAAAACCATGTTGATTGTAGTATTTTTCTAAGTGCTCTTGTGCTGAGATTTTTACCGTATCATTAGGGAAAATATTAAGGCACAGTGCTAAACCTTTACGCATTAATTCATGGCCAAGGCCGCTTCCGCGAGCACTTTGGGCAGTTACAACTCGTCCAATACTGATGTTGTTTGGATAAGTTAGCCCTTTAGGAAGAATACGAAGATATGCTGTCATTACATCTGCTTGATAGCAAAATAAGTGCTGAGTATCTGGGTGGCGGTCAAGGTTGTCTAGGTCAGGATAAAAACAACTTTGTTCGACAACAAATATATCAATTCTTAACTTAAGTAAGTCGTAAAGTTCGGTTGTATTTAGTTGCTCGAACGTTTTATTTTTCCATAGCTTATCGGTAGGTATACTCATTTTATATCGTTTTTTATCATGTTTCTTTAACAACTAAGATACCTTAAAGGCAGGCTGTACAGCAATAATCAATTGTGAAGTATCGTTAATAATACCAGCCTTATTTATCAATGAAGTTACTTATTAAGGACGATATAAATTAAGCTATAGTGCTTATTTCGGTATTGTATCTTTAGTCAGTAATTGTTCAAAATCGATATCAGACATTGGCATTGCTAATAAATAACCCTGGCCATAAAGGCAACCAACTTGTGTTAAAAACTCCTTTTGTTGAACGGTTTCAATGCCTTCTGCAATAACATCAATATTGAGTTTACTGGCCATTACTATAATGGCCTCACAAAGAGCTGCATCTTTAGTATCTGCTGACATTTTCTGGATAAAACTTTTATCGATTTTTAAGTAATCGATAGCATAGTTTTTCAAGTATGAGAATGAACAGTATCCAGTACCAAAATCATCAATGGCAACAGCAACACCCTGTTGACGAATTTGATCAAGTACCCGAACAACTTCTGTTTGGTTTTCCATTAATAGGTTTTCGGTAATTTCAATGGCTATAGCTTGCGTAGGAAGATTTTGTATTGCCATTGACTCGACCCAAGCGGTAATTTGCTTTCCTTGGTCTTTATACTGAACTGGCGATGTATTTATGCTGATCATTAGCTCTGGACAAATTGTTTCTCGCCAGTATTTCACTTTTTCAGATACCTCAGAAAATATCCATTCGCTAATCTCTACTATCAAACCTGTTGCTTCTGCAATCGGTATAAAATCTATTGGCGAAATTAAACCTTTTTCAGGGTGTTGCCAACGGATCAGTGCTTCAGCTTTTAATACTTTGTTGTTTGATAAGTTAACAATAGGTTGATAAACCATATGAAATTGTTTTTGGGCTAAAGCAATACGTAAATCTTTAATAATTTCCATACGTTTAAGAAAGTCAGTTCGCATATTTTCAGTGAATAGTTGAACACTATTGCGGCCAAAACTTTTAGCATTATACATAGCTTGATCGGCATTTCTTAGCAGCGAATCTATATGAATAGCATCGTTAGGATAAGTAGCAATACCGATACTTGCCGTACAGTGAACACTTTTTTCGTCGATAATAAAGGGTTGGTCAATAGCAACCAATATACTTTGCCCTATGTTTTCAATATCTACAGAAGTAGTAGGGCCTACCAGTACTATAATAAATTCATCACCGCCTAACCTGGCAACGATATCATTTTTTCGAATGCAGTTTTTGATACGTGTAGCACTTGCTATTAGTAATTCATCGCCAACATTGTGTCCAAGAGAGTCATTAATATCTTTAAAGTTATCAATATCTAGCATTGCGATACTAAGTTGGGTTTTTTCTTGTTTAGCAGTCGCTAGTGCAGTTTTTAAATGCTCCATTAATAGATTACGATTTGGCAGTTTTGTTAAACTGTCAAAATTTGCCTGATGCCAAATAGTTTTATCAGCTTTGTCGCGTTCAATAGCAATACGAACAAGGTTGGATATTTGTTCAATTAAAGCAAAATGCGTTTTATTTGGGCTAGACTTTTTACCATGATAAATAGCAAAGGTGCCCAGTAAATTATCTTTACTGTCGATAATAGGCTCTGACCAACACGCTGATAAACCGGCTGATTTTGCAAGTGGAGCCCAACCAGACCAATAAGGGTGTGTTGATATATCACTCACAATAACCCTTTTTTTTGTGAACGCGGCCGTGCCACAAGAGCCTTTTCCTTGACCAATTTCAAAACCGTGAACCGCTTCGTTATAGAAAGTAGGTAAGCTTGGTGCAGCACCTTGTAATAGTATTTTACCTGACTCATCAATGAGTAAAATACTGCACAGCATTTTAGGGTGCACTTTTTCAATTCCGAGTATTATGGCTGGCAGGATTTGTGATAATGGCGCAGAGCTAGCAATTAACTCAAGAATTTTATTACGAAGTTGATTTAAATTGTCACTGCGCAAAAGCTGTTGATTTTTATTTTTCATAAATATCGAAAATGCAGATGCAAAAACGTTAGTTAGTATTAAGGTTACAACAATTCTAAGTAGTATAAAGTTATCAACTTGTTGGTAGGTGAGGTAAAAAATGCCAGTAATTAATGCTGCATTTAAAATACTAGCGACTATCGTTGGTAGTAAATAAAAGCATGCAATTATTAATGGAAAAGCCCAATAAATTAAATTTTCACCTCTGAGTTCAACAGCAACTAAAATGATTATTTGAGCAGAAACAGCAAGTAAATAACTAAATGTTTTTGTTTTATTGGTGAATAAAACACCTAAGAATATAATCAAGATCGCCATCATTCCAATTAACGATAGTATTATTTCTACGGTATCTTGAATCTGAATGCTATATAAAAGAATAGGAATAAAAGCAAGAACAGCCGCTGCGCTACCGGTCAAAATAATTTTGTTTTCTAATGGTCGATCTTTCAATTTAGTTGTCATATACCATTAACTTTTCAAGTCTAATTGTTGTTTTATAATGCGTAATATATAAATTAACTACTTATCAAGTTGAATAACCATTGCGTTATAAAATTGATAAGTAAAATAACTACTTATTAAACCTTATGCCTTATAATTATTTGTTTCTCTTATGAAAACCTAGATAGCATAATTATTGGAGTAGGTATTAGAAATTATCTTTGTTTGTTAAATAAAAATAGCAGAAATAATAAATAGCGTATATAGCGAGGAAAGAAATTACAAACTACATCATGGTTAATTATTGTAAATTGATTATCTGACTTCTATATTGAAGTTGTTCAATTATTTGTTAGCTCATGGTTTAAACGTTGAAAGTATTCACCGTATTTCTTTCGCGTAATATAGTCGTTAATTTCTATTCTATACTGCTCAATATCGAGTTCTGGATATTCGGTAAATAATACGTTTTTTAAATCATTTTTCTCTAAACAAAGTAAATACGCTAAAGGTAAATATTTAGGGTTGAAGTTTTTTTGGTAAACAGTGGATCTAACTTCTGAGGGGCTATAATATTTTTTCTCACCAAAACGATTGACCAGTTTAGGCCTTAATTTGGAGCCGTATTTTTTTATAGCATGAAACTTTAACAATGTGCTTTCCTTAGCGTAATTTTTCGAGATGAAAAAATATTGCGCGAATTATATACACCAAAACATTAATGATCAAACGCTAAACGCTAATATTCTGACTTAATTTGCTGGTATTTGACGACAAATATTCGATTATTAAGCTGGTAAGCAGCTAAATAGATAAGCAGGGAACTTGGCTAATAAAAATGTTAATAAAGCAGCTTAGATAACCGATTAAGTGGTTAACTAAGTTACTTGTGTATTATTAACTTGCTGATAACTACAAGGTAACCACTTGATACATAAGCGATAAGTGACAGTTATCTGGCTGGCAGAGTTATTTTTTCTGGTGTCTAGCTTGTAACACCTCCATAACTTCACTCAGTTCTATATTTTGGTCTTGCAGCAGTACAATGGTGTGATAAAACAAATCAGCACATTCGCCTAATAAATCTTCTTTGGTTTCAGCCACTGCAGCAAGTGCGACTTCAACGCCTTCTTCACCTACTTTTTGTGCCATTTTAGTGGTGCCACGTGAAAATAAATGTGCGGTGTAGCTGTCTGCAGGTGCGTCATTTTTGCGACTAGCGATAACTTGCTCAAGATGGCTAAGAAAATTCTGTTGGCTAAGTTTTTGCTCAGGAAAGCAAGATTCTGTACCAAGGTGACAAGTAGGCCCTTGAGGGCGACAGGCAATTAACAGGCTGTCTTGATCGCAATCGGTTACTACTTGACTGACTTTCAAAAAGTTGCCACTGGTTTCGCCTTTACACCACAAACCTTGTTTGGCGCGACTGTAAAAAGTGGCTAAGCCTGTCGTTATTGTTTTCTCTAACGCTTCAGCATTCATATAACCTTGCATTAGCACAGCACCAGTATCTTGGTGCTGAATAATAGCTGGGATCATGCCATCCATTTTATCCCATGCCAATTGGCTAATATTGTCATTTGTAATTAGCATAATCTGATCTCAACTTTCTCATTTCTTAGGGTTTGCTTTAATTCATCCATCGCAATAATGCCTTTATGGAAAACACTCGCTGCTAGGGCACCGTCAACATCGGCTTGCTGAAAAACATCAACAAAGTGTGATATTTCACCTGCGCCACCCGAGGCGATAAGGGGCACATTACACAAGGCTCTTACTTGTTTAAGTTGATTAATGTCATAACCTTGGCGAACACCGTCTTGATTCATGCAATTTAAGACAATTTCGCCAGCGCCAAGTTTTTGCACTTCTTGAATCCAATCTAAGGTGCGCCACTTCGTTTTTTGTGTACGGGCCTCGTCACCGGTAAATTGGTAAACTTGATATTCACCTTTACCGTTATTAGCGTCTTGATTAAAAAAGCTATCAACACCAATAACAATACATTGCTGGCCAAATACATCGGCTAACCGAGCGATTAAGCTAGGATCTCTTAAAGCAGGGGAGTTGATGGAGATTTTATCAGCACCCATCATTAAAATTTGTTTCGCATCTTCTTCTGTTTTTATACCGCCAGCGACACAAAAAGGAATATCGATAACTTCTGCAATTCGGCTAACCCAGCTTTTATCAACAACGCGATCGTCTGAGCTCGCGGTAATATCATAAAAAACCAGTTCGTCAGCACCCGCTTCAGCATATTTTTGCGCGAGTGGTACTATGTCGCCAATGATTTCATGGTTTCGAAATTGCACGCCTTTAACCACTTTACCATCACGAACATCAAGACAAGGAATTATGCGTTTGGCCAGCATGCTATTGCCTCCTCTAAGGTAAACTTACCTTCAAGTAATGAGCGGCCCAATATAACGCCGTCAACGCCGGTTGGAATAAGCGCTTTTATATCGTCTAATGAGCCAATACCACCTGAAGCTTGCCATTTTATACTTGGGTATTGCTGACAAAGTTCTTGATACATGCCGACGTTGCTACCGGTTAATGTACCGTCTTTGCTAATGTCGGTGCAAAGTACGTGAATTAAGCCTGCGGCAATGTAATCATCTAGTAATGTTTCTAAATTAACGCCACTGTCTTTTATCCAACCGTGAGTTGGTAGGGTTTTGTTTCCGTCAGCATCAATTTTTACATCTAATGCTAAAACAATTTTTTCACCGCCAAACTCTGTGATCCAAGTGCGCACTAGGTCAGGCTCTTTTATTGCAAGCGAGCCAATTACCACTCGGTCGGCACCTAAATCGAGTAACTGTTGTACGTCTTCTTTGCAACGCACACCACCACCGACTTGAATGATCATTGTGTCGTGCTTAACCAAAGTTTCAAGTAAAGTTAATTGGCGTTTATGACTATCTTTTGCACCGTCTAAATCGACAAAATGCATTACAGTAGCACCAGCTTTTGCGTAAACGTTTTGTCGCTCTTTTGCGCTATATTGATAGTTGGTTTTCTGTTGGTAATCACCTTGAAATAACCGGACGACTTCTCCGTCGATTAAATCAATTGCTGGGATCATCATGGTTTACATCTCCAAAAAATTTTTAATTATTTTACTGCCAAGCGCACTTGAGCGTTCTGGATGAAATTGGCAACCAATAAAGTTGTCTTTAGCTATGGCTGCTGAAAACTCTGCGCCGTATTGACAACGAGCTATAGTATATTGCGAAATAGGTGCAGCAAAGCTATGAACAAAGTAGAAATAATCATCAGCTTTAATGCCGTTGAATATTGCATGTTCGGCTACTTGCGTTAAGGTATTCCAACCCATGTGTGGCAAACGTAAGTCGTTGGCTTGTAAAGGCGTAATGTCGGTAGGAATTAAGCCTAAACATTGCACTACTTCATTTTTATCTGCGCCTTCAACAGAGGTGCGTGCCATTAATTGCATGCCTAAACAAAAACCTAAAACTGGCTGAGTTAGTTGCTGCAAGGTTTCTACTAAACCTTTTGCCACTATGTTTTCCATAGCATGACGAGCGCTACCTACGCCGGGTAAAATTACTTTGTTGGCATTTTTAATCACATCTACATCGTCAGAAATAGTAATCGCAAAACCTAAACGTTCTACGGCAAACTTTACTGACGCTAAGTTAGCGCAACCGGTATCAACGATGACATAGTTAGCTTGTTTTTTCTCACTCATGCTAGAGGCATCCTTTGGTGCTCGGTAAATCTTCACCTACAACAGTAATGGCTTGACGTAATGCGCGACCAAAAACTTTAAATAAACTCTCAACTTGGTGATGGCAGTTACCTTCAGTTGTTGAAAGGTGCAAAGTAATTGCCATTGAGTCAGCTAATGAACGGAAAAAGTGAGAAACCATTTGCGTAGACATTTGGCCAACCATATTATCGCTAAACTTGGCGTCAAACTCTAACCAAGGGCGACCCGATAGATCAATCGAACATTCGGCGCGACATTCGTCCATGGGTAAAACAAAACCAAAGCGACCAATACCACGTTTATCGCCTAACGCCTGTTTAAGTGCTTGGCCTAAAGCGAGTGCTGTATCTTCAACACTGTGGTGCTCATCAATATGATAATCGCCATCAACATCTACTTGCATACTAAAACCACCATGTGCAGCAATTTGTTCAAGCATGTGATCGAAAAAACCTAAGCCGGTTTTTATGCTGATATCGCCAACTTTGTCTAAGTTAATCGCGACATTGATATCAGTTTCTTTGGTGGTTCGAACGACTTTTGCCACTCTTGGGTTGGTGAGTAGTTGCTCGGCGATGTGGTCCCAATTAAGGGTTTTACGATCGTATTTAATCGCTTTTATGCCCATGTTTGCAGCTAGCGCAACATCGGTATCACGGTCGCCAATGACATAAGAGTTAGCAAAGTTCACTTTACCTTGCTGTAAATAACCGCTTACTAGACCTAGCTTAGGCTTGCGACAACTACAATTATCTGCTTCAAAGTGTGGGCAAAGAAGTACGTCATCAAAGGTTATACCTTGTGATGCAAACATCGCCATCATTTTATCGTGAGGCAAATCAAAGTCGCTTTGTGGATAGCTTGTGGTACCTAAACCATCTTGGTTAGACACCATAACTAAGCGAAAACCTTTTTTCTGTAAGGCTATTAATACCGGAATTACGTTCGGTTCAAAGACTAACTTTTCTAGGCTATCAACTTGTTTATCGGTAATTGGCTCTTCAATTAAAGTACCGTCTCGGTCGATAAATAAAATATTTTCTTGGCTCATATTAATTCTCTTGTGATAACGTTTCGGCTGTTGCTTTAGCAGCGTAGTTGTTAGTAAAACTTTGCGTGATAGTTTGTTGTAATAATGAAAGTTCGCGTTCACTGCCAATACTAATACGTAAGCAATTTTCTAAATTTTGCTGCTTTGACTGGTCGCGTATTAAAATATCGTTCTCTACTAAGCAATTAAAAATAAAATCTTTTAGCTCATTGTTTTGACAACGAAATAAAATAAAGTTGGCATCGCTGCTAAAGACTTCACTGCACCAGCTTTGCTTTGCTAACCAGGTGGCTAAATGTGCTCGCAGTGTGTTTGTTTCTAGTACGCGTTGGTTCATTTGTCCAAGACCCGGTTTTGCGAGTGCTTCACTAGCAATATCTGCAACGGGCGCTGAAATGGGGTAAGGCGCTATAACCTTACTGAGCATGGTAATAACCTCTTTATTCGCGAGGGTAAAGCCACAGCGTAAACCGGCTAAAGCAAAAGCTTTTGATAGCGTTCTTAGTACCACTAAATGCGGATAAGTTTTTAGCCAACTTGCAACTGTTTGCTCTGGGCTAAATTCGATATAAGCTTCGTCAACCACAACAATAGCGCTTTCAGCAAAAAGCTCAAGCGCGGTTTTAATCTCTTGCTGAGATAATAAATTGCCAGTTGGGTTACCTGGTGAGCATAAAAATACCACTTTGGCTTTGCCCACTTGTGCTTGTAAGCCCGCTAAGTCCAGAGACATTGTTTCGTTCAGCGGCACTTTAATAATATCTGCACCGTGATTTTCTGCACTAATCGCATACATACCATAAGTAGGTGGACATATAATAATGCTGTCTTGATAAGCCGTACAGAATGTTCGAATGATTAACTCGATACCTTCGTCGGCGCCACGTGTAGCTAACAAGTTTTCGGCTGATACTTCACTGTATTGGCTATAAGCGCTGATCAACTTTTCAGGTTGAAAGTCAGGGTAGCGGTTAATGCTCGTGCTGCTGATTTGATAATTACCTGAGCCAGAAGCCTCGTTTGCGTTTAACCATACTTTACCTTCGGTAGCACTGCTGCTAGCAAAAAGTCGGCGTGCTGACTGGTAAGGCACCATGTCTATCAGCTCTTTACGAGCAAGTTTGTTTACAATAGTCATTTATGCCTCCGAACTATTAGTCGCAGAATCAGTTTCTAAACGAATAGTTACTGCTCGCTTGTGGGCATCTAACCCTTCAGCGTCAGTTAACTCACAAATACATTCAGCTAAAGCGCTTAATCCTTGGCGGGTTATTTCTTGCACGGTAAAGCGTCTAGAAAAATCCGCTAACGATAAGCTGCTAATAACTTTTGAGTAACCGTAAGTTGGCAATACGTGGTTAGTACCGCTGGCGTAATCACCGGCTGATTCTGGTGTATATGCACCAACAAAAATTGAACCAGCATTACGCAAGTTTGCTAATAATTCTTGAGCGTTGTCAGTTTGAACAATTAAATGCTCAGGGCCATATTCGTTTGAAACTTCAACCGCTTGATCTAAGTCTTTGGTTAATATTAAGCGGCTTTGCTGTAATGCTTGGCGCGCTATATTGGCACGAGATAGAGTCGCAAGTTGTGCTTCTAACGCTAATTGCACTTGATTGATTAATGCTTGGCTATCAGACAATAAAATAACTTGGCTGTCAGGGCCGTGCTCGGCTTGCGATAATAAATCTGCGGCGACAAAGCTTGCATTGGCATTCGCATCAGCAATAACCAGTACTTCTGATGGACCTGCTGGCATATCAATAGCAAAACCATTTACCTGAGAAGCTAACTGCTTTTTAGCTTCAGTAACATACTTGTTTCCGGGGCCAAATATCTTATTTACCGGAGCAATAGTTTCTGTGCCAAAGGCGAGGGCGGCACAAGCTTGTGCTCCACCTACGCTGTATATTTCGTCAATTTCACAGAACGAGGCGGCCACTAATATTTCGTCAGCTAATTGGCCATTTTTATTTGGCGGGCAAACCAAGACTTTACGTGGACATTTAGCCAGTTGAGCAGGCACACCTAACATTAAAACGGTTGAAGGTAATGGTGCACTGCCGGCTGGAATGTATAAGCCTACATTGGCAATGGCTTCCGTTTTTAAAGTACAAACCACGCCTGGTGTGGTTTCAACACGAATATCGTCATTAACTTGTGCTTGATGAAAACGTTTAATTTGTCCATAAGCGGTTTCAATGGCTTTTAACCGTTTTGCGCTTAATCGTTTCTTTGCTGATTTAACTTGATCTGGCGTTACTCGCAAATTAGGGAGTAACACGCCATCAAATTTTTCCGTTAAATCAACTAAAGCTTTGTCACCATTTTCTTTCACGTTTGCAAGAATATTTTCTACTTGCTGTGTTAATAAGGCACTTTCTGAAATTGCCGGTCTAGCAAGCGCAAAGCTTCGCTCACTAGCTGACAAATTTTGCCAAATAATGGAAGCCTTTAACGCGTTTTGTGAAGTATTTGTGCTCATTTTTTAGCCCATCATTTTTTCAATTGGCATGACAAGTATAGAGTTACAACCTAAAGCATTAAGTTCCTCCATAGTTTCCCAGAAAAATGTTTCGGTTGCTACTACGTGCACGGCTACAAGATCGTCACGATCTGCTAGCGGTAAAATGGTTGGCGTTTCTTTACCTGGCATTAATGCGCTTACTTGAGCAATTTTGTCTTTAGGTGCGTGTAGCATAATGTATTTGCTTTCTTGTGCTTTCATTACACCTTGAATACGCGGTAATAATGTATCAAGAATCGCTTGTTTTTCTGGCGATAATGAAGAGGCTGTTTGGATTAAAGAGGCTTTTGATTGAAAAATTTCTTCAACTTCTACTAATCCGTTAGCTTCTAACGTTGCACCTGTTGAGACTAAATCACAAATACCGTCTGACAAGCCAACACGTGGTGCTACTTCAACTGAGCCTTTTAATAAACAAAACTCAACATTAATACCATTTTTCTTAGCATAACGATTAAGTAGTTGCGGATAGGTGGTTGCGAATCTATGTCCGTCGAGACTCTTTATACCTTTATAGTTAAAACCTTCAGGCATGGCAATTGATAAACGACAACCACCAAAATTCAAACCTGATGTGCGAATGTATTGCGATTTTTGTCCCATTAAAGCACGCTCTAACGCCGCTTCTTCTAGTGTGTTGTCTCCAACAATACCTAAATCACAAACGCCGTCCATTACTAGCCCGGGAATATCGCTACTGCGAACGCGCATAATATCTATTGGCATATTAGTAACATGAGCAAGTAAACGGCGATCAGTAACATTAAGTTTAAGGCCACAGCGCTTTAATAGTGCTTGGGTGTCGTCGCTCAAACGACCTGATTTTTGCATTGCTATACGTAAACGTGGTTCTGTTGTCATGTTATTTTCCTATTAAATTTTTTAAATTCTTAATCTATTTAGTCGCATTTAATATGGTTAAATTTGTCATGTATATACAATTGTATAGCCATAAAAATGCGAAAACCCCCGAGAGAGGTGAACTCTTTCGGGGGTTTAGAAATTAATTTTTCTTTATCTTACACCGCTGAAAGGTTCAAAGCCCCTCAGCGAAAAAACCTGAGCAGCTAATCCGTATGATGGTGATGATGATGGATGGCGTTCAGATTTAAAGTCATGTTTTATTTACTCTTAAGTAATCATTAAAATGTGTAAGTTAGTTCTTTAAGCTAAATGCTTAGTCTACATTAAATTAAAGCAGTTACTTTAATTTGCACTTACAGTACGTTGAATTTTAGGCCAGATCAAGCGATTAACACCCTATTAGTATGAAATTTTGAACTAAGCTAGTATTGTTTAGTTCTAAGTAACATAAAACTGAGTTATGAGAGCTTAGATTTGAGTTGTATATATAGCATAAATAACTAAACAGGCGAAAAAGTAATTAAAGGGGGCGATAATGGACATATTTACTACAGTATTAACCCGTGTTGTTGCTACTCCTATAAAACCGACAGATTTAAAAGTTAAAGCATTAGCAAAGGGAGCAGCGGCAAATGCGGTCTCTGACGATATAGATGGCTTAGAAGATTCAGCTGTATATCAATCAAAAAAAAGTAAAATATCAGATAAAGAAAGCCATTCTAATGACGCAAGAAGCGATGCTGAAGAGCCTTCAGCAGTACCTGAAGATAAAACAGGGTTGCTTGTTGATACCTTTGACGATAGTGAAAGTGTTTCTTCAGAAAAAGATGATAAACCACACCTAGATATTTATATATAAACTAATTTGGAATTTATACAAGGTTGCTTACTTAAGCATTAAGTGCGCTGGAGATCAGTTACATGAAAACAGTGTTAAGTAATTAATAGAGTATTCGTTTGGTTGGCATGAGGGGAATTTGACCATAATTCCCCTGTTATTTTTTACTGCGATGATTATAATGAGCGCAAATTTAGTAATGTCGTATTATCATGAATGCTGTTGAACATGCGTTTTCACATCAAGGAGCTTTAGCTAAAGCTATTCAGGGCTTTTCTCCGCGCCAAGCTCAGCTTGATATGGCATTAGAAGTAGCAAAAGCTATTGAACTTAAAAATAGTTTGATTGTAGAAGCGGGTACAGGAACAGGCAAAACCTTTGCTTATTTAATCCCTGCACTTATTGCAAATAAAGCCCAGGCTGAAAAAGATGCTGGCCAGCTAAAAATCATTGTTTCAACCGGCACTAAAAACCTTCAGGAACAATTATTTCATAAAGATTTACCGTTAATACGAAAAGCCCTTACCAGTAACGCCCAAGTCGCTTTATTAAAAGGGCGAGCAAACTACCTTTGTATTTATCGATTAGAGCAATACCAACAATCGCGCGGGCAGCTTGATGCTCAAACATTAGCTGACTTTGTTAAAGTGCGAGCGTGGGCAAATGGCACGCACAGTGGTGATATAGGTGAGCTAGTTAATGTTACTGAAGGTTCTCCAGTGTTCCCATTTGTTACTAGCACCGTGGATAATTGTCTGGCCAAAGACTGTCCTAACATTGAAGACTGTTATTTAATAAAAGCACGAACCAAAGCTATTGACGCAGATATTGTTGTGGTAAATCATCATTTGTTTTTTGCTGATATGGCGTTAAAAGACAGTGGATTTGGTGAGTTAATCCCAAAAGCCGATGTCATGATCTTTGATGAAGCACACCAGATAGCCGATATCGCCAGTGAATACTTTGGCGAGGCATTTTCTACTCGACAAATGTTGGACCTTTGCAGCGATGTTATGCAAGTTTATCGAACAGAATTAACTGACGTAAAACAATTAGCAAAAGCGGCAGAAAAGCTGTTAAAAACGAGTCAAGAATTTAGGTTGTTATTTAATTATGACCCTGAACGTGGAAACTGGCGCGAAAAACATCAACAACAGCAGTTTGCCCATGCATTTAAACTACTAAAAACTGATTTAGATTTTCTTTATCAAGTGATTAAACTTTGCGTTTCACGCAACGAGGCTATCGATAATTGCTTTGATCGCGCGGTAAATTTATTAGCCCAATATGAAGTCATGGCAGATGTTGATGCCATGGGGATGAGTTTTTGGTATGAAACAACACCTCGCCATGTTGTGCTACACAAAACGCCATTATCTGTTGCCGATAAATTTGGTAACTATGTGAAAGAATCGGGGGCGGGTTGGATATTTACCTCAGCAACATTGGCTGTTGATGGTGCTTTTAAACATTTTTCAAGCCACTTAGGTTTAGACAATTCAGCCAGCTTGTTACTCGATAGCCCGTTTGACTATGCAAAGCAATCACAATTGATAATACCGCGTTATTTACCAGCGGCTAATGATATGAATCGCGCTAAAGCTTTATGTGAATTGGCTACCCCCTTAATTGAAGCCAGCGCTGGCGCCTGTTTTATGCTATTTACCAGTTATCGTGTTATGCATCAGGTAGCAGAGCTTTTAAATCAGCAAATTGATAACCCTTTGTTGGTTCAAGGTCAAATGGGCAAACGTAAGTTGTTAGAAGAATTTGTAGAGCAAGACAGTGCTGTATTACTTGCAACTGCAAGTTTTTGGGAAGGGGTTGATGTTAGAGGCGATAAGTTAACGTGTGTTATTATCGACAAGCTACCTTTTGCTTCTCCTAACGACCCATTGTTGCAGGCTCGAAGTGAAGATGTAAAACGACAAGGAAAAGACCCTTTCGCGCAAATTCAACTTCCTCAAGCCGTTATTGCCTTAAAGCAGGGCGTAGGGCGCTTAATTCGAGATGTAAATGATAATGGTATTCTGGTTATCTGTGATGACAGATTAGTAAATCGCCCATACGGTGAAGTATTTCTTAAAAGTTTACCCGATATGAAACGCAGTCGTGATATTAATCAAGCGGCAACGTTTTTAGCAAGCCTTGTTGATTTTGAATAAATTTATCACAACTGTGCGCTAATTATTTTTTTCATCGTGTTATATCTATTACATTTTAAAATTCAAACTTGTAACTTTAAAGGTTTATGGGATTAACTTAAAATAATGTTAAACTCGCCCAATAAGTTATGAAGTATTACTAAAAGGTTTTTTACGTGAATTTTCTGGCCATTGATGCCTCAACTGAAGCATGTTCAGTAGCAATTAAATATAATGACAAACAGTTCAGTGAATATGAATTGTGTCCTCAATCGCATAGTTTGCGTTTACTTCCTATGGTAGACAGTGTGTTAAAACAGGCGAATGTTAAGTTATCTGATCTTAACGGGATTATCTTCGGCCGCGGACCTGGTAGTTTTACAGGTGTACGCATCGGCATTGGTGTAACACAGGGCTTAGCATTTTCTGCACAATTGTCTGCGCGCGGCGTGTCTACTTTACAGGCTATGGCTCAGCAAGCTTATGATGAAAAAGGCGTACATAACGTTATTGCCGCTATAGATGCTCGCATGTCAGAAGTTTACACTTGTTATTATGAGGTAGACTCACAAGGTATTATGCAACCTAAAACGCAAGAAACAGTATTGTCTCCTGAGCTTGTAGCTCAATATTACCAAGGTTTAACGCTGCCCGCCTACGGCGTTGGAACAGGTTGGGGGGCTTATGCTGAACTTGCCAGTTTAATTTCTAACCTTGATGCTATTGATATTTTATATCCAACGGCTTCAGCTATGCTAAAAATTGGTCAAGAAGACTTTGACAAACACAGCGTTGATGCTGAAAACGCGCAACCTAAATACGTGCGTGATACTGTTTCTTGGAAAAAACTGCCCGGGCGTTAATTTTTCTAAGTTAAAACAGTTATACAAAGTTAATAATTTCTTATGAATTTTTATAATATTTTAATTAATTTTGGTGGTATCTATACTCGTAAATTGAATAGGTTAAACGCTAGTTACTGACGAGCTAGGGTTTTAACCTGATAAAAAAATAGTATTCACCTTAACTAGAATTTGTTAAATTACTTTCATGCAAATAAATAATTCCGCCAATTTAGCTGCCCAAGCGCCGATAAGACTTGGAAATACGAGTGCTGTACCTGCCCAGGAACAGCGCCAAAATGTAGCTGCGCGTGAAAAACTTAACAACGAAGAAAATAAAGCTCAAAACGCACAAGCTGACACTAACAGCCGACAACGTCTAGATTTTGACGAGCAAGCTATATCATTAATCGAGCGAGACCAGCTTGCTCAATTTGATAGCCGTAATGCAGAGCAAAGTAATCAACAAAATGGTCAATCAAACAATCCCAATAGCGGCTATGATTCACCATCAAGTCAAAATCAATTAGCTGTCGCTGCTTATCAATCAGTGGGTGCCATTGCCCAACGTGACGATATTCAACAAATTTTCGGCGTTGACTTGTTCGCCTAATTTTTCCTGACGCCTGATGTATAGGATATAAATTATCATTGCTGCACCGAAACTCCAATAATGCTTATTAAACCTAAATACCACTTTTGGTTAATGTTTTTAACTGCCCTAATTATCTTGCAACTACCTTTTATTTCTATTCCATTCAAGTGGTTAGAAAGTTATTTTCATGAGATTAGCCATGGTTTAACGGCAATACTCACTGGCGGTAGCATAGTAAAAATACAACTATTTCCCAATGGTGCTGGTTTATGTACAACGCGCGGCGGATCAGCATTTTTTATAAGCTTGATGGGATATGGCGGAGCTATTTTATGGGGCAGTTTAATATTCTATCTAGCGTCTACTCACCGTAAAGTTGCTTTGGTATTTTCTGTGCTACTGCTTGGGTTATTGGCCAGTAGTATTTTATTTTGGGTGCGTGATTTATTAACCTTATTTATTGTTTTAATTTTACTCGCTTTAGTACTAGCGAAAATAAAGTACTCTGCACATAATTATCTTCAAAAAATATTACAAGTTACTGGTTTATTAGTGTTAATTAACAGTTTGATGAGCCCACTGTATCTACTTGATGGCCAAGCTCGCGGCGATGGAGCAGCGTTAGCTGACTTAACTTTTATTCCTGAAGTCATTTGGGTTGCTATTTGGTTTTCTGTCGCATTATTCGCCATTTATAGATTGAGTAAAGTGTCATTACGCGCTAAAGGTTAATTTGAACACAACTTTTTACCTTGCATCATGGCCTGATATTAATTGTCTAACTTAAGGAGTTTTATGCCAAGCAATCACAAAGTTAAAACGGTAACCTTTGAGGTAAACGGCCGAAAAATTAGCGGTATCAGTAATGGTAACGAGCAAGGGAAGTTACTTTTATGTTTGCATGGCTGGCTTGATAATGCTGCGAGCTTTCAACCGCTACTTCCTTATTTATCGCACTACCATGTTATTGCCATTGACTGGCCAGGTCATGGTTTTTCTGATCATCGAAGTGTAGATGCTCACTACCATTTTGTAGATTGGATCTATGATTTAACGGCTTTGTTCCGTTCACAACAATGGCAAGCGGTAGATATTGTAGGGCATTCTATGGGAGGGATGATCGCTTCTGCGTTTGCAGCTGCATTTCCTGAACATGTAAGAACATTAACTGTGGTTGATGCTATTGGCTTATTAACATCTGACGAAGAAACAACAACGACTCAATTACGTAAAGGTATATTAAGTCGCTTAACTCGCGATGTAAGTGCTAAGAAATATCATAGTAGTCTTGATTCAGCCATTGAGGCTAGAGTGCAAGTATCAGATTTAGATAAACCCAACGCCGCAATAATTGTTCAACGTGGCATCGAAGAAACCGGTTTAGGCTTTCGATGGCGCTCTGACAACCGCTTACGATCTGTATCAACCTACCGCTTTAGTATGGCACAAGCAGAACAGGTTATTGCGGACATTAAAATACCCGTACAGTTGATTTATGCTAGCGAAGGCATGTCTATGGTAACTAAAGGTTTGAATCATTTTAGACCTTTGTTTAAAACACTTGATGTACATAAATTAGCCGGCGGTCATCATGTTCATATGGAACAACCAGAACAAACAGCAAAACTTATAAATGCGCATATTAATGCGTTAGAAGTGAGCTAAAAGCATTAATGTATATTAAGTGAGTTAAGCGAGTTTTTGTGTTAAATCAGCTATAATATGTAGTCTCATTTTACAGTTAATTTAAACAAGTGTTTAAATTAACTGGATCGACCAGTAAAAATTTGTTAAAAAGTATCATTATTAAAGTATAAGAGTATAAAGAGGAAAGGTACTGTGGAAAAAATTTGGCTTGAGAAGAGTTATCCCCCCGGCGTTCCGTTTGAAATAGATCCAGATAAATACGCTTCAATTGTCGATATGTTCCATAAATATACGAAAGTTTATGCCGAGCGAACAGCGTTTATTAATATGGGCGCTGAAATAAGCTATCGTGAACTTTTAGACCAAGCTACTGACTTTGCGGCCTACTTGCAGCAAGATTTAGGGTTAGTAAAAGGCGATAAATTTGCCATTATGGTGCCTAACTGTTTGCAGTATCCAATTGCACTTTTTGGTGCATTATTAGCCGGATTAACCGTGGTTAATGTTAATCCACTTTATACAGCCCGCGAATTAAAACATCAATTAAATGATTCAAATACAAAAGCTATTTTAATTATTGAAAACTTTGCCAGTATTTTAGAAAAAGTTGTTGAAAAAACACCGGTTGAAAAAGTTATTCTAACGTCATTAGGTGATCGCCTTGGTACAGTTAAAGGCGCTATTGTGAATGGCGTAGTTAAATACGTTAAAAAAATGGTACCTGCTTTTAGTCTTGCTAATACCGAACGTTTTAATAAGGTACTTGCTAAAGGCTCAAAATTGTCATTTAGCCCTGTGAGCTTAACAGGCGAAGATTTAGCTTTTTTACAATATACCGGCGGAACAACAGGTGTGTCAAAAGGCGCGATGCTGACTCATCGTAATATGGTTGCAAATTTAGAGCAGGCAAAAGCTGCAATTAAACCACAACTAGAAGAAGGTAAAGAGTTGGTTGTTACCGCTTTACCGCTTTATCATATTTTCGCTTTAACCGCGAATTGCCTGACTTTTATTACTTTAGGCGGCACAAATTTATTAATTACTAATCCTCGTGATATGCCCGGTTTTGTTAAAGAGTTAGCAAAATATGACTTTACGGCAATTACTGGTGTTAATACCTTGTTCAATGGCTTATTGAACACGCCAGGCTTTAGTGAGTTAGATTTTTCTAAATTGAAATTGTCATTAGGTGGCGGAATGGCTGTACAACGTCCGGTTGCTGAAAAGTGGGAAAGCGTAACTAAAACACGTTTACTTGAAGGTTATGGGTTAACGGAATGTGCACCATTAGTAACATTATGTCCATACAACCAGCAACATTACAGCGGTACAATTGGTTTACCTGCATCATCAACCGATATTCGTATTGTGTTAGAAGATGGTAGTAATGCCAAAATTGGTGAGGCCGGTGAAATGTGGGTTAAAGGCCCACAAGTAATGAAAGGGTATTACAATCGCCAAGAAGCGACCGATGAAATCTTAAAAGATGGTTGGTTAGCAACAGGCGATATTGCTTGCATGGATGAAGATGGATTTTTCAAAATTGTAGATCGCAAAAAAGATATGATTATTGTTTCTGGTTTTAATGTCTTCCCGAATGAAATTGAAGAAGTTTTAGCAAGCCATGATGGTGTGCTTGAAGCTGCAGCTGTCGGTATTCCTCACGAAGCCAGTGGTGAAGTTGTTAAGGTGTTTGTAGTTCGTAAAGATCCAAATTTAACTGAAGCTGAATTAATTAAGCACTGCCGTGCAAACTTAACAAATTACAAAGTGCCTAAGTTGGTTGAGTTTCGTGATGAGTTACCTAAAACTAATGTAGGTAAAATTTTGCGACGTGAACTACGCTAAGCTAAGCTAAATCAACTATTAGCTATGTGTTAAAGACAAGTTATTTCATAGCTAGTTCTTTAAGGCACAAGTTAGACAGTAACCTAGACATATGCAGAAAAATAAAAGGCCAACTATTGTTGGCCTTTTTAGTTTAGAGTTTAGGAAGTAAGTTTAAACCTATGTCTACCGTTAACGGTGCGATGTTTTAAAAAGTATAAAAACTTACCTAGTCACTATGCTCTACTGTGCGTTCAAACGTTGACCGTTAATTGCCTTGCTATCATCAGCCATTAAATATACATACAAAGGCATAATATCTTCTGGGGCTGCGATAGTGCTTTTATCTTCAGCAGGGTAAGCTGAAGAGCGCATATTTGTATTTGTGCCGCCAGGGTTAATAACGTTAGTTCTAAGTGCGCTGTTATCATACTCATCAGCAATCACTTGCATCATACCTTCAGTCGCAAACTTAGAAATACTATAAGCCCCCCAATACGCTTTACCTTTATTGCCAACACCTGAAGAAGTAAAAACGAGTGATGAGCTCTGCGATTTAAGCAATACAGGTAATAATGCTTGTGCTAACAAAAATTGCGCATTAACATTGACTTGCATTACATCATGCCAAGTTTGTTCATGTATTTGGTTAAATGGTGTTAATTCACCAAGGATAGAAGCATTAAGTAATGCGCCATCAAGCTGACCAAACTGATTTTCAATCGTTGATGCTAAATCGATATAATTTTGTTTTGTTGCGCCTTTTAAATCTAAAGGTACTATTGCTGGCTCAGGAAAGCCTTTAGCGAGAATATCATCATAAACAGCTTCTAGTTTTGCGACGGTTTTACCCAATAAAATAACCGTTGCGCCTAACTCTGCGTAAGTTAGTGCGGCTTGGCGCCCAATTCCTGCACCTGCGCCGGTAACTAAAATGGTTTTGTTTGCTAAAATCTGTGGTGTTATTGTGTATTCAAACATATGATTAATTGATTAAAAAATTTGTTAATAATTCTACTACTTTCACTACTAGGCTGACGAGTTTTTTCGCGAGAAATCTAAATGTTCAGTATAAAACTGTTAATTAATGAAAAAATCACTAGCACTTGATCTATTCTTGAGTTAAGTTTGACTGGTCGAACAAGTTGAAGTTAATGCTAGGATAAGTATAAAAATCAACAATGATGAAGAATAATAAATATATGTTTAGAAAACTTCTCAACATATAAAATAAAGACTAGACCGTGGGGAGATAAAATGAAAAAGCTAGTACTCAGTCTCGCAATAGCCAGCACATTAGGTTTAAGTGCTTGTGGAGACGAAACCATACAAGATGTTGAACAAGAAGTTGCTGAAAATGGTTCTGCCGTAACAGCGACAGCACGCGTTAAATTTGATCCTGCAGCTGGTGCTGCTGGACTTTCTATTCCAAATGATTTGATTTTCTCTGGCACACAAGACGGTACCTTAGAAATACCTGTTGAAGACCCTACCGATGGCTCTGATCCTTTTGTTGCTATAAGCGCCCTTGATGGTTGGTCTATTTCTCAACCATTCTCATTAGCTATTGACTTCCCTGCTGGCACTTCTTTAGAAAACAGCAGCGCACAAGACCCTGCTTCAGTAAGAATTTTTGAAGCGGTTATGGGGGGAGACGCTAACGATAGTGACTGTACCGCAGTAGAGCGCGGCCTTGCTTGTAAAATTGTTGGCGAATTAGTTTTTGGACAAGATTTTGTTACTCAAGGCGCTGGTACGAGTGTTACGGTTATTCCAACGCAACCGCTAAAAGCGGAAACCACTTACATTATGATGATGTCTAACAATCTTCGTGATAATAATGGTAAAGCGATTGCTGGTTCAAGCACTTATGAATTAGCTCGCCAAGATATAAACACTTTACCTTTGGGTAATGAATCACAGTTAGTCTTACAAGCAGCAGTTAACAGTTATGAAGCTGCACTCGTTGCTGCAGGGGTAGATAGCGATACTATTATTTATAGTGCCGCAATGACTACTCAATCGACTACACTTGTATTAAATACGGTTAAGTCAGTAATGGCTGCTGGTGTACCGCAAATGGTTGCTGCTGCACAAGCTGGCAATCCTGCCATTGGTGTGCAAGATACAGGTATTTCAGTTGCTACCGTATTAACCGGTATGATCCCAGCAGATTTAGTACCTTTATATTCTGCAGCTAACTATATTCGCGGTTCTGTTACATTACCGTACTATTCTGGTGTCCCTTCAGCAGAAAACCCATTAGCGCCAGTAAATGACTGGTGGCGCGCACGATGCGACTCAGGTGCAACACTTGCCGGTCTTGCAGCTGCCAACCCTGCTGCAATTCCTGCTGGGCCTCTTGATGAAAATGATGGCTTTTGTATGAATTTTGGCTTACGTGATTTAAGCTCAGTTATGGCGATTGATACTGAACGTAATTTAACTAAGTTTAATCCAATTCCAGCCACGAGTGCGATGTTACCAATTGACGTACAAATGACGACACCAGATCTAGCTTGGGCTAACCCTGTTCGTGCTAGCATGGGATTACCAGCGCTAGAAGAGCCTGAAAACGGTTGGCCAGTAGCGATGTTAGTGCACGGTATTACATCTTCTAAAGAGCAAATGTTACCTATCACCGGTATTTTATCTGTATTTGGTATCGCCACTATCGCGATTGATCAACCACTACATGGTAGCCGTGGTTTTGATTTAAATGGTGATGATGTTGACGAAATTAACACCAGCACAGTGTCAACGTTACATTATGTAAACTTAGCTAGCATGTTAACTATGCGTGATAATACTCGTCAAAGTACTGCTGATTTATTAGGTTTACGCTTAGGTATGAACTTCTTAGGTGGTGTTCATGCTGAAGGTAATGCAATCAAAATCGATAGCTCTAAAGTACATCTGTTAGGTCATTCATTAGGTGGTATATATGGTATGAATGCGGTTGGTTTAGCAAATACTGAGTTAAGCCCACAAGTTGATAGTTTGTTTAACATCGCGAGTACTTCATTAGCTATGCCTGGATTAATGTTAGCCAACTTTGGCCTTGATTCACCAGCATTTGAAGGCTTAGCAAAATCTAACCTTACTTTAGAATTGTCGCCAGATTTTAAAGCGGCTGTAGATGCAAACCTACCTAGCGACTATACTCAAGAGCAATTGAGTGGTTTCTACTTTGCTTTTTACAATGCTTTAACGGTTGAACAAAAAGCAACATTAGATGCAGGTTTTGCACAGTTTACTTTTGCAGCACAAACAGTAACTGACTCAGGTGACCCAATTGCCTATGTGCAAACATTAGCAGCTACCCAAACGCCTACACACTTAATTGAAGTAGTGGGTAACGGCGGTGACAACTTGCCAGATCAAACAGTTACTAATACTGCGCCATTTACACCAATGGGTGGTACTGAACCTGCAATCGCTTTCTTAGGTTTGCCTGGAATTAGCGAAACAACGCCGGGTTCTGGTGCAGTAAGATTTGTTAATGGTCATCATAGTTCGATTCTTGATCCACGTCCTGATGCAGCAGGTGCTTCACCAGACGCTGAATTAAGTGCACGAGCTACCCAAGAAATGCAAACGCAAGTTGCGACATTCTTTGCGAGCATGGGACAGTTAATTACAGTGACGGATGCTGCTGTAGTTAAACAAGACTAAGTTTTAGTTTACGTCTAAAAAAAGCCCTCGTTTGAGGGCTTTTTTATTGGGTGTTATTTACACGGTTAACTTTAACGATTAATTTAGTGTCTAACCTTTATTTATTAACTAAATACCCCATATTGTTTAATAGAATAAATTTTAAAATTAATACACAACAACAGAACCAAAATAAGTAAATTTGTTGTTTAGGAGAAAAACATTGGAATTTTTGTATGAATACGGTTTGTTTTTAGCGAAAGCTATTACATTTGTTATAGCAGTTATTGCGATTATTATTGCTATTGCATCGTCAGCAATGAAACAAGGCGGCAAAAAAGGTGATTTAGAAATTACCGACTTATCTGAACAATACAGCGAAGTTGAAGATGATATTATTCATCACTTATTGTCAAAAGAAGCACTAAAAGAAAAAGAGAAAAAAGATAAGAAAGCTGAAAAAGAACAAGCAAAAATTGCTAAAAAAGCAAGTAAAGACGACAGCGAAGAAAAAACTGAAACTCCACGTCTGTTTGTCGTAGATTTTAATGGCAGCATCGACGCAAAAGAAGTAGGTTCGTTGCGTGAAGAAATAAGCGCTATATTAACCGTTGCAAAACCGAGCGATGAAGTATTTGTTCGTCTAGAAAGCGGCGGCGGTATGGTACATGGCTACGGCTTAGCTGCATCGCAACTTGATCGTGTACGCCAGAAAAACATTCCGCTTACTGCCTGTGTAGATAAAGTGGCTGCCAGTGGCGGTTATATGATGGCATGTGTTGCTAATAAAATTGTTTCTGCACCCTTTGCTATCATTGGTTCAATTGGCGTTATTGCCCAAGTACCAAACTTTCATAAGTTATTAAAGAAGAACGATGTAGACTTTGAACAATTTACTGCCGGTGAATTTAAACGCACGGTGACTATGTTTGGTGAAAACACAGAGAAAGGTCGTGAAAAATTCGTTGAAGAATTAGAAGAAACACACGTTCTCTTCAAAAATTTTGTTAGTGAGCACCGCCCAAGCCTTGATATTGCTAAAGTGGCAACTGGAGAACATTGGTTTGGTACACAAGCTAAAGATTTAGGTCTTGTTGATGAGCTAGAGACCAGTGATGACTACTTACAAGCACGTTGTAAATCTCATAAGATAGTGCAAATTAAGTATGCGACTAAAAAGGGCTTGGCTGAAAAGTTCTCAAAAGCGGCATCTTTATCTTTTGATGCAATCATCAGTAAAGTTTGGCAAAACAACCGCATATTTCCGGGCTAATCGTTTAACTCGGTTCTAAAAATGCAAATGACATAATCACTATGGAAAATAGTTTTTGGCATAAATGCTGGGAGCGCAACATGCTAGGTTTTCACCAACATGTTGTGCACCCGTTTCTAACTCAGTATTTCGAGAAAATGCTGGTATCTACAGATAAGCATGTTTTTGTACCTTTATGTGGTAAAACACTCGATATGAGCTACTTAGCTCGACTGATGAAGGTAACAGGTAATGAATTAAGTGCCATTGCCTGCAAAGACTTTTTTGTCGAAAACAATCTTCCCTTTAAACAGCAAAAGCTAGGCGAGTACGAGCATTATACTTGCCGGCAGCTTACCTTATTACAAGGTGATTATTTTAAGCTGACACCTGATTTAATCGGTAATCTCGATTGGATATATGATCGTGCAGCGCTAATTGCACTACCCAAGGTTATGCAGCAGAAATACGTAGAACATCTAAAAACGTTTTTTTCATCGCAAACTCGTCTGTTTTTAGTAACAGTGGAGTTTCCACAGGCACAATTAAGCGGTCCGCCGTTCGCGGTAACCGAAGCTGACGTGAATAGTCTATTCTCTGACTTTAACATTGAATATATTGCAACACATGAGATTAAAGATAAGCAATTTGCTCAAAGGCAGTTTGATGTCGACTATTTACTTGAGAAGCTTTATGTTATTTCACGCAAAGATAAAACCTAAGCTGACTCACTTTAGTCAAATAGAGTGGGGTTGAATGATAAGTTAACTTTGAAGTGAACTAACAAAAAAAGGTGCCATCGAGCACCTTTATAGTTTGTAAATTTAACTTATTCAGCAAGTGTGATACTTTTGCTGATGGTATCTACATTTTCAGTGCTTGTAGAGTCGTTCATAGCGACTTGAGCACGCGCTGTTTTTTCGATAGGGTTAAGTGCTATCGTATTCAATTTAATTGATTGTGCTAGATGTAATTTAGTTGTTTCTATCAGCTCAACAGCGTTGATAGCCTGTACTTCTACTAATTGTGTTGCTTGGCCAGTGTTAGCAATTAAAGCGAACATAGCGATGGTTGATAGTTTAATAATGTTTTTCATAAGTCACCTGTAATAAAACGTCAATAGTATTTATAGATGTTTTGGGACTCTTTCTTTTCTATTGCAAACAAGGGTTGGGAGCCTGTTTGATTCTCACCGATTAATTCCGGGTAAAGATGAAGTCCTTCATCTAATGCGGCTATAGTAAGGTAATGCTGGTAAATATTAAACTGACTAATTATAATGTTATTCATTAGAAAAACTAATCCGACATGGTTATGCGGTTAATTTGATAAAATATGCATAACTTTAATAAGTATATAAATATTTTAAAGGTGAATCTTGGCTAACAGACTACCGCCATTAAACGCTATTAGGGCATTTGAGGCTTCAGCTCGCCAGCTAAGCTTCACTAAGGCAGCTGAAGAATTATTCGTCACTCAAGCCGCGATCAGTCATCAAATAAAAGCACTGGAAGACAATTTAGGCATAAAATTATTTATGCGTAAGAATAGGTCGCTTTTACTCACTGAAGAAGGCCAATCTTATTATCTCGATATTAAAGATGTTTTTAATGCCCTCCATGATGCCACTGAAAGGTTATTAGCTCGGGGTGAAAAAGGCGCTATTACTGTTAGCTTACAGCCAAGTTTTGCAATACAGTGGCTTGTACCTAGATTAAACACATTTAATTTATTGCATCCTGATATTGACGTGCGGATTAAAGCGGTTGATCAACCCGAGAACTCGTTAACTGAAGATGTAGATTTGGCTATATACTATGGCCGTGGTCGTTGGAAAGGCATACATGCTGAACAGTTGCATACCGAGTATTTGATCCCCGTTTGCTCGCCTTTATTACTTGATGGTAAAAAGCCATTAAACAGTATTGAAGATCTAGCAAATCATACCTTATTGCATGATACCTCCAGACGTGATTGGAAACGATGGTTTAAGCACGTTAATGTTAAAGGAGGGAATGTTAATCATGGCCCCATTTTTAGCCATTCTGCTATGGTACTTCAGGCTGCCATTCACGGGCAGGGCGTTGCACTTGCACATAGTGTACTAGCTAAGCCTGATATTGATAGTGGGCGACTGGTTTGTCCTTTTAAAGAAGTATTAATCAGTAAAAATTCATACTATATCGTTTGTCGAGAGCAACAGTTAGAACTAGGTAAAATAACGGCATTTAGAGAATGGGTATTACAAACTGTGGCTGATGAACAACCGGTAATTGATGAAGGACAATTGGTGTGAGTAATAATAACTTAAAGGTTAGCCCAAAAGGGTCTATAAACAGTGAAGCTACGATGAGTAGTATGTTTTTTGAAGTTGACAACGCGAAAGCTTTAGTTATTTTCGCCCATGGTGCTGGGGCTGATATGAACCATGAGTATATGGAAGTATTAACTCAGCTGATGAACGAACAGCGCCTCAATGTATTGTGTTTTAATTTTCCTTATATGGATAAACGAAAACTTGATGGCAAAAGGCGACCACCTGATAGAATGCCAGTATTGATCGATTGTTATCAGTCATTAATCACTCATGTAAAAACCGATTTGCCAATATTTATTGGTGGAAAATCTATGGGCGGCAGAGTAGCGGCAACGCTAGCAAATAATAAATCTTTTATGGGTATGCATAACATTAAAGGAGTGGTTTGTTTAGGTTATCCATTTCACCCAATAAAAAAGCCAGAAAAGTTACGTTTGTTACCGCTGCAAGAAAGCCAAATTCCTGTCTTGATACTGCAAGGTGACAGAGATGCCTTAGGCAGTAAAGCAGAAGTTAACAGCTATAAAATATCACCTCGTTGCCAAGTACATTTCTTTGATGATGGCGATCATGATTTAAAGCCTCGGGTTAAGTCGGGTAAAACCCTAGCACAACATCAACAAGCTGCAGTGAGTTTAGTAGGGAGTTTTATCGATGAAATTAACACTAGCTGCTAAACTACTGATGATATTTGTTGGTATCAGTGGCTGTTTTTCTGTATTATTCGGCGCTTGGTTAGCTCATGGTGGACAATCTCTACCTGTAGTGTCACAAGAACGACTCATGACAGCTTTAACGTATCAGTTTTTTCACACATTGGCGTTATGCTTAACCATTATCTTATACAAGCTTCATTCTATGGTTATATTATTGATTGCAGGTGGTTTATTTGCATTCGGTATCGTTTTTTTTAGTGGCAGTTTGTATATCAAAACTATATTCGAAGTGTTGAGTATTGGAAAACTGGCGCCATTTGGCGGCCTGTCATTTGCACTTGCATGGCTATTGGTCGGATTTGCAGGTACTAAAATGTTTGACCAAAAGTTAGGTAATTAATCAATATGACTGCAATAGTGCTCTATTGTCGCCCCGGATTTGAAAAAGAATGTGGCGCAGAAATTCAAGAAAAAGCTTCATGGAATGAAGTCTACGGTTACTTAGAACTGAGTAAGAACCAAGGCGTGGTTTATTTTCATCTTAATAACCCTGAAGAAGGCGAAGCCTTAATGGAGAAAATTCCATTACGTAGGCTTATTTTTGCTCGCCAGTGGTTCGTTACGGTGACTGATAAAATTGACTTGCCAGATTATAATCGCGTTGAAGCCATTGTAGAAGCTTTAGGCAAAGAATGGCAGTATGCTGATTTACGGATGGAAACCCCAGATACTAACGACGGTAAAGAACTGTCTAAATTCTGTCGTAAGTTAGCGGTTCCATTGCGACAAGCATTAAGAAAAGAAAAAATACTGACTGAAAAGGGTAATAAAGATGGCGCTGTTCTGCATGCGTTGTTTTTATCAGGCAAAGAAGTCATCTTCGGCTTTTCTTTAGCGCGTAATACTTCACCGCATGTTATGGGTATTCCACGTTTAAAATTTCCTAACGCTGCACCAAGTCGCTCAACGTTAAAACTAGACGAAGCCTTTCTATACTTCATTCCAAAAGATGAATGGGATATTCGTTTAACATCTGGCATGAATGCGGTTGATTTAGGTGCTGCACCTGGTGGTTGGACTTATCAATTAGTACGTCGTGGCATGATGGTTACATCAATTGATAACGGCCCTATGGCAGAGTCATTAATGGAAACGGGTCAAGTAAAGCATCGCACAATGGACGGCTTTAAATACTTACCACAAAAGAAAAACGTTTATTGGTTAGTGTGTGACATGATTGAAAAGCCTCAACGTGTTGCAAAGCTGATGAGTGAGTGGCTATTAAAAGGCTATTGCCAAGAAGCCATGTTTAACTTGAAACTGCCTATGAAAGGTCGTTATCAACAAGTTAATGAAGATTTGCAAACGATTAAAGATGCCTTTGCTCAATACAATGTTAAATATGAACTGTTCGCAAAACATTTATATTATGATCGTGAAGAAGTTACGGTTCATGCAAGGTTGCTTTCTGCTCCACCTACTGATTTATAAATAATCGATTGTTAACAGATACCAAAACGCCCTAAACTATTTTATAGTTTAGGGCGTTTTTATTTATGAATCATATCCTTAATAACTTGATTTATTGACTTATCTTTTAAATATTTAATTTAAGTATAACGCGAAGGCAAAAACCTCTGTTGTGCCTTTTAGCTTAAAAAAGCTTAATTCTCTGAGCATGTAACTGTTGTGATGAAAAACCTTTTGCAAACAGAAAAAGCAAAGCAAGTATAAAGATAACTCCTGTTTTAGGTTCGCTTACCGAAACAGCCATGGTTTGAGCTTGTATTGCGACATTTTGAAAAGCCAGTACTTCTCTACCTCCATTTGTTTTAGCGTTTAGCTCAAGGGTTAATAAACTCCCTGTTGCTAAAATGGATGAAGTGAATGTCGAAAATTCATTATTTAAGCGTATAGAATTAACCGTTAATGGATCGTTAAGCGTTATTGAATTACCAAGGTCTAAATTGTAATCCTGAAAAGTACTTTCATTTGTTACACCTTGGAATAAACTAATGAATGGATTATTGTCTATACTATAGCGCCATTCGAATCTATCATTGCTCTCAAAATCTCCCATTGCAGCTATATCAGTTAAAAATGTAATAGCTGATAAATTGACAATATTTATTTTCCAACTTGCTATAGCATCATTAGTTGGGTTATCTGAGTTGACAGTATCGACAATACCAAAAAATGGTTTATTGTTAGCGCTTTTTACTATGCCTAAATTATCAGAAGCATTAACCGTGCTTTGATCTAATAACGCCAGGGGGATATTGAGATCTACAGCTTGTTGGTATATTTGAAAACCATCTTGATTGCTACTAAAAGCATTACTGAAGTTATTGGTATAATTGATATTTGTTGATGTGTCAGGTGCTAATAAGTCATAACTTATTAATGACGCTTGGCTATTACCTACATGTAAAAACATAAGTAGTAAGACAAGAAGTTTTAAATTTAATCGGGTCATAACAAAGTCCTTTTGTTTCATTTTATAAAATATTTTGGCGCCAAGAAATATGCGTTTTAATCGATAAACGAGTAATTAACTGCATTACTATAACTACTTTCATCCTTGGAGCAGCTCAGTTTTAGTTGTTTTAAGCTTATATAGTACTAATGAGAAAACATAGGCTATAAAGCTTTACATAGTATAGTGGTGGTTTTAATAAATGCGAATTCAGGGAGGGGATTGAAAGTGATGTTGAAAATGATGTTGAAACTGATATTTAAAGTGAAGTTGAAAGTTTTAAGCGATTGTTGTTTACTGATATTCACTCTTCTTAAACGAATCTAACGTGTAGAAAATTTTGCATAAAAAACCAAGTCATAAGACTTGGTTTTAAAGGGGTCTACAAAACTAACGGTTAGTTTACAAGCGCTCTAAAACTGCTTGAGTAAAATCTGAAGTGCCATGTGTACCACCTAGATCTCGTGTAGTTCGGTCGCCAGATTCTATAACTTCTGTTATTGCCCGACGAATATTGTCAGCTTTTTCAGCCATGCCCAAGTACTCAAGCATTTGAATTGCCGCTAAAATTACAGAAGTTGGGTTAGCCAAGTTTTTACCTGCAATATCAGGTGCACTACCATGTACGGCTTCAAATATTGCACAATCTTTACCGATATTAGCACCAGGCGCCATACCTAAGCCACCAACTAAACCAGCACATAAATCTGATAATATATCACCAAAGAGGTTAGTCGTTACGATAACATCAAACTGCTCTGGGTTCATAACTAACTGCATACAACAGTTATCAACAATCATTTCTGATGATTCAATTTGTGGGTAACGAGCGGCTACTTCACGAGCAACTTTAAGGAATAAGCCTGAAGTAGATTTTAAGATATTTGCTTTATGAACAGCCGTTACTTTTTTACGACCTTCTTTAATCGCGGTTTCGTAGGCAAAAGTTACAATGCGCTCAGCGCCTTCACGTGTCACTAAGCTTCTTGCTTCAGCATAGTTACCATCATCTGAAAGTGTTTGTCCTAGGCCTGAGTACATACCTTCTGTATTTTCTCGGATAGTAATGATATCAATATTTTCATAACGGGCTTTAGTACCTTTAAATGACAATACAGGGCGCACATTGGCATAGAGTTGAAAATGTTTACGTAATGTAACGTTGATAGAGGTAAAACCATCACCAACAGGTGTTGTTAATGGGCCTTTAAGCGCTATTTTATTTTTTTCGATCAGAGCCAATGTAGATTCTGGCACTAGATCACCATGGTTTTCTAATGCTGTTAGGCCGGCGTCAGCATATTCATACTCAAAATTACAACCGGCTTTATCAAGCACTTTGATTGTTGCATCTATAATATCAGGGCCAATTCCGTCGCCTGGGATCACTGTTATGATTTGTTTTGCCATTTTTAAACTACCTTTTGAATATTACAGTTGTTAATTGATGTGAAGAGCGCGCTTTTGGTAAATATAAAGCAATTATAATCGGGTATATTTTATGCGACGCCAATTATATGGGTACACCATAGTTAACTAATGTATGTATAGTTAAGTTAGTTATGATGAACAAGTAATTATAGCAACTAATCCGAGCAGTTAGTAAATTTTAATCTTAAACTTTAGTCTTAATTTGCTTTTGTGTTGAACAAGTACCGGGCATAAGCGTGCATTGATTAAAATAGTGGCAAACACAAAACGTATCGTAATAAATTTATTCATCTAAAGTTAAGTTACACATGCTTTAATGCACATGCTTTAAGACACAGGTAGGCACTTAAAGAAAGCTTATAAATTAAAGCTTTGTATATGAGTAATTTTTTAATCTAGATTAAAGTGTTTTGAATTGTTCGTAAGCCGTTTTGCCAATAGCGGTTAAAATGCCATTAGTAAACAATAATGCGGTGCATTCATCTTGAGTAGTGATACCGTCAGATTTTACATGCTGTGTTCGGTAAAAGCTTACCTGATAACTTGTTTCATCTATTAATTTAGCTTCAGTGATATCAGGGCTACCTAATTGCTCGATAGCACTGTTAAAATTGAATTGTTTTAATTCAAGTTTAGCTATAAATTGTCTGTTATATGCTTCTCTATCTTCCCATTGCATTTTAGCTGGGCTGTCGTCATAAAAGTTCACAACCAGCGCTACAAATATACCGTATGCTATGAGTGCCATTAAGATCCTAGCAATAACTTTTTTATTCACTTATATTCCTTGAAACTATTTCAAACCGTATTTAATGTTGTTGAGTTATCCGATTAAATCGATATAACATTATGAGTGTTTAATGAATTTACTTTTGTTTAATCTATTTAATTGGTCTTTAGTTTTAAACCAGAGTTTATATTGTTAAATTGCGGAGAATCCAATACACAACAGCAGGTTGTGATGTTACCAGATTGTTAAGTACTGGCAAGTGCATTTTGGCCAGGAAGTCTAATATCTTTTAAATTAAAACCTAGTGGTATATCTATTTTTAAGGTTAGCAACTTACGGCTAAGAGATATTTGTTCATTATGTTGTGAAAGTTTCTCGCTGATATTTTTCTTTAAATCTGTTGCGTTAACTAAGCTTTTAACAGAGCCATATTTATTAAGAAGTTCAGAAGCTGTTACTTGCCCAATACCCGCAACGCCTGGTATTTTATTGGTGTTATCTCCCGTTAATGTCCATAGGTCCATTAGCTTATTTGGTTTTACGCTAAACTTGTTTAGTACATATGACTCGTCTAAATATCGTCGATTAAAATAGTCATATACCTTAATATTAGGATTCAGCAGGGATAAAAAGCACTTATCAGTAGATACAATGGTTACATTTTGGCCGCGTAATGCCACTTTAATCGCTAAAGTGGCAATTAAGTCGTCTGCTTCATCAGTTTCTGACACTAATGAGTCAACAAAGTGTTTCATAAAACGGTCTTGAATATCCGCTAACTTATCAGCCAAATGCTCGGGCATTTTTTTTCGGCCTTTTTTATAGTCCGGGTAAATATCATACCGCCAACATGGAGCTTGTGAGTCAAAAACAGCCAGTGCGTGCGTAGGTTGAAGTTGTTCTACTATGTTTCTTAAGGCCTGCTCACATGCTTTTTCGGTGTTAAATAAAACTTGCTGCTTGGTATTTTCTGCTAATTCATTGTTTAACAAAAAAGGTCGTTCTTGTACGGCGTAAATTCTTCGGATCAAATTTAACGCATCTATTAAAACTAAATGTACACTCATCAAATTAACCTTCAATAACAGTATAACAAGGTATGTATTTGCTGCCAGGAAGCTTCATTCTTTGTTGCTCAACGAAAGAGTTTAAAAGTGTATCCATTAACGCCATTATTTTATTGTCACCACTGATTTCAAAAGGACCTTTTTCACGTATTGCCTTAATACCACTTGCTTTAACATTTCCTGCTACTATACCAGAAAAAGCCCGGCGCAAATGAGCAGCCAAAGACTCAATACTTTGCTCAAAATGAAGGTTTAATGAAGACATATTTTCATGATTTGGTTCAAAGGGTTGTTGAAATTCAGCTTCGATAACCAATGACCAATTAAAATGATAAGAGTCGCCCGTAAGTTTTCTTTGTGCAACTACATCTTCAGTCGTTGCTTTTAGGGTTTTGGCTACTTGTTCGGGGTCGTCAATAATAATTTTATAAAGTTGTTGGGCAGACTCGCCTAAAGTAGCAGCAATAAATGTGTCAAGCTGCTGAAAATATTCAGCACTCTCTATTGGACCCGTTAAAATAATAGGTAGCTTCTGAGATTTATTTTTGGGGTGCAGCATAATACCCAAGATATAAAGCAATTCTTCTGCTGTACCTGCGCCGCCAGGAAAAATAATAATACCATGAGACATACGCACAAAAGCTTCAAGGCGTTTTTCAATATCAGGCATAATCACCAATTCATTTACGATAGGGTTTGGTGGCTCAGCAGCAATAATACTAGGCTCAGTTAAGCCTAAATAACGGCCAGTCGTAATTCGTTGTTTTGCGTGGCCAAATGTTGCACCTTTCATTGGGCCTTTCATTGCACCTGGCCCACAACCTGTACAAATATTAAAACCGCGTAAGCCAAGTTGATAACCTACTTTTTTGGTGTATTTATATTCAGTACTGTTAATTGAATGACCACCCCAACAAGTAATTAAATTAGGAGAGCTATCAGGAATAATGGCATTTGCATTACGCAACATATCAAAAATTATATTTGTTGGGTTATCGGTTGCTTTAGTGTTAGCGGTGTAACAGTCGCCAATAAACAAAATATCGCGCAGGACCACAGAAAGGTGTTCTTGAATACCTTTAATAATTACACCATCTACAAAGGCGTGCTTTGGCGGGTTATCTAAAGCTAATTTAACCCCACGCTCACGGCGTAATACTTGTATTTGAAAATCTTGAAATTGTTGGTATATATCTTCAGCGTTATCGGTATGACTGCCAGCATTAAGCACTGCAAGCGAACAATTACGAAAAAGATTGTAGAGTTCACTTGTTGCTGATTGTTGTAAGTGATCAACTTCTGCTTGCGACAGTAAATTCATTTTACCTACGGGATTAATTTGAGTGTGCATAATTCTACTTCCTCGTTATTTTACCCGTAAACAACTTTGTTTTTACCTTCATTTTTTGCTCGGTATAGGGCGGTATCAGCGCGTTCGAAAGCGGAGTGCACAATATCTTCTCTTTGAACTAAAGTGACACCAATTGATAGCGTGATATTGACCCGAGTTCCTTTGAAAGTGAAAGGTAAACTCGCTACTTTCTTACGTAACATATTGAGACGATTCATTACCGTGATTTTATCAACATTTTTAAAGATTAAAACAAACTCTTCACCACCATAGCGGCAGATAAAAACATCTATACCCATGACTTTTGTAAGAGTTTCAGCAATAACTTGTAAGGTTTTATCGCCCGCAGTATGGCCGAAAGTATCATTAATACGTTTAAAATCATCTAAGTCAATAACAGCAATAGCGAGGTCAAATTGTTTGTGGTGAAATCGAACCAATTCTTTTGCAAAAAACTCATCAAATGATGCTCTATTAGCTAATTTAGTTAAAGCATCTTGAAAGCTTTTAGCTTGAACTTCTTGTATACGTTTTTCAAAAACTTTACTTTGCTGCTCTAGTTTTTCAACCTTTGCTGACATGCTTTTAAGTTGTTCATTCAATGCTATATTTTGGCTATCTTCTAATTCAGCTTTGGTTTGTAACGTTTTAGCTATGTGCTGAATTTTATCATTCACATCAACTTTTATTTCATATAATGAACCTGCATCGTTAATGCCGATACTAACTTCTTTGATTGTTTCAGTCAGTTCTTGATTTATTTTAGCATGTTGCTCATTCGATTCAGTTGATGTTGCAATCGTTGCGGTTACTGAAACTTGAACAGAAGTGAGTGTATCGCTAAGTGTTGATAAAAAGACTTTAGCTCGACTGCGCTCCTGCTCTAAGTCTTCAATCATAAAATCAAACACATTAAGACATTCAGTCATTAAATTTTGATTCGAAATTTGACCGTGCAAGCTCAATTTTATTTTATTGATATTAGCGTTGTGCTTTTTAGAAATAATTAAGGTATTTAAAATTGAATTAAAGCGGCCTAATAATTCTTTTGGCGCTTTTTCTTGCTCAGCATTATTATTTTCTGTTGTAATTTCACTTTCAACAGCATTAATTTTATCTATTGTGACGTGTTTACTGGTGTGAGCAGATTTCGGCTGTTCAGGCGTTAATCTAATTTGCCCAACTATGATGCTCTCATAGAAAGCGATAAACTCACTCATTAATGGAATGTATTGAATGAGTGAGGCGTGACTTTCTTCAGCCTTAGTTATTAATGTTTGTAGCTGACGACGACTTTCTTTTGGGAAACTTTTCAGTTTTTGAAGGCCAGTACCCGAACTATTAAGTTGCTCATGTATTTCTATTCTACTTTTATCGTTTTTTAAAGAGTGCTGTCGCAGTAGTGTCGAAATAACTTTTATATCATTTTCGAGTTCGGTGAAACTCGTCGCTGTTTTTAAAGTCGTTCTTAATTTAGCTAATTTGTTATCTAGCAGAATGTCTGTGCCTTTACAGGCCTGAGATAGTTTACCAATAAAACCGGTGAGTAGGGCTGATTGTGCACTATATTCGTTTTCTAATTCAGTGCGAGCGTTTATAGCAGATTTAAGTCGTGATTTTAAGTCTTTGATATTTTTATCTGCGACTGAGTTTTCGCTCATATTAATCTTCCCTAAAATGCAACATCATGGAAAAGTAGCAAAGTTAATGCTAATTAAAATATAGCTTTAACAAGAAATATAAAGCTTAATTTTCAGTATATATTAATAATAAACATTCCAGTATAAAAAGCCAGTATTTGTAGGTAACTAATGAGTGTTAGTCTAAATAACCTGAACACTGGATAAGCAGTACTTGCTCAATCCTCCCTTTTAAGCCATTACCTGCGTTAAAACGTCGATAAATAGCCCGCTATTCATAAACGTTTTGCCTTGGAAATTGCATAAAATGAAGCATTGATGGTGTAAATTCGTGATGTTTACCTTGCTATAGCATTTACTTTACCACCTAAGCTTTTGATTCACTTGAGTATCAAGCACTCATTATCCAGAGTTCAGGTTAAATAAGCAACACTCATTCAGTTTCTTGTTGAGTTTATTGTCTTAACGTTCTTAAAGAAGGTGCGTTTTTTTTTTCTGTTGAACGAAAAGGGTTTATATCTAAACCGCCTCTGCGCGTATATCGAGCAAATACAGTAAGGCTTTCAACCTGACAATAAAGTTGAATATCACAAAATATACGCTCAACACATTGTTCATGAAATTCATTATGTTGTCGAAACGAAATTAAGTATTTTAATAACGCAGCATGACAAATTTGTTTGCCACTATAGGTAATATAAATACTTGCCCAGTCAGGCTGATTGGTGATCAAACAATTTGATTTTAATAAATGACAAACTAAATATTCTGTTACTTCTTCTGCGTTCTCCTTTAATGCATTTTCTAATAGCTCAGGGGCTAATTGATATTGATTTATTTCAATATCAAGGTCGTCTATGCAAACCGCATTTTCGACAGGTATTTGCAGAGCAGGGCAGTTATTAACGCTAAAGAGTTTTACTTTTGCATTAGCGCCAGCGGTAGCCGACAAATCTTCAATTAAGGCCGATTCTACAGACTGCCATGATGAAAACTTAGTTTGATTAAAACTATTTAAATAAAGTTTAAATGATTTTGATTCAACAATGTTTGGGCTAGTACAAGGAAAAGTAAACTCAGCAACAGCAACAACAGGTTTGCCTTTATCATTTAACCAAGAAAGCTCGTAACCATACCAAACATCTTCTCCATTAAAAGGAATATTCTCTGCTGTTAAACCTAAACTATCTCTATTCAGACTTCTTGGAACAGCTTGGAGTAATGCAGGAGAATATTGGCTACAATAATCGGTTACTTTACCAAGGGTTAATTTATTGAGTTCTTTTGCGTTTGTATAAGTGCTCATTGTTGAGTATTTTCTTCTCTGGTTGTTACAATACTGATAAAATTTTCTTTATTTTATAGGAATTAGTCGTTAGATGAAAATATCAAATTACTCGCTTAAAGAACTTGTGTGGCATTTTTCACAAGATTACTTACAAGCTTATGAAAATAGGTTTACACATTTACCTATAACACACATGGTTGAAGACTGGCCGTCGCCGTGTGAACAAGGGATTAAAGAAGAAGAGTTTTCATTGTGGTGTCCAATCAAAGTTAATGAAAACTTAACCTTTGAAAATGTTGAAACAGCATTGGAAATTACCCTTCATGAAGATATTAAACAGTACTTTACTACTATGTTTAGTGATAGCTTAGACGCAAGTTGCGCAGAGGGCGACTTGTCTTTGTTGTTTGCTTGGAGCGCTAAAGATTTCGCGCGTTTACAAGAAAATATTATCGGTCATATTTTAATGAAAACTAAACTAAAACAAAAGCTAACCATTTTTTTTGCTACCACAGATGACGATGATCATATTATCTCTTTAGATAATGACACCGGTGAAATATGGGTGGAAAAAGTCGGTTGTGAGCCTCATAAAAAAATAGCTGAAAATTTGATGGAATTTGTGACACAGCTTACGCCAAGGATCCCACCACAAGCTATGGAAGATAACTAATTAATGGCTGAAAATAGCATTGTTATTGAATTTAAAACAATGCATATCTTTCCTTTTTTAGTCATCTTACTTAGCTTATTTATTAATTAAAGCTTTTACCTGTATTTTTAGTTCAGCTATTTCTTGTTGTAATGGTGCTATAGCCTCAGCGATAAGTTTGTTAAGTTCTTTATGATCACGACCACTTTCAATGTTTGGATTAGCTTCTTCATTTTTATCCGTAGTTTTTATAAAATCAGGATCGTGATGCCAGTTTTTTAAAGCGGCAATAATTTTAGGTAAAGGAGTGGGTTGGCTAAGGTGTCCTTTTATCAATGCGACACTAGGCACTTTCCCTTCATTGGCAAGTTTGTTAGCTATGATGGAAATTTCATCAAATATAGTCATTAAGCTTAACTCATGTGTTAAAGAGACAATATTTTAGCGAATATTACTAACTGTGTCTTGCTTTGTTTTGAGTTTTATTATTAAACTCTATTTTTATCAATTAGTTATAGAAGTGGTTTGGCATTTGCAAATAAGTTTTTAACACTATTACTTTTGATGAGAGAAGAACAAATGAAAAAATCGTTATTAGCATTACTTATAATCGCACCACTATCGATGAGCTTAACGGGTTGTGTTATCGCTGTTGGTGGCGAAGATGGTCATTCTATGTCGGGAGACTTTGATGATAGAGAGTTTAAAAATAGAAAAAAAATTGCTGATCTGCAACTAAACACGACATTTTCTGATGTTTCCCGTGTCATGGGCGTTGCTGATTTTAATGAGTCTTATTTGGATGATGGAAAAACAATAAAAGTAGTTTATTACCGCACTCAACGTTTACACAAAGATGGCTTAACTACTAAAGATGAATGTACCAAGTTAGTTTTTGTAGACAACAATTTAACGGCAATAGAGCAAGGGCTTTAATTTAACCAGAAAATTAGCTAATTTACTTTATAGAAAGGGCGATATCGTTTATTGATATCGCCCTTTTTTACTTACCATTGAAGGTTAATTTTCTCGTTTACTTTTACTTCGATGTGAACTGTTATTGCGACTTCTTTGTTTATTTTCAAAAGAGCGCTTGCTGATAGTTTTTTCACTTTTTGCACTGTGTCTTGGTTGATAAGTTTTCTTCGTTGTTGAGATCGGTTTAGCGTAATTTTTCTCTGAACTTTTACGATGACTTATTACCTTTTCACTTTGTCGACTTTTAACTTGCTTATGGCTACTTTTTACTGCTTGATGTTTGCTAGCATAATACTTCTTTGATGACTTAGCAGACTCTACTTTTCTTACTTTTTTAACCTGTTTGCTATCAACTTTAGATTTGTGCCAATTTTTTCCTGCATAAGGTTGATGTTTAATTGACGCATTTTTTTTGTCTACTTTAATCGCACGGTTTACCTGTAGTTTTTGTTTGATTTTGTCACTTCTACCAGTGTTATATTCAGGCTTATATTTGTTATTAACTTGTTTAGTAATATGTTTATTTTTATTAAACAAATGTTTTTGATTGGCTCGCACGGCTTTGTGATGTTGCACACTTGGCGTTAGGCTACGATATTTTTTCTGTAATTTCGTACTACGATAAGCCACACCTTTCCTATGGCGTGGATTATGTTGCCAACGCTTTGCCTGATAACTTGTTGAAACTTTTTTCTTACTATGACGTTTGTAATAGCGAGATTTATGATGGTTAACCACTACATGTCGATTGTGCCAATGCACAGCTCCAAAAAATAGACCAACGCTCAGGTGAACAGGGTTATGCCAGTAATAATGACCATGATGCGATACATAATGAACGGGTTGATGCCAATATATTGGTGGGTAATGTCTCCAACGCCAATCTCCGTAAACAAGCCTAGTATCATAATAAGGTACATAAATTACATCGGGCTGGCTTGATTCAATAATAATTGTTTTAGTTTCACGAACCACATTAACGTTATTCATGTTTTTCAGGTTGCCGGCTTGGTCTGCTTGTTGACGTAATGCTTGCACACTAACTAGTACTTGCGCTTCATCTTGTAGAAAAGCATCGCCTAAGTTGCTCATCCAGCGTAAATCTTCACTTAATTTTTTAAGAATATTATGAAAAGGTAGAAGCGCTTTAACGCTAGCATCCCAATCTTTACTCTCTGCCGCATCTGCAATATTTTCAGGGCTTAATTGTGAGTTTTTACTTAACCAACGCTCAGCGTCCACAACTTCTATAGGATAAGTTGAAGCAATTAGAATGTGGCTAAGTAAAGCGTCTGGATATAATGCAATTGGAGCAAGCATTTGTTCAATTTCGGCTTCAGTAAAACGGTTTACGTTTTCTGTAAGCGTTTGCTCAACATTTGTTAGTACCGGGCTAGCCGTGTTATTCGCTACGCTTGGTGCTGAAAAGAGCAAGGCGCTTGATAGTGATATAAGTAAACAGTTCAGTGACTTGCTAAGTTTAGCTTTTTGCATGTTACTTCTCCTAAACATCTATTGATGAAAGCCCCTGGGTAAAATAGCGAGTTTTAGCAAGCCATTAAGGAGACTTTTTAAGTTATGCATACAATATTACTCCCTGTAAACTGAACGTTAGCTGAACAAACGAGCAAAGCCTAAAATTAAATTACCTATAGCGGGAAGTTTAACGTAAATTTTGCCCCTTTAAGCTGTTCAGATGATGCTATCAGCATGGTACCTTGGTAACTTTTTACTAAATCTCTTACTATGGCTAAGCCAATACCATGGCCGTGCTGGTAAGTATCAGCACGAGTTCCACGTTGTAATATATCGTCTCTAAGTGCTGGTGCTATGCCTCTGCCGTCATCTTCAATAACCATAGTTAAGTTATTGCTACTAAGTTTTATTTCAAGTTGTATTTTTTCATGTGCGGCTTTACAAGCATTATCAAGTAGGTTTCCAAGTATCTCTAAAAGATCGGCCTCATCGCCTTTAAAATTAATGTTAGATGGAATGTTGACCGTGAAAATGAGTGATTTTTCTTGATATATTTTACTGAGACTATTAATTAATTTTTGCGCTGCGGGTGCTGCCGCTGTACCCAGATGCCAAGACGATTGCCCAGCACTTTGTGCTTTGCGAAGTTGATGCTCTATTATGACGTTAATAATATTGAGCTGCTCATGCGTTAATGCTGACAACTCTTTTTGAGTTTGCATTACGGCTAAGGGAGTTTTTAAGCTGTGAGCAAGATCAGAAAGGGCATTTCTGTATCGTAGTCGCTGTTGTTGCTCGGCACTTAATAACAGATTTAATTGTTCGGTAACTTGTGTTAATTCAGTTGGATAACTCCGCGTAAGACGTTGGCTATTGCCTTGTTCAACATCACTCAGTTCATTTCTTAAGTTCTCTAAGGGTTGTAAGGTCCATACTGACCAAAGATATTGAATTATCAATAGCACTAGCATTAAGCCAGCTAAGCCTAATAAAAGTTGATGATGAAACTCTGTCATCATCTGGGTTAAGCTGTTTTGTTGCTTTATTATATGCAAAGTCATTGGAAAAGGTTGTGATTCACTACCAAAACTAACACTTAAGCTGTAGAAAAAGTGTGTGTCGTTGTCAATTTCGGCTTCGTAAAAAAGGCTTTGTCCGAGTAATGGCTGTTTAAAGTTTTCCGGCTGCCATGGTGCAAGTAAAGATTGTGAACTCCAAAGTTTTCCTGTTACTTGTGCTCCATTTAGTGGTGAATTTTGTGTCAGTAATGTTGAGTTAGAAGTGAGTACGGCATATAAGCCTGATTGGCTTACGTTAAATTGGTTTTCTAATAATTGCTCGGGCATTACGAGGGTATTATTTTCGACTTCGATTATCGCTAAAATAGAATAAGAATAGGCTGAAAGCTCATTTTCTAAACTAGCCACCATATGTTTTTCATAAGCATTACTTATAATTAACCCGACAATGGGTAATAAAATAAAAATCATTAACAAGGCGCTAAATAGCACTCTTGTTTTTAGTGAGTTAAATGATTTTTTTAGCGAATTAAACAACTTAGCCTGCCTTTCTTTTTATATTTTAGAGAAGGAAATACACCAGTGAAAAAATTAATTTAAGTGAGATAAGTCTTTTAAAAGATAGCCTTGGCCACGTAATGTTTCGATAAACTGATATTGATTGTCGGGATCAAGTTTTTTTCTTAATCGGCGAATAAACACTTCAATAACATTAGAGTCCAAATCAAAGTCTTGATCATAAATATGCTCGGTTAGTTGTGTTTTTGATTTTACTTCCCCTAAATGATGCATCAGATATTCAAATAGTTTGTACTCATAACTGCTTAAAGATATTACATTTTTGTCTACGCTAACTTGCATACTTGCAGTGTTAATTGTAAAAGGACCATTTTCAATTAAAGGGCTAGCTTGTCCTGTGCTGCGACGTATTAGCGCATTTAGCCGTGCTAATAACTCTTCAATATGAAATGGTTTCGTTAAGTAGTCGTCTGCTCCGGCATCTAGTCCTGAGACTTTATCTTGCCAACTGCCACGCGCGGTAAGGATTAATATAGGATAAACAAAGCCTTGTTCACGTAAAGACTTTATAACGCTAACGCCGTCTAACTTAGGTAAACCTAAATCGATAATAGCGGCATCGTATGGAAACTCTTGTCCTTGAAATAAGCCTGACTCACCATCATTAGCCACGTCAACACTGTAGTTTGCAGTTATTAAATGTTCTTTTACATGTAGTTGCAGGGTTTCATCGTCTTCTATAAGTAATATTCTCATGAGTTAATATCCTGAAACACGGCCAGACTGCCCGTCCACCGTAACAGAAATTACATGACCGTTATCTTTAAGTAATTTAACTCGATAGCTAGGTTTCTTTTTAGATCCACTGCTGTTTACTTTTAAAACTTTACCGCCGAATTTACCTTTTACAATGCGAGCCGCTTGCTGAGCGCTAATTGCTTTGCCATTGTTTGGTTGATCATAATTAACCTGCTGTATCGTCATACTATGAGGTACGGCATTAATTTTAGCAAAAACAGGGGATGCTAATAATGAAGCTATTACGCTTAGAACAAATAAGTGTTTTTTCATTTAAGTACCTTCTTAAAACTACGTTATCAGACAGTGTAAAATATTGAATGCGGTAATCCAAGTAAGTGTTATTTTAAAGCAGCTAAACTGAACGGTCTATGAACATGAATATCGCCATGATTAAAGAAGAGAATAGATCTGTAGTTTGTTTTAGTGTTCAGCTTCAGTTCAGATTCACTGAGGTTTAATGAAAGCCATACTATAAATAGAGGCTATTCTTATGTTTAATCACATTTTCAAAAAAATATTCAGTAAATTCAATAATGCAACTTATAGCAGTGATAAAGTAAGTTTGAACAGAATCTTGGGTAAAGCTTTAGCAGCCAATCTTGCTGCACTATTTTTACTATTAAGCCCAATGTCCTTTGCTGAATTATCAATGAACGCTGAACTAGCTAGTCATTCTTTTGGAGGGATAAAAAATAACCTTACCGCGCAAGAGAAAAAGCATGAAGTCACTAAAGCCATTAACAGCAACCGATTTAAAACTTTAACTTATAAAGGTATGAAGCGAGCGGATGTCGCTCTTGCGCGCAAACAGGAAATGAATGCATTATCATCAAAAAATGCAATAAAGCATTCGGAGCAAACTGATATAGAGCGCAACTCAGCGCTATATTACAGCTTCTCTATTTATAATGCTTACAGCCAACTTATCGAAGATATTGATGAAGACGGGTATTTCCAGACCTTTAGCGTGACTTTCGATGCCGATATATTGTCTCCAATAATTAATGACCAAGCTGTTGTTTATGCCGATTTATATTTAAGTGAGAATGGCGGTCCTTGGGTTTTATATTTCTCTACTGATGACTTCGTAATAACGGGTGATGCGTCAGATGATGAGTTTGAAGTTATTACTCAATTAGCGTCAGGCTACAGACCTAATAATTATGATGTATTAATTGACTTATATGAAGCTGGTTATAGTGATGTAGTAGCAACATACAGCTCAAATGATAGTAATGAACTTTATGCCTTGCCATTAGAAAGTAGTGATTTTGATCCTGAATATATAGAAGTTGAGTATTATAGTGAGCATGGCGGAGGTAGCGCTGTACTGTTAGCTTTTATTGTCGTGGCACTTTGCTTTCGTCGCGTTTTTGCTCAGTAATAGCTTTAATAAGATCATACCAAGTTGATTTATTAACTCTTCACTTTTACAGATAAAAAGTAAAACACGTAAGTTACCGATTTGGTATGAATAAGTTCTATGCTGATTAATTACTAAGGTTGGCTGCCTGATATTATTTTGAGAAAAATTGATAAAATTTGACCTTATTTCTTATATCCTGATATGGTGAAGAAATAAAAATAATAACAATTTTCATCATTTATGAGGAATTTTAGATGTCATCAGATGCCATAAATAGTAATCAAGTTGATATAAAAGCCGCTTACCTTTCTGCTGAAGACTTAAAGTTAGCAGCATCATTACTTTACCAAGCGTATCATGATGACCCTGTATTTCTTGAAATATTTTCATCAGATAAAAGTGATTACGAGCAACGTTTACGAGCAGCTATTCGTGAAGAACTAAACGCTTTTTGGCAAGCCAAACAACCTATGATTGGTTTATATTTAGGTGAAACTATTGTTGGGGTTGCATGTTTAAATAACCCTGAAGAAGGTGTAACCTCTGAACGTTTTTGGCATTGGCGCTTAAAAATGTTACTTGGCGCCGGATACTTCAGTACGAAACAAATGATTGAAAAAGAGAAAATTGTTTTAGCTGCGGTGCCTTTGAAAAAATTTCACATGCTATCTTTTATCGCCATTCACCCCTTACATCAACATCATGGCTTTGGTCATTACTTAATGGCAGCGGTAAATACTATACTTAGTGAGCATACTGAAAGTGAAGGTGTTGCGGTATATGCCACCAGTAAAAAATATAAAAACTTCTTTAATGATGTTAATTACCAGTTTATAGAGGAAGTAGAAGTAGGTAATGTTTCAGGCTCTTTAATGGTTTATTATCGCGAAACTCCTGACTGTTAAGTTTAGTAACTCACCGTATATATCGCTTTAATCATCTCTAGATTTAGAGCGATAAATCGCCCGTTGATTGATGTTTTATTTTCCCGCCAAATGTTCCTTACTCATGTGAGATATATCTTACATTGCTGTAGGATATAAAGTTTTCTATGTGATGTTAAACTCTCCGTTAGTTTTTAAGGTATTGTTTTTGCTTATTTAATTTTAAATTTTGGATGGCAGAAAAAAGAAGGTGCGTTTATTTATATACAAGTTACTTTTTTAAATTAGTGCTTAGTCTAATATATTCACTGTCAGGAAGACAAAGGGATTGCAAACAACGGCAGGGATAACCGATAGGATGCTTAGATTAGCAAAGAGATAGGATGTCTCACAAGGATAGATGGATAAATTGTCAAGGAATTGTTATCAGGATGATAAGAACAGACAATTGATGTAACTAGGACAGTTACTTTTAAGGATAATATGGACAGCAAATGATTTGCTAGGAAACGCTAAGGAAAAGCTCTTTATGGATGAAGCGGGATCATTATATATTTATGCAGGATGCATATAAGCTAGTTATAGAAAAGCGGTTCAACGAACCGCTTTTTTTTGCTTAAAATTCAGTGAAATATTCTTTATATTCTTGATGATAACCCAGATATAATCGCAATCAACTTAGAACACCAAATTTTCAAACTTCTCAAGGTAGTTAGTAACTGTTAATATAGCTTTTTATTATCTGTATTGAGCTTCTTTTGTCTACAGCCATTCCCGTAACGTCTACTGCTACTAAAAAAATGAATAAAAATATTACCTTAAAGTCACTTTTTGATCTGCTAGAACAAGTTAAATTATCTGACAAAGCGCGAATTAGGAACCGCTTATTAGGTATAAAAAAAATATCTGATCAAAATAAGCAAGAAAAAGCGTTACAACAAATAGCTAAAACAATTGAGCAATCAATAGCTAATAAGAAACTTCGTTTAACACACTTACCGAAAATAAGTTATCCAGAAGGCTTACCTGTTTCACAAAATGTAGATGTAATCGCTAAAGCTATTACAGAAAATCAAGTCGTGATAATTGCCGGTGAAACTGGCTCAGGTAAAACAACTCAGATCCCTAAAATATGTTTACAACTGGGGCGTGGAATTGACGGCATAATAGGTCATACCCAACCACGACGCATTGCAGCAAGAACCGTAGCAAACCGTATTTCCGATGAGCTTAATACCAAGTTAGGTGATGCCGTAGGGTATAAAGTGCGTTTTAATGACCAAGTGGGTGAGCAAAGTTATATCAAATTAATGACTGACGGTATTTTACTGGCTGAAATGCAAAAAGACCGTTTGCTACGCCAATACGACACATTAATTATTGATGAAGCGCATGAGCGTAGTTTAAATATCGATTTTATTCTCGGTTATTTACGCCAAATATTGCCTAAACGTCCAGATCTAAAAGTAATTATAACCTCGGCTACTATAGACCCAGAAAAATTTGCACATCATTTTGCTAGCGCTAATGGTGCTCCTGCACCAATTATTGAAGTCTCTGGCAGAACATTTCCAGTAGAAATGCGCTATCGTCCGTTGAATGAATTAAATGAAGACTCTGACAGTGACGCCGATGTTACTAGCGGTATTTTAAATGCTGTTGAAGAGCTAAGCTCAGAAAGTAGAGCAGGTGAAAGTGACGGTGATATCTTAGTATTTCTCAATGGTGAACGTGAAATTCGAGACACTGCGCGGGCATTAGAAAAAGCTAATTTGCGCCATACCAATATTCTACCGCTATATTCTCGTTTAACCGTTGCTGAGCAAAACTTAATATTTAAACCCCATAGTGGTCGAAACATAGTTTTAGCGACCAACGTGGCAGAAACGAGTTTAACGGTACCGGGCATTAAATATGTTATTGACCCAGGTACGGCCAGAATATCTCGATATAGTTACCGCACGAAAGTACAACGCTTGCCAATAGAAGCTATATCCCAAGCCAGTGCTAATCAACGGGCAGGGCGTTGTGGTCGTGTTTCTTCAGGTGTATGTATTCGTTTATACGCTGAAGACGACTTTTTAAACCGTCCCGAGTTTACCGACCCTGAAATACTGCGTACTAATTTAGCCACGGTTATATTACAAATGCTGGCTTTAGATCTTGGTGAGATTACCGACTTCCCGTTTGTACAAGCACCAGACAATCGTAATATTAATGACGGTGTTAAGTTATTAGAAGAATTAGCGGCAATTAATGCGAACTCAGCACGCGTTAAATTAACGCCAATGGGTCGGTCGTTGTCTAAATTCCCGATTGATCCGCGTTTAGCTAAAATGATTTTAACTGCGGCAGACTTAGGTTGTATCGAGCAAATATTTATTATTGTTAGTGCGTTAAGTATTCAAGATCCGCGTGAACGACCTCATGAAAAACAACAAGCAGCAGATGAAAAGCATGGCCGTTTTAAAAATAAGCAGTCTGATTTTATTAGCTTATTAAAGTTATGGGACTATGCCCAACAGCAACAAAAACTACTGACAAATAACCAATTTCGCCGAATGTGCCAGAAAGAATTTCTATCGTATGTCCGTATTCGAGAGTGGCAAGATATTTACAGCCAATTAACGCATTCGTTGCGTGAATTAAAAATTCCGATGAGTCGTATCGAATTAGACCTATCTGAAGAAGCTGAAAAGAATAACAGCAATGCTAATGTTGATATTGTGCATCAAGCAATATTATCGGGTTTGCTTAGCCATATCGGCCAACAAGATGAAAATCGAGAGTACAAGGGTGCTCGTGGTAGCAAGTTCTTTATTTTTCCAGGCTCAGCACTGGCTAAAAAATCTCCCAAATGGTTAATGGCGGCAGAGTTAGTTGAAACAAGCCGTTTATTTGCGCGTATGGCCGCTAAAATAGACCCATTATGGCTTGAGCCCTTAGCGCCACATATAGTTAAACGTAACTACAGTGAACCGCATTGGGAGAAAAAGCAGGGCGCGGTTATGGCCTTCGAACAAGTTAGCTTATACGGTTTAATTATTGTCGCTAAGCGCAGTATTAATTTCAATCGAATTGAGCCTACAACTTGTCGAGAAATTTTTATTCGCGAAGCACTCGTTAATGGCGATAGCACACTCAAAGAATCGTTCTTAAAAGAGAATAGAAAACTCGTTAACGAAGTTGAATTACTAGAGCAAAAAGCTCGTCGTAAAGACTTCTTAATTGAAGAGCAGCAGTTAGTTGATTTTTATGATGAAAAACTTCCTGAAACCGCCATTTGTCAACGCAGCTTTTTAGCTTGGTGGAAAAAGCAAAAACAATCTAATGCGAAACTTCTAAACTTTACTAAAGCGTTTTTATTAAAAGAAAGTGCGGTTAAATTATCCGCAAACGAATACCCTGAAACATGGCAACAAGGAAGTTTAACATTACCGTTAAGTTACCACTTTAGCCCCGGTGACGTTGATGATGGTATCAGTGTGATTATTCCCGTTGGCATATTGAACCAAGTAGAAAACACAGGATTTGATTGGTTAATTCCAGCCTTGCGCCTGGAATTAATTACAGCACTTATTAGAAGCTTACCTAAGGCATTAAGACGCAACTTTGTACCTGCTCCAAACTATGCTGAGGCGTGTTTAGCTGCAATAACAAACTCAGGTATTACACTAACCGCTGCGTTAGAAAAACAATTATTAAGAATGACCGGGGTTCGATTGCCTGAAGATGCTTGGCAAGGCTCTGAACTAGTCCCTCATTTATTAATGAATTTTAAAGTTGTGAATGAAAACGGTAAGTTAATAAACCAAGGGCGTAACTTAGATTTATTAAAAGATGGCTTACAAGGTAAAGTGCAGGCGTCGATTAAAAAAGTTGCCGATAAGGGGATTGAGCGCAACGATATCGCTCAATGGGACTTTAAAAACTTACCAAAAAGTTACGAAAAGAAAGTCGCTAATATTACCATCAAAGCTTTCCCTGCTTTGGTAGATAAAAATAAATCAGTTGCTATTGAGCTTTTTGAGCATGAAAGCTTAGCTGAACAAGCCATGCTTGACGGCGTTAGCCGACTTATTCTGTTGAACATACCTTCGCCTTTAAAATACCTGCAGGAAAAACTGCCTAATAAAGCTAAATTAGGTTTATATTTTAACCCTTTTGGTTCGATAAATGAGCTATTAGATGACTGCATCGTGGCTGGCTGTCAATTTTTAGTAAACGATTACGGTGAGTTACCCAGAGTTGAAACTGAATTTAGCGCTTGCAAAGAGCATGTTCGTGCCGAAATAGCCGACTGTGTATTAAGCGCGGCTATAAAAGTAGAACGGGTGCTAAGTTTAGCGCATGATGTAAGAAAAAAAATGAAAGGTAAAATGTCGTTAAACGTAGTGCAATCGCAAGGGGATATTAAAAATCAACTAGAAAGCATAGTGTTTAAAGGCTTTATTACAAAAGCGGGATATCAGCGTTTAGATGATATTGCACGATATTTAACAGCCATGTTGCGCCGTTTAGAAAAATTACAAATTGACCCTAATCAAGATCGACTTAAAATGTTAGAAGTTGAAAAAGTGCAAAAGGCACTAGACAGTATTGTTGCTCAACAACCTAAAGGACAGCCTTTAAACAAAGCATTACAGCAAGGTTATTGGATGATTGAGGAGTTACGTGTTTCGCTTTTTGCCCAAAATTTAAAAACACCTTTTCCCATTTCAGCAAAACGGGTGTTAAATTACTTAAAAGAAAATGCTTAAATTCAATACACAATGATTTGACAGTAATGGTTACGATTAGTATAAATAATACAACCTATAAAATACATTGGAGTAGTAATGGTTAATTACGATGATAAGCGCAACTTTTATCGCATGATGCTAAACAGTGAAGTAACAGTAACCATTATAGATGATGAAGCTAATAGTAAAGTATTAGCCACTTGTCGTGACCTAAGTGCAACGGGAATCGCCATTGAAATGGAGCACCCATTAGAGATGAATACAGCGGTGCGCATTAGTGTTCAGTCTGCTAGTAATGCAGTGCAACCATTAGATGCCAAAGGCAAAGTGGTAAGGGTTACTGAAGAAAGTGCGAATTGTTATTTAATCGGCGTTAATATTACAGAAATTGATTAAATATTTATAAATAACAACGTTGAGTTGTAGCTAGATAAGACACTAGCTACAACAATATTTTTACGTTATTCCACTTGGCAAACAAGGCCTTTAAGGTAGTAACCTTCTGGGTAGTTTGACGACACTGGGTGATCAGCCGCTTGGTGTAATCTATAAACAAAATAAACATTTCTTTTCGCATCTAGTGCTGCATCCGCCACAACTTTTTGAAACAAACTCGATTCCATTAAACCAGAGCAAGAGAAAGTTAATAATGTTCCATTGGGCTTGAGTAACTGCATTGCTAACATGTTTATATCTTTATAGCCTCGACAAGCACCCGTTAGTTGAGCTTTCGATTCAACAAACTTCGGCGGATCAAGAATAATCATATCAAAGGTGCGTTTTTCTTCACGGTATTGGCGCAATAATTTAAAAACATCAGCTTTTATGAATGAAATGTTCTTATTTTCTAGTTTATTAAGCTCTGCATTTTTCTTTGCAAGATCTAATGCTGATTCTGAAACGTCAACATTGATAACTTCTTTAGCACCAGCTGCTGCGCAGTGCAGGGCAAAAGTGCCAGTATAAGAGAAACAGTTTAATACGCTATTACCTTTAGCATACTTACCGGCGGCAACTCTAGAATCGCGCTGATCTAAATAAAAGCCTGTTTTGTGACCTTGAGCAACATCAACATGAATTTTTATTCCATGTTCTTCAATAATACATTCGGTAGAGTCTTGCGGCTCTGTTAACCAACCTGTTACGGGCTCTAAGCCTTCTTTCTTACGAACATCTACATCTGAGCGTTCATAAATATAACAGCCTGGGTAAAGTTCTTTAAGACACTCTACTAACGTGTAACGATGAAAGTCTGCACCGGCGCTCAGTAGTTGGCAAACAATAAAGTTGTCGTACTTATCAATGGTAACACCAGGCAATCCGTCAGATTCACCTGCTATAAGTCGATAGCCTGTTAAGCCACCACTTTCTATAAACCAATCGCGTCTTTTTTGAGCGCTTAACAATTTATTACGAAAAAAATTACTATCAATTTCTTCGTCAATATTAAAGCTCCAGACACGAATTCTTATTTGAGATTCGGGAGAATATGCGCCTTTTGCAAGCCAATTCCCTTTGTTATCAAAGATATCGACCGTATCACCAAGTAAAGGGTTACCTTTAATTTTGTTGATTGCTTGCGAAAAAATCCAAGGATGTTTCCGGCGTAATGATTTCTCACGAGCAACTTTTAAATAAATTCTTGCTGACATATGCCTATACTTATAATTAACGATAATAATGGCGCGAGTTTAGTCAATGCAGCACATAGGTGCAATGCCCTATGTTAACTATTTTTAATTCCTTTGATATTTTATAAATATCAAAGGAATGGAAAATCAAAATAACAACAACAATCAGTTTGTTTAAGGACTAATAATATGAAGGTAAGTTATATGGCGCATGTGAGTGGAAAAGTACAAGGGATATACTTTCGGGTCTCTAGTCAACAAGTTGCTATAGAGTATGGTGTGAGTGGCTATGCACGTAATTTAACCAATGGTGATGTTGAAGTGTTAATGTGTGGTGAAGAGCTAAATATTAAAAAAATGATTAAGTGGCTTGAGCATGGGCCGGCAGAGGCAGAAGTTAGCAATGTTGAAGTGCAAAAAGTACCCTGGCAAGAACATCATTTTTTTTCGGTTAATTAAGGGTAGACTGTTAGTATTAATACCGATTAACGTCTTTAAAAAAGCAACTTCATGACTAGTCAATTAGTTAATTAAGAAATAGGAAAGATATTGCGTTATATAGCATTTAATAAAGAGCAAGAATTAAGCTTTGAAGAAACTGAAATACCAACAATAAATGACGATGAATGCCTAATTAAAGTTAGCGCTATTGGTGTTAATCGCGCGGATATTTTGCAAAGGCAAGGTAATTACCCCGCACCGCCAGGTGAATCTTCAATATTAGGTATTGAGGCTTGTGGTGAGCTTTTTGCCTTGGGTAAATCAGCTCAAAATTGGCAACAAGGTGATAAGGTTTTGGCTATAGTGCCTGGCGGCGCTTACGCACAATACGTTAAAGTAAAAACAGAGCATTTAATAAAGTTACCTCACAATTTAAATTATGTGGATGGCGCTTCAATCGCAGAAGTGTTCTTAACGGCCTACCAGTGTTTATTTACTATTGCTAACTTACAACCAAAAACTAACGTATTAATCCATGCTGGCGCAAGTGGAGTAGGAACAGCAGCGATTCAACTCGCCAAATATATTAATTGCCATGTTACCGTTACTGTTGGTAGTGAAGAAAAATGCTTAGCTTGCAAGGCATTAGGTGCAGATGAAGTGATAAATTATCAAGAAACAGACTTCGTTGAATGGTCGAAAAAAGCTGGCCGAAGTTATGATGTTATTTTAGATGTTGTTGCAGGCGAATATGTTAATAAAAACATTAATGTATGTGCATTAGATGGCCATATTGTTATGCTTTCGATGCTAGGTGGAAGGTATGCTGAAAGTGTAGATGTGGCAAAAATGTTATTAAAACGCGTAAACATGCATGCGACGACTTTACGCAGTAGAAGTGATAAATATAAAAGCCAATTAATAAAAGACTTTACTGAAAATTTTTATCATTGCTTTGAATCAGGCTCGCTAAACCCCGTTATTTACAAAAACTTTAACTGGCAAGAAGTCGACATCGCTCACCATACTATGCTGAGTAATGCTAATATCGGTAAACTAGTTTTAACCGTAGATTAGCGCTTTTGACTAAGGTTATCAGTCATAACCTTAGTTTCTAATTTTCGAACTTTTACATCAACTCCTGCTGCGACTAAATTTTGGAAAAAGTCATATATTTGGCAACTGGCAACTTGTTTACAGATTATTTCATATTTTAAAATAGCAGGTTTATGGCTTTGTAATGATGCTTGATTTAGCCAATATAGTGCCTTGCCTAAATCTTTTTCAACGAATTGCCCGTTAATATACATTTCTGCTAAATTTACCTGCCCATCAGCAAAGTCGTAATTTGCTGATTGAGTAAATAACTCAAATGCTTGTTGCAAGTTAGTTTCACTGAATTTTTCCTTAAGAAAAGCCTCACCGGTTAAGTTTTCTCTGCGCCCTTGTATGTATATGCTGCTGCGTATTTTTCTTGGCTCAGGACTAATACGTTGTCCGAAAAGCTTATCGCGTATTGGGCGCATGGCTTGATATATAACACCGTCATCTAGTTTTTGTAGAATCTGTTGGTGTTTAAAATCATAGCGTTTCGCTTCGAAATAATTTTTATAGGTTAATTGACCATAGTAAAGGCTATTAATGACTGCGTGTTGATTTGGATAGTAAAAACCGCCATAGGTTAAGGTAATAATATCACCGGTTATATCAACTACTTTGGCAAGGCGGTACTTTTCATTCGGTCTGAGATCATGACTTAAAAGGCGAAAATCTAAAAAATAAATATCATTAACTTTTGGCGAGGCGATGATTTCAAAGGTTTGTTGTTTTTCTTGATTACTTTTATAAATGGAATGGTAGCTATAATAGGCTAAAAATAGTAATACCGGGATTATAAATGACTTTCTTAATACTGCTCGCTGTTTCAATGATTGTAATAAAGTTGACAGCTTGAGTGTTTTTATCGGCTGATAATCATTACTTTTATTCGCACTTGCTTTAACCATTTCATGTCCTTATAAACCTTGATTAGCATAATGCTACTTAATGGGAGAACCATCAACTCGCTCTATAACTTTTATTTTTAGATGATGAAATAAACAATGCTAACACCTTCGTAATCAATATCAACTGTTGAAAACTAATGCTATTTTTTGACTACATTTTTCATAAATAAATAATTAACACTACTTTGAGCCATTCTCATTGGCTTGACGATGTAACTGAATTGAGAATGACTTCTCGTCTTTACCACTAACGAGTATTTGTAGAGCGGTTTTGCTGATTTTTCGATATTCAATTTTGTTTGGAAAGTCATGTAACTTGTTTTCAAAGATATAGGATTTATCTTTGCATTGGACCAACTTAAAGGCAATAGGGCTAGGGTTATGTGCAACTTTTGCAAGATAAAAAATTTCGCCTGACATTGCTAGTAACCTTAAGCTTTCAGTGCTATTTGGTGTTGTTCCTGCGCCTTCAAAAGTGTTTTCACTTAATTTATGCCAAGTTTCTGTAGTTAACGTTTGGTCTTTTTGTGTTTGCCACTTGCCTTGTAACCAATCAAAATCCTTAAGTGAACGACAGTTATTGGCATTAGCTTGAACGCTAATGAGCAGTAGTGTAGCTAGAGTAAACTTAGTCATGGCATATCCTCGACTTTAAAAAGTTAAGGTATTATGCACTAAAAAAATGCCAGTTTAATTTTTGCTGCATTGTAAATATGAAAAGTAGCAACAAATAGAGGTATGTACACTTAAAATAGGGAGTTAATCGTTGAATAAAGGGAATGAAAATCGACTCCCTTTTAGCCAGTTTAACTTAACCAACATAGGCGAAACGCTTGATAGTTTTTCCATCTCTTTCAATGGTTTCATCAAACATAGCAAGAGGTCTAACCCAAATACCACGTTCACCGTACTCAGGCTGATAAACAACCATAGATTCTTCTGTTTCACTGTGAGTTGCTATATGCAGTACTTGGTAAAAATTACCTTTGAAATGTTGATAACGTCCGGTTTTTAACATGAATATCTCGTTAGTTTTAGTTTTAGTTTAAATGTTGATTATTTAGTGAGCTTTTCTGACCATTGCTCTGACGATTCGTCATCACTTGCTTTAGCGTCTAACCATTTAGCACCTTGTGTAGTCAGTTCTTTTTTCCAAAATGGTGCTTTTGTTTTTAAAAAGTCGATCAAAAATTCACAAGCTGCGAAGGCTGCTTTGCGATGCGGGCTAGTTACGCCAATAAAAACAATTTGCTCTCCAAGTGTTAAGTCGCCCACTCGGTGAATAATCGTGACCTTATTTAATGGCCAATGCTCGCGCGCTTGAGCTTCTAAGTTGCTTAATACCTTTTCAGTCATACCAGGGTAATGCTCTAGTGAAAGCCCATGAACGCCAAGGCCTTCATTGAAATCTCGCACTTTGCCGATAAAAGTTACAATGGCACCATCTTGGTTGTCTGTACAAAGTTTTTGATATTCATCAGCGACGCTAAAGTCGTTATGTTGTACGAAAATCATCTTAGCCACCGGTAACAGGAGGAAAAAAAGCGACTTCATCACCTGATACTACGCTATGTGACCAGTCTGTAATTTGCTGATTAACCGCAACGAGTAAACTGTCTGCTTGCATTAACTTAGCCCATGTTTCATTTTTCTCAGCAAGTTGTTGTCGAATATGATCTGTGGTCATATTTTCGATGGGAGAAATTTCTATACTGTCAGTTGATAATTGTTCGCGCAGGCGCGCAAAAAATAGAACGTTAATCATGGTTATGCCTTTAAATAGTTTCAGTGTTGTGAAAGTAACTGCCTGATTTTCCACCTTGCTTTTCACATAAATGAATATTGCTAATTATCATATCTTTTTGGACGGCTTTGCACATATCATAAATGGTGAGTGCTGCTGTTGATGCTGCAGTTAATGCTTCCATCTCTACGCCTGTTTTACCGGAAAGTTTACACAATGCGGTGATTCTAACGCGATTATGGTTAGGCTCTGCAACTATATCTACTTCAATTTTTGTTAGCATTAACGGATGACAAAGTGGAATAAGCTCACTGGTTTTTTTAGCCGCCATGATACCTGCGATTCGTGCGGTAGCAAAAACATCACCTTTGTGGTGTTTACCTTCAACAATCATAGCTAAAGTTTGCGCTGACATTTCAATATAAGCTTGAGCAATTGCAGTGCGCTCAGTCACTTTTTTTTCGGTAACGTCTACCATGTGGGCATCGCCATCAGCATTAATATGAGTAAATTCGTTATTCATCAAAATAATCTCTTTATAGTTGGTTATTCATTTCTTTGAAAACACACCACATATATTACATTATCTTCACGCGTACTTAGAGAGTATTTAAGGATTTAAATGCAGTATTAGGTTGAATTCTTTATTTGAAAGTAATGTTGCGAAATTTGTAAAATTAAGTTTGGGAGTATTTTAATGAGATTATACAAGTTTGACTGATAATGAAGAGGGGGTAATCAAAATTAATACCTTGAAGTATATAATTACAGAAATATATAATGAGGAATTAGATAGAATTTACTGATAAGAAAGTTGGTTGCGGGAGCAGGATTTGAACCTACGACCTTCGGCTAGTTATAATAAGCAGCCCGACGAGGTTGAACTTTTAGGCTGCTCCATCCCGCGTCCGAATGGTCTAAATTAATAGACAAGCCAAGTTGTTTTAATTCAAACTTAAGAATTGGTTGCGGGAGCTGGATTTGAACCAACGACCTTCGGGTTATGAGCCCGACGAGCTACCAGACTGCTCCATCCCGCGTCCGATTAGTTTGTTTTAATTCTAAACTTAAGAATTGGTTGTGGAAGTAGGATTTGAATCTACGACCTTCGGCTAGTTATAAAAAGCAGCCCGACGAGGTTGAACTTTTAGGCTGCTCCATCCCGCGTCCGAATGGTCTAATTTAATAGACAAGCCAAGTTGTTTTAATTCAAACTTAAGAATTGGTTGCGGGAGCTGGATTTGAACCAACGACCTTCGGGTTATGAGCCCGACGAGCTACCAGACTGCTCCATCCCGCGTCCGATTAGTTTGTTTTGATTCTAAACTTAAGAATTGGTTGCGGGAGCAGGATTTGAACCTACGACCTTCGGGTTATGAGCCCGACGAGCTACCAGGCTGCTCCATCCCGCGTCCGAATGGTCTAATTTAATAGACAAGCCAAGTTGTTTTAATTCAAACTTAAGAATTGGTTGTAGAAGTAGGATTTTAATCTACGACCTTCGGCTAGTTATAAAAAGCAGCCCGACGAGGTTGAACTTTTAGGCTGCTCCATCCCGCGTCCGAATGACCTACAAAAAAGTAGGAAGCCTTAGAAGTTTCAATTCATTCTAAAAGAATTGGTTGCGGGAGCTGGATTTGAACCAACGACCTTCGGGTTATGAGCCCGACGAGCTACCAGACTGCTCCATCCCGCGTCCGATTAGTTTGTTTTGATTCTAAACTTAAGAATTTTTGGAAGTAGGATTTGAAGCTACGACCTTCGGCTAGTTATAAAAAGTAGCCCGACGAGGTTGAACTTTTAGACTGCTCCATCCCGCGTCCGATTAGTTTATTTTGATTCTAACTTAAAGAATACTTTTTAGCTGCAATTGCTTGCTACCTGAAAGCGAGGCGTATAATAAGGATACATCATCTGATTTGCAACCTGTTTTAAGTTTATTTTAGCTATTAATCTGATTTATTTTTTACTTGCTGTTTTTTTGCACTTTAATGAGTCGGAATTCATCCAATTGGCATAAATTTAACTGAAATTTAAATAAAACAGGCATAAGTTCTTAGATAGTTACTGCTAATTTGTAAAATGCCTATAAGTAGAACGTGTCTTTGTTTATAATCGCGGCATAAATTAGATTGGAAAACCTCTATGCAGCAATTTTTAGCATTAACTTCACCCGGTATCGAAATATTACTGGCGCAAGAACTTAAAGATTTAAAAGCCGAACAAGTTGTTCAGAAGCCCGAAGGCGTTTATTTTAATTCTACTATCGAACATGCTTACCATGTTTGCTTACATTCTCGCTTATCAACTCGAATCCTTTTAAAGTTGGCTGAAGGTGATGCAACAAATAAAGATGAGCTTTATGGCGTTGCTAAATCGATAAATTGGTCTGAACAATTCTCTGTTGATAGTACCTTTGCCATTGATTTTGTCGGTACCAGTGATGAAATCAGAAACAGCCAATTTGGCGCTTTAACCGTTAAAGATGCCGTTGTCGATCATTTTCGCGATTTAAATGAAGAACGTCCTTCTGTAGATAAGTCATCACCGCAAGTAAGTTTTCAAGCACGCTTATTAAAACAAAAAGTCGCTATTTATTTAGATTTTTCAGGACGTAGCTTGTTTAAGCGTGGCTATCGTGAGCATTCTGGCGCTGCACCGTTGAAAGAACATTTAGCGGCTGCAATTATCACGCGTTCCGGTTGGTTAGAAGATACCACTAAGCCTTTAGTAGATCCTATGTGTGGCTCAGGTACTATCGTAATTGAAGCTGTATTAATGGCCGCAGGTTATGCGCCAGGTATAGATAGAACACAATGGGGCTTTGATTCTTGGTTAGGGCACCAGCCAGAGGCATGGAAAGCGGCTAAGTCTGCCGCCATTGAACAATCACATATTGGGCTAACACAGCTTAAAACGAAAGTTTTTGGTATTGACCTTGTTAGCCGAGTATTAAAAACCGCGCAACAAAATGCTAAAAATGCTGGCGTGCAACGTTTTATCGAATTTTCGTGTAAAAATGCCAACGACATGAAAAATGCTTTTGGGCCCAAAGGAACGATTTTATTTAATCCACCTTATGGTGAGCGAATAGGTGATCTGCCTGAGCTTGTAGAAAGCTTTGCTTTATTAGGCCAAACATTTAAAGCACAATTTGTTAATTGGCGTATAGCCGTTTTAACCGCAAATGTTGAATTGCTAGCCATGATGAAAATGGTGACGTTAAAACGTTATAAGTTTAAGAACGGCCCGTTAGACTGTCAATTTGCACTTTATAATCTCGATGATAAACAAGTGTCTAGCAGCAATGTTAATGCAGAATTTGAACAAAAAAAATCAGATTTTGGTAATCGTTTGCTGAAAAACAAAAAGAATTTAAAGAATTGGCTTAAACAGGAAAATATTGAATGTTACCGTTTATACGATGCTGATATTCCCGAGTATAATGTTGCCGTTGATGTTTATGGCGATCATCTCGTTATACATGAATACACTGCTCCGGCTATTATTGAGCCTGAAAAAGTAGCCAAACGATTACAAGAGGTGGTTTATTTTGCGCCTAAAGTACTCGGCGTTGCTACTGATAAAGTTATTATTAAAACTCGAGCAAAGCAAAAAGGTAAAGATCAATACCAGCGTGTTGAGCAAACTAAAAAATCTATGGTGGTGCACGAATATGGTGCTAAATTAAAAGTTAACCTTTGGGATTACCTAGATACCGGGCTATTTTTAGATCACCGTAAAACCCGTCAAATTGTTGCTAAAAAATCAGCAGGCAAATCATTGCTTAACTTATTTGCTTATACTGGCTCGGTTTCATTACAAGCTGCCTTACATGGTGCTAGCAGTGTAACAACGGTTGATATGTCGAATACTTATTTAAGTTGGGCGCAAGACAATTTTGTTTTGAATAACCTCAGTGGCCATAAATACGACTTTGTGCAAGCAGACTGCTTACAATGGCTGAAAAAGAACGAACAAAAATTTGATGTAGTGTTTATTGACCCGCCAACTTTTTCTAATTCAAAGCGAATGGGCGAAAGTTTTGACGTGCAACGTGATCACATTAACTTAATAACTGATGGCATAGCCTCACTAGCTGATGGCGGCGAGTTAATATTTACCAATAATAAACGCAACTTTAAAATGGATTTTGACGCGGTAGCCGCATTAGGCTTAAACGTGCAAGAGTTGAGTGATAAAACGCGCGATAAAGATTTTCAGCGTAACAAACATATCCATAATAGTTGGTTGATCACCCGCAAGGTTAATTAAGATGTCAGTAAAATTTAAACTTTATGGCAGCGAAGGCTGTCACTTATGTGAAGACGCTTTAGCCTTATGTTTGGCTGTAATGCCTGCAGCTGATATTAGTGTGGTAGACATTCTTGATGATGAGAAGTTACTTGAGTTATACCGTATCAGTATTCCTGTACTCGAGCGATTATCAGATCAAGAAAAATTATTTTGGCCATTTGAACAGAAACAAATTTTGGAGTTATTGTAGTTTATGGAATTAATTCGTATTTCCCAAGGTGAATTAGCCTTTGGTGAAGACAAAGTCCTAGATAAAGCGGACTTAAGTATACAAACAGGCGAAAGAATTTGTTTGGTTGGTAGAAATGGCGCTGGAAAATCAACATTAATGAAAGTATTAATGGGTTTTCAAATTTTAGACGATGGTCAGGTCCTTAAATCGAGCACGATGCAAGTGGCAATGTTGGAGCAAGATCCACCAGAGTCTTCAGATATTAGTGTGTTTGATTATATTGCACAGGGTGTGAAAGAAAACGCAGACTTAATTAAACGCTACCATGCCATTATTCATGAGGTTACTGAAGATCCATCTGAAATAAACCTTACCAAAATGTCAAAAATTCAAGAGCAACTTGAAGTGGCAAACGCATGGCAAGACGAACAGCGCATCGAACAAGTGATGACAACACTGGCATTAAAGCCAGATGATAAAATTTGCGATCTTTCTGGTGGTTGGTTACGTAAGTTAGCCTTGGCAAAAGCACTAGTAACGGCCCCTGATATTTTGTTACTAGACGAGCCTACCAACCATTTAGATATTAAAAGTGTTTTATGGTTAGAAACTTTCTTAAAAGATTTTGCAGGCACCATACTGTTTATTAGTCATGACAGGGCGTTCATTCGTGGTGTATCTACCCGTATTATCGATCTTGACCGAGGTATTTTGAAAAGTTACCCGGGCAATTACGATCTATACATTGAGCAAAAAGCCCATGACTTGCAAGTTGAAGCACAACAAAACTCATTGTTTGATAAAAAACTAGCGGAAGAAGAAGCTTGGATAAGACAAGGCGTTAAAGCACGACGCACCCGAAATGAAGGCAGAGTTAGAGCGCTTGAAAAACTTAGAAACGAACGTCAAGCTCGCCGAGATGTGCGTAATCAAAGCACCATGAACATTACTCAAGGTGATCGCTCTGGCAAACTCGTTTTTGAAGCCGAAGATATTAGTATTGCTTTTGATGACAAAGTTATCATTAAAAACTTAGATTTATTGATTACCCGCAACGATCGCATTGCTTTTATTGGTGCTAATGGTACTGGTAAGTCGACTTTGATTAAAATGATCATGGGTAACCTTGAAGCAACCAGCGGAAAAATGCGCTCAGGTGTTAATTTAGAAGTTGCTTATTTTGATCAACATCGCGATGCATTAGATTTAAAGAAAACAGTGCAAGAAATTGTAGGTGAAGGTAAACAAGAAGTCATGGTGAATGGAAAACCACGCCATGTATTGGGCTATCTACAAGATTTTCTATTCAGTCCCAAGCGTGCCCGCACACCTGTACGCGCATTATCGGGTGGTGAGAAAAACCGTTTATTACTCGCTCGGTTATTTTTACGTCCAAGTAACTTACTGATTCTCGATGAGCCAACCAACGATTTGGACATAGAAACATTAGAGTTATTAGAAGAAGTCGTTGCAAATTACGCAGGAACCGTTATTTTAGTCAGCCATGACCGTGACTTTGTGAACAATTGTGTTAGTAGTTGTTTATATTTTGATGGCACAGGCCATATTTCACAAATAGTGGGTGGTTATGATGATGTTGATAGTTATCTCGAACATAAAGATCAACAGCGCCAAGCAATGGCAAAGCCAGTTATTAAAGCAAAGGCTAATGAAAAGCCGGTGAAGACTGAGCAAAAACCAGCAGTTCCAGCGAAGAAGAAACAATCTTTTAAAGAAAAAAGAGAGTTAGAAGAATTGCCTGGGCAAATTGATACGCTTGAAAATTTGATTACAGAATTACAAGCAAAGGTGAATCAAGCAGATTTCTTTAGTCAAAGCCAAGAGCAAAGTAATAAAATATTGAACGAGTTGGCTATTAGTGAGTCCAAACTCGAAGTTGCCTTCGCTAGATGGCAAGAATTAGATGATTAATAACGAAAGTGAGTTTAGTAGTTACATGAACAAATTTGTAAAATCAATTTTAGCATTAGGTATTACTAGTGCATTAGGACTATCCGCCGTTAATGCAGCAACATACCAAGTCATCGATAAAGGTGATGTTTCTTCATTAAAATACACTTATTCACAACAAGAGAATAATAATGGTGAAGCTGCGATATCAGGCACCGATATTTATAATTTCCCCGTTCAGTTTCAGTACTTAGACGAAGATGACTATGACTTCATTGTACTCTTAGCTGACAATAGTCACGAAAGTGTTCATGACTTAGAAGATATTGAAGATGAAACCGCACTTCGAGCAGGTAACCCAACGGCTAATGATCTGTCTTGGGTGATAAGGTTTTTGCAATCAAGAGCAGACGACTCTCTTTATCAACAAGTCGGCGATATTTATGCCATGACTAATTTTAATGGTGATACAGAGTTATTCAATGTTTTTGATGAAAAGTTTGAAGGCACCGATATTTATACCCGCTCAACAAAAGAATATATCAGTGGTATAACCAATGAGGGTTGGGTATATGGCAATGCATCTGCACCTTATTTACCGCTAGATTTTACTAAAAGTGATGATGAGGAAGTAACACATTGGTTGCGTGAATTTACCACTCGTGGCTTTTTCTCTTCAGATGGCGGAGCGAGTATTATTGAAATTATTCCGCCGAGTGAAACCGACTTACCTGAAGAACAGCGCTTTGGCGGAGAGTCTGCTATTTTAGATATCAGTGAAAATCATTTTGCTGTTGGTTACGCTAGTACGAGTATTGATCAAAATGCCCTAGATTTTTTTGCTGATGAAACCGGTGGTTGTGCTGATCCTGATGTACTTGATGACTTACCTTTTAAAGCTTGTGTTCAACAAGTTATTCAACAAGTTTATAATACAGAAGCGATCAAATGGACGATTGACGAGCAAGGTATTATAAGCTCTGAGGTATTAGGGCAATTAGTTACTCCGCATGTTGATGATGATCGTGAATATGTTAATTATGCTCAAGCGATAAATAACCAAGGTGTAGCGGTTGGTTATGCACATGGTTGGGTTGATGAAGATGAGACAAGCCCAAGCGCTAATGAAGCTAGAAGCTTATATGCGGTTGTTTATAAAAATGGCATAGTTACTGATTTTACTGAAGATCACGGTAAATATTTTGATTCGCGTGCCTACGATATTAACGATGCAGGCATAGCAGTAGGGCATGTATCTACTTTTGTAAATGGTAACTTACGTACTAAATTTTATCATGTAGATACTAACCCTGAATCAATGGAAATGATTCTACCTACAGACTTTTTTACAGGTAGTTCGAGTACCGCTCGCTCTATTAACGCAAGTGGTAAAATTGTTGGTGAAGGTGAAATTGAAACTCATAATGATAGTAACGGTACATCAAGAAGAACACATGGCTTTATCTACGATACTATCAGCAAAACCTTTACCGACTTAAATGATTTTTTAACCTGTGAAACTGATTACACTATTATTGAAGCACGTGCTATTAATGATGATGATGAAATTTCAGCCACGGCATTAATTAGAGTACCTCGTCGAGATTCAAAAGGTGTTTTAATGCTTGATGACAAAGGTGAACAATTATTTGAAGATGTTGTTCGTGCTGTAACTCTAGAGCCAATAGCAGGTGAAGTTGAAGACTGTAGTGCGGTTGAAGAGAAAGTTGAGCGACAAGGTGCAGGCTTAGGTTTAAGCAGTATTTTCTTACTCGCACTTGTTGGTTTACGCCGTAGATTTTCTAAAATAATAAAGTAAAACTGTTTAACGCATTTAGCTTTAATTTATTTTTAATTTAGTTTGAAAAAAAGCCAGCATTTAGCTGGCTTTTTACTGTTTGCTGTAGACAAAAAATAGAGTGCCTAATTAACCAACTTGGTATTATTTATTGGTTGTGCTCAAGGTTTTATTGTTTGATCCTTAGCGCTTTTTCGCCGCGAGCAATACCCACACATCCCGATCTAACTGACTCAATTATTTCGGTTTCGTTAGCTAGAGTAGTAATAAAAGCATTGATTTTATCGGCGTTGCCGGTTAATTGAATGGTATAAACTTGTTTACCTATATCTATAACCGAGCCTCTAAAAATATCAGTAATTCGCATTACTTCGCTGCGCGACTTTTCATTCATCGCTAACACTTTAATTAAGAGTAATTCGCGCTCCACATGACTGCGTTCGGTCAAGTCAGTAATTTTAATCACGTCGATGAGTTTATTGACTTGCTTAACAATTTGTTCGAGTATTTTATCATTACCTTTAGTAACAATGGTTATACGAGATAAGGTGTCGTCTTCAGTTGGTGCAACTGTTAGGCTTTCAATATTAAAGGCTCTTTGTGAAAATAATCCAACAATGCGAGAAAGTGAGCCTGCCTCGTTTTCTAGTAAAATGGCTAATATTCTGCGCATTATGCTTTAACTCCTTTTTTAATCCACATTTCATCAATAGCACCGGTGCGAATTTGCATCGGATATACATGCTCACTTTCATCTACGAGTACATCAACAAAAACTAAACGGTTTTTTATCGCGAAAGCTTGTTTAATTTTCTCATCTAACTCTTCAAGGTTATTTATTTGCATGCCAACATGACCGTAAGATTCAGCAAGTTTGACAAAATCAGGCAAAGATTCCATGTATGAAGAAGAGTGTCGTCCGCCGTATACCATGTCTTGCCATTGGCGTACCATGCCTAAAGAGCGATTGTTTAGTGAGATAATAACAACGGGTAAGTTATATTGCAGACAAGTTGATAGCTCTTGTATGTTCATTTGAATTGAACCGTCGCCCGTAATACAAATTACATGGCTGCCTGGAAAAGCTAGCTTAACGCCCATAGCAGCGGGCAAACCAAAGCCCATAGTGCCTAGGCCACCAGAATTAATCCATTGGCGAGGCTTAGCAAAAGGGTAGTACTGGGCAGCAAACATTTGGTGTTGTCCCACGTCAGAGCAGACATAAGCTTCTCCGTTTGTCGCTTTATACATTGATTCAATAACACGCTGAGGTTTAATTTTATCGCCTGTTTGATCATAACTTACGCTGTTAACCGCGCGCCATTGCTCGATTTGCTGCCACCATAATTGGTTTTCTGCTTTGTTAACAGTAAATTGTTTATCTTCAAGTTCAACAAGTAATTGTTTAATAACAATATCGACTAAACCAACTACCGGAATATGGGCATTAATGGTTTTAGAGATCGAGGTGGGATCAATATCAACATGAACTATAGTCGCGTCAGGACAAAACTTTTTAACATTGTTTGTAACTCTGTCGTCAAACCTTGCGCCTAAAGCTAATATTACATCAGCATTTGCCATGGCTTTATTTGCCTCTAAGCTGCCATGCATACCTAGCATGCCGATAAAATTATCATGTGTACCTGATACTCCGCCTAATCCCATTAAGGTATTAGTAACAGGGGCATTTAGTTTCTCTACAAGTTCAGTTAACAATTCGGCTGCGTTAGCGATAATTACGCCACCGCCAGAATAAACAACAAGTTTTTTTGCTTTTGTTATTGCTTGTACCGCTTTTTTGATTTGCCGATGATGCCCAGTAACGGTTGGATTATAAGAGCGCATTTTAACGTCAGCGTTAAATACATATTCAGCGGTATACTGAGGCATTAAAATATCTTTTGGTAGCTCGATAACTACAGGGCCAGGTCGTCCAGTACTAGCGATATAAAAAGCTTTCGCGATCGTATTAGGAATATCAACAACATTACGACAATTAAAACTATGTTTTACGATTGGGCGCGAACAACCAACAATATCTGTTTCCTGAAAGGCGTCGTCTCCAATTAAACCTGTAGGTACTTGCCCAGATAGCACTACCATAGGAATTGAGTCCATATATGCAGTTGCTATACCGGTTATACAGTTAGTAGCGCCAGGCCCCGATGTAGCCAGTACAACGCCTACTTCACCCGTTGACCGAGCAAAACCATCTGCCATATGTGTTGCAGCTTGTTCATGACGCACTAGAATATGTTCAACGTCATTTTGTCTAAACAGCGCATCATAAATGTCTAATACCGTACCGCCGGGGTATCCGAATAGATATTTAACCTTAAGTGCTGACAGGGCTTTTACTACCAGTTCAGCCCCTGAAAATAGCTCTTTTGTCATATGTAATCCCTTTAATAATTAAGTTTAATGAGTATAAATAGCAATAAAAAAACCCCCGTTCTTTTCAGAGCGAGGGTTTATTGTTGTAATCTGTTTACTTTATTTTTCACACACAATATCAACCACGCTTGGATCTTAAGACCAAGACGAGCACGAGAAGAGAAGTCAGTGTGTTAACGAAATTCATAAATATAAAATATTGTTTAAAAGTAAGGCTTATAGTTTTAAAGTTTTTAACGAAAAGTGTCAATGGTAAATTACTAAATATACATATAAATTTTTAACCTTTGTTATAGCTAAATTAAAATATATAAAAAATATTGTCATAAATTACTTATGTCAGCGGTCATATAACTAGCAAAAAGTTTTATAAATAAATGGTATTAAATTTTTAAGCGGCTTAACTTAGTATTTATGATAACCTGTACGGTAAGTTAAGTACCGGAAGTTGATAGGAAGGATTTATGTTAAAAAATAAACTAATCATAGTGTTAACACTTTTAGTCATTGCTGGTTGTGCATCAACACAAAACGCTAGAGTTAATTTTGACCGTAATAGTGAGATATCAACATCGCATTATAAAACATTTGCATGGTTAGATGAAAACAAGGTTTTAGCTGAGTCTATTGATGCAAACCCCGTGATGAAAGTTAGAATTGATAATGCAATTGAACAAGCCTTTATTGCGAAAGGTTATACATTAGTCAATGATGCAGAGACAGCCGACTTTACTATTTCATACACTATGGGCAGTAGAGATAAAGTAAAAGTTGATGCTTTACCTATGATGTATCGCACCAGTTTCTTATGGGGTCACCGTTATTATGGTGGTATAGGCATTGGTTCTGATACGCATGTGCGTAACTATACTGAAGGCAAGCTAGCCATAGATGTTTACGATGTTAAAAGTCATCAGCCGGTATGGCATGGTTGGGCTGTAAAACGCATTAAAGCCTCAGAGCAAGATAACCCGAGCAAAGCTATAAAAATGGTTGTTGAACAAGTTGTAGCTCAGTTCTAACGCAATGTTAACCATAATATAATTTAGAAAGCGCAGCTTAGCTGCGCTTTTTTTTATTTTGGAGTATAAGCAAATTCAATACGATTACCACTAGGTTCACGGATAATCATATGTATTGTTGGACCATCGCCATTGAGTTCAGGTGGGAACTCAATAACGATATTGGGTAATAATAGAAAACGTTGATGTAATTCATTGAGGGTATTTTCGCTATTAACTGTGAGAGCCAAATGATGTAAGCCAACATTATTTGCTCTATCAAAGGAGACAACCTTATCTTTATTTTTAGTTTGCCATAAAGTGACAAAAATTTTGCCATCGGTAACAAAAACTGATGGGTAATCAGGATACCCACCTGCTACCTTCCACCCTAAGGTGTCAATAAAGAAATCTTTTGATGCAGTTAAGTCTTTAACCGTTAAGCCCAAATGATTCAATCCTGAAGTCATTACCTTGTCATCATAGTTGTTTGCGTTAATTGTAAATGACAATAATGAAAAAAATAATATATTGATTAAAGGTATGCGAAGGAACATAAATTTCTCGTTAAATTAAGGTTGATTGCTTATGTGTATTGACCGGTAAGGGGCGAAAAGGCATTCATGCTAAATGAATAAATCTATAATAAATTCGTTTGGCAAACTTTTTTGAGAATTCAGGCTAAGCTTATTAAATCATGAATTCTTAATTAAGCGTGTATCTATGAAGCTATTTTGCCAACTGTTTATTTTTATACTACTGATAAATATAAGTCTTTTTGTGCCGAAAAGTTATGCTGTTAATCTCGCACAAAATATTTGTGAATATATCGCTGTTGATGACAAAGGAAGATTAAGGAAGTTACTCAAATCAAAGCGATTAAAGTTAAGAGCTGTATTTAAAGATGTTAGCTGTGATAAGAGCAATATTTTAGTCTTTGCTGCGAAAAATAATGCCATTGAAGTCGGTGAACTTTTGATAAAGAAGTTACCTAGAAGTGTTGTCGAAAAAGAAATAGAGAATTTATCTGGATTATCAGCCCCCTTAACAGAGGCTGCAATAGCACGTACTAAAAGGTGATATACCATAAAGCACGCGTAAAATAGTAAGCCAGTAAGGGCTGAACTGCTGCGATATTTTAATCTTCTAGCGCTAGTAATTAGCCAGAGAATGTTCATGAAAAGTCGAACAGTTAAATTGGTATTATTTATTTAACCATAAAGTAAAAGCGTGTTTTACGGCAGCAATCATTTCAGGCGACGAGCTTTTACTCAAGGCCATACAATGTGCTGTGTTATTGTTTTGGTGTAATTCAAAGCCCGCTTCAAAATCATCGATAGTAAAGCCAGTATTTTGTAATCGATAAATTAAACTCTCTTTAGACTGAATTACCGCGTCAATTCTTTGATTAAGCAAATTTCTAATGTTATTTTCTTCGCTAGAAGAAACTATCAAATTTTCGCCTTCGAGAAAGTCATGTTTTAACATATAGCTATGGCTGTTATCACTTCTTAGCACACCGATAATACTGTTACCTAGCGTTGATAGCGAAGAAATATCACTTTTGTTGCTTTTTAGTTTATAAATATTTATCGGTGTTTTTTGATGAACAGGGCAGAACCATTCGAAAAAGGGCGTTCGTTGTTCAGTTTTATAGATGGAATAAATAAGTACGTTAGGCTTGTTCAATGCTAAATAATAACTTCGAGCCCAAGGGTAAGTTTTAATCGTGTAATTAATTTCAGATGTGCTTAAAATATGGTGGATTTTTTCGGTTACTATACCTGAAATTTTTTGCGCTGAAGTTTCATTTTTATTATCAAAGTTTTGAATAATAAAAGGTGGCCAATGTTCACTTACCACCTCTAAGGTTAGTTCTTTAGCTTGAATACTCGATATAAAAAACAAGGTTAATAGGCTAGGGATAAATTTTAACAACAGGATTCTCAACAAATAATATTTATATTCTACAACATGAAATAACTATAATTGTATAGATCCTTTAAAGAGCAACTATCGTTCAGCTAGGTGTATGATATCAATTTCTAGCGCTAATAACATCAGTAAGCTTCTTGGCTGTTTCAATTGGCTCTTCCATGGGAAAACAATGGTTGTTACCAAAGGTTTGCCATTGAATATTTTTATTGAGTTTTGCTGCTCTTTTTACCGCTTTAGGTATAAAAAAATAACTATTATTAGCGATTAATATGTCTACCGGTATATTCACTTTATAGATTGCCCGCCAAAGCCCCCTTGGATAGGAACCAAAAATAGAAGCTTCCCAGCTAGGCTTACAACTTAGCTGAACTGTATTATCTATGCCAGCGGTTGAAGAATATTTACAGTAATCGCTAATAACTTGAGGATGCCATTTTTTATAAAAAGGCTTGCTGGCAATATTCTCGTTCATCGCCACTAAGTTTGGCCATATATGGGTACGATTTGCCACTGACTTTACTAAAGCACTTCGTTTCCAAGCACCGGTAAAGCGCATAAGTTGCTGAGCGATTATCATTTCATTTTGGAATAAAACAGGATCAAGTAAAATAACTTCGCTAAATAAATCAGGGTATTTAACTGCAGCAAATAAGGTTAGAACACCGCCCATGGAGTGCCCAACACCGATCAATGGACCATTTTCTTTAACATTTGCCTGCTGATATATAGCATCTGCAACACTATTAGCCATTTTTTGCCAATCAGGCATGCGGGTTGAAGGCTGTGTAGAGTTACCGTGTCCCGGCACATCAGTTAACCATAACGACCAATCAGCAGGTAATTGAGATGCCATTGCCGCTAAGGTCATGGCAGAAAACCCAGTACCATGCAAAAAGTGAATGCGTTTAGCGTTTTTAGCACCAGCGCGATAGTAGCCGTTGATTGTATTGCCGCTTTTAGATTTTTGTTGCCATTGCTTTAAATTATCCAGCGAGAGTATGTTGGCATTAGCACTGTTATTATTCATATGGGTATTTACATTAGAAGATGAACATTGAGACATTTTAATTGTTCAAGTAAATGGGAAAGTATAAATAACATATCAATATACTGGTCTGATGTGAATGGTTATTTTGATATCTCAAAGTATTTTAATAAGATGAAACCTTACTTGGTATTAGGGCAACTAATAAATGCAATTTGCATTTGAATACAATAAATTGAATTAAATGTCGCTTTAATGACAGAATTTATATTCTTTAGGTGCGCTTGAGTTAATTCTATTGATATAATATCTCTAATTATATTTTTACATTTTTATTATTTTAGGGGCTTTGTGGATGTCGGAAGTAGAAAACCGTCCTACCAATTTTATTCGTCAAATTATTGATGCTGATTTAGCTAGTGGCAAGCATAACCAAATACAAACGCGTTTTCCGCCTGAGCCGAATGGTTTTTTACATATCGGTCATGCTAAATCTATTTGCTTAAATTTTGGTATTGCCCAAGATTATCAGGGTTTATGTAATTTACGTTTTGATGATACTAACCCTGAAAAAGAAGATATTGATTACGTAAATTCTATTCAAGCTGACGTAAAATGGTTAGGTTTCGAGTGGGCCGGTGATATTCATTACTCTTCGGACTACTTTGACCGCCTATACGGTTATGCCGTTGAGTTGATTGAAAAAGGTTTAGCCTACGTTTGTTTTTTAAATGCTGAAGAAACTCGTGAGTATCGTGGCACTTTAAAACAGCCAGGTAAAAATAGCCCTTATCGAGATACTTCTGTAGAAGAAAACCTGGCATTATTTGCAAAAATGAAAGCAGGTGACTTTAAAGAAGGTGAGTGTGCTCTGCGCGCTAAAATCGATATGGCGTCGAGCTTTATGTGTATGCGTGACCCGATTATTTATCGTGTTAAGTTTGCTCATCATCATCAAACCGGTGATAAATGGTGCATTTATCCAATGTATGATTTTACTCACTGTATTTCTGATGCGATTGAAGGCGTAACACATTCATTATGTACTTTAGAATTTCAGGATAATCGTCGTTTATATGATTGGGTTATCGAAAACATTTCAATTGAAACCTCTCCGCATCAGTATGAGTTCTCGCGCTTAAACTTAGAATATACGGTTATGAGCAAACGTAAATTAAGCAGCCTAGTTGAAGACAAGCTGGTTAATGGTTGGGACGACCCACGTATGCCGACAATTGCAGGCTTTCGTCGTAAAGGTTTTACCCCCGCTTCATTACGCGAGTTCACTAAACGTATTGGTGTAACTAAAATGGATAATACCGTGGAAATGAGCGTGTTAGAAGCTTGTATTCGCGAAGACCTAAATGATAACGCACCGCGCGCCATGGCCGTGTTAGACCCGATTAAATTAGTGATTGAAAACTATCCTAGCGATAACGTTGAAAACCTTGATGTTAAAAATCACCCAAGTGATGAAAGCCAAGGCTCACGTATTGTGCCTTTTTCAAAAGAGCTTTACATTGAAGCAGAAGACTTTCGTGAAGAAGCGAATAAAAAGTATAAACGCTTAGTATTAGATAAAGCTGTTCGCCTACGTGGTGCTTATGTGGTAACGGCGACACGTTGTGATAAAGATGCAGATGGTAATGTTACTACGGTTTATTGTCAGTATGATCCTGAAACATTAGGCAAAAACCCTACTGATGGCACTAAACCTAAAGGTGTAATTCACTGGGTGAGTGCTGAACAAAGTCTTGGTGCTGAAGTTCGCTTATATGAGCGTTTATTCACTGTGCCAAACCCTGGCGCAGCAGAAGACTTTCATTCGGTAATTAACCCTGACTCATTAACTATTATTAGTCATGCGAAAGTTGAACCTTACTTAGCCAACGCAAAACCAGAACAAGCTTTTCAGTTTGAACGTCAAGGTTATTTTTGTTTAGATAACAAAATATCTGCAGAAGACACCGCCGCTGGCAAGTTAGTATTTAACCGCACAGTGGGTTTACGTGATACCTGGGAAAAGAAATCAGCCTAGGCATTTCATGAAAGTCATTTATGAAAAGCGATGCGTGATTAGTTATAAGCTGTTAATTAACTAAGCCGCAATAAAAAAGCTCATAAGTATTATCTTATGAGCTTTTTTTATAAACTATTTCTTTGAACTAAAAGCTATTATTCATTTACTGATAGCACAAAACTTAAAACTGACAGCTCAAAACTTAAAACTGACAGCTATTTTTTCTTAACTGACAGCTCAAAACTTAAAGCTGACAGCTATCTTTTCTTAACTGACAGCTCAAAACTTAAAACTGACAGCTATTTTTTCTTAACTGACAGCTCAAAACTTAAAGCTGACAGCTATCTTTTCTTAACTGACAGCTCAAAACTTAAAGCTGACAGCTATTTTTTCTTAACTGACAGCTCAAAACTTAAAGCTGACAGCTATTTTTTCTTTAACTGACAGCTCAAAACTTAAAGCTGACAGCTATTTTGTCTTTAACTGACAGCTCAAAACTTAAAGCTGACAGCTATTTTTTCTTAACTGACAGCTCAAAACTGACAGCTGACAGCTATGACTTGTATTACTTGTCTTGCTTGTTAAAGCTTAGTAGCCAGTTTCATCGCGCTAACAAACTCGGTTAATTCACGCAACATATTGTCATTGTCATCAAGATTGTTTTCAATAATCTTAACTACTGCAGAGCCACTAATAGCGCCTTTTGCTCCGGTAGCTAATGCGGCCGTAACTTGTGCTGGCTTTGAAATACCAAAACCAATAACAGAAGGTGCTGCTTGATATTTGTCTAATATATCAATTAGCTTATGGCCGGTCATTTCAGCTTCAGTCTCAGTACCGGTAACACCAACGCGGCTTAAAACATAAGTATAACCCGAACCATAATCAGCGACTTTTTGTAAGGTTGTTTCACTGGCATTAGGCGGGGCGATAAAGATAGGCGCTACGCCATTAGCCTCTGCCGCTTTTCTAAAAGCTTCACTCTCACGAATAGGCAAATCTGCAATAAGCACTGAATCAACACCTGCAGTCGCTACATCACGATAAAAATTATCAATACCGCGAGCAAAGACTAAGTTACCGTAAAGTAATAAGCCAATGGGCATGTCAGGAGCATAAGCACGAATTCGAGCTAAAATATCTAAGCAAATATCAGTATTAGTATTGGCTTTGAGTGCGCGCAGTGCCGCCATTTGAATAGTTACGCCATCAGCACTAGGATCTGAAAATGGAATGCCTAACTCTAAGGCATCTGCACCTGCATCAATTAAAGCTTTAATTACTTCAAAAGACTGCTCAGGGTTTGGATCGCCGATGATCACAAAAGGAATAAATGCCCCTTCTTTTTTTGCTGCCAATTTCTCAAACGCCTGGTCATAACGAGTTTTTATATTAGTTACTTGGCTCATTATGCTTCTCCTCTGTGCTTAACATCACTTTTCTCTGCAGTTTCTGGCGATATAATCGCGTTTACATGCGCTAAATCTTTATCTCCTCTGCCGGATAAATTCACTAAAAAGATAGTTTCTTCAGTAACTTTATCTGCCATTTTTAACGCATGTGCTAACGCGTGAGATGACTCTAACGCAGGAATTATCCCTTCATTACGGGCAAGTAATTGAAACGCTTCTAATGCTTCATCGTCGTTAATTGGCACATATTGCGCTCTACCCGAATCTTTTAATTGCGCATGTTGAGGACCAACGGCTGGGTAATCAAGACCCGCTGATACAGAGTAAGACTCTTCAATTTGGCCAACATTATCTTGCATTATATAGGTGTAATTACCGTGCAACATTCCTTTAGTACCTGCGACTAATGTTGCGCCGTGATGTATGGTATCAATACCTTTACCACCGGCTTCAACACCAATAAGTTTTACACTTTCGTCGCCAATAAAGTCGTTAAACATACCAATGGCATTTGAACCGCCACCAACACAAGCAATAACATAGTCAGGTAAGCGACCTTCTTCTGCGAGTAACTGTTGTTTAGCTTCTTCGCCGATCATTTTTTGAAACTCACGAACAATCGTCGGGAAAGGATGAGGACCTGCGGCAGTACCTAATAAATAATGTGCGTTATCATAATTAGCTGACCAGTCACGTAAAGCCTCGTTCACCGCATCTTTAAGTGTACCGCTACCCGCGGTAACAGGAATAACTTCTGCGCCCATTAGTTGCATACGAAACACGTTAGGTTGCTGACGCTGACAATCAACGGCGCCCATATAAACTTTACACTTCAAGCCCAATAATGAACATGCAATAGCAGTAGCAACACCGTGTTGACCAGCACCTGTTTCTGCTATTATTTCAGTTTTACCCATGCGTTTAGCCAGTAAAGCTTGGCCTAAAACCTGATTGGTTTTATGCGCGCCACCGTGCAGTAAATCTTCACGCTTTAAATAAATTTTGGCTAATGGGTTTTTAACGATATTTCGACACAATGTTAATGGCGTTGGTCGGCCAGCATAACTGGTCAGTAATTTATTAAACTCAGTTAAAAAAGCTTCATCAGTTTGAGATTCAATAAACGCTTGCTCTAGCTGCTCTAAAGCAGGTACTAACAATTCACCAACATACATACCACCAAACTTACCAAAGTAGGCGGGTAAAGTTTTCTTAGCTTGATTTTCAGTTGTAGATTTTAACATCTTAATAATTCCGTATTTGGGCGAAAACTGCATTGAGTTTTTCGCGACATTTAATGCCTGGGCTAGATTCAACGCCAGAGTTGATATCTAAGCCAAATAATTCATGGTTGTTCATTTGCCCGCAAGCTTGGTTTATATTGTCTAATTGCAAACCACCAGCTAAAAAGCAACGAGATAAGTCTTGCTCACTTTCAGCTAACGCTTGCCAACTAAAAGCTTGGCCACTGCCTGCATTTTTACCATCTAGCACTATATGGTCGACATTACTGGGTAAAGCCAATACCTTATCTTCAACAGGTAGCGCTTTAAATATTTGACAATGCTGCGACAGTTTTTCTCTTAAACTATCAATGTATGTTTGGCTTTCTTTACCGTGCAATTGAACTGCTGATAGTTGTAAATCATGGGCAATTTCAAGCACAGTGTCTTGCGAATGATCAACAAAAACGCCAACATACTTTAAACTTGGGTTATCACTTATAATCGTTTGAGCTTGCGCTTTATTAACACAGCGTGGTGATTTTTCAGCAAAAATAAGTCCACCAAACTCTGCACCTGCTTTAATGGCAAATTCAGCATGTTCTGGCTTGGTTAAACCACACACTTTATTGTGACCGAATATTAATTGTCGACACGCTAAGTCGATATCTGGCTCTGCCATGACTGAACTACCAACTAAAAATCCGTCAACAGCAGGCGCAAGCTCTCTAACTTGCGCGTTATTATAAATGCCTGATTCAGAAATAACGATGCGATCATCGGGTAATGTCGGTGCTAAATCAAAGGTACGTGAAATATCGGTTGAAAGATCACGTAAATTACGATTATTAATGCCAATAAGTTTGGCATTTAAACTGATCGCACGGTCGCGTTCTTCTTCGTTGGAAACTTCGGTTAAAATGGCCAAATTTAAAGAGTTAGCAACCGCCGCTAATTCGTTATACTCATTGTCGTTGAGTACGCTTAGCATAAGTAATATGGCGTCGGCACCATAATGTCTGGCCAAATAAACTTGGTAGGTATCAAAAAAGAAATCTTTATTTAATACCGGGCATTTTACTGAATTACTCACGGTTTTGAGGTAATCAAAATCGCCTTGAAAATACTTATGTTCAGTCAGTACAGATATTGCCGCCGCGTAGTTATCATAAATACCGGCTATCTCTGCAACATTAAAGTCAGCTCTGATCAACCCTTTTGAAGGTGATGCTTTTTTACATTCTAAAATAAAACCAGCGTAAGGCTTTTCAGCGGTACGTGTTAATGCTTGATACATGTCTTTTTTGGTCGGTATTAAGTCATCAATAAAGCTTGCTAATGGCAATGCGAGTTTTAATTGTTCTATCTCAATACGTCGATTAGCAACGATTTGCTCAAGAATGTTGGCCATTATACTGATACTCCCGAATGTGAAACTTGTACTAAATTTGCTAAGGTTTTGCTTGCCACGCCTGAAGCAAGTACCGTTTTGGCATGTTGTGCCGCTAATAATAAAGTATCGGCTTTGCCATTTAATTGCTCGCGATGAAGATATAACAGCGCCGCACAATTAATAATAACCGCGCTGTTATGAGCCGCTTGGCCCTTGCCGGCTAATATAGCTTTAATAAATTCGGCATTTTCTTCTGGCGTTCCGCCTTTGATATCTTCTAAGGTATAACTATCTAAGCCAAAATCTTCTGGCGTTACTTCTTTCTGAATTAATTCGCCATTATTGATTTCAGTCACTAGTGTTTTACCGTGTAAGGCGATTTCATCTAAACCACTGCCATGTACTACCCAAGCTTGCTTTACGCCGGTTAGCATTAAGGCTTCTGCTATTGGGGTAATTAATTCAGGTATATAAACGCCTAACAACATAATGTCGGGTTTTGCCGGGTTAACTAACGGTCCTAAAATATTAAATAAGGTTCTAATTGCCATGGCTTTTCGAACCGGCGCGGCATGTTTAAAGCCGGTGTGGTAGGCCGGAGCGTATAAGAAGCAAATGTTAGCTTTTGCTAAACATTCACTGGCTACTTCAGGCGACATAGTTAAATTTACTCCAAGTGCCTCAAGTAAGTCAGCAGAGCCAGACATACTAGAAACACTTCTATTACCATGCTTTGCCATTTTTAAGCCACATGCGGCTGCTAAAATAGCCGCAGTGGTCGAAATATTAATGGTATTTGCGCCGTCACCACCGGTACCTACACAATCAGCGACACTGGTTGTTTGGTCTGGAAATACTGTAGCATTAGCGCGAATTGCAATGGCAGCACCAGCAATTTCAGCTGGAGTTTCACCTTTAATTTTTAAGGCGGTAAGAATTGCTGCTAAGCGCTCTGGCGCAACAAAACCGTTGATCACTTGTTCAAAAACATCATGGCTTTGTTGTTGAGTTAATGAGTGGCCATCCACTAGAGTATTTAGTGCGCTGTGAGTAATGTCATCATTCTTCACTGGCTGGGTTTGTGGTGAACTGTTGCTATTAATTTCAGTACTGTTCATGAGCATGCCCTTGATCTTTATAAATAGTCTGACTAGCTAAAGCGGATAAATGTTTGAGGCTTTGCGCTAATAAATTGGTGCCGTATGTGGTTAATATCGATTCAGGATGAAACTGAAACCCAATAGCAGCATCGCTACTGTGCTCAATGGCCATAGGCAAGGTTATTTCTTCGCTATCAGTGTTTAAGTTTACATAAGCGGTCATAGCTAATGCTTGTGGCATTGAGCTAGCAACAAGTGAATGATATCGCGCAACAGGCAACGGACTCGCAATATTAGTGAAAGCACCTTGCTCGTTATGAGTAATATTCGATGACTTTCCATGCACAACTTCAGGCGCGCGAGCAATAACCCCCCCATAATGTTGAATTAATGCTTGGTGACCTAAACAAATGCCTAAAATAGGAAATTGTCCTGCGCACAAGGTAATTAATGGCATTAAACACCCAGCATGCGTTGGGTCGCCTGGTCCAGGAGAAAGCACTAAAATAACGCCTGCCTTGTTATTCTGCTGTTTTTCTCGAAGTTTATTATAAACAAACTCAGCACTGAGCGTATTACGGTAAATGGTTAGTTGGTAGCCTAAGCAACGAAATTCATCAACTAAATTGTAGGTAAAAGAGTCAAGATTATCTAACATAACTATTTCGGGTAATGCGTTTTGCGCTTGTAGAGATAAGTCTTTAGATAAAGCATTAGCTGATGTCATTATTTCGTCTCCTTTTCTAAATCGCTACTCGGGTTAATATCTTGACTTTCCTGATGAGCAATCACCAATACTTTACCTTCAGCTTCTTTAATAGCGTTGATTACGGCTTGGGCTTTTTGTCGAGTTTCGTTGGCTTCAGATTGTGGATCAGAGTCAAATACCACCCCTGCACCTGCTTGAATTTGTGCTCGGTTGTTTTGTACGAAGGCAGAGCGGATAACAATACAGGTATCCATATCACCATTGCCAGTTAAATAACCCACTGCGCCGCCATAACTGCCACGACGTTTACCTTCAACTTGGCGAATAAGTGTTGTTGCTTTTACTTTTGGTGCACCTGATAACGTGCCCATATTCATACAGGCTTGATAAGCGTGCAGGGCATCTAACTCTACCTCTAACGTGCCGCATACACGAGAAACCAAGTGCATAACATGAGAATATCGGTCAACTTTTAATAAGTCAGCCACATGACGAGTACCCGGTTGGCTAACTCGAGCAATGTCATTACGCGCTAAATCAACCAACATAATATGTTCGGCCAATTCTTTTTTGTCTAAGCGTAAATCTAATTCTATCCGGCTATCTAAATCAGGCGATAAGGTACCATCAGCGTTAAAACCACGAGGCCGTGTTCCTGCAATGGGGTAAATTTCGACTTGTCGGTTACTTTGTTGATATTTTAGTGCTGACTCTGGAGAAGCACCGAAAATGCAAAAATCACTGTCTTGCAGATAAAACATATAAGGGCTTGGGTTACTCTGCTTTAAAGCTTTATAAGCGTTAAGGTTATTTGAACACGCTAAGCTAAAGGTGCGAGATGGTACTACTTGAAAAATATCTCCGGCCAATATGTTTTCTTTTAAATCATTAACTATCTGACAAAATGCTTCATCGCTAATATCAGAAGTTAAAGTCGATAGAGTCTTTTCTTCTGAAGTTGTCTTAGTATCTGAGCTTGCTTTTTTCGGTTCGAATGAAGCGGTTATATCGGCGCTTAAACGGTTTTTAATGGCGTTAATTTTTGCCAGTGCGGCTGTTTTAGCTTCAGCATAACCTGGGCCAGTAAATTGGTTGGTTATTACTTCACTAGATTGTTGTTCATGGTCAATAATAATCAAAGTTTCAGCGAGATAGTAAACAAAGTCAGGGCAAGTATTCTCACCATCAGCAACGTCAGGTAATGTTTCACTCATCGACATCATATCGAATGCAAAGGCGCCGCCTAAAAATACCGCAAACGGATGTTGGCTTGTGTTAGTTAATTGACTAAATAAACGTAAACTTTGGAAAGGATTAATAGCCAGTAATCGAGTACGTTCATCTAATTGCTCAACAATATCTGGGAATGTAGCAGTAAACGCTTTATTTGGACTAGCTATGGTATCAGTTACGTCATCAGTTATTTCAGCATGTGCAGCTAACGCTTGTTTGGCGAAGGCCAGTGCATTCTCACCATTTGGCGTTAACGCGCTAAACTTAACCGTATTGGCATTACAGACAATTTTAACGGCGGTATCGCTAAGCAGTAAACTTTTAAGTTGATGCTTTTTATCGACTTCTGCTGATTCAAGTAACAAGGTGTTTTCTTTATCTGCGCAGAGGGTATGAAAAACAGCAAGCGGGTCACTTTGATAACGTAAAGTATCAGTGATAGTAACGACTGCACCTATTTGTTGAGTATTTAGTGCAGTGTCTGGCTGCTTTTTTTCGGTGTTATTTTTAGTGCTATTTTCTTGGGTATTGCTCATGGGTATTCCTACATAAATTCTATTTAAAAACGGTCATCCAGCGTAAATAGGCAAAAGCCACCATAAGAACCAACGTTTAACTTTAATGCGTAACATATTTATTCTCTTGTTCGATTATTCAAAATTTTAAAACCAAAAAACCCGCAATAGTGTGCGGGTTTTCGACGTTTTTACATACAAGTAAACAACACAACCCACTTATGTAGAGTTATGCCACCACCAAATCATAGAAATAGTTTGTTTTACTTGTATCATTATCTGTTTTATCTCAGTAAAATTGTTTTATTCACTTGCCTAAATAGCGACTTGCATTTGTGTCAGGCAGTTTTAAGTCCCTATAGAAGAACCGATTCACGTAATGATGTCAACCACTGATTTTACTATTGATAAAGATTTTTCAAACTTACGGGTTGATCTGCACAGCCATACCAATTGCTCTGACGGTGCATTAACGCCCAAAGAGCTGATAGAACGGGCAGTTAACTTTCAAATTGACGTATTAGCCATTACCGATCACGACAGCGTTAAAGGTCTTGATATTGCTAAACAAACTATTTTAGATCAAAACATTCCATTAACCTTGATTAACGGCATTGAAATATCAACCCAGTGGCAAGGGTTCGAAATTCATATTGTCGGCTTAAATATTGATCCCGATCATGCGCAATTACAAAGTTTAATATCGGCACAACAACAACGCCGCGAAGATCGCGCAACTAGCATGGGTGAAAAACTCGAAAAATGCGGTTTTGAAGATGTTTATAGCGATGCTAAAGCAATGGCAGGCGAGGGTTCTATTACGCGTGCTCATTTTGCCAAAGTGCTATTACAACGTAGCGTTGTTAGTAAAATGCAATCAGCCTTCGATAAATATATCGGCAAAGGCAAACGTGCTTATGTTAAACCTAATTGGTGTAGTATTGAAGAAGCCGTAGCTACAATACATGCTGCTGGCGGTGTCGCCGTTATGGCTCACCCAATTCGTTACGACTTAACAGCAAAATGGTTAAGACGTTTGATTGTTGACTTTAAAGATGCACAAGGTGATGGTTTAGAAGTTGTTTTACCTCAGATGAATAACGAACAACGCAAAATCATGCTAAACTATTGTTCAGAATACGATTTATATGCCTCAATGGGCTCCGACTTTCATCAGCCCAGCCGTTGGAGCGATTTAGGCAGGAATTTAGTTATGCCTGAGCAAGCAAAACCTATTTGGCAACTTTGGCAAACTAACGGTATTCGTTAAGCTTTTAGTTTTAATTTTGTTGCCAAAATGGTCTTCTTGAATAATTACATTAAGATGACAAACTTGACATTTACTTGGAGTTTTTTATGAGCCAGTTTTTTTATGTTCACCCAGATAACCCGCAAGGTCGCTTAATGAAACAAGCGGCTGCTATTATTAGTCAAGGTGGTGTTATAGTTTACCCAACCGACTCTGGTTATGCGTTAGGTTGCCACATTGGTGACAAAAAAGCCTTGGAGCGTATTTGTAATATTCGAGATATTACAAAAGAGCATAACTTTACACTTATGTGTAGTGACTTGTCTGAGCTGTCTGAATATACGCGCGTCGATAATAGTGCTTTTCGTTTATTAAAAAACAACACGCCTGGGCCTTACACCTTTATTTTTAAAGGCTCTAAAGAAGTACCAAAACGCTTATTAAATCCAAAGCGTAAAACTATCGGTATTCGTGTCCCTGATAACAATATTGCTCAAGCTTTATTAGCCGAGCTTGGTGAGCCCATTATGTCGACAACGTTAATTATGCCTGGGGCGGAAACTGCAGAGTTTGACCCAGAGCATATTCGCGATATTTTAGAACACCAGGTTGATTTGATCATAAATGGCGGGCATTTAGGCGAGCGCCCAACCACAGTTATAGATTTTTCAAACGACGACGTAGAAATTATACGTGTAGGCGAGGGTGATCCAACACCTTTTCAATAATCCTTTGTGTTTGGCGAATGACTAAATAGTTACAATAGCTTATCTATATTTTATGAAACTAAGTATGCAAATATTGACGAAAGCCCATGTCTGAAAACAGGGCTAATTCTTCTAAAGTTACGCTAGCAGAGAATAGCACTGACTCAGGGGTAATGCTTCAACAAGTATTACCCTTTGCTTTACTGCGCGGCGAAGCTATTGTGGAAAAGCCACAAGATTTATTTATTCCGCCTGACGCACTAGAAGTTATTTTGGAAATGTTCGAAGGGCCTCTCGATCTTTTATTGTATTTAATTCGCAAACAAAAATTTGATATTTTAGACCTACCTATTTCGCCTATTACCACGCAATACATGGCTTATGTTGATTTAATGAAAGATATTAAATTAGAGTTAGCGGCTGAATATTTAGTGATGGCATCAATTTTAGCGGAAATTAAATCGCGCCTCTTATTACCTAAACAAGCCGTAGAAGAAGACGAAGGCGACCCGAGAGCGGAATTAGTCAGAAAGCTGCAAGAATATGAAGTGATTAAAAAAGCCGCTGAGAACATTGACGAATTACCTCGATTAGACCGCGATAATTTTATTGCAAAAGTTGAGCTAGCCGAAAATTTTGTCCCTAAAATTCTCAATAGTCAGGTAGATCTAGCTGAGCTTGTTAGCGCACTGCATGGCATAATAAAACGTACTAAAGCGTATGAGCATCATCATATTCAAAAAGAGTCGTTATCAACCAGAGAAAGAATGGCGCACATATTAGCAAAATTAAAAAATGCCGATAAAAAACAACCTTATTGTGATTTTAGTGACTTATTTACTATCAAAGAAGGTAAGTCAGGCGTTGTTGTAACATTTTTAGCTATATTAGAGCTTATTAAAGAGTCATTAATTGAATGTGTGCAAACAAAAGTTTATGGCGAAATACGGGTTTGTCTGCCTAAACAGGTTTAAAAAAGCTTAAATAAGTTTACGTTTATAAAAGTTAAAAAAATAAAAAATTACTACATGTTAAAAGGTTAAAACTGTAACAATGAACCCCGATAAAATACGCCACAAAGATATTGATGACGCCAAACTAAAACGTTTAGTAGAAGCGGCATTATTTATTGCAGAGAAGCCGTTATCGGTACAATTACTTAAACGTGATTTTTTAATTGAATATCGTGTCAGTAATCTGCGTATTCGTGATATCATTATCGCCATTCAGGCTGACTATAAAGGTCGTGGTGTTGAACTCAATAAAGTCGCTTCTGGCTATCGTTTTCAAACACCTGCCGAGCTTAGTGAAGATTTAGCTCATTTATACAAAGAAAAGGCACCAAAATATTCTCGTGCCATTTTAGAAACGCTTGCGTTAATTGCTTACAAGCAACCGATAACCCGTGGTGAAATTGAAGATATACGTGGGGTTGCGGTTAGCAGTAATATTATTAAAACGCTAAGCGATAGAAATTGGATAAAAACAGTCGGTCAAAAGGAAGTGCCCGGTCGACCGGTATTATATGCGAGTACGCAAGAGTTTCTTGACTACTTTTCGCTAACATCACTCGACCAACTGCCGGCATTAATGTCGATGGAAGATTTTAGCGGTTAATTGTTTTTGCAAAAACACGCTAAACTAAAAAACTACAGGGTATTTTACCCTAAACTTAAAGAGACAGAGACGTAAAAGTGAAGCCAAATTATTAACTTAGTATGAGTTAGGATTCACTGTGAAGTTACTGACGTAAGAGAGTTAAGACCAATGTCTGAAAAATTACAAAAAGTATTAGCACGAGCGGGTGCCGGTTCACGCCGAGAAATGGAAACTTATATTAGTGCAGGGCGTGTTAGCGTTGAAGGTAAAACTGCTTATTTAGGCGACCGTGTCGAAGGCAACGAACTTATTCGTGTTGATGGCCACCAAATTAAGCTAAAACCTTTAACCGACGACTTATGTCGTGTTTTGATGTACAACAAGCCAGAAGGCGAAATGTGTACACGTAAAGATCCTGAAGGCCGACCAACTGTTTTTGATCGTTTACCTAAGTTAGAAGGTAGTCGCTGGGTTGCTGTAGGGCGCTTAGATATTAACACCTCAGGTATGTTACTTTTTACCACCGATGGTGAACTGGCTAATCGTTTAATGCACCCTTCTAAACAAGTTGAGCGTGAGTATGCCGTGCGCATATTCGGTGAAGTTAATGAAGCTATGTTGCAAACATTGCGTCATGGCGTAAAGCTTGAAGATGGGCCGGCAAAGTTTCAAAAAATCACTTACAAAGGTGGTGAAGGTCGTAACCATTGGTTCCATGTGGTGCTGTCTGAAGGACGTAATCGCGAAGTTCGTCGTCTGTGGGAAAGCCAAGATGTACAGGTAAGTCGCTTAATTCGTGTACGCTACGGCGATATGGAGATGAAACGCCAGTTGCCGCTAGGTGGTTGGACTGAATTAAACTTACAAGATGTAAACTATTATCGAAAGCTTGTTGATTTAGCGCCAGAAACACAAAGTAAGGTTAAAGTTGACGAGAAAGCGATGGATAACGCGAAAAGTCGCAGAATTCGTCGGTCAGTGAAAAAGCATCAACATCGCAGTCAACAAGCAACCAGACGAAGACGCCCATAAACCATTAATATTTACATACAAGTAATGACAAGTTCCTATTTTTAACGAACTTGTCATTTTTATTTGTATTAAGCTTAAATTACATTTTGGTATTGGTTAAAAAATAATATAGGGTTACGCCTAAGTTTGAATTTATAACGGCTTCAAGCTAGGCATTACTTTACTGCGTTTAGTCGCAATAGTTAGGTTAGTTAACGCCATTAAATTAGTTATTTGTTTTATATAGGACATTACGTGCAAGCAACTCTTGAAAAAATTTATATCGAAGATCCCGAGCAATTAGAACTAGTTTGTCAACGCTACGCCCAAGCCAGTATTCTTGCTATCGATACTGAATTTGTTCGAACGCGAACACTTTACCCTAAGTTAGGTCTTATACAGATAAACGACGGTAAAACCTTAGCGTTAATTGATCCGGTTGCCGTACCAAATTTAAGCCCATTTTGGCAATTATTAGAAAACCCAAAAATTCAGAAAGTGTTACATGCATGCTCTGAAGATTTAGAAGTTTTTCTTACGGCGGGTAATTGTCGTCCTGCGAATCTTATTGATAGCCAAATTATCATGGGGTTTTTAGGACACGGCATTTCCATGGGCTATGCTGCCATGATTGCGCATTATACCGATATTGAGTTAGATAAGTCTGAGTCGCGAACCGATTGGATGAAAAGGCCGTTAACTCAAAAGCAATTAGATTATGCTGCCGCTGATGTTGAACATTTGTTTAATATTCTGCCGTTATTGTTTGCTGACATTGAAAAGGCTGGTTGGTTAGCTGCAGCACAAGAAGAAAGTGATATTATGGTTGAGCGTAAATTCACTGCTATTGACGAAAGTCAGTTATACCTGAATCTAAAAATGGCTTGGCGTTTAAATTCAGTACAACTTTATCGACTGCAACAGTTAACCATTTGGCGTTTTCAACAAGCGAAATTAAAAGATAGACCTATTGGCTTTATTGCCAAAGATCATACCCTTTTCGCGCTCGCTCAAGTAAACCCAACCAGTGTCGGTGCAATGAATAGCATTGAAGGTGTTGAATTGCTTGATATTCGCCATAAAGGTAATGTTATGCTTACCGTACTAAAACGTGCAGCTGAAGCAAAAAATCCTCTATTGCCTGAGCGTATTATTCGCCTTGACGAATACCCAGGTTACAAACAAAACTTCAAAAAAGTGAAAAATATTCTTACTCAGTACAGTGAAAAAACTAATTTACAACCAGAAAACTTTGCCTCTAAAAAGCAAATAAATCAATTTCTGTCTTGGCACTTCAAAATAAACGGTGCTGAAAATCAGCCGCAACTGGTTGATATTATGCGCGGTTGGCGCAAACAATTATTCGGTGACAAATTGTTGGCATTTGTTAAAAATGACTTTGCATAAAACAATTAATTTACTGGCGTGCTAACAATAAAATTATCCATATTCGATAAACTCATTTATTCATAGGTCTGCATTATGCTGTGTAGTGTTTATAAAAGTTCTAAAAAAGTTCAAACTTATCTTTACGTTAATAACAGAGATGACTTTTCTGATGTACCTGAAGCGTTAATGAAAATGTTCGGTACACCCATCATGGTAACTGTACTTAATCTCTCATCAAAAGTTAAATTGGGTTTTGCTGATCTTGAAAAAGTAAAAGCTAGTTTGTCAGAGCAAGGTTATTATTTACAGTTAACGCCAAAAGAAGAAGATATGTTAAAAGCGCATAAAGCAAGTATGAACAGTACTGCTGGCAAGACCGATTCAGGAGAAACATTATAATGGATTATATTAAATCGATTAAGTTAATGGCACTCACCTTATCGCTTGGATTATTGTCACAACCTACGATAGCAAACGATGCGAAAGCAACTGCAGATGCTAAGCCTAGCTTTGAGCAATATATTGTTAAGATAAAACAAGAAGCGCTTGCTAAAGGTTTTGAACAAGCGTTAATAGATACCTCTTTTGCCAATGTAGTTTTTCATCAACGTGCGGTAAAGGCTGATCGAAATCAACCTGAAACCGTTGAAACACTTGATACATACTTACCAAAGCGCCTACCTGATTGGAAAATAAAACGTGCTCGTGCCAAATATAAAGAGCATGAAGCTCTGCTGAATAAAGTCGCAGAAGAATATGGTGTACAACCACGCTTTATCGTTGCGCTTTGGGGCCTTGAAACTAATTTTGGCAAAATTATGGGTAACTATAATGTTGTCTCTGCGTTATCAACAATGGCTTATGAAGGGCGCCGTGAAGCATTCTTTAAAAAGGAACTTTGGGCCGCGTTAAATATATTGAAAGCAGACCATATAAGTATCGATAATATGAAAGGCTCTTGGGCTGGCGCCATGGGACAAAATCAATTTATGCCGACTTCATTTGTGGCTTATGCTGTTGATGGTGATGGCGACGGTAAAAAAGATATTTGGACTAACCAAGCTGACGTTTTTGCCTCTATGGCAAACTACCTGAAAAAAGAAGGCTGGAGCGATGAAATAACTTGGGGTCGACAAGTAAAACTTCCCAGTGACTTTGATACCTCATTAGCTATTCCAAACAATACCGGTGGTCGTAAAAACTGGTTAAAAGCTTGGGCCAAAACTGAAAAAACCTTAGCGCAATGGCAAGCTTTAGGTGTAAGGCGCACCGATGGTACTAATCTTCCTAACGTTGATATTAAAGCTGCATTAGTGTTTCCCGATGGCAAAAAAGGCCGTGCCTACTTAGCCTACGATAATTATAAAAGTTTAATGCAATGGAATTTATCTTATTATTTTGTCAGTTCAGTTGGCCATTTATCTGATCACATTAAATATCCACCAATACAATAAATAGCCGCAGATAATAAAGCGCATTAAGTTGCGAAAAGAAGCCTTATGAGTAAAAAAAATAGTCGTACTAGTGCAAAAGCCAAAAAAGTAAATGTAGAGCGTTTTTGGGAAACTAAATCATTAAATGAAATGACCCGCTCTGAGTGGGAGTCGTTGTGTGATGGTTGTGCTAAATGCTGTCTGAATAAATTTATTGATGACGACAGCACGACTGACGAAACTGAGTTAATGCCGACCACACATATTGCTGAAGGTGAGCAAATGAGTTACTCGAACATTGCCTGTCATCTGCTTAATGATAAAACCTGCCAGTGTTCTAAGTACGAGCAGCGCACTGTGCTCGTACCCGATTGCGTACAGTTAACGCAAGAAAACTTAGATGATGTATTCTTTATGCCACCCAGCTGTACTTATCGTCGTTTAAAAGAGGGCAGAGGCATGCCGTCTTGGCACCCATTACTGCACAATGGTAAGAAATCAGCTATGCATCAGGCTGGCATGTCAGTGCGTGGAAAAATCATTAAAGATAACGATGTTGAACTAGACGATTTTGAAGACTATATCGTGCTTTGGCCGTTAAACGATATAGATTAAGTTAGAAAAATAAAACGCAGTACTATTGGGGCATGGTTCTGCGTTATTTTTAGTCATCAGTAACGATGATAAGCTAAATGCGATGCAGCCCACCAAACCGTACACATCGAATTTCATCCTTTCGTAATTTCCTAGAAAAAGTCTTAACAACGCAATTTTCAGTACCTAAATATGGCAGATTTTACTGTCTAGCATCCGCTTTGTTTTATCTCTTTGATAGCTTTATTCAAACAGCTCTGGTTTTATTACTATAAACTTGCTAGCTTTTAACTATATGCTAAACAATGTAGTAGTACTATGAGCAGTATTTCATTTACATGGCAATGCGACAGTAGTTCAATTGATGACCTAGAAAAAGGTTTGAAATTGGCATATGCAAGTGCTGCCAAAAGTTTGTTAATTCTTGTTTGTAATGATAATAATTTTACTGCACAGCAAGTAAACCCACTCATAATGTGCGCGCCCGTACCTATTTTTGGTGGCATTTATCCTAAATTAATATTTAAAAATAAACTTATGGAACAAGGCTGTATTATTATCGGCTTTGAGCAAAGTGTTGAAATTAATTTGATCACACAATTATCTACCTTAGTAACAGATGAACAATTAGAACAAGTTATCGATCAAGCTTTACTTGCACACAGCCCAATCACAAGTAATTGCAGTTTTCTAATGTTTTACGATTCTCTTGTTAGCAATGTTGAAGATTTTATTGCTTACCTTTTTGAATGTTTAGATTATCAGGTGGGTATTATAGGTGGAGGGGCAGGTAACTTAGAGTTTAAACAAAAGCCCTGTATTTTTACTAATCAAGGACTAGTGTTTGATGCAATTCAATTAGTTAATTTACAAAATAAAATAAGCTCTGCGGCAACACACGGTTGGCAAATATTAAAGGGACCATTTCTTGTTTCTGAAGCTGAAAAGCAAAATATCATAAGTTTAGATTACCAACCGGCATCAAACCTCTACAAAGCATTAATAGAAAGTAGCAGTGAATACCGGTTTAATGAAGATAACTTCTTTGAAATCGCTAAAAATTTTCCATTAGGTATCGAGCGAATTAACAGTAAACTTGTTGTACGTGATCCCATTTTAATAAACCAAGGCAACATACAATGTGTCGGAAATATACCGGTTAACTCCATGGTTTATTTACTGCAAGGCAGTGTAGACTCATTACTCTGTTCTGCTGAGCAAGCAGCGATATTGGCCACAAAGAAAATTGATGATAATGATTTTTCTGCTACCATGATATTTGACTGTATTAGTAGAGTTTTATATCTAGAAGATAACTTTAGTAAAGAACTGAACTTAATTGCCAAGCATTGCAAAGAACAAACATTATTTGGCGTACTTTCTTTTGGTGAAATTGTGAATAGTGAGAGCGGAGCTATCAGGTTACTGAATAAATCAACCGTAATAGGATCGTGGTAATTTAACAAGTCAAGGAAGGCAATGAACAACGCACTTTTTATTATATCGGTACAACATGAACTTGCCATGGCCATTGGTAATAAATTAGACCTTAAAGATATGTTGAAGGTATTTTTAAAGGTATGTTTTAATCGATTAAACCTTACAAGTGCACATATATATACCTATTGCGACAGTAATGGTTTACCTATAAAGCTAGCAACACAACAAAACGCCAGTTATCAACATTTACTCAGTATCCCTAAAATGAATTCAGGACTGCATTGGTCTGATGATGAAATGTTAATTCAATTTGTTAAAACCTTAGATACAGTGCAGAAAAACCATTTATTTCAATCTGATGAAAACAAATACTTATTCGGCTTTATTATTCCACAACATGGTCTATTGGTATTTCAAACCAATTATTTACTTGAAGAGTCGGTACAAAGTGCTCTCACACCTATTTTACAAAAGCTCTCCATTAGTTATTACACTTCTATAGTGCACGACTCCTTAGTACAAGAGATAAAGTCGCGAAAAATCGCCGAAGATAAAATTATTTTTCAAGCTCAACATGATGAGTTAACTAAACTTTATAATCGACAGCATTTAAATGTGCTTTTAGCTGAAGGCATTGATGACTCGATTAGAAATAACCATTTTGGTTGCGTTATCTTTATTGATTTGAACCGCTTCAAACCAATAAATGATGCTATGGGGCATGCGGTTGGCGATCAAATATTAATGTCATTATCGACCAGGTTACTCACGTTGAGTGATGACAACCAAGTAGTCGCTCGTTTTGGAGGTGATGAGTTTATTTTGTTGTTGAAAAAACTTCCGCTAAATTACCAAGTCATTGTTGAACAGAGCATTACACAAATTAATCGACTATTGTCGCGTCCATTTGAAGTAAATAGTGCGTCTTATAAATTAAGGGTATACGGATTTAATGGTTGATGGGGCACCTTTACCCCACCAACCTGATACCATTATCAGATGGTTGATAGATCGACTCCGTAGTTGAGTTCCTCTGCGAAGTCCGGCAGTCCGTAACCGATGGTTTTCTTGTAGAAAGGAGAGACCTTCGCAGTCGGTGCCTTCTTCTTGTGCTTCGTGGTG